>MDTB01027074.1_pt1 | contig 15029 bp, 22 predicted proteins | sample 811161 | NCBI WGS metagenome assembly MDTB01 (sample SAMN05326650, study PRJNA326480) | marine metagenome | isolation source: seawater | place: Mediterranean Sea | collected 2009
ATAATCAGAAAACAGATCCGTTCGGCCGGCTTGTTGTCAAGGAAACAACTAAAGACAAGCGGACAACTCACTGGGTACCTGAGGTGCAAAAGTGAATATCTTTATTTTAGACGAAGACCCAAAGGCAGCAGCGTCATATCACTGCGACAAGCACGTTTGTAAGATGATTCTTGAGGCAGGCCAAATGCTATGCACAGCTCACTGGATGAGCTGGCTTAAAAATCTAGACAAGCAGCGCTCTGATTTTAAATTGATGCGAGACGCAAAGGCATTTCTCAAAGAAAATGTACCGAAAGAGAAGCAACCTCCCTGGTCTATTACACACGTCAATCACCCATGTTCAGTCTGGACCAGAGAAACGCTTGAAAACTACACATGGCATCACAAGCTTATGGGTCACTTGCTAGCTGAATATACTGGCAGGTACCGTCGAACACACAAGAGCATAACTGTCTGGGAGTGGCTTTTGTACAATAAGCCCTTGTCATTTCCAAACCACGGCTTGACTCCATTTCCAATCTGTATGAAAGAGGAGTACAAGATCAGCGAAGATCCAGTTGAGTGCTATAGGGAATACTATATTAAGGACAAGGTGCGTTTCGCGAAGTGGAAGAATAAAAAACCTGATTGGTGGCTTGTGCATTAACTTACTCTTCGGACAGTATATATATTAGTATCAAAAACTGTTTTGGAGTAACTGCAATGAAATTAACAAGACAAAGGCTGCGTAGAGAAATTCTTTCTTTACTAAAGGAAGAGAAATCCAGTTATGATTATAAATTTAGCGACCTTGATCCTTCAGCACAATTAAACTTCAACGATGACGGAACTGTTACTGTAGGGTTTCAGCCACCCGGCCACCCAGACGTTGGAAAGAAAGGCACGGTCGACCCGGGCACAATACCTGATGACCAGATCCCATCCTACTTTAAGAAAAAGACTAAATTAGTAGGGGGTGTTCCTGCACCAAAACTTCCAAAGCCCATGAAAGAGTCAAGCATCAGGAGAATAGTGCGCGAAACTTTAAAAGATCATCTTTATGAAGCACGCTCTACATCCGGTCGAATGTCGAGCTTCGGAAAGAAGCGTACAAAAAAACAAGATGCAGATGACGAATCTGCGCCGAAGTATGGATCCCCCTATGATCGAGAGTTAATGACAGAAAGCGCAATTGAATTACTTGAAGAGTTATTTGAAGCACAGAATAAGGTGGGATATTGTGCCCAACTTGAATCTGATAAGATTCGCGCTATAGAAGCAAAAGCTTTGCGCCTAGACGGAGATGATTTGAAGCGCGCAGCTAGATATGCACTGGCATTTGGAAGTCAAAAGTCAGGAAAGGCTGACTATTATACTGAATGCTTTTCACAAAATTTTGGTCCGTCCACTAATTTAGGCAGCGCTGCTTCGAAAATTACTGACTTAAAAGCTGAAATTTAGCCGGCAACATCAGGTTGAATCTGAAGATTTGACGCTTTGTAAATCTTGATGTATAAACTTCGTAGATATCATACAGCTGCCACATGTCACTTTTTTGATTAATTGCATCTGGTCTGCCGACATGACGTATAACAATACCGTATTGACCGTGTCGAATCTTTGTGTTCCCACCTAAAAAATCTCGGCAGGAAGGAAAGCTTTCTAAGTCGATCTGTTCATAAATACATAGTTCACTTTCACTACAGCCGATCGTGCCTCCTGTCGCTAAGCCATCGCTTGTGTATTGCTTGGCTTTGATGTCGAAGACAATAATCTCACCGGGGGAAAAAAATCGTAGCATGTTTAATAACTATGTGCTAGTAAAAAATTAAACTCTAACGTATTATTTGATACAATAGTGTTAACTTGGAGAAAGAATGAAAAATCACATCATCCTCTTAGAAGGTCCTAAAAATACATGGAATCAACCCGGGTGGAGAGTAACATGGTTTTCTACTGCATTTGAAGTAGAGTTTCGCAAGAGAAGTCTTGTATATTTAGAAGTTCATTTGTGGCTTTTGGGGTTCCAAATATTCGAATTAAATATTGTGAAAAAAACATAAACAAAACTAAACAAGCACGCCAGACATGATAGTTATGCATATGAGGTGCTAAAAATGAAATTAAATCGCAATAAGATTCGTAGAATAATACGTGAAGAAATTAAGAATTTAGATTATAAGGTGTCAAAGAGCATTGACAAAATAGACATTGAAGCTGACCTAGCATCAGAAGTCGAGGCTCATGAAGATGCTTGGGCTGGCGGTAACAATCTTTACAAGTCAGTTGATCACTTAAAAGACGGCGGCTCAAAGGAAAAGTCAGTTCGTGGCATCGAGCGTTTAAAAGTCGTGGAGAGTCTGACACGCCGCCAGATTAGAGCAATGATCTTTGCTGAGGCAGCGCACAACAGACCGCAGAGTCAAGATGAATATGAGAGAATGGTCACTAAACGACAAGAGTATGAAGCTAGCATCCCCGGCAGGCTCGATGATGAACCTGATTATGACGATGACGTCGAGTCTGACATAATCAGGAGTTTTGACATTAGAAGCAAAGATACTATTGCTCAACTCCAAGGAAAGGATGCTGCAAATCTTTATGCAAAAAGACAGATTAATCATGTAATCGATAGACTACAGCTGGATCGTAGAAAGTCGGTTAAGCAGGGTATACGAGATACATCCGGCAACTATAGTACTGTTGGTTACCTAATGATGCTTATGAACATGTATGGCTACATGGTTGATTATGATGTGGATAAGGGAACTATAGAGTTTGAAAACTATAATTCTGAAGATCCTCTCGACATACACGTCGAAAATGTGAGCCATCTAAGAAAAGAACGCTAGGGTGCTATGATCAAAAATAGAGCAGCAGGTCTAGTCATATACAAGAGAACAAAATACGAGATTCTTTTTCTTGGACTGATTGCGTTGCCTCACCTCCAGAAAAGAAGCAACGGTATATACGATTTACCTAAAGGCCAGCGAGATCCTGGTGAAACTCCTTTCGAGTGTGCAGTCAGAGAGTGTTATGAAGAGACCATGATAGACATTCAAGACGTGGTCGCAGGACCCTTTAAAGACGACGCCTTATGGTTTTGGTTGGCTGAGTCAAACATTAACCCTACGATCAAACCTAACAATCAGACTGGTGAACTAGAACATTTAGGTTACAAGTGGATGACGCCTGATGAACTATTGGAAAACTGCCTAGATTACTTAAAACCTTCTATATTTTGGGCAAAAGACACTTTAGGTGTTTAACAAGACTAGTTAGTGTGTATACTAGTCTAACATGGAAGATCTTAAAAAAGGTGATTTAATTGTTGCTTTGGGCTGTTCATTGACAGACAAGGGGATAACAAAGCGCCACAAGGTTCTCGCAGAAGTGTTAGAAGTAGGCAGGTATGACTTGTTTGCGATGACAGGTGACACCGGCTCCGTTCTTTATTCTTCTAAAATTTTTAAAATACCAAAGTCGAGATGCGTAAAAGTTGTGGGCCAAAAGATTTCTTTTGAAGCTGAGACAACTAAACCGAAACTTGGAGATTTAGTTGTCTATCTCCGCAGCTCAATGGGCACTGTCGATAGAAAAACAGGTGTGCTTATGGAGATTATCGACTACCCTGATCGTGCGAAATGCGCAAAACTTCTTGTGGGATCAAAAACAGAGATAATAACTTACGACGATCTGATTGTCATGTCACATTAATTTAAAAAAATAGTGTACATCTTTCTTTTCGTGATTATAATTATAAATGTGACGCCATATTGGGTCACATAAACATATAAGTCACTTGCTTAATAAAGGAGAAAGACAATGACTGGATTAACACTACGGGCTAGTGTTCCCGCCCTCATGGGACGCAATTCACTCGATCAACTGTTTGACGCATTTTTCACAAATCCAATGCCGCAAATAGAAAAAACAACGCAGGGATATCCCCTCACTGACATCTACAAGGACGATAACGGTAATCAGATTATCGAAATGGCACTTGCAGGATTCACAAAGGAAGACATCGACATACGATGTGGGCCTAATAAGACACTAATTATTAGTAGCGAACGCATGGATGGTATTACACCCAATCAAGCGAAGTCAGGTAGAAGGATTGCGAGAAGAAGATTCACAAAAAGTTTTGTAGATTACTACAATCAATTAGACTTTGGCAAGAGCACAGCAACTTTCGAAAACGGTCTTCTTCGTGTCTCTATTCCACCCGTTGAACAAGAAGAATTCGCAACTATTACTATTAAGTAGTTGTTATGAATGGTGTTCCCTCTTTGAGGTGGAATTGTAGTACATGAGGTTTAGTGCTATTTTGATTGAACTCCTACCCGTATTGAGATATATATAGGTAGGAGTTTTTCATGAAACACGGTATTGTAATAAAGAATAGCAAGATACCACAGCGACTGAGTATCTTTATTAACATTTACGCGATCACACTTTGGCCATTTATTATCTTCAAAGACGAGGGCAATGAGCAAACAATAAAGCACGAACGCATCCACATAGTTCAGCAAGCAGAATTGTTTGTTGTGTTTTTCTATCTGCTTTACGTCACGTTCTGGTTTCTTAACTTACTGAAGTACAGAAATTTTCATGCTGCTTATATGAACATACCTTTTGAGAGGGAGGCTTACGAGAAAGAGTACGAAGAAGACTACCTCGACAATAGGAAGCGTTTTGCCTGGAAGGATTATATCTTATGAGAATTAGGCGCAGAGATTTAAGAAGATTAATTAGTGAGATGTTCTTGCTGAATGAGGAAAAGCTGCCTTGTCATAGCGAAACAGAAGTTGATGCAGCGATAAAAAGAGCAGTCTTTCTTTTAGACATGGAAGATACGGGTCTTGATTTATTCTTGAAGGAGATTGCAGTTAAGGAATCAGGCAGAAACACTAGAGGTTTAAGTTATAGCAATAAAGGCTTTAGTGTTGATTGTTTTTTAAAGAAGCAAGTAGGCGGTGGTCCAGCGCTTGGTCCGTGGCAAGTGGAGCCGGAAACTTTTGAATTCTTAAAAAAGAACTGGAAGCTAGCGTCGATAAGAAAGACAGTGTTTGAAAGGGCAGGCAAGGGTCTGCAAAACCCGTTGAGCGAGCAGGATGTATCTATGTTTATAAATTCACTTAGCATGCAAGCGCTAACTGCTGCATTAAAAATGATTGACAAAATGAACCCTAGAAGCTTAGAACAGCGCTATGATAAAGTCAATGATAATCAAGCAGTGATGTTCACAGTCCCTGGAGCTCGTGAAGATCGTGCAGCACTTTGGAAGACGTATTACAATACATCTTCTGGCGCAGGTACTGAACAAGAGTATATAGACGTTAATGATGCAAACGGTACTTCGATATGAAAGTAACCAGTAAGCAACTAAGAGAAATAATTAAGGAGTCATTAAAAGGCAGAGGGCTTGAGAGGGTTGCTAAAAGAATTACTTACGACGTTTTTGAGTACTTGATAGATGATGACATCAAGCAAGCATTTGAAAACAAGGGCAATCTTGGCTTTGAGGTCGAGTCAAATGCTACTAATGATGTTGACTGGCTCGATCGAGTTATTGTCTACATGAGAAACTCAGAATACTTCGCATCAACAGCTGCTTACGAGTATGACTTGGACGCGTCTGATGAAGATCGTAAATCATCTGACATTATCGTTAACCTATACTTACCCAACGACTACAACATGCAAGAGATATCTAAGATGCGCTATGAGATAGAATCTGACATCAGGCATGAGCTCGAGCACTCCGGACAAAGTACAGAAGATTTAATGAATGTTCGTTCGACTATACAAACTGAGGAAGATATCTGGGCTTCGCTAAACAATGCTTGGTCTTACTACGGCTCTGATGAAGAGACAGCAGCCCACATTTCAGGTTGGGTGCTAAAGGCTAAACGAACAAAGCAAGACATTAATGATTTACTGTACAGTGAACTGTATAAAATATATGCAACCGGCTTAGAAACTGGACACACTGAGGAATCGATGCAAAGCTTTATGAAAGCATTGAGTGAAAAGTACTATAATTATCTAAAGAAGCGATGGAATAAATGAAAATTACAAAGAGGCAACTCCAAAAGATAATCAAAGAATCACTTCTCAATGAAATACCAGAGGAGTTTAAAGATCATCCTGAGCTTCTTGGGCTTGATGACGAAGGCACAGCGGGTGTAAAGACAGCTGTGGCACTCCCTGTATCTTTCGTTAATTGGGCTGCTGAATCTTTTGCACCAGTTTACGCTGAGTATATATCTTATTTAGATTTTAAAAAAGCACTAGAAGAAGAAGACTATTTAATGTTAACCCTCGCTGGTTTCGGCATGATTCCAGTCGCCGGCATACTATTTAGAGGCGGAAAAGCAGCAGTTAAGCAGGTAGTTGGGTTAGTAAAGGCAGGTAAATTATCACCCGATGTAATTAAGAAAATCGCTAATGCTTCTGGGGGTGAGGAATATACAATTGACTCAGCGCAGCTATTAATCGAGGCGTCTAGAGATCCTGCTGTCGCGAAGTCTCTAAAAGACGGATTTTTTGTAAAGGTTGAAATCGATCAACCGACAGCCGGAAGAGCGAAATTAACTTCTGTGCCTGGGATGACGGGGCGTGTAACTCCACTTGTTCGGGCAGGTGATGAAGTGGTAGATTCTGGTACTTCAATTGAAGATGAGCTTTTTTCTATGGAGATAATGAAAGACATTCTTGGTGACCGTGCAGTCGGCCCCGTTGCGCCTAGCGGTGCGTTGGCACGCGGTGACGACATTGCTGATGCTTACTTGGATAGTATAAACACGTCCCGCGGCTTGACAAGCGGTATTAGAATGGAAAAACTACCGTCAGGAGACAAGATGGCAGAAGTGCTTTACCTAGACGGCAAGGCAGTAAACGGCCTCAGAGGAGACGTCAAACTTGAAGACTTGGAGTGGATGAAGCGTGAGATAGCAGAAATAGGAGAAATACTAGAAAAAAATTCAACTGCATTTGCACACGGTGATCTTCATTTAGGAAATATTTGGGTCGACGGCGCAAATAAAAGATTGATACTTTATGATCCGTCTGGTGTGCATGGTATGTTTGATGATGCAGGAGAAGCTTTAAGAATAGCACATCAAAGTGATATGAAAAATATTCAAGGTATAACTAAGCGCTTAGATTTTGAAACAATGATTGTTTCATCTAGGGCTGAATTCAACGATATAGAGCATCTGATCAAGACTATCCCTATAGATTAATAGCCCAGGAGTAATCAATAATGCCGACACCACTAATACAGATATCTGAAAAGATCTACGCAAAATTAGAAACATATCAACCCACAGGTTCTGTCAAGGATAGAATGGTAAGTTACTTAGTCGAAGATGCGATCAAAAAAGGAAAGATTAAACCGACACACACTAAGTTTATTGAAGCTACTAGCGGCAACACGGGAATCTCTCTCGCAGCGCATGCAGCAAGATACGCATGTCCGTGTGTTATTATCATGCCGGGCAACATGTCAGAGCAAAGAAAGCAGATGATGAGATCTTTCGGCGCACATATCATTGAAGTGGGTGATAACGACTTTAAAGGTGCAATAGAGATGAGAGACAGACTTATCGCTAGATCTAAGCCCGGCGATGCAGTTTGGTGCCCGTATCAGTTTGAGAACCCGCTTAATATTGAGTGTCATTTCAAGACTACTGCTGAAGAAATCTGCGATCAAGTGGCCGACCTAGATCTGCGCTGGGATGCTTTTGTTCACGGTGCTGGGACAGGCGGAACAATGATGGGCATTAAGAAGTACATAGATCACCACGACTTGGGCATTAAATGTGTTTTGACAATGCCCGCTGAGAGCGCTGCGAAACACGGCATTCAAGGCATCAATGATGGCGCAGACTTCTTACTCGATAGGAGTCTCATGGATAATGCCGTGAGAGTAGAAACTTCAGAAGCATTGCAACGTATGAAGCGATTTGCGAGAGAGACCGGGCTGCTGGTTGGTATTAGCAGCGGTGCAAATTTGGTTGCAGCAGAAGCTTTCGTGCAAACTTTTAATCCTGAGGGTATAATAGTAACAATGCTATGCGACAGAGGCGAAAGATATCTAGACTATTTTGAGGAGCGATAAATGGCAAGAAATACTGTTATGATCGGTGCGATGAAGCCGATGACGAGAGGACACTATCAACTAATTCAAAAAGCAGTGCAAGACGACATGGCACCGAAAGGGGTCGAGGCAAACAAAACATATGTCTTGGTATCTGTTCAGGACAGAATAAAGAAAGGCCAGTTTCCTGTAAAAGGTGAAACAGCAATTCAAGCCTTGCGAGACTTTTACGCTTCGAGTGAACAGTTTCTAAGTTTTGCTTCAGGTGCTAAGTGGGTTGAATTGATCTTCTGTTATTCAGGTAAATTTGCGAGAGACAACCCTGAAAGAATTGAGATAATTAGAAGTCTGGTCAATGATATAGAAGCTCGGCTAAATGACAGTAACTTAAACTGCAGTGTTAGTTTTGTCGAAGTAGCCAGCGGTCCTCCGTCTTTTCTACTTGATTTAGCTGAAAGCAGCCCAGAAGATAAGTTTGTGTTGTATACCGGCGAGGACGATATTCCAAAGTACAGAACACTTTTTAATAAAAAATACGTACCAAATGAAAACATAGAAATAGCAGGATACCAAAGATTTGAAGGAGGCGTTAGCGGGACAGAAGTTAGAAGTATATTTGATACTGACAATCCAAGCCCAGAAGAAAAAGAAAGACTCCAGCAAGCTTTGCCAGATTTTGTTAATCCTAAAAGCGTCTATGATTTTTACAGGACACAGCGCATGAGAAGAGATGACCTTGTCTTGAAACCGTCAACCGATGATCCGAAAAAAACTAAAGATTACAAATTAGAAAGATGCACTTATGGTGATGAAGACCCGGAGCATTTCTTGTGGAGAACGTGGGGTGATCATTGAAGTGGTACATGTACGTTGTGGAATGTGCTGACAGATCTTTTTATGCGGGTATCACAACGTGCTTAAGGCGCCGCCTGACAGAACACAACACATCTAAGAAGGGCGCAAAATACACAAGATCAAGGCGCCCAGTAAAGTTAATTTACGATGTGCAACTATCTTCTAGAAGTGAAGCTGCAAGAGCTGAAGCTTCGTTTAAAAAATTGAGCAGAAAACAAAAGGAAAGGTTCTTACGTGAAAAGCCTGTATGAAGTATTAGGTGTTAGAAAAGATTCAACAAAAGCACAAATTAAAAGTGCATACAGACAACTTGCTCAAACGTTCCACCCTGACAAAAACCCATCTGATCCTGAAAGATTTAAGTCTATAAATGAAGCTTACACTGTCTTGTCGTGTGACAAGAAAAGGAAGGAACATGATTTAGCACTGAAGCTCTCAGGGTTTCAAAGCTTTAGTTATAAAGATATCCCAAGGCACACAACTCAGGATTATAGAGCAAAAAGCTTCAATCAGAAAAAACAAACCAAAGAAAAGACAAAAAAAGACCCGACAGTGCACTTGAGCTTTCTTCTTTCTGACCTTAAAAAGTCTGGAGACTTGACCAAACAGATAACAATTACCAGACATATAAATTGCAATAGTTGCAACGGGGTAGGAGGCACGTCCGCTATAAGGTGCATCATGTGTGATGGTCTAGGATACATTCAAGCTAGCCCTGGTCGTATTGGTAACAAGAATATTTATGAATGTAAACTTTGTTCCGGGCAAGGTAAGATTGTTAAAGGGCAATGTTTGTCGTGTCATGGGCGTGGAAAAATCAAAACCGTTGAAAGACTTAGTTTGACGATTGGGTGTGAGTCATCAATAGAGAAAAAATAAGATGTATCAATAAGATAGTCAGCATAGGCTCAGAATTATATCTCTGCTTAGGCGTCAGCAAGGATAAGAAAATATGGCACAGAAAAGTTTATTTATTTAATCGTAGTGGGATTATAACAATCCCCTACAACGTAGCTCGTGAAGCGCTTAAGGAGGTTAAGAGTGGCACGTAGAAAAAAGAATACAAAACCTGAGGTTGAAAAAGAACCGGTAATCAAGGAATACGAGGGTTATAAGCTAGGTGATCTTGTGCGAACAAAAGTGTTTTCTGGAAAGCCTCGAACAGGAACAATCGCTAAATTTTATCTTGATGATAAGCAAGGCCCTGCTTTTTCCTTTATAGACGAAAAAGAAGGAAGATATACAATGTCGCTAGTCGAGTGGATTCAGGAGGTTATTCCCCGTGAAAATAAGAAAAGGAAATAGCAGGACAATCAACACAGGTTTGGGAGAACTTACCATTGTGACAAAGCACACAAAAGTTAATGACACTATTTATGAAATGGCAATAGAGCCAATCTCACATGTCTATACAGACCTGCATCATGATGCAAGGCAATCAAAATACACATTCAGTCTTTATAAACCTTGCAGAGATGGCAAGATTTTATTACAAAGCATTCAATGCCAGAATACTGGCAGTTTAGTATCTAAGAAGGTTTAGATACAACGGTGTTGACGCATGAAATTAGTAGGGAACCTAACAGGTAAAGCATACCAGATCAACAAATCCTTTTTGAATCTACAGCGAGGCGACACAATATATTGTTTTGCAGAAGAATGCGATATAGTCTGGGTAGAACTACCAATTCTCTTTTGTGGCGTCAATCAAGTTCAATTGGCAAAGAGTATATTCTTTAATTTGATATCTTAAACAAGTTTAAACTTACGTTTTGACTCGGTATGATTGATCAAAAAGGAGAAGTATAAATGAAACCCATAACAAAAATAATCGCACTGTTGCTTTTTGCTCTGACCGGATGTTCTCAAGATGTGTCAATCATAAAGGTTCGGGATAATCAACAAGGCAGTGATACTTCTGCAAACGTGCTTCCTGATGAGCCAAGTCAGGAGCCCTCATCTCCTGTAGACGATCCTACTCCCGAACCTGATGACAGCATGTCCGAGTTAACCGTTGGCTACGGAGAGATACATTTTAGGCAGATTGCATGCCCACCTTGTGTGGGAGAGTCATCAGAATTTGACATCACTGCAAGGCTAAAGCTTCATCAGCCTACTTCTGGTGACTACACTGACTATTTGCAGCAACCCGGAACTTGTACAACAAATCTTATACAGACACACGTTTCTTCACAGCCCTTGGCCAGTTCTCAACCGGCTTACTTTAATAGTATTATTCTTAATCCGAGCGGACAAGGCGAGTGGACTAATAACTATGTGTACGAATATCAATACGAAAGAAACACTCCCTACACAATTACGAGTGAGCACGGCACAATATCGAACGCATTTGTTTCAATTGAGGGTTTTGACGACATACAACCGTATACACTTCTTTGGGTCGACCCAAGCTATGCTTATGACGCAGTAGTAAGCAAGTCTGGAACGACCTTCACGTGGTTTCCTGCTGTGCAAAATAGTCTGTTCGAAATTATTGTAGCAGTATACTCATATGACGGGTCGCAGTTTTTAGGCGCAGTCAGTTGTTTGGAACAGGACACAGGCATGATGTACGTTCCAGGTAGCTATTTCCAAATGTATCCTGTAGGTTCGATTACAGCAGTGCACCTGATAAGGCATAGAATCGACAGAGTGCCGGCACCTGAACTGAACGGATACTTTCAAAGTCACATGCTTTGGGAAGTTGTAGGCACTGGGCACATTGAATAAAATGAAAGTGTAAAACTAGGTTGAAACTTTGTATTATTGTTATACTGTTAAAAGGTTATTTATAAACGAGCAATTTAATTAGATAGTTAATTCATAGATAAAGAGAAGCAAATGAATTTCGATGCAAGTGTTTTACATGAAGCAATATACAATCAAATCGTAGTGATCGTTTCAGAAAATTTAGCAATAACCCAGCATGAACTCGAGAGCATTTTGCGCTCTGACTTGGAAAAAGCTATGAAGGCAGCGCTCAAAGCATTTATTGATGAAGGCTATGAAAGCGGATACGTTGAAGAAAAGATTATGATTGGTGATCGCATTTACTCGAAAGAAGAATTTGCTGACATGTTTACTAAAGGTATCTCGCACCCAAACTGCATGTCTCCTGAAAAATTAAGCGAGGGGCTGCAACTGTACTTTGAGCACTTTTTGAGCGGGGACTTCTCTTTCTTTATAGACTTAGACAATAAAGTAAACATAATTTACAAGTCAGACTTGTTAGGTCTCATTGAAATTGACTCTAAAAAGGTTGCTATAAGAAAATTTCCATCGAGTGACCTGGCTGATGAAATCATAATGACGTCAATTTTGCCAGTTGTGCTGCACTTCATAGAGCAAATGAAAGACATACATAAGATTTATAATAAAGAAAAAGACGCAAAAGACGACGATGACAGTGATCCATTTGAGTGGATCTAATACGTGCAAAAATAAAAATGAGTAAGTATAATACTAAAGAGATACCAAATGGTGCACTTGTTAAGTTTACCCAAACCAACACAAAAATAGATAAAGTGGGAATTGTAGTCGCGGTTTGTCAAAGATCGTGGGGGGCGGTAAGGTACAAAGTGATGTCAGGTAATGGCAGTTTTATATTCATTTGGGACAACAGGTTAGATGAACTAACAAATAAATATACTTAGTAGAGGTGCACAATGGAAAATGTCGTATGTTTAAAAGAGTGGAGGGAGAAAAAACTCCGCGAAGAGATTGAAAAACTATCTAAAGAGTTAGATGAGTATATGCGAGACGTGCAGATTGATGTATTTATCTTTGACTCAAATTACACTCCGGTACCTATCGGAAAAATTAACAGGAGCGAGCTATGGTAACAGCAGAAGAACTAGGGTTTGAAACACTTTATGACCAGTATTCGATAAGAAATAGAATATCGACATTAGCACGGTTCTTAAACGAGGACTATGAAGGTGAGACTGTAACACTTCTATGCGTCATGAAAGGTGCAGTCAATTTCTTTTCTGATTTATCGCTTATGTTAAACTTTGATGTGAGATACGAGTTTGTCACATTACAATCATATGAAGGGACGTCGTCTTCAGGCAGTGTAAATTTGATAGGAGATCTTCCTGACATGTTAGGAAAGAAAGTCCTTATAGTCGAGGACATAGTTGACACAGGTCTGACTAGTGACTATCTCATGTCGATTATCTCTGAAGAAGCAGATGATGTAAAGCTGTGTACACTACTTTCAAAGCCAACCAAGCGTAAGGTTGACATTGAACCTGATTATGTAGGATTTGAAATCGAAGATCTATTTGTAGTAGGTTATGGGTTGGATTATAATCAAATGTATAGAAACTTGCCTTGTATTGCAGTTTTGAATAATGCTAGTGAAACGCGTGCAAATTTTGATACAGCAAGTTATAATATAAATGTAAACCAACAATAAAACTATAACCAATCCCACAAGGAGAAATAATGAAACTCAACGTTAAAATTGAAGACATCCCATTCGGCGCAAACATCCAAGACGTAGAGGTACCTGACGTTCTTAAGAAAAAAGTATCAACCGGCCTCACTTACTTTGATGATGCACTAGGCGGTCTTGGTTTCACCCCAAGCATGGTAACATTGTTCACTGGGACACCAGGGGCAGGAAAGACATCAATGATGTTGACGCTCGCCAACAACATTGCTAAGTCTGGTAACGTTGCACTATTCAACACAGCTGAAGAGTCTTTGCACCAAATTAAAATGACAACTAATCGCCTTCGATTGCGTGAGGGGTTCTTGGTCGGTGCAGAAAGCCATGTTCCCACTTTGCTCGCTGGTTGCGACAAGATTAGAGAGGCAAATCCTAACAAGCACTTCTTCCTCATTGTAGATTCACTACAGACTTTGGATGATGGATACTTTGAGTCCGGTAGGATTACAACTGCTACTGCTGAAAGAGCACTGCTTCTCCTAACTGATTATGCAAAAGAACATGCTGTTAACATCATCGTTATCGGACAGGTGACCAAAGACGGAAAAATGGCCGGTACTCAAAAGCTTAAGCACATGGTTGACTGCATGATCACCCTTGACGTTGAACGCAAAGATGAAGAGTTGCGAGGCTGCAGAATTCTGTCCACAGAAAAGAACCGTTTCGGAGGATGTGGTCACACCTTCTTCCTCAATCTAGGCGCAACAGGCTTCAAAGAGCTCGGAAGAATTTCCGACGCTTAAAAAGGTGAACTGCCTTGGTGGTGGAATAGGTAGACACAACGGACTTAAAATCCGTTGCCCGCAAGGGCGTGAGGGTTCGAGCCCCTCCTGAGGCACCATTTTTTTAAACCTCTCGTCTGTGCTAGATATATATATAGATGAGAGGTTTTGTTATGATTATCACAGAGGTACAGCTAAGAAAATTAATCAAAGAGCAGCTGCTTAACGAAGCACAACCGGGTATTGACGGTCTGGGTGCTGACGCTGATGCATATGTCGCATCTGTAAAAAGCAATCCAAACAATCCTGAAAAATGGGACAAAGAATTAATTGCTAGCGAATTGACAGATCAGCAGAGACAAGCAATTGCAAAGAGATTGAAACAGCTTGGTGCAGGTATCGAGGGCATTGCTAGTTTTATTGGCGATATTGCGATGATGCCCATAGAAGCAAGAGTTGCTCTTGAATCAGACTTATATCAATACTTTGCACTTGACTCTACAGCAGAACAAAAGGAAGCTGCACTCGAATCTATGAAGGAAACTGGACCTAACTTTGCTTGGGAAGCTTTTTTGGGAAGTATCGGTGTAGGTCTTGGAGCGAAGGCCGCGAAAAAGGCTGCGTCGACAGGCGTAAAGACAGCAAAAAAAGCACCAAAGACAGCGCCAAAAACAGCGAAGATTGCAACTAAATATAGAAACCCTGAGGATCTCGTTTCTGATGCAGTTAGGCGCGCGAAAGAAGGAGATTATGAGATATGGGAGGATTTGACAGGTTTGTCTTCTGGCAAGACAGCAGGATTTAGGGGCACTATAGGTCCGGATCTTAGCCCAACTAGTCCAACTGCCATCAAGTTTAAAGAAAAATATGGAATCCCAGCACACAAATTCCATCATCACATCGCATCAGA
>MDTB01064274.1_pt1 | contig 15029 bp, 13 predicted proteins | sample 811161 | NCBI WGS metagenome assembly MDTB01 (sample SAMN05326650, study PRJNA326480) | marine metagenome | isolation source: seawater | place: Mediterranean Sea | collected 2009
AATAATTTTTTAAAGTCTCTCTATTAATTAACGCCATGGTGATTAAAATTTAAACCTTAAGGTGGTTGGTTTTATATTGTTATTATCGTTTTCATCTGAGTCAAAATCATCTTTTTTGCCAAATTCGTTACTGGTTTTACCCGAAGTAATAATAAAATTTTGTTCTAGATTAAGTTCACTAAAATTGATAGACTCTGGGCTGCTATATTCTTCTCTTTCTAATGGATCAATGATCCCTATGCGAGGAATAAAAATAGATTCTAAAGCCCCTGTTTCAATACGTTCAATATTGTTGTCATCTGCTGCGGAGTCGTAGGCCACTTTCCCACCGTCTTCATTTTGCTTAATGTGGATAATCGAAATTCCGGTAACAAAACTGATATAGGGGAGCTTTTTTACAAAATTAAATATTTCTGATTTCTTGATACTTTTTTTCAATTCTACAGGCCCCGTATGTACATCATACCAAGGGGTCATGAATTTAAAAAAATCATGATTTAACCTTCGGACACCTTTGCCTGAGGAGATATTTGAAAATTTAACTTTACACTTAATCCAAATATCTTCAAAAATGGGGTTAACCACTTGAATTTTGAGAAAGGGTGAAATGTATTGATTCAAATAATCTTGTATTTGTTCCATATCCGCTAAACTTAATTTGACCTCTTCTATGTTTTGGTCAGAAGTGAGCTTTTTTAAACACAATAATTTCAAATTTGAAGAGTCATTTTCAAATTGATTTACGTCTTTATAGTAGCATTTAGCGTAGGATAAATAATTGAATTTGGATAAAATAAATTGTTCAATATCTGACTTTGTTACAGGTCTTGTTTTGTGTTTTAGCAGTTCACTCATGCGAGAATAGAACTCCATCTTAGATTCTGTTCCTTTGCCAAAAAAAGTTGAGTAAGGTTGGATAATATCAATAATCTCTGGAATTGGTTCTTCTAAACCTTCTGCTGAATTTGGAGGCAGGGGATTTGTAGTATCTAAATGTTCAGGGATGATTTCTGTTGCACTAACTCCGTTTGGATATATTGATTTGATTAAACTCAACTGATCAGCTTTGTTTCTAGAGCAGGCCTTTATAAAATAATCACTACTTCCATAAAGTTGTTGATTGTTAGTAATATCTTGAGGTATTCTTAAAGAAACAACACCTGTTTTCATAAGGTTCATCGTCTCATCATAGATGATATCACTGGGTTTAAAAGGTTTCCAACCGTCATAACTTGTGTACAGCCATTCAATTTGGTTACTAAATTGATAATTAGCATTTTCACTTTTTTTAACTTCTACCAATAAATTCAAAAATTGAGGAGGTGCAACATTTTCTAAGCCAATAAGTAACTCACCTTCAAAATCATATAGTGGAATAATTTTATTGGTTCCTACTCCTTTTTCAGAAAAGGTTTGCTCAATATTGCCAGATTTAAAGAGAAAAAAAGCATTGTTTTGCTCATAGTCGTTTTCCGATAGTGAACTTTGATTGAAATGAAGACTGGTTTGTGAAGTATAATTAATACTCACATTTTCTGCCGTGGGTGAAAAGGGTTCATTAGGTTGGGGTATATTGAGGGGGGAGTTTTTAGGCTTTTGTTTTTCAGTTGTAGCTTTTGTTACTGCCTCGTTGAAGACTATTGGATAAACATCAAAACCGAACCCCATTTTAGGCTCTACCAATTCTAATTTGAGGTATCCTGTTTCCAAATCATTGTTATATTCCTCTAAATCGTCTCCTCTAAGGGTATAATTGGGCTTTAATTTCATTTTAGCAGCATCAATTTTTTCTAAGTTTCTCTTGTTGTCTGTTGAGGTATCTTCATTCTTTTGAAACATATCAAATTGGAAAGATTCAGCTCCTTTACGCTCAAATCGATAGTCCGAAAGTGCTGTTAACTTCAATTGAAAACTATAATCTGTTATGGCTCTATTATAGTTGGAAAAATATTCTTCCAAAGTATTTGTCACTGTTGGGAGGTTTGTGAATTTCCAATTTAGGTCAAAGTTTTCAATAGGCTTACAAAATAATTCATGAGAAGAAAACAAAATATAGGCTCCTTTTTTTGGTGTGGCTCCAAGCATTTCAAATTCTGAATTGAGATCAATCTCACCTAAAGAGCTGTAGGCTCTGATCTCTTTTAAATCACTTACACCTACTCCAATATCAATTTTAGTCAGTTCCATGCCACTTAAGAAGGAATAACCAAAGTAAAAATTATCTGGATTTAGTGTTAAGCGAAAAAGGGGTTGATTGCATTCGATGTCTAATTCATGAATTTCAAAATCAAAATTATCTACGGAGTGTGCTTTTTTGTCTAATTTGATTTCTACAGCAATTTTTCCTAAACTCCAATCTTCAGGATATTCGATTAGATAATCTTCAACGGAAACCCATCCTTCTTCATTGGTATATTCTATTAGGAAAATTTGTTCAAATATTTCGTTAAATACATCTTCTTCAGAGAGCCCTCTTGAATTGGCTATATCAATAATTAAATTGGAAAGATATTCTATAGAGCTGGGAGAAAAGAAAAGACTAAATGTTATTTGACGATTACTTCTACCTAAAACTAATAAGGGAGACGCAATAGCAAAACCGAGCTCATTTCGGTCCATTGACTTATATTCTTCAGTCTTGAATATTTGCTCTTCTCCCAAAGCAGCAAAAACTTCTTGATTTTGATTGAAGGCATCAACTTCTGAGATATTTGCACAATGGCGTTTTTGAAATATTCCTGCAACAAGTTTGTATCTAGAGTTAAACTCATATTGATTATTTCTACTGATAAAGTTGGTAATCAATTGTGAGATACTAACGTTGCTTAATTCGACTTCTTCATTGGTTTCAAATAAGATATTTGAACCATCTTCGTATTGACCCACTATAATTTTACTTTTTTCATCCAATACTAAACGCTTCACATTTTGATCAATATTGAAGGTCAAATACATTGTTTTAGCCAATATTCCTTTTGGCTTTTGGCCTAGAATATAATGATAGAAATAATCGAGATGCTTGACTGTAATTTTATTTAAATCTCTTTTAAGGTATTCAAAAAGGCTTAGAAAAGAAAGCAGCAGGCCAATATGTGGTTTGTGAAAACCTGAGCTTGTCAACGACTTTTCAAAAAGATCTTTAGCCTTAAGTCGCAATTCAAAAACGACTTTGTATATCGGAGAATACAGCAAAATCAATTTCTTTAATCCACTACTTAAATCGGATTGAGTCGGATCAATATCATTAAATATATTATCGGCTTCAATTTCTTTTATCCCCCAAATTGAAGAAAATTCATCTAGTGAAAAAGGAAATGAAAAGTTATAAGCTTCATTGATTTCAAGACCCTTGAAATAAGAGGCAAAAGTTTTAAAAGTAAGCTTGGCTTTTTTTAATATGGCTTGCTCAAGTTCTAACTCTACTTTAGAACTTTCTTGAGAAAGATTATTTTTTCGAGCACCTCTATACCAATCTTCTATGGCTTTGAAATAGGTAAAAATTAATTCAACAAAAGCTCTGAAAATTTTTTCTTTTTCTTCTCTTGGGGAGAATTCGTCAAAATTCTTTATTAAATTCAGCCTTTGATTATCGTAATAGTGCAAATCATATTTTAAAATAATTACTAATAGGAAAGTTTCATCAGTAATAAAAAAATCAAGCCAGTTACCATCTGACTTATTTTTGAGATCAAAATATTTTAAAACCTGAGATAGCTTAGTTGTATACAAAATCAAATCTTCCAAATTTCTATCATCAATTTGAAAATTTTCAGGATTAAGGTAAACAGCTAAATCTTTATTCATTTTCTTAGGACCTTATATTAGTACCCTCATTGATATAAAATGGAAAAACAATATTATCACGAGTATTCGTTGATTGAATTTCATATTCTACATTAATATTAATTATTCCCTCTTTTTCGTCAACAATTACTGCTTTTACCTGATGAACTAGTATTCTGGGTTCATATTCTCTTATCATATTAGTAAGAGATAATTCTATAGAAGATAGGGTACTTGAATTAGCTGATTGAAATAAATAATCATATATAATACAACCATAGTCCTGCCTCACTATTCTTTCTCCGATTCTTGTGGAAAAATAAATTTGCAAGCTTTCTTTAATATCTTCATCCTCAATAACCATTTGAATTTCTCCTCTACTTTTATCAAATGAGGGTGGAAAGGACCAGCCTTTTCCTAAAAAAGATTTTTGTTGATCGCTCATAATTCACCTATTTTTAAATTAAATTTCCTCAAACTAATTTTACCTACAGCTTTCAAAGAGGTCGTCTTTTCGAGCAACTGATTTTTTTTAAACAAGAAGAGAATAAAGATGTTTCTATATCAGTCCCTAAAGCAACTAAAATGTCACATTTTTTAAGTGCGTAAAGGGTTGCATCTGGTTTACCCATTTTAGTTTATGTTTACAGTTGCGCCTTTTATATTAACTTTCCCTGAAGCTTGAAGATCTGCACCACTTCCCCCTTTTGCTGTTAATTTTGCTGATGCTTTTAACTGAACATTGCTACCATTCACTTTTACACCGCTTCCCGATTTTCCGTCAATAGTAACACCACTGGTTCCTTTAATTTTAATTGTTTTACCCTGAATAGATATTTCCTTTTTACTTTTCATTACAATGCCTTTTGAGCTTGTTGTAATTGTATTCCCATTCATGTCTTTTATTTCAATTTGTTTTTTGTCATCATTTATTTCAATAATTTGTTTATCCTTTGCAGTACTAATACTTAAAATCTTTTTATCATCATCAAAATGTATTTTAAGATCATTTTTAGTTCTAATTTCTTTAATAAAATTATCTTTTGTTATAGATTTTTCTTTCGGCTTATTGCTTTTTGTAAATAATCCACCTATAATTACTGGATATCTAAGATCATTTCCAATAAATGAAATTACTACCTGAGAATTAATTTCTGGAATAAAAAAAGATCCAGAACTATTACCGCCAGTATAGAAATGAGTTAATCGGGCCCATATCCCATCCCCTGTTGATTTAATTACTGGTATAACTACCTGGATTCTATATTCATTATCTGGATCTTTATCAATCTTTTTAACCTTCCCAATGTGAGTCCCAGAAATATATGGAGTGAGTTTTTCAACATCAATATTATCTCTTTTGAAAGTTGTGAGTCCATCTAGACCAAAACCAATAGTTGTAAAATACGCTCCTCTTTTAAATTCATGCTTTACTTTTGTAACGTAGCAATTACCATCAAAAAGTTTACCGAAGCCTTCGAGTTTTACTAGCTGATCTAAATCAAGTGTTTTTACACCTTTTACCTTAACCTCACCAAAAATACGGTTTAACCTACCGTTCTGTAGTTCCGAATTTGCTAACTCTAACAATTCATTACTTTCAATTGGCTGAGGTAGGTTAAGAGGGTATTCTGAGGGGCTAACAAAACTTGCAATTTGGGTAGATTTCAAAATTCCCTGCGCTGTTAGCGACGGTTCAGCTGCTGATTTTTTTGATGATTTTTCTCCAAAAGGATCATATGAATTAAAAGAAATTTTTTGCAATTGATTTTGAGCACTTAATTTTCCATTGAAAGAAATAGTTCCTCCACCGTTTTTTATTGTTAAAGAAGGGCTTGTTGAAACAGAAGGCTTTTTAATATCTAATTCATTATTTGAATTTACCACGATTAAACTATTAACCATTGCTCTTCGTAGAATAAAATCCCAATCATTTATATTATATTTTGGGAAAAAGTCGTGTTTGATTTTAGTTGCAGTGATTTTTTTGGTTAGTCCAGCTTTTGAAATTAAAGTAGTCATAATTTCACTGTCTTTTTTGTTTTCATATATGTCTGTAGTATTTGAGTTTTTTAACTTTATTGCCTTATCAACGCAATTTAATATCATCAAGCTCTTAATACTATTTATTTCATATCCTTCCTCTAATTTGATTTCAACTTTTTCAACAATTCCTTTAAATACAGTGGTGTTCGATTCTTTATAGCCGAGTTTTATTTCAACAGATTTCCCAGGTTGAAACATTGTTTCTTCACTTTCTTCAAACTCATTTTTTTTTGGATCACCTCCTAATATAGCAACCCTAGCTTGAGAAATTTTATTGATCTCTTTTGTCGTATCGATTGCAGCTAATTGATATTCTGAAGAAAGTTCAGTATTATTGAATTTTACTGAATAAGAAACAACTTGATGAAGGGTATCTGCAGGGTAAACCATATCTATTTTTTTATTGGTGGAAACTCAAGACTTTGACCTTCTTTAAGTCTTCTAAAAGAGGGTAAATTATTAAGCTCAGCTATTTTTATATAGAGTTCCTTATTTCCATAATACTCTTCACAAAATTTAATTAAGTTATCTCCCTCTTTTACAGTTGGTATTCTAGAAATGTCAGGTGATCTAAAAAGTGGATTGGACCCAACACTTATTTCTTTAACATTCATTGTAATCTTAGCTCTCAAGGGGGTTGCTTCGTGGAAAAAAGTATATTCTTGAATAATATCAGTACATACCCCTCTAATATTTAGTTTGTCCCATGTAACTTCAACGAATGGTTTTCGGTGGGTTTCGTTATTCTCTGTGACACTAACTTTTTTCAATTCTTCAATTGATTGTCCAATATCTGTTCCTGTTTCGTAACACCCATCAGGAAGCGAGGGTAATAAACCCGTATTATCAATTAAAAAAGTAAATTTTAAAGATCTTAAAATCTTTGGAGGGTCACTAGGAACTTGTTTTGACCCCTCAATATCTCTTCCAGCATCTGCTGTATTGTCACCAAGAGATATATCAAATGCTTCTGGGCCAACCTGCAATTTATAATCTCCAATTTTAGAGCTAAACTTTTCGTCACTGTAACCACTTATTGTCAAATCGTTGGAAGAAAAAAATAGTGGCATATTAATAATTTATTTTGTGATCTATGTAATTTTTAAATTCGTAAATACAGGCCTCAATTATTTCTTGTTTTTGATCCTCTGTTATTTTTTGTGGTAATCGCTTCGAAAGTTCCCCATTAATTATTTTAACTAGGTCTTTTTCTTGAATCTTTTTTTCGCCATTTACAAAACCCTTTACGATAAGCTCTTTTATTTCTACAGCCATTACAATTGCGTATTATGAAGAATTGACAATTTTGAGTAAGCAAGTTCAAATTTCTCAATAGCTATTCCACTTGTTTTGGAGTCAAGACCACTATATTCGATACTTACTGGAATAGCATCATCAAAAGTCCATGTCATCAAAGGAAACCATGTATCATTTGGATTTTTTCTATCATACAGTGATACTATGATTATTTTTTTTTCTAGATAATACGAAGTACTAAATGGGATACTTAAAGTCGGTGAGTCCTCTGTCAAAAAATTGACTGCCCAGTTAGTCAAGTCTGAATTAGACTTTGTAATACCTCTTTCTAAAATAAGATTAGTATAATTAGTAACTCTTGGGAGTTTATAAGAAAAATTGTTAGCCCCTAATGGTCGGTATTCTTCAGGGGCCCTTTCTGCCCTAATACCACTTACAGATTGAAATTTTGCATCAGGATTTCCTCCATAAAATGATACAGCTCCTGAAAGATTTCCCATAAGAGAGTTTACTCCAACAGCACTTACTCCAAAAACATATCCAATAGCTGGATCTCTATCAAAATCACTTCCGCTCATAGTCTATTAAAAAATATAGCTAAAACAGATGCTAGATAAAGACCTATTTTAGCTATTAAGTGTTTTATACTAATTAAATTTTCTTAAGAAAAAGAAAATCTAATAGGGATTATCCAACTTCAACAGTCAAACCTTCATGGGCTAGGACCATAGTTTCAATTCCTGCTTCTGATGATTGAGAGTTCATATCAGTTGGTGTAATTTGTTTTGGAAAAGCATTTGTTAGAGTCCAAGTCATTCTTGGAGTTGCTGTTTCATCAAGTAAACGTATTACAACTGTTAATCTAGTATAAGTATTTAATGAAATTTGAGAAATCCATTCATAAAAAGTATTATCGTCAGCAAAGACTCCTTTCTTAAGAGTAATATCCGAGAACTTCATCATGCCTGGCATTTTAATTACTGAGTGATTAGGACTATTTCCATGTCTGTACTCAATAACTTCGGATTCTACATCCAATCCACTAACTTCTTGAAATGCAATATCTGTATCATCACCGATGTCAACGGAGAAGTAAAATTTGGGCATGGGCCAAAACTGGTCTTGTTCTTCCCCCGTGCCTGCAACTGGTAAAGCCATAATTTATATTTTTAGTTTGATTAATTAAGATTTTTGTTGTTGTTGTTCAAATGTGATAACAATAAACTCGGCTGGTCTTGTAATTGCAACCCTCACTGTCATTTTTAAAACGCCGTCTAAAATATCTGTAGGAGTCATTGTTGAACCAAGGCCTATTTCAATTTCAAATGAATCCTCAGCAGATTGCCCTGCCAATAGCCCACCCTGCCATTGATTAGTTAGAAAATTTGCTACTGTAGCTCTTAATGTAGACCATGTAGTGGCATTATTAGGAGCGAAAACGAATGCTTCAGCTGCAAATTTTATGCTTTGCTCTAGGAATGTAAGTGTTCTTCTGACACTTATATATCTAAAGTCCTGAGAATTGCCATCTAATGTTCTTGCACCCCATACAAGCACACCCTTTCCTTGAAAAGAACGAATTGCATTGACTGCCTTGCCGTTTAATGGAAGATTAAGATCTTCTTGGTTATCGTTATTGATATTCACCGTAGTAGAAACTACAGAACCTAGGCTAATGTTAGCTGGTGATTGAGCGACACTTGATGTATTATCCACCATGGTATATGCTCCAGCCATTGCTGAACTTGGTGCCATAACATTTAACATTTCACTCATTTCTGCAATAACCATGTTAAGTTTTGGACTAATGACAGTAAGAGTTGCGTTAACAGACTTAATAGCTTCGGCATCATTATCCTCTGATATCTTAGCAATTTCTGCATTAATACCTTCAGCTCTAGCTTCAGTAATATTATCTGCTGCCAAATTATCAGCCACCTCTTTAGATAAAATTTCTATTAATCCATCTAGATTTGCAACTCGTGTGTAATCGATTTCAGAACCTTTAATTATGGCTGTATTCAAAAATGGATAATATGAAGCCCCCCATTGAAGGAAGTTTGAACCAACACCCTCTCTAAATTTATTAATTATATCCTCTTCATCAAAAGTCCTTTCTACTGTTCCATTGAAAACATCAAGGATAGCGAAACGATTTTTCATCTTATAACCACAGTGTTGTAACATTGCGGCTTGTATAGAAAAACAATCAGCTTCTGTCAGAAGGACTGCATCTGGAACAACAAGTAAAGTCGGTTCTAAATATTTTTCTAAAGTTACAATTCCTCCTCCTTTGGGATCATTAAGTTGACCTGCGTCAATTTTGTCTCCATATTTTCCTACTGATACAATGTAACAATCTCCACCACCATTGGTGTAAAATAGTCTCATTGCACTATGAAGAAGATATCTACTATCTTCTACAAAAGAGAGCTTGAAACCCGTTGCTGAATCTTCTGAGGCTTCGATATTAAATTTAGTGTCAGGAGCACCTCCAAAAAATTGTTCGAACTGACCTAAAGATGAAATCTTCGTCGGTTGATTAGTTAAATCTTTGGAACCTCTACTTGCTTTTTCGGTATAACCAACGAAAGCAGGTATAGCTGTTGCAACTGGAACAACTGATGAGCCAAATGAACTTTTTTCTTCGATATAAACTCCAGGTGTAGCTAATGTTACTGCCATGTTATTTATGTTTTAAGTTAAATTTTTCTAAATATATATTATTTTTTAAAATAATCAATCAACAACTATAAAAATATCATTTATGAATTCATTTATAGTACGGTCGAAGCTAATCGATTTAATAGTTGGATGTGGAATTGTTTTTAAATATTCCTTATTTAAAGTATCATTTTTCTTTAAAAAATATTTAAAATTATAAGAATCTTTTAAGTTGTAACTTTTTTCTGCGAAAAGGCTGAGCACATTCATTCCATTTTCTAATATTCTTGAAGTAAAATCGTCTAGTTTTTTAGAATTAACTTCATCATAAATGTAGTACTGCGATAGCTCAACATCCTCTTGATTGGTGAATATATTAAATCTAGTTCTAGCTTTTCTTGAATTAAATTTTATTTCATATTCCAAAAATGGAAACTTGTTCTTGTCATTGTCCTCACCTCCAAAAAACTCATTATCTTCATTTATAGTCAGATGTATTCTCCCTGAAATGCCACCTTTATAACTTTCAAAGATGTTTTCTTCATCCACATAGAAATTTTTATGTAGTATATTTTTATCAGGGAATTCATTTTTGAAAACTAAAAAATGGTTGTATTGGAAAGGAATGTCAGTAATGTTTAAAAAGTAAATATTACTAATTGAAAAATCAAACTTTAATTCTAAAGAACCTGAAAAAACTGGACTTTGCAAAAAATTATTTTTATCCATTAACAACAAAAAACCGTTTAATTGCTCTTTATACAACAAAGAATAATTTCGAAGGTTCCTTTTTGTTTCAATATCTGGAATTATTTCAATACCCTGAAGACGTTTGTCATTGTAAAACTCGTGGGAAAAGCTAACATTAATAATTTTGGTAAAATTTGTTTGATATTGGATAGTACTTTTTGGATACATACTTTTAAATTCACTTTAAAATTTATAAATATTTAGCATTTGAATATAATCATCTATTCCTACCGAGGATATTTGGAATATTTTCAAATAACTCAGTTCCGTCAAATCTTGCATGTTTAATTTTATAAGATACTGAAGGGACGTAATTTGCTCCAATATTTGACCATAGTTTATTAATTTCATCCATGCTAATATTATTGAATTCAGCATATAGCTTATCTACCCTGTTCGATAACATTGGAGTATTGAGATTATCAAAATAATTATGGTTTTGAAAAAATTCAATAACGATTGAAATATATTGTAAAGATTCAAGGTAGTTGAAATTTGAAAAATAGGCTGAAAACATTAGATAAAGGTTCATTGAAACCGGATTTCGAACTCCTGGAATTTGAGAACTCACATTTTTAGTTACCTTTTCCTCTTCAATATTTAATAAAAAAACACAAATTTTATTTTCAATATCTTGATTAACATTTCCTTTTATATCAACAATACTTGAAATTATAACTGCATCTTCAGTCAATGAGAGTTTATTTTTAACATACTCATCCAATCGATCACTAATTGATGTAACAATGTTATGAATCATACTCTAAATATATTTTTTAATTGCAGAAACAACTATCCTAATGACATAAATACAGATAATAGAAATTACACATCCCACTATATATAATTGAACCGTAAATACTTTTTCGACTTTATTCAAGCTTGGATCAGAGGATGTTAAACTGAGCATTCCTAAAAACAAAAAAGAGAGCACAAGCGAGATCATAAAACTTATAATAAACCAAAACAGTTCCTTAACTATTAAATCTTTCATTGCGCTTAAGGTTTTTTAAACGGATTTATTCTTATTAGAGTGGATAGGTAGAAAGCTATAATTCCAATCAAAAAGGTAACATAATATTTCCAATCTGATTTTAAATAAAATAATTCATTAATTAAGTAAACTAGAGGTGTAACAAAAAGATAAATCAGAACAATAAAGATGACTCGATGGATAAGATTCCTGATAATGGAGTCTCTAACTTTCCAATCATTTAAAGTTATTACTAAAGCAATGATAATAGCAAAGAGAAGAAAAATAGCCGATACTAGAATCACCTTTTTGTTTTTTAATAGATAACTAGAAGCTTTAAAAGGATAGCCTTCTAGCTGTGCAATTGGATTTTCAATTTCAATAGTGTCTGAAGCAAATTTTTCTTCAATCAAATCCCAAAGGGCAACGTGCCCGTCGTCATATCCCAGAGCCCATATTCCGATTCCTTTTAAATCCTTACTTAATGCATAATCATATTTTTTGCCTAGGGTATAAGCATCATCAAACCAAATTTCGATAGAAGTATTATCTGGATAATTCAGATTAAAATAGTTGGTCATACTTTCGCGTTGCAAAATGGGTTCTATGTTATTATCTTCTATATACTTGTCGTTAAAAATATTCATGACTTCTCTGTAAGTAACCTTACGCTCAAATTGGGAAGTTACTAAACCTCCTTCATCAATATTGCCTTCCCACATACTTCCATAATAGGGCAACGCTAACACTGTTTTATCTGGAGCTAATCCTTTATCTAGATAAAATTCAAGTGTATTGCTTAGGCTTATTCCTATATTCTCTACAGACACTAGTGGTGCAACAGCTGCTTGCACTTGACTTCCACTATTGTAATCATAACCCATTATAACAAAAAGATCAGCATATTTATCTAATTCATCAATATCAAAAATTTCTCTACTGTCTACCGCTGGTAAGGTGACTGATATAACTGGTTTCACATAGGTTATTCTCGCATCAAGCTGAGTGCGTAAAAGTTTTACAAAACGATTGAAATTTCTTCTTTTAAAATAGGAAAGTTGTTCAAAATTTAAATCAACACCATCAGCTTTTCGAACACTCACCAAACTGGTCAAACTATCAATTAAGTTGTTCCATTTTCCTTCATCCTCTAGAAACATATCATTGTTCCTTTTGCCATGACTTGAAACAGTTAAGAGTACTTTCGTCTTTTTTGCCTTTGCAGAATCAATCATGGCGGTAGTGCGCCACTCCTCTATTTGCTCTGGATTAGTGTAACTGCCCGTGTAAGGATCAAGTTTGTAAGAAAAATAGGTTATGGTCGATAAAAGTTCGAAAGTATAATTTTCCCATGCATTGCCCATCCAGTAAGGATGCCAACCGAATACTTCATTATTATCTTTTATATGTCTGTACCTGGCATCTTGCACATAATATTTGTTTGTGGTTGAATCCCAAGTGAAATTAGAACTTGTGATTAAATCGTTTTTCCCATTAATTGCATCATATAAATACCCATACGAGTTGAGCATATTTTTTTGTTCTAATGGAAAATAGTCGTCACCAGTCGAATCTTGTTCTTTAGCATCCTTTGTTTCTATACCTAATTTGTTGGTTGCTCTATTGACTGATCTTTCAAAAAAACGAAACTGACTTTGAGTCCTCCTAACGCTACTACGCAACTTGGTTACTTCCCTACAAGAATTTAATAATAGTAATAGGCCAAAGGCTATAATCAGATATTGTAGTCTCCTATGTTTCATTCATATTTGATATTTAAACGGAACTGGGGTTTATACAATTCTTTTTCAATTTCTTGGTTAGAAAAAGCCAAATAGGCTTGTACAACCCTCAAATAAATCTCATGACCATTGAGTTTAGAATTGTTTATAAATGATAAATTAGCTTTGGTTAATGAAGATAGAGAATCTGTAGTAAAAAATGCATAAAAAGGTTTTGAGTTTATACTTATTGAATCTTTTGTGACAGGATAAAAATCGATTTCAACCTCATCATTTTCTGACTCAGGGAGAAAAGTTTCTATTTTTTTTCTATTCAATTCTGTGTACGCAAAAGTAATAAGTGGATTTTTGTTGGGGTCTAAATCTGCAAGAGTTTCAAAATTCTCTTGATCTTTTTTTTCGAGTCCTATCCAATAGCCCCAACCGATCAAATTTTTAGTCGCTGCAAATGAAATGGGTACTTTAATTTCATTATTTCCAGTTATGTCTAAAGCCGGTTTAAGGGTATAATGTTTGTCTTCAGATATCGTAAATAGGGTATCTACAACTTGTTCAAAAACCATTCTTTTTGTTTTGACTGTATCAATTTCTCTAACAATACTTAACTTTTTTCTTTGCGGAACTCTAGCAATTTGTATTTTTACATTTGAACTAAAAAATCCCTTTTTTACGATATTCAATATCAACAAATTGTCTGAAATAGCCCTAAAACTACCCTCCACATTTTTATTGCGCCCGAGATTGCTGAATTGGTATCTTATTTGATTTCCTTCTATAAGTTCTAGAGATTGTATATTTTTTGATTTTATGTTTTCAAAAGAAAACAGTATTAGGTCATTTTTTTTGACCTCGTATTGGAAACTAATTGGATTCCCTTTTGTATCTGTTTCAGAAAATAAATTTGCCAAATAAATAGTATCCGATTTTTCCTCACTAGGAAGATAATCTTTCAAAAGTATCCCCTCTATCATATTCACTTTAACAGAACCACTATCAATAAGCACTTGACGCACACTGTCCATGTGTTCTTCGTCATAATAGGTAGTGGATTGTTCTTTAGACAAAAAGGTTTTTAAACTATCAAGAACATTTGGCGAATATTTTAGAGCTGCGTCTGTTACCGTCTTTTCAGTAAGGGGTTTATTGAGTGCCTTTGGCAATAATCCAGTTGGATCAACTTCATCTTTGACTCCAGAAAGAAGGCTACAGCTCTCAGAAAAAATCATAACAATGCCAAAAAATAAAAGTTTTATTTTCATTTAATTATTTCCAGCAATTTTATCTTCCAACTGATTTCGAATTCTTTCATATCGTTTTAAGGTCTCATCCTTAACAATATTTTGAATTTGGGCTTCTTTAGATTTAATTTCATACCGAGTAGACATCTCTTTTAATTTCTGATTTTTTAATCTTTCATGATCAAAATCATCAAGTGCCTTCAAATAATTTATTTCAAATTGTCTCTCATATTCTAAAATTAAATTATCGTATGGGCCTTTAGAAGACAATAACTTAGTCAATATTGGTGCTGTTTCAATCATAATAAAAATAAATATTATAAACAAAGAAGATAACTTGTCTACATTGTTTAAAGCTCTTATTTGATCTATCAACCCTGTATTCATTGCTGCTGCAATTGTTTTCTTGTCATTGTCAACAGATTTTAAAAGCTTTAACTCTCGTTGGGCAAGATATCCTAAAATTGAATCTCTTCTTGACTTTTCAATTTCTAACTCCTCCATGAAGGATTCAATTTTAGGATATCTTGCCCAACGAGAGTTAAAGCTTCTAAGTTCTGTTGACGATGACAAGAA
>MDTB01220923.1_pt1 | contig 15029 bp, 12 predicted proteins | sample 811161 | NCBI WGS metagenome assembly MDTB01 (sample SAMN05326650, study PRJNA326480) | marine metagenome | isolation source: seawater | place: Mediterranean Sea | collected 2009
AAACTTTTATAAGCTGAGATCAGTTCAGCCGTCAAGGTGATTTCAAGTCAGCTTTGGTTGATTCCTAATACTTTGCAGACTTCATGTTGAAAGAGTGCAGATCCAACGCGGAATGGGCAGGCTCCCATGGAAGGGCTGAATTGCTTTAATGGGAAGACTGGCTCTTGGAGAAATTCAAAAGTGGCCCCAGCTCCCTCGCAAATTGGATAACCTGCCGCACAATCCCAGGGTTTAGAACGGAATTCAAGGCAACCATCCAGTCTCCCTGTTGCGACATTCGATAGACCGATGGCAGCAGATCCAGGGCATCTTATCCGCCAGACTTGCAAGGCTTCGCGAAGAGCATCCAGTTTAGCTGTTGGGATAGGAAAGTGCATGCAGAAGGTGAGCTTTTCGTTGACTAGATCTGTGGTTGCCCGAACGGGAATCGTTCCCTCTATGGATCCGAATTCCTTGCCTCCCTGAAGCAAATTATCCCGACCATAATCGTAAATAAATCCGTACACGGGCATCCCGTGATGTAAGAGACCCAAAGAGATGCCGCACTCAGGTACACCAACTGCGTAATTGTTAGTTCCGTCTACTGGGTCAAGTACCCAAGCGAATTCGCTATTGAGCAAAAGAGGTTCAGGAGTTTCTGAAGATTCTTCTGAACAAAAGTCATCAGAGGGAAACAGTTGGGCTAATTCGGTAAATAATTCTTTTGAAATAGTTTCATCCACTACAGTGACTCTTGTACCATCACCTTTCCATCGGCTTGGTGCAGTTCCGAAGTTTTCGCGGAAATAGTTGATTTGTCCAAGCACTGCAGTATGGCCAGCCAGAATTCGTTCTTGCAGTTCAAAGTCAGCACTGGAGATATCGGGAATTTTATTATTTACGGATCGATCCATTTACCTTCTTCTTGTATGAGATCGATCAATCGGTCAACCGCATCATTTTCAGGAATGGAAGATTTAACACGATTTTTCCCGACATAGAGATCGATTTTCCCGGGCCCCGATCCGACATAGCCAAAGTCCGCATCAGCCATTTCGCCGGGTCCATTGACTATGCAACCCATAACGGCAATGGTTGAGCCTTTAAGATGTCCGGTCGCTTCTTTGACTTTTTGAGTGGTACTTTGGAGGTCAAAGAGTGTACGACCGCAACTTGGGCAAGCCACAAACTCAGTTTTTGATATTCGGGCCCGTGCACCTTGCAATAAGTTGTAGGCGAAGCCACGGTTACGGTCGAGAGAACCTAAGTTTTCGACTGAAATAAGATCACCTAGACCATCGCAAAGAAGTGTACCCGATAGAACGGAGCTATCGAGTAGTCTGGCCGAGAATATATCAGATTTTGGAAAGAGACGGTCTTTTTCACGGTTACGAATCCAAATGGGTAATGAAAGTTCATTCCTGGCAAGAGAAGCGGCAAGGAGACGGTATCCTGCAACTGCATGGTACTTTTTACAAGGGGACAGGGTGATAATCGGAGGCTTTGGAGAGTATGAAAGCAGGGAGACGGTAGCATCACTGATCATTTCTCCCGTGAGCGAAACGACTGGATAGTGCCCCGCCTGATCGCAGAGAGCAAGGAAGCGGGCAAGGGAGGCTTCATCCTCAAACGAGGATGAAGGATGCCAGGCAATGGGGACGCCTTCAGATTGAAATCGAGGTAGTTCGTCATCTGTTTTTCTTTGATCTTCAACGATGATCAGAGGGATCGCACCAATCAGAGAATTAGCGAGGGTCTGAAGAGCGGGGAATTCGCATGAATTTCGGATATGGAGAATCAGTCCTTCGATGGGAGCATCCCTGGACCGGGTTTGGACTTGGGCAATTTCCTTGATGATTTCCGCTGTATCTTGGGGAGAGAAATGCGTTGAAACAAAAACAGAAGGGGGATGTTTGTCACCAATTTGAAGATGGGGATGGCCAAGTTTAAGATTCGAGCATAAACGGCGAGTGAAGCTGAAAGGATCTACGGATTCCTTAAGATGTATATGCTGGGTGGGTAAAGAATTTGACCACCAATGCTTTGCCCTGAGTGCGAGGTCCTTAGCAACAGGAATTTCCGCCAGAGGGTCCTCTGTAAGGGAAACGCGGATGGTATCACCCAATCCGTCGAGCAGCAGAGAGCCAATTCCGATGGCACTCTTTATGCGGGCATCTTCCCCATCTCCAGCTTCAGTGACTCCAAGGTGTAGAGGGTAGTTCATTTTTTCCTCATTCATGAGGGAAACAACTAACCGGTAAGCTTCGATCATAATCTTTGGGTTACTCGACTTCATGGAGAGAATGATATCCTGATAACTGAGCGACTCAGCGATTCGAATAAATTCAAGGGCAGATTCAGCCATGCCACGTGGAGTATCACCAAAGCGGTTAAGGATTCTGTCAGAGAGAGAGCCGTGATTAGTTCCTATTCGCATGGAACGACCGAGTTGTTTGCATCGAAGCACGAGAGGAGAAAATTCTTTATGCAAGCGGTCTAATTCTTCCTCATACTGGATATCAGTGTATTCCCTAACTTGAAATTTCTTCCTGTCAGCGTAGTTACCAGGGTTGATTCTGACTTTTTCCACATGTTTGGCAGCTTCCATGGCAGCATTGGGCATGAAATGAATATCGGCAACCAAGGGGACATCTACTTTTGCTTTTCTAATCTCAGAAGCGATATGACCAAGTGCTTGAGCGGCTCGCACATTAGGAGCGGTAATCCGGACGATTTCACAACCTGCTTCGGCCAACTCAATAGTCTGGCGGGCAGTAGCCTCTACATCGAGTGTATCGGTAGTAGTCATAGACTGGATCCTGACTGGATGATTTCCACCTACGACAACAGAACCTACCCCGACCATTCGGGATTCCCTGCGAATTGATTGAAAGCGCGAGGGGCAGTAGGGAGTCGCCATACCCGAAATACGATTAAGGAAAGATTCGCTGCACGTCAAAGAAGGTAACGTATAGCATGAAGGAGAAGAGAAGAACGACAAAGAGCATTTGAGCACGCTCCAAAAATGCTATGGGAAGTGGCTTACCCCTAACTTTTTCAATGGTGGCAAACATCATGTGACCTCCGTCCAACACAGGAATAGGAAGAAGATTAAGAATTGCAAGGTTTACATTGATGAAGACGACAAACCACAAAAGTTTCTTGAATCCAATTTTGGCAAACAAACTGAGATGATTAACGATACCGACCGGACCACTCATATTCCGTAACTTTACATCTGATTGCGGACTGACCAACCCGCTTAGAGTTAGATACATATCCTTAACCCGACGGATAATAAGAGTGAGAGGATTGGGATAAGTTGTAACAGTCTTGAATTTTGGGGTAAAACCAATCAATTTCCTTGAAGTAAAACTTTTGCCATCTGCATTTTCTTTTTTTACCGGGATAATATTATAGGTTTTTTCAGGGCCCTTTTCCCCGCCTTTGCGGACGGTGAACGCAATCGACTGATTGTTATCGGTTTGGCTGAGATAATCGACTACTTGGTAAAAAGAATGAATGGTCTGACCGTCAATTGCGATAGGCTGGTCCCCGACTTCTAGCCCAATTTTTTGTCCGGGCATGGACGAGTTCAATTCGCCAATGAAAAAGGTTTGTTTGGGTCCAATACCTATAATTCTCATTTCTTCAGGACCGAATAAAACAGGATGAACCTCGATTTCACGCTCCTGTCCATCTCGCAGAATCTTTAGGAACACAAGTGGTGTTTCTTGTTCGGTTTGTTTTTTCCCAGTAACAATTCTGTTCTGAATATCCATGAAGTTTTCGATAGAGGCACCATCAACCAGCAAAATTTCATCTCCCGGCAACAAACCCGCCTTTTTGGCTGGGCCGCTAACCGTTTCAGCTTTAGGAGGTTTTATTTCTGGATTCCAGCGTTCAACAGTGTCCGCAACATAACCGACCTTGGTGGTCAGCTGACCATCGGAAACATCGTAGCCAAAGAAGTAAAGTACTGAGGACAGGGCAAATGCCAAAATCATGTTGAAAACAGCACCCATTACGGATACGAGCATTTTGTCAGTGTAAGAAATTTTGGGCAGAGACTTGGGATTAGACTGTTCGTCGCCGTCTGAGTCTTGATCTTCATCGTCAAAATCATCCCACTTGAAGTTTTTCCCCTGATCCCTCTGGATGGAGCCTGAATCGACTTCCTTCTGTCCTTCGAGTCTTCCCGTATCAGCCAATTGGGGAAGGGCAACATACCCACCGAAAGGGATCGCGGACAATCTGTACTCCACTCCATTCCGGGTCCAACCAAAAAGTTTGGGTCCAAACCCGATTGAGAAGCGAAGAATAATTAAACCCCGCTGACGGGCAGCAAGAAAGTGTCCAAGTTCGTGTATAAAAATAGTAAACCCTAAGGCAAATAGGGCTACAAAAATGAAGGCAAAATCGTAAAGAATGCTCATGAGTTTGGTCCGATTAATTGCGACGCGATGCGACGGGCTTCGGAGTCAAGATAAAGTAAGGTTTGTAGATCATTCTTGGTTTGATGGTCAAATTTCGACAAAGTTTGTTCAATAATGCCAGAGATTTGCAGAAAGCCAATACGATTCAAGAGAAAGGATTCAACTGCAACCTCATTGGCTGCATTAAAAACCAGGGGGGCTGATCCGCCATGAATAAGAGAATCTTTGGCCAACCTTAGGCAAGGAAAACGTTCCATCGATGGAGGTTTGAATTGTAAATCAAGAGGGTTGGAGAAATCAAGAGATGTATTTACGCCCTCCGCTCGGTCAGGGAAAAGAAGGGCGTGCTGAAGTGCAAAGGTCATAGACGGGGGGCTGAGTTGTGCAAGGCAGCAACCATCGACAAAGCGAACGATAGCATGAACGATACTCGATGGATGGATAACGACTTCCAGTTTTTTCGGATTTAAACCGAACAGCCAATGAGCCTCGATTAGTTCCAAACCTTTGTTGGCCATAGTTGCAGAATCAATGGTCACCTTGTTACCCATGGACCAGTTTGGATGATTAAGTGCCTGCTGAACTGTGACATTTCTTAGCTCATCCAAGGGAAATTCCCTAAATGGACCACCTGAAGCAGTAAGAATAATCGAATCGAGATCACGATGATTTTCTCCCTGAAGGCATTGGAACACCGCATTATGTTCACTGTCAGCAGGTATTACGCGAACCTTATTTTGCGTTGCGGTTTGCATAACGAGGTGTCCCCCAAGGACTAGAGACTCCTTGTTGGCTAAAACGATGTCTTTACCAGCTTCAAGAGAAGCTAGGGTGGGACTGAGTCCACTGGACCCGACTACAGCGATTACAACTAAGTCGGCTTCCGGTAAAGAAGCCATTGACACAAGACCATCAGTAGAGCGATCCAGATTTGTTGAAGATGGAAAACCTTCCGCACGGCCAGCAGATGGAGCTAAATAAGCATAGGGTACCTTAAATTCGCGAGCGATATTTGCGAGTTTCTGACCATTGGTATGGGCAGAAATTCCTACTAGTTGCAAACGATCGGAATGCTTACGGAGAACTTTGAGTGTACTCTCGCCGATAGAACCGGTCGCCCCCAAAAGAACGATCTTTTTCGGTTCGGTCACGGTTTAATAATCTGCAAAATAAAATAGCCAGTGGGTGCGGCTAGGATAAGACTGTCCGTGAGATCAAGTAAACCTCCGATTCCGGGAATTGCACCGCCAGAATCCTTGACCCCAGCGAGCCTCTTTAGGACAGAAGCAATTAAATCACCAATTACTGCGGCCAAAGCAATCAGCAACCCCCAAAGACCTCCTTCAAGTGCGTTAAAAGAACAGACAGAAAGGTCACTAAAGGAGGGCGAGTACTCTTGGATCAACCAGGGAATTAAAGCACCCACTCCAGCAGAGGCAAGGAAACCACCCAGCAGACCTTCAATTGTCTTTCCTGGGCTAATAGATGGTGCCATTTTAGTGCGTCCAATCGCTTTTCCAACGAGAAGAGCTCCCATGTCGCTGAATTTTGCTACGATTACGATCCAGAGGCAAAAGAACAGTCCAAAGCTGATGCTCACTTCCTTGGTGCTGACCGGATCAGTTTCCAAAATTCGTACAAAATAGTGCAGCAGGAAAGGAACAAATAGTAGACCAAAGAAAGTAGGCATTAGTCTTTTAATGTACATGCCTCTTTGATCCTGAGGAAATAAAACACAGGCGGAACAGGTGAAAAGTGCACCAACAGCTAAAACATCGATTCCGTATTCAGGGAAATAGTAGGAAATTGGAATCATGCAACCGCCTGTGAGCAAACCGGATAGTCGATTAGCAGCGAATCCCAAACGTCCCAAAATAGTATAAATTTCAAAAAGCGTAAGCGTTGCACATAAGTTGAGTACCCACATGGCACCAATTTCATCCATTGTGTAAACAATTCCAGCAATTGAACTCCATAGGAAAAGGGAAGAAAATGTGCGTAAAATCATAGGGTTTTTTGAGGAAATCAGGTGGATTGAAAAGTGAGAATTTGTTCGCTGGTCTTTCCAAACCGACGTTCTCTAGAAAGGTAATTTCGCAACGCATCCAAAAAAGCGGAGCGGTCAAAGTCGGGCCAATGAAGGGGGGAAACGAAGATCTCCGCATAGGCTGCCTGAAGAAGTAAGAAATTACTCAGCCTAAATTCTCCTGAAGTTCGAATGATAAGATCTGGATCAGGAAGGTCGCGAGTCTCCAAGTACTGAGCAAAATCTGACCATTCCAGTTTTTGGTCACCAGTTTGACTTGCTTGAGAGAAAGAATTCACTGCGTTGAGTACTTCCTGTCTGCTTCCGTAATTGAGGGCCAGCGTTAGATTCCAGTCCTGATTGTCCTTCGTTTTTTCAATTGTTTCAGACACAATACGGCGGGCAAACTCGGGTAGACCATTAAGGTCGCCTATGGCACGTAGCTTAATACCATCTCGCATCATTGCATTCAGTTCCCTTTTTAGAAATTCCTCAAGTAGTTTCATGAGTCCAGATTTCTCTTCTTCTGGTCGGTTTTGGTTCTCCGCACTAAAAGCGTAAAGTGTAATGTAAGGCACCCCAATTTCTCGAGCAGCATTTACCACACTGCGTACATTTTCAACCCCATTACGATGACCAAACAAGCGGGGCCTTTTTCTTGCACGAGCCCATCTACCATTCCCATCCATGATGATTGCAACATGTCGGGGAAGTTTCTTTTTTTCTTCAACTGTGAAAATTTCTTTTGTCACAAAATTTATCTCAACGGGTTCAAGGCGAATTGACAACGAGGAAAGCATTCCCTAGTTCCTGAATTTATGTCAATAATCTTATCAAATGAAGAAATTACTAACAAACTAGAAGAATTGGCGGATTGGAAATGGACAGATGATCGTTTGAAAAAAAGTTTCCGGTTTACAAATTTTCGTGAAGCAATGGCTTTTTTGATAAGAGTATCATATGAGGCAGAGGAATTAAATCATCATCCAGAAATATATTCCTGTTATAACCAAGTTGAACTTTCTCTCAATACACATGATGCAGGCGGTAAAGTGACCGCCATGGATTTTGACCTTGCTGCACTGATCGACCAGATCAGTTAAGCAAGATTCAGCCTTATTTCTTTTTTGTGTACGATCTATATTAGAGGTTCTATTTCGATTAGATCGTTAAGTAGAGATGGCTTGGTAAGCAAAATCATCTGTAAAGATGAAAAGAACATTTAAAGGTTTTGCCGCGAAAGTAAGTACTCAGGCAAAGTCAAGTCAGGATAAAGGTTAATATATTTGGAAGAATTTCTTATTTTGAGCGTTAACCGATTTCCCTTGGCAATTGGAAAATCGACTATGAAATGGATTCGATGAAAACAGTAAGAAATTCTATTTAATGACTGCATTTTCAGGAGACAGGTCATTTAGAGTTGTTTGGCCCCTTATGGTTTCGCAGACAATTGGTGCTTTCAATGACAATGCGATGAAGGCCATGCTTCCTTTGATGGCAGCCGTGCAATTTGGCAAGGCAAGCATGGACACGGTCAATCAACAAGTCTCTGTTCTTTTAATTATACCTTTTGTAATTTTCGCTCCGATCGCGGGATGGGTTACGGATCGCTTTTCCAAAAAAAAGGTTATCCAATATGCTTTATTGGGACAGCTGCTTGGTCTGGGACTTTTAGGAACGGCTTTATATTCCAAGAGCCTTGATTTTTCTTTAGCAGGTTTTTTTATTCTATCCGTTCAGTCAGCTTTTTTTTCCCCTGCCAAAAAAGGAATCCTTAAAGAGCTAATAGGTACACATAGACTAGCAAAGGCAGTAGGTTTTATGGAAATGCTGGCTATGGTTGGTATACTTGGTGGGGCATTTTTTGGGGCTATTGCTTTTGATCAAATGGTTGAGAGGCAGGGAGGATGGGGAGCTTCGTTGTTCGTCTGTGGATTAATCTCCTTGCTCGCCTTTTTCTCGTGGGTTATATCCTGGCCGATTCCGGAGACAAAGGTAGTTGGGAGTAAACCATTCAATCCGAAAGTCATGGTAAATCATTTCCAAGACTTGATTTATTTACTGAGTCGAAAAAAATTGAGATATGCCGCTTTGGGAGATGCATGGTTTTGGGGCGTGGGCGGATTTTTCTACTTGGTATTAGTAAAACTTGCAGGAGAAGTTGTGACTGGTGAGGTGGGTATGGGAAAGCTTTACGGGTACTGGTTTTTATTGCTGGGGGTAGGTATCATGGTAGGAAGTCTGTTTGTTGCTTATTTGAACCGTGGGCGAATCGAGATTGGCTTATCAGCAATCGGTGCGACTGGGATGTCACTTGTTTTTTTAGGATTCTGCCTCTGCAATCCGTTATCTAAAGTTTTTGAAGTATTATGCCTGAGTTTGGGTTTTTTTGGTGCACTTTTCTTTGTTCCACTTAATGGTTATATTCAAGATCGGGCTGAAGAAAATGAACGGGGTAGGGTGTTGGCTGCTTCTAATCTGCTAACACAGATTACGGGTATTTTACTGATTGCCCTACATGCTTACCTTTCAAATGTGCTTGGAATGAGTGCCAGGCAGGAGTTTTTGGTTATTTTGATCCCATCCTTCTTCATAGGTCTTATAACCATAAGATTTTTGCTTGAGGATTTTTTCCGCGTTTTATTTCACATTCTATTACGAATTTTCTACAGAATAACTGTCGTGGGGATGGAGAATTTCCCTAAAGAAGGTGGATGTTTGTTGGTTAGCAATCATTTATCCTATGCAGATCCAGTATTTATTGGGTCCGCTTTCCCAAGAAAAATTCGATACTTGGCTTATTCTGGCTTGGCCAATTCCAACATCATGAGGTTTGTTTTCCGCTTGACCGAGACTCTTACCGTTTCTCCCGATAAATCCCTTCAAAGCATTAGGGAATCCATAAAAAGACTCAAGGAAGGGATTCCCCTCTGTGTTTTTGCTGAAGGTGGTATTTCACGTACTGGAATGGTACTTCCTTTTATGCGAGGTCCCATTGTTTTGGGGATTAAAGCGGGGGTACCAGTAATTCCCGTTCATTTGGATGGTGTTTGGGGATCAATTTTCAGTATGGATAGGGGGAAGTTTTTTAAGAAGTTACCAAACTCTTTTCCATTTAGGGTAACTGTGAGAGTTGGAAAACCCATAAGTCAACATGAGATGAAACAAGCTACATGCCAAAATGCGGTCATGGAACTTGGTAGAGAATCTTGGGCAGAACGATCAAGTATGAAATTTAATTACGAGGATTTTGTGAAGAATCATTTGTTTAAGAAAAAGAAGGGAGTTTTTTACAGGGGTAAAAACGGATCGGAAATCTCACATTTTGATTTTTTAAAGATGGTTCATGAATCCAAAACTGATCCCAAGTTACCTGTCCTTCTAAAAGGTTGGATCAATGAGATTAGGGAAGTGATTTCGGGGGATCATTTCCAAGCTCAAATTATTTTTCATAATTGGATGAGAATGAAGGAAACCCATTTTTGGGATTACAAGAAATTAAGGATAGAAAAATCCCCGCAGGATTGGGCTAAGCATTGGATTCCCTGGTCAGGTGTACTATGGGGTCGGACGATTCAAGATAACGGCAATGCTTTTCTTATAATATCTGAGGATGCACACATTAAAGATCCAGTTATTACTCTATCCGGGATGGTTACAAAACGGAACGGTTTGGTTTCGATTAATGCTTTAAGTGATGGACCAAAATACCTTAAGGATACTGATAGTAATCAAAAGATTTATAAAGAAAATACATTGGGACGACTGATTGTAGGATATAACTCCTACGTTAAGGAGGATAATTATTATATTAGAGGATTTCAAGATGAGGAAAAGATTAATGTCCAAGACATAGATGAGGATGGTTTTCTAATACCTGACTAAGCTTATTCGATCGAAGCTTTTCCTTTATCTTCGGTTGTGATAATATTTCATCACATTGCTTAGTTAACTTTTACATATGACAAATTTCCTTCCAGAATCTAATGCTTTTAACAATCTACTTCGTGATTTGCAGGGTTCTTCCGTGCTGGTGCTTGGGCATCGTCGACCTGATGGTGATTGCATCGGTTCTCAGGTTGCAATGACCCGGATATTGCGAAGTTTAGGAATTGATGCGGTGGCGGTTAACCAAGACCCTATTCCGAGAACATTGGAAAAGTTTGTTGGGGACACGCCTTTTTTAAATCCTAGTGAAGTGGAGGCGGGAGTTTTTAAGATTATTACCGTGGACTGTGCAGACCATGCTAGGGTAGGAGAGGAATTAAAAGAAAAGTTCCCTGCTGTATTTCTGAATATTGATCATCATGTTTCAAATACGAAATTTGCTGAGCACAACTTTATTTTTTCAGATGCCTCTGCCACTGGAGAAATTTTGGCAAAATTATTTTTTGATTCTAGTTATGAGATCGATAAAATCTCGGCAGAAGCATTATATCTTGGTATTTGTACGGACACAGGTCAGTTTTGTTATTCCGGGACAAATGCTGTAGTTTTTGAGATATGCCGAAAACTTTGTGAGGCTGGGTGTGAACCTGCGGATGTGGCACATGAATTATATGAAAGAGAGAAACCCGGTCGGATCCAATTACTGCAAAAGTTCTTAGCCAGTTTTAAAATGGAACTTGATAATCGTGTATGTATCGGGAATGTTCGACAGAAATTTTATGATGAAACGGGAACAAAACCTGAAGATGCGGAAAGTTTTGTCGATTATGCCAGATCCCTGGAAGGTGTTGAGATTGGAGTTCTTGTGGAAGATAGAAACGGTATGTTAAAAGGAAGTCTTCGGGCAAAGCATAAAAAGTATCGGGTAGATTTGTTGGCCAAAAACTTTTCAGGCGGTGGACATGCTTGTGCTGCCGGGTTCAATATGGAACTTCCTTTTAATGATTTTTACCCAAAGCTTGTAGATGCAATTGAAACACATCTCGAAAAAGTGGAAGGAGGAAGATTGTAGATGGCATTACAAGATCCGACTTTTGAGGGAATTTTACTCGTTGATAAACCATCCGGGATAACTTCCCATGATATTGTCGATCGGTTGCGACGAAAATTGAGGATGAAGAAAATTGGTCATGCCGGAACACTTGATCCTTTGGCTACTGGTCTAATGATCATGCTAATTGGTAAGGCAACAAAAGTTTCTCAGTTCCTGATTAGCTTGGACAAATCATATGAGGGTACCTTTAAGCTTGGAGTTGAAACAGAGAGTCAGGATTCAGATGGTGAAGTGGTAGATGAACGAGAATTGCCTTCAGAATTGAGTGAAAAAGAAATCAAGGAGGTGATGAAAGAGTTTCTTGGAGATCAATATCAAACACCACCGATGTTTTCAGCAAAGAAGATTGATGGAGTGCCCCTTTACAAAATAGCTCGCAAAGGAAAGACGGTTGAACGAGAACCTCGGTTTATTAGAATTAATAATTTAACTCTCAATAAATGGACTACTCCTTTTGGGCAATTTTTTATGGATTGCAGTAAAGGAACTTATGTCCGCACAGTTTTTCACGATTTGGGTCAGAAACTTGGTTTTGGCGGACATTTAACTGCCTTACGGAGAACCAAAATAGATCAGTTTTCTATTGAAGGCGTGAATACTTTGGAAAAAATTGAACAGATGGGAACGGCTGAACTACAATCATTATTGATTCCAGTGCATAAGGCAGTTCCTGCACATGCATTTTAAATTATGGGGGTTTTTTCCTCGATCGAAACACTTGACCGAGATTGCACTCTGCCGGTCAATCTATCCTTAGGGATGTTTGATGGTGTACATGTGGGGCATCAGCAGGTTCTTGAATCAGCAGTTACACATGCCCGGAGAAGTAAAGGATATGCAGTCGCCTTCACTTTTCCTTGTCATCCCGCTAAATACCTGCGACCTGAGCGTGCCCCACCATTGCTGATGAGCCCAAGGGAAAAGGTAATTATGCTGGAGTCTTTCGGTATAGATCATGTGATTTTGCGTGAATTTGATGATGAGCTTGCAGAGATTCCAGCGGCTGAATTCCCTACTTTTTTAAAGGACAGGATTTCTTCTCTCCACAGCATGAGCGTTGGGCGGAATTTCAGATTTGGAAAGGGGAGGGAAGGGGATTCTTCCTTTTTAAAAAAAATCGGAGAGTCAATCGGTCTTTCAGTTACAGTAGTAGAATCCAAAGTTACGAGAGGTAATATTGTGAGTAGTTCACGCATACGTGAGGCACTTGGAATTGGAGATATCGAAAAAGTTAATGACATGCTTGGTAGAGAATACCTCATAACAGGCGAAGTTTTTTCGGGAAAAAAAATGGGGCGCTCAATTGGTTTCCCCACCATGAATCTTGATTGGAATCCAGAAGCATTGCCTGCATATGGTGTTTATGCAGGAATTGTTAAGCACCGGAAATTTGAAAAAAATTTACCCGCGGTTGCGAATTATGGATTACGTCCTACCCTCGAGCATAAAGCCTCCACCCCCAAGCTGGAAATTCATTCACTTATCGATTTGGATACTGAGATTTGGGGTTGCGGTTCTAAAATTGAAATGGCACTCCAACACTTCATACGACCTGAAAAGAAATTCGACACGGTGGATGACCTTAAAACTCAGATCAACATAGACAAAGAAAAAGCAAAGGAGTTAGTCCTGCCTTTCTAATCATAAGATAATTTTTGTAAAGTCGGACACCAGCAACTGGTTCGCCCACCAATTTCTTCTCTTACCAAAGGAATCTTTGTTTTAGGACAATATCCTCCATCCTTCCAACGAACATGAAAAAGCCAGCCTCGAGGTGGATCACCACCATGTTCCCCCACGGATTTCATTGCACCTCTTGCAACAAATTTTATTTGATTAAATATTTTTAAGGTTTGTTCTCGGCTCATTTGCCCTGCTCTTAGGGCCGGATGTATTTCTGCACGCCAAAGAACTTCATCTGCCATCCAATTACCCATACCCTGAAAATATCTTTGGTCTAGAAGAAGGGCTTTCATTGGTCGCTTGGCGTGCCGCTCACATGCCTTTAGCAGGAAAGATAAAGTGAATTCAGGATCAAGCATTGATATTGGAAGATTTGCCCACCATTCCGGAGGCATTGTTCCAATATGGAGTCTTAGTCTGCCAAATTGCCTTGGATCCCGAAAGACTAGTACTTTACAACTTTGAAAAATAACTAAGGCGTCATGTTTCTGGCAGGTGTAAGATGGTGTATCAGAAGTTAAGTTTCCAGTCATACCCAAATGCAAACCTAGCCATCGATTTCCACTTAATTGAAATAACATTTGCTTTCCATGTGTGGACGAACTGAGCAGTTTGGCTCCGGTTAATTCTCTGACTAGTTGCTTACGCGAGAGATCACGGAATACACGGGATTTAGGATGAACATGAACTTTCTTAATGAATTTACCCAAACCGATATCCCATTGTCTGCAGGCAAAGGCGACTTCAGCAAGTTCAGGCATATTTAATCGGGCTTATCTCGAGCATACATTTACGAGTCTGGCAGTCTTTTTTACGGTCCGTTTGGATTTCAATGATTTGAATCCCCGAGTCAGATGGGTGCTTGATTTTTTCAATGATATCAGACCAGTTTGAAAGATGCTCATGCCTAACGCCAAATCCTTCACAAAGTTTGCGAAGGTCAAACTTTTGAGGAGTTGCAAAACATTTTTCAAATTCTGGCTCTTTGGAAATTGGTAAATTCTCGAAAATTCCGCCACCTTGGTTATTGATTACAAAGATGGTCAGGCTTCCTTGGAATTTATCAGCGAAAAGTAAGGCATTTGAGTCATGTAAAAAAGCAAGATCTCCTGTGAGAAGAAAGCTTGGCTTTTTTGAATCATGAGCTATGCCAATTGCTGTGCCAAGAGTTCCGTCAATTCCATTAACTCCACGATTTCCAAAAATTACTCGATCAGATTGGGAATTTAGCCAAAACCATTCAAGGTCACGAATGGGCATGCTATTTGCCACAAATATTAGAGCGTTAAGGGGTGAATGAAGTGAGAGTAAATGGGCGACTTTTCCTTCAAAATCTGGCAAATCCCCCTGAAAAGCTTTTTTCAGTTTAAAATTGACCTCCTGTTCTGCTTCTTTCCATAATTCTAACCATTCATATTCAGGTTCAGGAATAACAACTTCTTGAAATTCTTCATAACTAATTTGAAAACTTGAGCTGGCACTTTTTAGGGGATCTACTTTCACTCCCCTTGGCTCGATAATAATTCTTCGAGTTCCACTTGTATCTAACCATTTACGAAGGACTTTCGAAGTAGGTAATGGACCTAAAACTAAAATTAGGTCTGGTATAGCTCGGTCACAGAACTCAGAACTTCGCAATAGATTCTCATACCGAAGAATGAGATTTGAAGAGTCGGAGTGGCGCCCAGGAGAAAGGGAGTCACAAAGTACCGGGGGAGCTTCGGAGTTTAGAAGGGTTTGAAGATCCTTTTTCGAAAAAAATTGACCTGCAATAACTAGGATACGTCTGCTGTAAGAAATCAGACTAGAAATTTCTGAAGGTTTGTCAGGATAACAAACTTTTTCAGAAAAAAAGTTCTTTAGGTCGAATTTTAATTTTGGAGAGTGAGGCGTCTCGGGAAGT
>MDTB01069326.1_pt1 | contig 15027 bp, 9 predicted proteins | sample 811161 | NCBI WGS metagenome assembly MDTB01 (sample SAMN05326650, study PRJNA326480) | marine metagenome | isolation source: seawater | place: Mediterranean Sea | collected 2009
CAATGATTAATGACGGATTAATAGATGCTTTTAATAATTATCATATGGGTGTAACAGCTGAAAATGTTGCAAAGAAATTTAATATTTCAAGAGATGAACAGGACGATTTTGCAATAAATTCCCAAAAAAAAACAGAAGCTGCCATTATGATAAATAGATTTGACGAAGAATTAATAAAGATAAATCAAATGGGAAGCATTCTTGAGAAAGATGAACATCCAAGGAAAGGACTTGTTAAATCTGATTTAAAAAAATTGAAAACTGTATTTTTAAATGATGGAACCGTTACACCAGGGAATTCATCAGGAATAAATGATGGCGCAGCTGCGTTATTATTAACTTCAGCTGAGGAGGCTAAAAAAAAGTCAATAGAACCTTTGGCAAAAATAATTTCGTGGGCTTCGGTTGGTGTTGACCCTGCTTTAATGGGTCTAGGACCAATAGGAGCTGTTCGTGAAGCAATAAAAAAAGCAAAATGGAATTTAAATGATATTGATCTATTTGAGATTAATGAAGCGTTTGCAGCTCAGAGTATTGCCGTTATACGTGAGTTAAAAATTGATAAGAATAGAGTAAATGTAAATGGTGGGGCAATTGCTTTAGGCCATCCTATTGGAGCATCAGGGGCTAGAATATTAGTAACTCTAATTCACGAAATGAAAAAACAGAAAAAGAATAAAGGTTGCGCTACACTTTGCATAGGTGGTGGCATGGGCATAGCTTTATGTATTGAGAGAATTTAATAATTGATTTTTCTAAATTTCTTTTCTAATAAAATTTTTTGTATCCAAATTTTAGCATCGATGTAAGAGCTGTCTTTTGATCGAAAAAGAGTATTTAATAACTTTTTAATCATTTTTTAATGTATACATTTAAAGAGTGTCAAAAAATTGTGCAGAATGTGTTAAAATTAGCAATTACGTAAATTTATATAGTGTATAAGATCATAAATAATAAATGAGTGAAAAATTATTAGTACCTGACATAGGTGATTTTGAAAACGTAGAGGTCATAGAGTTATTAGTTAAAGAGGGCCAAGAAATCTCTAAGAATGATCCTGTTGTTACTATTGAAAGTGATAAATCAAGTGTTGAAATACCCTCAACAATATCAGGTACAATCGACTCAATTATAGTAAAAGTTGGTGATAAAGTTTCCAAAGGTGATTTACTTTTGAATATTTCAGCATCAAGTGAAATATCTTCCTCTTCCAAGATTGTCCCAAAAGATACTGAAAATTTAATTCAAGAGGCAGAAAAATCACTTGAAAAAAAACAAGAACAAAATTCTCAATTAAATAATAGTGCACAAGAAAAACCTGAAATAATTCAAGTTGTTAATGATGATGATATTGATCCTTTAGAAACCAATGAATGGTTGGAATCTCTTTCTGCGGTAATTGAGAAAGATGGTAATCATAGAGCCCACTATTTAATTAAAGAATTAATAAATAAAGCTTATATGCAGGGTGCAAACATTCCTTACACCCAAAATACCCCTTATATAAATACAATACCGACAAACGAAGAAAAAAAGTCTAATGGCGATCAAAATATTGAGAGAAGAATTAGATCACTTATCAGATGGAATTCTGCAGCAATGGTTGTTCGTGCAAATAAAAAGTTTCCTGAACTCGGTGGGCATATTGGTACATTTGCATCTGCAGCTACACTTTATGATGTGGGAATGAATCATTTTTGGCGGGCTAAAAATAATAAATTCGGTGGAGACTTAATTTATTTTCAAGGTCATAGTGCACCAGGGATGTATGCTAGAGCATTTCTTGAAGGCAGACTAAATGAAAAACAATTAGATAGTTTTAGACAAGAAGTTAATCCAGGAGGTTTATCATCATATCCACATCCATGGTTGATGCCAAAGTTTTGGCAATTTCCAACAGTATCAATGGGATTGGGGCCAATGTTAGCAATCTATCAGGCAAGATATATGAAATATTTAATTAACAGAGGTTTTATTAAGGATGAAGGAAGAAAGGTATGGGCTTTTTTAGGAGACGGAGAAATGGATGAACCCGAATCATTAGGAGCAATAGGTTTAGCAGCTAGAGAAAAATTAGATAATTTAATATTTGTAATCAATTGTAATCTTCAAAGATTAGATGGTCCAGTAAGAGGAAACGGAAAAATTATACAAGAACTAGAGGGAATTTTTAGAGGAGCGGGATGGAATGTAATCAAGGTAATTTGGGGCTCATATTGGGACCCCTTATTGGCAAATGATAAAACTGGTCATTTAATTAAAGCTATGAATGAAACTGTTGACGGTGAGTATCAAGCAATGAAGGCAAGAGATGGAGCGTATGTTAGAGAAAAATTTTTTGGTAAATATCCAGAAACTAAAGAATTAGTTTCAAGCCTTTCAGATAAAGATATCTGGAGATTAAATAGAGGTGGTCACGATCCTCACAAGGTTTTTGCAGCTTATGACAAAGCTGTGAAAAATATAGGCAGTCCAACAGTCGTGATTGCTAAAACTATTAAGGGTTATGGAATGGGCAAAAGTGGAGAGAGTGTAAATACAACACATCAAACTAAAAAATTAGATATAGACGACTTAATGTATTACAGAGATAGATTTGATGTTCCACTAACAGATAAGCAAGTGCAAAATATTGAGTATTATAAGCCAGATCAAAATTCACCAGAAATAAAATATATTAAAGAAAAACGACTTCAACTAGGGGGCTTCATTCCAGAGAGAACTACTTATGCTAAATCTATTAAAGCTCCACCAAAAGATATTTTTGATAACATGAAAGAGTCAACTGGAAAAAAAGAAATGTCTACAACTATGGCATTGGTAAGAATGCTTACAAATCTTTTACGAGATAAAAATGTTGCTCCAAGGTTAGTTCCAATTATTCCAGATGAAGCGAGAACTTTTGGCATGGAAGGTTTTTTTCAAAAAATTGGTATTTATGCTCATGAAGGACAAAAATATGAACCAGAAGACTCCGCACAATTGAGCTCGTATAGAGAGGAAAAAAGCGGACAAGTTTTAGAAGAGGGAATTAATGAGGCAGGTGCAATGTCATCTTGGATTGCTGCTGGAACATCTTATACAAATCATGACATTGAAATGATACCTATTTATCTTTTCTATTCAATGTTTGGTTTTCAAAGAATAGGTGATTTTGCATGGGCAGGAGCAGACAGTCAATCAAGAGGTTTTTTAATTGGTGCTACTGCTGGAAGAACAACATTAGCAGGAGAAGGTTTACAACATCAGGACGGACATAGTCATTTAATGGCATCAACAATTCCTAATTGCAAATCTTATGATCCAACATTTCATTATGAGCTAGCAACTATTTTTAGAGAAGGATTAAGAAGAATGCATGAGAAGAAAGAAAATATTTTTTATTATATTACAACAATGAATGAAAATTATCCCCATCCTGCTATGCCAACAAATAAGTCATGTGAGGAGGGGATTTTAAAAGGGATGTACAAAATCAAAGAATTCAATAAATATAGAAAGACTAAAATTCAATTCTTAGGTTCAGGTTCAATTTTAAGAGAAATGATAGCTGGAGCAGAAATACTTCAAAAAGAATATCAAATTGATAGTGAAGTTTGGAGTGTAACTAGTTTTAATGAATTAAGAAGAGACGGCTTAGAGGTTGAAAGGTATAATCTTTTAAATCCTGAAAAGGAACCTAGAAAATCTTATGTTGAGGATTGTTTGGGTAAAACTGAGGGTCCTATCTTGGCTGCTTCAGATTATATGAGAATGAATTCAGATCAAATTCGACCTTACATTAATAAGAGTTTTTATTCACTAGGCACAGACGGATTTGGTCGAAGTGATACAAGAAAAAATTTAAGAAGGTTTTTTGAAGTTGATAAAGAGCATATAGTTACTTATGGACTTAGCATTTTAGCTAAAGAACAATTAATAGCATCTAAATATGCACAAGATGCGATACAAAAATATGAGATTGACAAAAATAAACCAATGCCAACAAAATTATAATGTCTATAAAAAACATTAAAGTTCCAAATATTGGTGAGTTTAAAAATGTAGAGATTATAGAAGTCTTAGTTAATAAAGGTCAAAAAATAAAAAAGAATGATCCTCTAATAACTATTGAAAGTGATAAATCAAGTGTGGAAATACCTTCATTGGAAGATGGTACAGTGGTCTCTCTGCATGTGAAAATTGGTGACAAAGTATCAGAAGGAGATGAAATAATAGAAATTGAAACAGAGGAGTCCCTAAAAGAAATAAACAAAACAGAATTACCAAAAAATATAGTAGTAAATGAAGAAAAAAATATAGAAGTTAAAAAAAATCTAAGATTTGAAGATTTAATGATTAAAAATTTTTCTTCAAAAGCTTCTGCATCACCAAAAGTAAGAAAATTTGCAAGAGAACTTGGGGTAGATATTAACAAAGTTCCTGGTAGTGAGAGACAGGGTAGAGTTATTGAAAGTGATGTAAAGTTATTCGTTGCAGCGAAATCTGATAGAAATTTTAAAGTTCAAAACGAAAATGATAAGAAGATAGAACAAGAATATTCTCACTCTGAATTTGGAGAGGTAGAAGTCAAAGATATTCCAAGAGTCAAAAGATTGTCATCAAAATATCTAATGAATTCTTGGTCAAATATTCCCCATGTAACCAATCATGATGAGGCAGACATTACTGAATTAGAGGAATTTAGAACTTCTCTTACAGATATATATACTGGAGAAAAAAAAAAGATTACCCCACTAGCTTTCATTGTAAAAGCATTAACCACATCATTAAAAAAATTTCCAAATTTTAATACTTCAATAGACGATATTGAGAAGGGCAAAATGACTGTTAAAAGATATTATCATGTTGGTATAGCTGTAGACACCCCACATGGATTAATGGTTCCAAAACTTAGAAACGTAAATAATAAAAATATTTCTTTAATTAGCAAAGAGCTAAAGAAGATAAGTCAAGAGTGCAGGGATCTTAAAATAGATAAAAAAGAATTATTTGGAGGTTCTATGACAATAACAAGCTTAGGAGGGATTGGTGGTTCCTTTTTTACACCAATTATAAATTTTCCAGAGGTTGCTATTTTAGGAATTGGTAAATCAGAAAAAAAACAAGTTTTTGTAGATGGAAAATTTGTTATACGTACAATGTTACCATTATCATTATCATATGATCATAGAATTATTGATGGAGCAGAAGCTGCTCGTTTCAATAATGACTTGAAAGAAAACTTGGGTAAAAATTTTGCATATAAATTAGCTGTTTAATTAAGATTATGTCTAAGAGCCTTTCAATACTCAGCGCATTATTGTGCACATTCATTTGGGGAACTACATTTATTGCACAAGACACAGGAATGGACGATATTGGTCCATTTACGTTTAACTCTGTCAGGTTTTTTGTTGGTTTCCTAGCAATTCTTCCATTAGCATTTTTTTTTGAATTTAAAAAATTGAAATTAGAATTAAAAATTGGTTATAGATCATTTGTTATCCTATCATTATTGATTGGATTATCACTTTTCCTTGGTTCAGCATTACAACAAGTAGCTTTAATTTATACAGACGTAGCTAATGCAGCTTTTTTCACAATTTTTTATGTTCCTATTGTTCCAATTATAATTTTTATGTTTAAAAAAGATTCATTACATTGGAGTGTATGGCCATCAGTAATTTTATGTTTAATTGGTGGATATCTTTTAACAAATTTTTATGATTCAACCGTAAGACTTGGAGATACACTGGTAATACTAGGAGCATTATTTTGGAGTACTCATATCATATTTACTGGTATGATTATAAAAATATACAACTTACCTTTAACTATAGGTGCTATTCAAACATTGTTAGTAGCTTTATTTTCATTTGTAGTTGGCTCATTTTATGAAGAATTTGTAATCGAAAATATTATCAATGAAATAGATTCAATTCTTTACGCTGGAATTTTGTCAGGTGGCCTTGCATTTGTTTTACAAATTTACGCTCAAAGAAATATCACGCCAGCACCAGCAGCTATAATTTTTTCTTTAGAAGGTGTTTTTGCCACAATAGCAGCATGGTTTCTATTGAGTCAAATATTGGATTTTAACAATATATTGGGATGTTTTTTCATCTTAAGTGGTGTTTTGATATCTCAATTACTACCTCTAATAAAAAAGATTAATTAAGAATAGATTATCCATAGCAAGATTAAAGCAATAGAAATCCTATAAATTACAAACACAGTTAAGGAAAAATTAGCAACATATTTTATAAAATATTTAACAGTGATAAATGAAAAAATAAAAGATAAAATAATTGCAATTAATAATAAATAATTTATTTCAACAGATTGTTGAAAAATATCTTTTAGACCTAAAAAACTGGCACCTGTTAAAGCTGGTATGGATAATAAAAAAGCAATTTTACTTGAGTCAACTCTATTAAATTTTAAAAAACGTGCTGCAGTTAAAGTTATTCCTGCGCGACTTACACCTGGTATAAGTGCAAGAATTTGGAATAGACCTATGAATAATATTGATTTTAAACTTAAGTTAGTGGATATATTTTGATCAGTTTTTCTTTTATCTGAAAAAAATAAAACTAATCCAAAAAATAAAGTAGTCCATGCAATAATTTCTATATTTCTAAGTAGATTAATGATTTCTGTCGAATACAATATGTACCCAAAAATTATTAAAGGGATTGAACCAATTAGAATTAAGATTAAAAGTTTTTGGTTATTTCTTAAATTTAATAAATCTCTTCTAAAGTAATAGATTATTGCAAACAAAGAACCCAAATGAAGACCAATATCAATAAACAAAGAGCCTGAGCTAAAATTATAAAAATTTGATACTAAAATTAAATGGGCTGAGGAGCTAATTGGTAAAAATTCAGAAATCCCTTGAACTGCAGAGAGAATTAAGATTTCTATAAAATCTTGGAACATATAAGTGTGGTAACTCAAAAAATATTTATTTTAAACAATTCGATTTAATCATAAGAGGTATGCAAAACAAAAATTATATAGGATAAAGGCCAAATAAAGTTAAATATAGGTCATAATTGTTGACCTATATAATACTTTTATTAATAATAACAATGTATAATTTAGCAAAAATTTAAAGATTCTATGACTGACAAAATGTTAAAATTTGTAAAAATAGGTCAACAAACTCCACCTAAAAGAGAGGTTGGAAAAAGAAAAGTTGATTTTAAAGAGATTTATGATGAGTTCATAACTAAAAAAGCTGAAGAGCAGTCGAGCAGATGCTCTCAATGTGGAGTCCCTTTCTGTCAAATTCATTGCCCTTTAAGTAACAATATACCCGATTGGTTAAAATTAACTGCAGAAGGAAGATTGAAAGAAGCCTATGAATTATCTCAAAGTACTAACAATATGCCAGAGGTATGTGGAAGAATTTGTCCTCAAGATAGATTGTGTGAGGGGAACTGCGTAATTGAACAATCAGGTCACGGTACGGTAACTATTGGATCAGTAGAAAAGTATATTAATGATACTGCATGGGAACAAGGTTGGGTTCAACCAATTTCTATAAAACAAGAGAAAACACAAAGTGTTGGAATTATAGGTGCGGGCCCAGCAGGTTTGGCAGCTGCAGAGCAGTTAAGAAAGAATGGATATAAAATTACTGTTTATGATCGGTATGATCGTGCTGGAGGATTACTGATATATGGTATCCCTAACTTTAAACTAGAAAAACATGTTGTAGAGAGAAGAACAAAACTATTAAAAGATGGTGGTATAGAATTTGTTCAAAACTTTGAAGTTGGTAAAGATGCATCTCTCGATCAATTACGAAAAAAACATGATTCAATTTTAATTGCCACAGGGGTTTATAAGCCAAGAGAAGTAGAGCTGCCTGGGAATGATTTAAATAATATTTTTCCAGCAATGGAATTCTTGACAGCTTCAAATAAAAAAGGTTTGGGTGATAAGGTGGAATTATTTGATAATGGAACATTAAACGCTGAGGGAAAAAATATAGTTGTTATAGGAGGTGGTGATACGGCTATGGATTGTGTAAGAACATCTATTAGACAAAAAGCCAAGTCCGTCAAATGTCTATACAGAAGAGATAAAGAAAATATGCCTGGATCAGCTAGAGAAGTTGCAAATGCTGAAGAGGAAGGTGTTGAATTTGTTTGGTTATCAAGCCCCAAAGAATTTAAAGGAAAAAATAAAATTGAAAACTTAATTGTTAATCAAATCCAATTAGGTGATCCAGATGAGTCTGGGAGACGAAGACCGGAGATCAAAGAGGGTTCAGAATTTGAAATAAAAGCAGATATGGTGATAAAAGCTCTTGGTTTTGATCCTGAAAATTTACCATTATTATTTGATGCTCAAGAACTACAAGTAACCAAGTGGGGAACAATTAAAGCTGACTTTAATACGATGGAAACAAATTTAAAAGGTGTTTTCGCTGCAGGAGATATTGTAAGAGGAGCATCATTAGTAGTATGGGCGATTAAGGATGGAAGGGATGCAGCCACTTCTATGAAAACATATTTAGAAAATAAGGAGCTAAACAAAATTAAAGTAGCTTAATGAGAAATTACAAAAAAAATTTAAATTTACTCACCAAAAATCATGTTTATTCACATGAAATGGAGCACGATGCATGTGGAGTAGGGTTAGTAGCATCTACTGAAGGTAAAAAATCAAGAACAGTTGTTGAGTATGGGATAGACGCACTAAAAGCAGTTTGGCATCGCGGCGCAGTTGATGCTGATGGCAAAACAGGAGATGGAGCTGGAATACATTTAGAAATACCAAAAGATTTCTTTATAGAAAAAATTGAGGTTACTGGACATGACTACGATAATTCAGAAATTTGTGTTGGAATGATTTTTCTTCCAAGAAACGATTATACATCTCAAGAAATGTGTAAAACAATTGTTGAAAGTGAGTTAACAAAAAATAATTTTAATATTTATGGTTGGAGACAAGTTCCTGTTAATCCAAATGTCCTTGGAGAAAAAGCTCTTCAAACAATGCCTGAAATTATTCAGGTTCTATTTAAATCAAATGACAAAAATTTGTTTGACAAGGAATTAGAGAGAAAAATATACGAAACAAGAAAAAAAATTGAAAATAAAGCTTTCGATGCCTCATTAAATAATTTTTATATTTGTTCAATAAGTTCAAAATCAATTATTTATAAAGGGATGTTTTTAGCAGAAGCAATCTCAGATTTCTTTTTAGATTTAAGAGATAAAAGATTTATTTCTAGGTATGCTATATTTCACCAAAGATTTTCAACTAATACAGCACCTAGCTGGAGTTTAGCTCAACCCTTTAGAGCAGTAGCTCATAATGGTGAAATAAATACTTACAGAGGAAATAAAAACTGGATGAAGGTTCATGAACAAGAGATGAGCAGTCCCCTTTTTGAAAATGTTGATAATTTAAAACCAGTAATCCAAAAGGGCGTATCAGACTCAGCAGCTCTTGATAATGTTTTTGAATTGTTAAATAGATCAGGTCATTCAGCGCCGTTAGCTAAGCTAATGTTAATTCCAGATGCATGGTCAAAAAAAAATAAAACTCTTCCCAGAAGTCATCAACAATTATTTAATTTTTTGAACAGTACTATGGAACCATGGGATGGTCCTGCTGCTATTGCTGCTACAGACAATGAGTGGGTAATAGCTGCAAACGATCGTAATGGTTTAAGACCATTACGGTATACAATAACTAAAGACAAACTTCTTTTTGCGGGCTCAGAAACAGGCATGATTGAACTTAATGAGAAAAAGATATTATCTAAAGGAAGGTTAGGTCCTGGTGAAATTATAGGAGTTAGAATTGAAAAAGGTAAAATATTTCTCAATAATCAAATTAAAGATTTTTTAGCTAAAGAATATAAACAGTTTAATTCCCAAATTATTGATCTCGATGAAAAATTGTTAATTTCTAATGAAAAAAAAATTTTCGATGGTGAAGATTTAAGAAGGAGACAACACACTTTTGGTTTTAGTTTAGAGGATCTGGAATTAATTTTACATCCTATGGCAGAGGATGCTAAAGAGGCGACTGGCTCAATGGGTGATGATACTCCCTTAGCTGTATTATCTGATAAATACAGACCTCTTTACCATTTTTTTAGACAAAATTTTAGTCAGGTTACAAATCCACCAATCGACTCATTAAGAGAAAATAAGGTAATGAGTTTAAAAACTAGATTCGGAAATTTAGGGAATATCCTTGATTTTGATACTTTAACCAAAGAAAATATTTATGTTTTGAATAGTCCTGTATTATCAAACTCTCAGTTTAATAAATTTATAAATTTTTTTGGAAAAAACTCTGCGTCTATTGACTGTACTTTTTCAGAGGAAGAAAGTCTTTCAAATGCAATTTCAAGAATACAAAAAGAGTCTGAAATTGCTGTAAGACAAGGTGTTACTCAAATTATTTTAAGCGATAAGGAGCTTTCTTCAAAAAAATTACCAATGCCAACAGTATTATGTGTTGGAGCTATAAACACTTTTTTAATTAATAAAAAATTAAGAGGCTATGTTTCAATTAATGTTCAATCAGGTGAGGCATTAGATACTCATTCTTTTGCAACTTTAATTGGTGTTGGAGCAACTACCATAAATCCTTACTTGGCATTTGATAGCCTGCATCAAAGATTTGAAAAAAAACTATTCGGACAATTAAATTATGACGATTGCGTAAAGAGATATATTAAATCTGTTAATTCGGGTCTTCTAAAGATTATGTCTAAAATGGGTATCTCAGTTTTAAGTTCGTATAGGGGAGGATGCAACTTTGAAACAGTTGGACTTAGTAGAACTATTGTTAATGATTATTTCCCTGGAGTAACTTCAAAAATTTCAGGAATAGGTCTTAATGGTATTGAGAAAAAAATTCGACAGATTCATAAAGAAGCGTTTGAGAGCACAGATACAGTTTTGCCTATAGGAGGTATTTATAGATATCGGAAAAATGGTGAGACACACCAATACCAAGGGAAACTTATTCATTTATTACAAAGTGCTGTAGGATCAAACTCTTACTCACTTTATAAAAAATATGCTGAAGGAATATATAATTTACCACCTATTAATTTAAGAGATCTAATTGACTTCAGAAAAAAAAAACTTCAATCCCCAATAAATATTTCTGAAGTTGAACCAATTGAAAAAATATTGAAAAGATTTGGAAGCGGAAGTATGTCTCACGGCGCATTATCGAAAGAAGCTCATGAAACACTCGCAATTGGAATGAACAGAATTAAAGGGGCTTCGTGTAGCGGAGAGGGTGGTGAAGATGAAAATAGATTTGAAATCATGGATAGTGGAGACAGTTCAAATTCGAGAGTAAAACAAATTGCATCTGCAAGGTTTGGAGTTACTATTAATTATTTGAATAATTGCAACGAAATTGAAATTAAAATTGCTCAAGGTGCTAAACCTGGTGAGGGTGGTCAACTACCAGGATTTAAAGTTACAGATGAAATCGCAAGATTAAGACATTCAACACCAGGAGTTACTTTAATTTCGCCTCCACCACATCACGATATTTATTCCATTGAGGATTTAGCTCAGTTAATTTATGATTTAAAACAGGTTAATCCCAAAGCACGTATTGGAGTAAAATTGGTTGCTTCATCTGGTGTAGGAACCATAGCTGCAGGAGTGGCTAAGGCAAAAGCGGATATTATATTAATATCTGGTCATAATGGTGGAACAGGCGCTACACCTCAAACAAGTGTAAAGTATGTTGGTATACCGTGGGAGATGGGTCTAACTGAAGCTAATCAAGTACTTACTTTAAATAATTTAAGACATAAGATTACCTTAAGGACTGATGGTGGTATAAAAACAGGAAGAGATGTTGTTATTGCAGCAATGATGGGAGCTGAGGAATATGGTGTTGCAACTACAGCTCTAGTTGCAATGGGGTGTATAATGGTTAGACAATGTCATTCCAATACATGTCCGGTAGGTGTTTGCTCGCAAGATGAGGAATTAAGAAAAAAATTTACTGGAACACCAGACAAGGTTGTGAATTTATTTACCTTTATCGCTACTGAGGTTAGAGAAATTCTTGCTGAGTTGGGATTTAAAAGATTAGATGAAATAATTGGAAGAACCGACCTATTGATGCAAGTGAATAAAGCATCTCCAAATTTAGATGATTTAGATTTGAATCCTTTGTTTGTTCAAGCAGATCCTGGCAACAATAAAAGATATTGCGAAGTTACAGAAATAAATAAAGTACCTGATACTCTTGATCAAGAAATTTGGCAAGAAATAGAAAATTGTTTAGATAACTCAGAAAAAATTCAAAAAGAATTTATTATAAAGAATACAAATAGAGCAGTTGGAACTAGGATTTCCCACAACTTGTATAAAAAATACGGGTATGAAAAACTTGATGAAAATCACTTAACTTTAAATTTTAAAGGCTCTGCTGGTCAATCTTTTGGTGCTTTTGCTGTAAAAGGTCTAAACTTAAATTTGAGAGGTGATGCTAATGATTATGTAGGTAAAGGATTATCTGGTGGAAAAATTTCAATAAAACTTCAAGATGAAAGTAATCTTGTTTCAAAAGAAAATACAATAATTGGAAATACTGTTTTATATGGTGCTACATCAGGTAAACTTTTTGCAGCTGGTCAAGCAGGAGATAGATTTGCAGTAAGAAACTCTGGTGCTATTACTGTGGTTGAGGGATGTGACTCTAATGGATGTGAATATATGACAGGTGGGACAGCAGTTATACTTGGAAAGGTAGGAGACAATTTCGCTGCTGGGATGACAGGAGGAATGGCATTCATCTATAATAAATCACAGGATTTTGAAAATAAAGTGAATCCTGACTCGGTAATCTGGCAAAATGTTGAAACAGAATATTGGATAAAATTTTTAAAAAAACTGATTATTGAACATTCTAAAGAAACAGGATCTTTGGTGTCAAAAGAATTGTTAATAAATTTTGAAGATGAAATTAAAAACTTTATTCAAGTTTGCCCAAAAGAAATGGTAGATAAAATTGTTAACCCAATAACACTAAAGTCTACGACTCAAGCAGCTAGTTAATAATTAATTTTAATTCTTTCTTAACAACATTTAACCATTTGAGTGAAGATAAGCTATGGTCACCATTCTTTATTATAACTAATTTTTTCTTAGCATTTTTAAAAATCTTCAAAGTTTTACGGGAAAAAGCTACCGGCACAGATTTATCTTTACTACCATGTATCATCGTGACAAATATCTTTGAATTAACAATTTTATTTAAAACCTTATTTCTTCTACCATCAATAATAAGTTGATACGAAATTGGATACTCATAATCCCCATGTTTTAAATTTATTATACCCACCTTTTTTATTTCTTTTTTCTTTTTTTTTGAAAATTTATTCCACATTAGTTTCTCTAAAAATTCTGGAGCCGACCCAATCCCTATAAAACCTTTAATTTGTCTAATAAAATATTTAAACAAGTTTATAGAAATCCATGAACCCATACTCGATCCTATTAGAATAATATTATTTTTTTTAACTATTTTTTTTATTAGGATTTTACTATCCCTTGTCCAAGTTGAAATATTTCCAGTTGTGAATTTGCCTGAGGATTTTCCATGACCTGTGTATTCTAGGGCTAGAAAACCATATTTATTTTTTTTTTGCAAAATTGTAAAAAAACTTAGGTTTTTTACCTTCTAAATCAGACATAAATCCATGCAAAAAAACAATATAGGTTGCACCAGTTTGGTTGTATTTTAAATACCTAATTTTTTTGAATTTATTTATTTTAAAGTAATTGAAGTAAGTCATAAAAGTTTATTAGTTGTGTCTATTATAATATAATCTAATTGTATGTCGTCTAATATAAATGTTTTGCAAGTAATACCAAAGTTGGGATATGGAGGTGCTGAAACAGGATGTTATGATATTGCTCATTATTTACCTGAAAATGGCTGTAGGTCTTTTATTGTAACAAGTGGTGGAGAATTAACAAAGTTTGTTGATAAGAAAAAAGTAAAATTAATTAAGCTACCAGTTCATAGCAAAAATCCTTTAATGATTTTGATAAATACAATTTTTTTATTGGGAATTATATTATACTATAAAATTTCAATCGTTCATGCAAGAAGTAGAGCACCAGCATGGTCGTGTTTGTTTGCTACAAAGTTGACGAGAAGAAAATTTGTTACCACATTCCATGGTACATATAATTTCAGCGGAAAGTTTAAGAGATTTTATAATTCTGTCATGGTAAGATCTGATTTAATAATTGCAGGATCAAATTTTATTTTTTCACATATTAAAGAAAATTATTCTGAATTTTTAACGTCTAAAAAAAAATTTTTAGTAATTTTTAGAGGTATAAATGTTGATTATTTTGACTCCTCTACAAAAATAGAAACTGATGAAAAAAATTTACGTCAAAAGTGGAAAGTAAATGATGAAAAGAAAATAGTTTTGATGCCTGGAAGACTCACCTCATGGAAGGGGCAGGAATTATTTATTGAAGCAATCAATTTAGTTAAAATTGAGTTAGGGTATGAGGCCTTTCACGCTGTAATACTTGGCAACGATCAAGGGAGAGAGTTGTATAAGAAAAAATTGGTTCGTCTTTCTGAACAATATCGACTAACAAATCAAATAAAATTTATAGATCATTGTAAGGATATGGCCTTGGCGTATAAAGTTTCCGATATTGTTGTGTCAGCATCTATAGAGCCAGAGGCATTTGGAAGAGTAGCTGTAGAAGCTCAATCTATGGAAAAAATAATTATAGCCTCCAATATTGGTGGATCAAATGAAACAATTAAAGATGAGAAGACGGGTTTTTTATTCAAATCAGGTGACGCAAATTCTTTAAGTAAAAAAATACTCCGTGGACTAACAATGGATGAAACATCTATTATTCTTATGGGTAAAGATGGAAGAAGTAATATAATAAAAAAATTTAATGTTGAAAAAATGTGTTTTTCTACTTATTCAGAGTATAAAAGATTATTAAATTAAATGTTAACAATTACGCTACCAGATGGGAAAGATATAAA
>MDTB01210345.1_pt1 | contig 15026 bp, 11 predicted proteins | sample 811161 | NCBI WGS metagenome assembly MDTB01 (sample SAMN05326650, study PRJNA326480) | marine metagenome | isolation source: seawater | place: Mediterranean Sea | collected 2009
AGGTTTATGAGGATTAGTGATTGATAGATTTGAGTTATGATTATACTGTTTGATTCATAATTAGGCTTGTAGTTACAATACTATTTCTAATGGCTCAAATGCTGTAATCATTAATAAATAGGTAATCAATTTGTCGCAAAGGGAAATAAAGGGATTACCTCAGCTTGGTTAGTCGAAAAAAATTAATGACGAGTAGAGTAGCAAACCGCTAAAATTAATTAGCAACTATTATTTTGGTTATCTTCACTAGATTATGAAGAGAAGAGGAACTGCTAGAAAATTCAAAATGAATTAATAAACCTATGTTGATTATCTCAATTGATTTTCAAAACTTTAACTTAACATAATATAAATTATATAACAAAATAACATATCTCAATAAAAATATATTATGGTCATTTCAGATTTGATATATTCTCAATAGATGCAATTGTGGCATCATTTATCTTAAATCATTCAAAAACTCTGATGAAATTTTAGTGCTACCCCTCATTGGGTATAGTATCCATCTCCATACAAAGTTGAGTTTACGATGAACCCTGACCAGTAAATTATTCCAATTTCATCAAACCGCTTAGCTAAAATCACAGACATTCTAAATATGAACCCATTTGTTCTATGAATTGTTATTTAATCCGAGAGTAATCAAACTAAATATTAATGAAAAAAAGCCTGAGCTTATCTATTCACATATCTATATTTCTTTTAATATTTTTTTCAAATTGCCAATCATCAGTTAAAAAAGAAAAATACGCTCACATAGATTCATCCTTAGTATCTCAAAAAATAACTATCCAAGATGTAGAACAAGGCATTAGAGCCAATATAGATGCTCAAATCAAAGCAGGTGACGGTTATTTCACTTTTTGGAATGACAGTATAGAATTAAGTTTGAAATTGGTTCGGGTGCATACAGAGTATCTATCTGTACTTGGGTCCAATGAATTCTTCGCTTGCGTAGACCTTGCTACTGAAAATGGAGATGTATATGATGTAGACTTCTTTCTCGAAGGTACTTTAGGTAATATGAAGGTAACCCAGACAGATGTTCATAAGCTCAATGGAAAGCCTTATTATGCCTGGGAGCAAGGTGACGACAAAATATGGCATACGATTCCTGTTGAAAATGCCGATTCCAAACTGTTGGGCGTGATTGAAAGTGCTGATCGTTTTACTTTTACTTACAAAGTGCAACTGCCTGAATTAAATGAATCTGCTGAGATTTGGCTTCCTCTAGCGCAAAGTGATTCTTTCCAACGAGTTGAAATCTTATCCATTGATGCTCCTGTTGAACATAAGCTTCTCACCGAGGGTGAAAATAAGAATAGTATTCTTTATCTCAAACTTATGCCTGAGCATGCCCATGATAAAATTATGATTCAGTATCAAGTACAGAGAATTGAAAAATCAGCCTATATTGAGGAAACGCTCAACCCTAAAAAGTATCTCAAGGCTACCTCTCTAAACCCAGTAGGAGATCGATTTGAATTGATTTCTAGTACCGTAATTGAATCAAAACAAGCAGACACCCCCCTTATGAAAGCAAGAGCCTTGTATGATTATATTATAGACAATATGCGGTATGCGAAAGAAGGTATTTATGGGACGGGGGATGCTAATTACGCTTGTGATTCCAAATCCGGTAATTGCACTGAATTCCACTCCTTTTTCATCTCTCTTGCCCGTTCGGCGGGAATACCTTCCCGATTTGCCGTTGGCGCTTCAATACCCTCAGAGCGCAATGAAGGTGGGATAGATGGTTACCATTGCTGGGCAGAGTTTTATGCGGAAGGCAAATGGTGGCCCATAGATATCAGTGAGGCCAATAAATACACGCCATTAGCTACCTATTATTTTGGACATCATCCTGCCAATCGAATCGAATTCAGTCGGGGCAGAGATCTTAGGCCTGATCCATTACCTCAGTCTGGACCTATTAACTTTTTGGCCTATCCCATTTTTGAAGTCGGAGGTAAGTCTGACCATGTTGCAACGACTTTTTCTTTCAAAAGAGCAACGCCTAAAATATAATACTTTACCTATTGAGGATGTTCACCGTCTGAGGCATCATCTGATGGGTGTTCGCCGCCTGAGGTTTCTGTTGATAAACTATCAGAAGGATGTTTACTACCGTTTTCTGATGGATGTTCAGCACTTTCAGTGGATGTAGTTTCTACTTTATCTGTACTTTCGGCCTCTTTTTTTGAAGGTGTGCTGCAAGCACTTGCTGATACAAAGATGAAAAAAGAAAGTATCCAAAGACCACTTATTAGTGATTTTAGCTTATTGGCAATAACTATCATAATTTTTTTTATTAAAATATATAACAAAGTAATAGAATAAATATAAGAAGTTAAAATCATTTTTGATGCTTTTTTATCAAAATAAAGCGTAATCTGTAATATTTAATGTAGACTAAATTATTAGTAAGAGCTAATTTTTATTGCCTTCAAGCAGTTTAATTTGAGATATCTTCAAATGATTGTAAAAGATTAAAATAGATCTTAATCATTTAATTGAACAGGTTTAGTACCGCTATGAATCCTACCCGCTCAAAATTTATCGGCCTATCGGTTCATCATTTAGATAGCCTTCGCTACCCTCGTTCAATACTTGAAGAGGATACCACCAAGCTACGTTATTGATGGTTGCTCCATACGTCAATGTTTCTCCTAGTTTAGGGGTAACTAAGTTAACCTGATCTTTAGACGCATACTGTACGGCTAAGTTGATCGGTTCATACCAGTCATGATTGGATAAATTAAATGTACCCCAATGTATGGGAAACATTATATTAGCTTTTAAGTCTATGGCCGCTTGGACCGATTGCTCGGTATGCATGTGGATATCTCGCCATCCTAGATCTTCTCCAAAATTACCGATTTTAATAAATCCCATCTCAATGGGTCCTAATTTTTCTCCGATGATTCGAAAATGATCTCCATAACCCGAATCACCACTATGATAAATGCGATGATTTGGACTGGAGACGACCCAAGAAGTCCATAAGGTGGCATTATTCAAACTAGATGACCTGAATAATGTCTAGCAGGGGTACAATGAATGGTGAATTCCTCTAATGTGAGGCTTTCCCACCAATCCATTTCATTGATTTGGTCTGCTGAGATGCCCCATTAAATAAGATGGGCTTTGATACCAATGCCAACATAAAACTGGCTGCCTGATGCAGCCAATATTTTAACCGTTTTCATATCTAAATGATCAAAATGATCATGAGAAATGGTAACGATGTCAATCGAAGGCAAGATCTCTACCGTCACGGGGGGAGGATTATACCGCTTGGGTGCAATCAATTTTACGGGAAAGGCGAGATCTGATAGTATGGGATCTGTCAGTATTCTCTTACCATCCATTTCAATATAAACGGTAGCATGCCCCAACCAAGTAGCCTTCATGCCAGCTTTAACTGAATCAGCAAAAACCGGGACCTCAATTGGGAATAAGGCTGGCGGTACGCGTTGCTGGTCTCCAAGTAAGTCTGCTATATTCACCTTGATATCGTAAGGGATAACGGAGGGCGAGTTTTGAAAATGAGTACCATTATATGCCCTAGAGGCTCGAGCTTTTACAGTACTTTATTTATCCATGACTCCTCCAAATTCTGTCCCACTTAAAACCCATTTGGCCAGTACATACGCCAATAAAGAAATACTAGCAAGAGCTAAAAGAATGATCTGTAAGCTTTTATTCATTATTCAAAAATAGCAAATGGGAGCAACATTCATTGTCTTATTTATTAGCACCCAAAGCATTTTATTTTACCCTTGGAGCCTGGCAATTGAATTAATAAGCTTAATCAGTATTAGAAGAGACTATTCTGTAATTACAAATTTATGGCTCACACTCCTTTCTGTAGTTTGACTCATCATTTTTACCACATATAAGCCTGGCTGCAATGATTTTATTGAAAGATAATTATTTTCAGGTATTTCTCCATACAAGAGTCTAGAACCATCCATAGACACGATAGAATAATAATCATATTCAGAAGGGTAGAATTTCATGAATTCTTTTGCAGGATTTGGATAAAAATCAAGTTCACTATTTAGTGAAAAGCCAGTTATGACCTCTGCAAATTCAAACCAATTGAGATTAAACTCTCCGGCTCCAAGTATTTTTATGCGGAGCGTATAAGATCCAGCAGGCATCACTGCATTTGCATAAATGGTTACCCAATCTTGCCATCCGCCAGTTACAGGTGTGCTAGTAGTGAAAATCTCACTTTCAATAGAATCCACCACTGAATAAAAGCCTAATGAGCCCTCAGCTGAGAGCGCGGCAACTCTCAATTTTACGGTAAACTCAGTTTCTTGAGGTACATAAATTAAATAATCCGCATAATCTCCAATATTGACGTAACCGAGATTAAGTCCACCGCCCTCATCTGTAGAAGATTCTGTCTGGAATCCAGACATGTTTATAAAATTCTCTGCTTGAATGACACCTGGGAGCACGAATTGAATAGGCAAATTATTTAGAACGGATAAATTAGTAAACGTGCCTAATATTTTTTCCGACTTTGAGATAATGGCACTGCCCGAATAACTTAATTTAACCTCATCTGAATGCATTAAACTTCCTGACAATTCTAGTATTAAGGTTCTTGTTTTGTTTTCAGCCTGAAATACGGTGTTGATAGACCTTATCTCACCATTTACCGTTGCTGAAAATAAATCTACTGCATTTACTAAGGAAGCATCATCAATTTTATCATTTAATACTACAGCGATAGATTTCTGATCTTCAACAGTGGTTCCTGTTATAGCGGCAAAGGGGACGGTATTTGAAGCTGATGTTTTATCAAATATGATATGACTGATATTGAGAGGTATGTCATTGTCAACATGATATTTTAGTACATGCCTCCCCGCTTCTAGGTAGACATTTTCAATAATAATGCTGTCAAATATCGTCCAGCCACCGGTACTATTTCCCAAAGTAATGGGTGTGATGTCTTCCCCATCCATTGACAAATGAAATTGGCCCCCACTCTCCTGCGAAGCCACATGAAGATTCAAGGCATAAGTAGCAGATTGCTCTATATTAACAGTATAATTCATCCATTCACCCGTATGAGTAAATCCTATATGATAACCATTACCATTGACTAAATCATTCGTTTCAATGTCTACCCCATCGTTTCTGTAGGACCAACCTGAATTCCACGCTTGCCATTCGCCTGTCGATTGCTGATAATTAGCGGCATCTACATCAAAATAGGCAATGCCATTTCTTCCTAGATCAAAGTCAGACATATATATAGTCCCCGGAATAATTTGATTAGAGTAAGGAATTGTTTCTTCCGTATTGGGTTGCCGAATGAGGGCATCTATGACGTCAGGCCTAAATGTATTATTAGTCACGAGTAAATTCTCTGCCAATTGCATCAATGCCTCAAAGCTCTCATCTGCCGATGGCTTTGGCCCCTGTCCTTTCCAATAATCTAATATATCCTGATATCCTGGATTAATAGGAATGTTGTAAGGGCTATTAATGCTTTCCATCTTCCTCATGGTCCACCAAGCCCACCCTATATTATTTTCTTCAAAAAGAGCTATGGCATCTGTAAACCAGGTATTGGAGTTTTCACCCGATTCACCCATCCACAAAGGGACATCGTATTGTTCTCTTAATGGGGTGATCCAGTTTAACTCGTTTAATGAACTCCAGTATTTGTGAAAACTGTAAACCATATTATCATCCCATGGCGGAGTCAAACCTGTATAATCATTAGCAAACCAGTTCCCCTCGATAAACAAAATATGCTTATCTCCGGTAGCCCTAATACTATCCGTAATTTCTTCATATAAATTTCTCAAAAGAGTACCGCCAGGAAGGTCCCAATTGGTTTCATTGATCAAGTCATATCCACCTATCCAAGGTTCATTTTTATATCTTTCTGCAATTTTTTTCCAAAAAGCTACCGTTTTATCTTGATTGTCTTTACTCTCCCATAGAGAAGGTTTGGAATCATCATAATCTGAAATGTCAGCATTGTAACCCTGACCTCCAGGAGCGGCATGAAGATCAAGAATAAGGTACATTTCGTTGGACGCACACCAACCAAGAAGACTGTCTACCATCTCAAAACCCTTTCCAAGCCATGTATGGTTTCCCGACACGGGTTCATCCTCAATAGGAAGTGTAAAGAGATTGTAGTGCATGGGCAAACGTATGCTATTAAATCCCCAGGAAGCTAAAGAATCCACGTCGCGTTGTGTAAAATGATTGGCCAGCCATTGATCAAAAAAAAGATCTGTTTTTTCGACACCCATCAAATCGATAAGTTCTGACCTGATTTCATGTTGGGTTCCAGCAAAGCCTTCCGTTTTCATCATATATCCTTCCATAACCATCCAACCACCTGGCCCCAACCCTCTGAGCAAAACTTCCTCGTCGTCACTATTCACAATAACTTTTCCTTTTGCTTTGAGCCACTGACTAGAGGCCGAATAAGTAAGGGTGAATAATAGTATTACAAGAATTGCTTTCATTTTAATATTTATTTATCAAATTAAATTAACGGACCAGTTAATTTAACTGACCAGACAGATGAGTTATAATTTCAAAATTTATTTAGAGTTTTATAGTTTTTAATTGAAATAAAATAACTTATCAAATTATAGCTTAAAAAAAAGTTTTTTTTGGCTTCTGTCAAATAATCTAGACAAAAATAAAATGATTGCCGTTAGAAATAATTAAACTGGATACTACATATACTCACGACTTCACTTAATTACTTTCACAATACCTCACAAATATTTGCAAAACATGTATTTATATTTACTTTATGGATTATTTTACAATTTTTTAATACACATAATGTACAAAAAACTTATATGTAGATACGTTTTTAGGAGTAAGTGTCATTTCATCCCTTTAGTTCTTTTGATATTTTTCATATTTCACTCTGAAGCTACATTAGGGCAAATTACTTCAATAGGCTTTCCATTGATAGAACATTTCTCTCCTGAGGATTACCATGCGGGCATCCTCAATTATAAAATCAAACAGGACCATCGAGGTTTTATTTTAGTTGGGAATAATAAGGGCCTTCTAGAGTATGATGGAGGTCAATGGCGAAAACACATCATTAACGGCAACGATAGGGTCAGATCTATATTTCCAGCGATTAATGGGAAAATTTATATGGGTACACAAAATGAGATTGGCTATCTATGGCCTGATGATAAGGGTAAATATGCGTATCACTCGTTGAAGCATTTAATCCCAAAAGCCCATAAAGAATTTGATGACATATGGAATGTTTTCCCTTTCGAAGAGGGCATCGCGTTTGCTAATGTAAAAGGAATATTTTACTATGCGAATGATCAAATCACCTTTACCCCTTTTGTTAAGTTAAATGTTCAATCATTTACGGTAAATGATAAAATTTATAATCAAGTAATGGATTTAGGTTTACATTATCTTGATAATGATAAATGGATACTTACCAATCAAGGATCCTTTTTTGCAGATAAAGAAGTACGAGGTATGTGTACCTACAACGAGCGTTTTGATCTGATCAGCACCTATGGTCATGGTATTTTTCTGGTAGGAAGGTATGAAGTCATACCTTGGGCAGCCGATTTCACAACGATATTTTCTCAACATGAAATTTTAGTCACTAAACGCTTAAAAGATGGTTCTTTTGCGATCGGTACCCATACGGATGGTCTATACCTCTTGAATGCAGAGGGTTCTTTAATCTATCATTTTACAGAGAATAAAGGACTTAAGTCTAAATCTGTACATGATGTTTTTGAAGATTCATTCGGTAATCTATGGGTGGGACAAAATAACGATATTGCTAAAATCGAATGGAATGCTCCTTTTCGCTATTTAAATGATGAAATGGGGTTATCCGGTACAGGTTATGCCGCGCTTACTTTAGCAAATTATACTTATTTAGGAACCAATACTGGATTATATTATATCTCGCATAATAAAAGTACCCATGGGCGAACGATAAAAAAGATTGAAGGTATAGAAGGACAGGTCTACAGTATTCAAGAAATAAATGGAGATATTCTAGTCGGGTGTCATGTGGGGGCCTATCAAATAGAAGGAAACCAAGCCATCGAAATATCTGGAGGTGTGGGTTGGTGGACATTCGTAGGTACAGACAATCCTAATATAGCCATTGGAGGTGGGTATGCTGGATTATTTTTATTGCGAAAGGAAAAAGAAGATTGGCAGATTGACAAACACTTTTCAGGATTTTCAGAATCATGTAGAATCTTGTCCTTTGATCAGGATCAGACACTTTGGATGAGTCACGGTTATAAAGGAATTTATGCTTTCAAATTCACTAAATCATATGACAGTATAACGACGATGAAATTCTACGATGAAGCGAATGGTTTTCCTTCTAGTTTAGGTATGAATGTTTTTAAAATTAATGATGAAAATATCTTTACTACCATTGAAGGGGCTTATCGATATAATCCCGTTGAAGACAGCTTTCTGACTGATATAAAAATCAATGATGCTTTGGGTTCAAAAACGAATCTTAAATATCTGTCAGAGGATAATTTGGGCGATCTTATCTTTATTAGCGATGATCATTCTGGTATTTTAAAAAGGAATGATTGGGGGTATGCTCTTGATGATAAAATCTTCAATAAAATTCACTATCTGTTTAATGATGATCTAGAAAAAATAATCATACACTCCAATGATGAAATTTTATTCGCCGCTCGTGAAGGATTTATTGTGTACGACAAATCTTATATTTCATCCGTTAATAAAGCATTTGAGGTAGTCATGAGGAAAATTACCTTATCAAATACTGATTCAATACTTTTTTATGGTAATTTCATTTCAAATGATGTACTTATTAAGCATCAACTTCAAGCAAATATTCCAAGTATCGCCTACGATAACAATGCCATTTACTTTAGCTTCGCGGCACTCGAATATGATGAAAAACCTCCTATGTTCAGATATCGATTGAAGGGCTATGAAGAAGAGTGGTCGCTTTGGACGCGTATTGCCCAAAAGGGATATACCAATCTTTTTGAAGGGAATTATGTTTTTGAGGTTGAGTCAAAAAACGTAGAAGGCAAACTTTCTGACATCAGTTCTTATAGATTTAGCATTCTCCCGCCTTGGTACCGGACCACTCGCATGATTTTATTTTATTTATCCTTGGTCTTAGGATTTTTATTTTGGTTAATCTATTCAAGTAGAAAAAATAAAAAAATCATTTCTAACCAAGAGGACGCATTGATCGCTCAAGACCGGCAATTGAGAGAGGTCTTCGAAAAATCAAAAGAAGAGATTAATCATCTGAAAAACGAGAAACTCACAACAGAAATCCGACATAAAAAAAAGCAATTAGCCAGTACTACTATGCACTTATTAGATAAGAATGAATTCCTTCAAAATATACAAACTAATATCAATGAATTGATGGTGAGTCCCGAGGGAAATAAGATTAAACCCAAACTTAAACGGATCGTCAAAGAAATTGAAAATAACAAAAACGAAGAAAACCATTGGACGAAATTTGAATTGCATTTCAATGAAGTAAATGACGGATTCACCAAAAAGCTCATATCACAATTTCCGGATATCAGTTCCTCAGAAGTTCGGTTGTCGGTCTATCTTAAAATGAACCTAAGTACAAAAGAAATTGCAAATTTGAGTCATGTAAGTACTAGAGCTATTGAAATGTCACGCTATCGGTTAAGAAAAAAACTAAAGTTAAAAAAAGAGGCGAATTTGATTGATTTTTTAATGAAAATCCAATGAGTCTGTAGATAATAATGATGACCCATACAAATCATATTCAAGGGCGTATTTTTATAATTTCGGTGAAAAATAAGCTCTATTGATCTTGTATAAATTAACTTATTCATAGGCGCTTTTTTTGATTCATTAAGATACTTAAAAAAATCAGCCATAGTATTTAGTCATTTGACAATTGAATAGTAATTTTACTGCATGATTATAGTAGTTTCCCCAGCTAAAAATCTTGACTTCGCCTCAAGATATGATATTCAAGTGACTCAGCCCAGACTCTTGGAATGCACCCATGAACTCATCACTACCTTACGGAAAAAATCTGTCAAGGATATTGAAAATTTGATGGGTATCAGTACTTCTTTGGCAACATTAAACGTACAGCGGTATCATGATTTTGAAAAGGATCCTTCTGTAGAGCATTCCCAATCTGCCATTTTTGCTTTTAATGGAGGTGTCTATCAAGCTTTACAAGCGCCTACATTTGATGCTAAAAAAATCGATTTTGCACAAAAGCATCTGAGAATTATTTCTGGTTTATATGGCTTACTCAGACCTTTAGACTTGATTCAACCCTATCGATTAGAAATGGGCACTCAACTGGCTTTTGACGATTACAAAACCCTCTATGACTATTGGGATACGAAGATTATGAATTTATTATTGGAAGATCTCAAGGTACAAAATGACAATATAATCATCAATTTGGCTTCAAATGAATACTTTAAATCGGTGAATAAAAAAGAATTTCCGGCTGATGTCATAGATGTCGAGTTTAAAGACTTCAAAAATGATAAATATAAAATCATCTCATTCTTTGCTAAAAAAGCGAGAGGTATGATGTCTAAATACATTATTGACCATGCGATAAGCGATCCGGAAGACTTGAAAGGATTTAATTCAGGAGGATATTATTTTGATCCAGAAGCTTCCTCTGCTCAAAAAATAGCTTTTAAAAGACGCTAAGAGATAGTGTTGATTGAAGTGAAAATGCATTGTTGAGATTTATGTTACCTAAGTCCCTTTTATGACTCCTTAGCTCATCCCTCTCATATCTGAAAGAGTCATGGAACTTCATTACGTCCTTTTATAAATAACTCTGTGACAAGGCTTTTTACCCGACGATGGTATTCCGTTGTTTAGTCTTAGTACGATCAAACGCCTTTCCAACTTCAATCACATCTATAAACTCTTTTGGCATTAATCATGCTGTGATTTCAGTAAATTCAATGCTGAACCTGCCTTAAACCATTTAATCTGACTTTCGTTGTAAGTATGATTCACCGTAATTAAATCCTCACTCCCATCCTGATGATTTGCTCGGATAGTCAGCTGTTTTTCAGGTGAAAAGCTACTCAAGTCTATGAAATCAAAACTGTCATCCTCTTGAATTTTATCGTAATCATTTTCAGAATTGAAAGTTAGGGCCAACATTCCTTGCTTTTTCAAATTGGTTTCATGAATTCGAGCGAAGGACTTGGCCAAAACCGCACAAACGCCTAAATGACGGGGTTGCATAGCAGCGTGCTCTCTAGAAGAACCTTCCCCATAATTTTGATCACCTACGACGATTGTAGGTATTCCATCTGCTTTATACGCACGCTGCGTATCCGGAACGGTCCCTACTTCCCCTGTTACTTGATTCTTAACTTTATCAGCGGTATCATTAAAAGCGTTGGTAGCTCCTGTGAGGGTGTTGTTGGCAATGTTGTCAATGTGACCTCTGTACTTCAACCATGGACCTGCCATGGAAATATGATCGGTAGTGCATTTTCCCTTAGCTTTGATCAGCAGTTTGGCGCCCATGATATTTTCTCCATTCCAGGAAGGGAAGCCTGCCAAAAGTTGTAATCTTTTTGAATCAGGATTTACTTTGACCTCAACGCTTGAGCCATCTTCGGCCGGGGCCAAATAACCTGCATCTTCAACATCAAATCCCTTGGGCGGTAATTCCCATCCTTTAGGTTCATCAAGCTTGACTTGTTCGCCCTTGTCATTGGTCAAGGTATCATTGATTGGATTGAATCCCAAGTCACCAGATATGGCCAAGGCAGCGACCATCTCTGGTGAGGTGACAAAAGCATGGGTATTGGGATTTCCATCATTTCGTTTTGAGAAATTCCTATTAAAAGAATGTACTATTGTGTTTTTTTCTTTCTTATCGGCACCCGACCGAGACCATTGGCCTATGCATGGGCCACAAGCATTGGTAAATATTTTTGTACCTAGATCTTCGAAGGTCTTGATAAAGCCATCTCTTTCTATGGTATATCGAACAAGTTCTGAGCCGGGATTAATTCCAAATTCAGCAGCGGGTTTTAATCCTTTTGATACGGCTTGTGCGGCAATGGAAGCTGCCCTTGAGATATCTTCATAGGAGGAGTTCGTACAAGAACCGATCAATCCCCATTCTACTTTCATGGGCCAATCATGTTTCTTAGCCTTTTCACGCATTTCAGATATCGGTGTTGCTAAATCGGGTGTAAATGGACCGTTTACATGTGGCTCAAGTTCAGAGAGATTGATTTCAATAACTTGATCAAAATAATGTCCCGGATTCGCGTAGACCTCGTCATCTCCCGTCAAATGTTCTTTTACCTCATTGGCCAAGTCGGCAATTTCTGCACGGCTGGTCGCTCTTAAATATCGTTCCATGGCCTCATCATAACCAAATGTAGAGGTGGTAGCCCCTATTTCTGCACCCATATTACAAATGGTGCCTTTGCCTGTACAAGAAAGTGTTTTGGCTCCTTCCCCAAAGTATTCAACGATGGCACCCGTCCCTCCTTTGACCGTTAATATACCTGCTACTTTGGAGATCACATCTTTAGGCGCAGTCCAACCGCTAAGCTTTCCCGTCAATTTGACTCCTATTAATTTTGGGAATTTCAATTCCCAAGCCATGCCTGCCATAACATCTACGGCATCTGCGCCGCCCACCCCTATCGCCAACATACCTAAACCTCCTGCATTTACCGTATGTGAATCCGTACCTATCATCATACCTCCCGGAAATGCATAATTCTCAAGAACTACTTGGTGAATGATTCCTGCACCCGGTTTCCAAAATCCTATGCCATATTTGTTGGATACAGCCTCCAAAAAGTTAAAAACTTCATTGCTTGTATTCAGGGCGTTTTGTAAATCGGTACCAGCACCCATTTTGGCTTGAATCAAATGGTCGCAATGTACGGTCGTAGGGGCTTCTACCCTCTTTTTACCTGCTTGCATAAATTGAAGCAAAGCCATTTGAGCCGTCGCATCTTGTAGCGCGATACGATCAGGAGCAAAATCGACATATGAATCACCTTTTTTGAAGATCTCCTCAGGTGCACCTTTAAACAAATGTGAATAGAGTATTTTCTCTGATAAAGTTAACGGTCGTTCATTCAATGTTCTAGCCTTTTCAACCCTTTGCGAAATTGTTTGATAAGCCTTTTTAATCATTTCAATATCAAATACCATAATGTATAAATTTTAGCCGATTTTATTTGATTAGTAATGCGAAGATATCTAATAAAAAAAAAATGTCTACAAGTGTTCCCTTTTTATTTATTAAGTCCGTTTCATTAATAAAAATATTTAAAAAATATCCTAGATGGGTTAGAAAATTCCTGAAGAGGGAAGGTTTTCTAATGATCTTGGGCAGCAGCGATCTTACTATTTAAAAGTATCGCATATATTTATAATACGTCTATCCCTATATTATAAAAATGCAATGATTTTTTAGATTTTAGGCTGTGTATTCTGATTCGTCTAAATTTGTAATTGAAGTAGACCTCGATAGAATTATGAATTTCAGTTATTGGGAAAATAATCAATGGTTTGATAAGTTGGATGTCATCATTATTGGTAGTGGTATTGTCGGTTTAAGTACGGCAATTCACATACTAGAATCTAATCCTCATCATAAAGTTTTGATACTCGAAAAGGGTATCTTACCACAAGGAGGAAGTACTAAAAATGCAGGTTTTGCCTGTTTTGGAAGTCTTTCAGAGCTCATCCATGATCTAGATAGCCACAGTCCAGAGGAAGTGATTGATTTGATTCGGTTGCGTTGGGAAGGATTGAACTCTATGAGGACCTTACTTGGGGATGAGCAGATGAATTACGAATGCCATGGAGGCTATGAGCTTTTTTTAGAACAGGATCTCCCCTTATTTAACAACTGTAGTGAGCATTTAGAACATATCAATCAGCTTTTACTTCCTACTTTTAATGCACCCGCTTTTGTAAAGCAGGCTACTCCGTTTGGATTTGAAAATGTACATCATCACTGCTTTTTTAATCCATTCGAAGGACAAATAGATACGGGAAAAATGATGGATGCCTTAATCAAAAAGGCCGTAGGTTTAGGTGCTCATATTCTGACAGGCATAAATGTAAATAAAACATCTACCGATGGCAAAGTCTATTTTCAAAACGATTTTGAAATTCAGGCGAAAAAGATCATCGTAGCCACAAATGGTTTTGCCAATCAGCTTTTAAATGTGTCGGTAGTACCAGCGCGAGCTCAAGTATTGATTACTCATAAAATCGAAAATCTAGCTATAAAGGGTACCTTTCATATGGATCAAGGTTATTATTACTTTCGAAACATCAATGATAGAATTTTGTTTGGTGGCGGCCGTCAATTGGACTTGAAAGGAGAAACAACTTCCGAATTTGGTTTGAATGCATCTATACAGGAAACCCTTTCAAAACTTTTAAAATCCGTCATCTTACCACAAACTGCTTTTGAAATTGATGATCGTTGGAGTGGCATCATGGGTGTAGGCAATCAAAAAATACCATTGATAAAAACTTTTTCTGATCAACTTTACTGCGGTGTCCGATTGGGGGGAATGGGTCTGGCAATAGGTAATCTGGTTGGTAAAAAACTAGCAGAAACAATCAACCTTTGAATATTCTTAACAAAAAAGGGATAAATGCAGCCGTTGTCTTCCTATTTTAATAATAAGGGACAAACAGTTTTGGAACATTTGCTAATGACTTTTATATTATTTTTTGCTGTAAAAAAGGAAAGTACACCTAAGACAGCGGTCATACCTAAATGAGCATAGGCGGTTGGGCCCGCTGCGGTGCCTATATGTATCTGATATCCAATTATGACTACCCACATTCTTTGTGTTATGGCATATACTTGTTTGAAGAAATCAATAATCTTATGCGTCAAAGTCCTGCTAGCGTAGTGATAGCTTATGATAGAACGTATGGCTTCCCAACTAAAGCAAGTTTTGATATGGATATTATGATCG
>MDTB01120122.1_pt1 | contig 15025 bp, 12 predicted proteins | sample 811161 | NCBI WGS metagenome assembly MDTB01 (sample SAMN05326650, study PRJNA326480) | marine metagenome | isolation source: seawater | place: Mediterranean Sea | collected 2009
ATACCCCTAATGGTGACCTTACATTTATGTTAGTCCCAGACAGATCTCTTTATACACTACAGCAGTATGGTATAAAAATCACAGAAAAAGAGTATTTAGCTATAAAATGCCACGATGGAGTATTTGCAGACGGTAATAAACCTTACTTTTTTAGTAATAACCCCAACTCTAGGATGAAAACATCTATAGTTAACGTATTACACTGCGCAGACTTCCTTGCTTCCAAGGTAGAATATGATAAATGGTTAGCTAGTAAGGGGAGTACTACTCCTAAAGTCAAAAAAACAAGTAGTTCCACAGGAAAAAGAGTAAATTCTTCGGAAGGACTATTAAAAACATTAAAAAAACTATAATTATGGCAGATCCTATAGTAATTTATTGTGCCTTAGGCTTAATAATAGCAATTTCAGGATTTTTTATAAGAAATCTGTTAGTAAGAGTGGAAAAGTATGAAGATGCAGTTGAAGAACAGGCAAAATTCATTACAAATCTATCAGATACAATAAATCAATCACAAGCCCACTTAAAAGAACTCGATTCCAAAGGAGCATTCCAATCAGATGACGAGACCGGTTACTTTTTTAATCAACTAAAAACTGTACAAGATGAACTTAATAAGTTCCAAGTAACCAACGAATATGGGCAGAGCAAAAAGCAAAGCTAACTACTTTACAAAAGAAACCGAAGAGTATATAGTAAGATATAACGAGAGTACTGACTCAGATTACCGAGCAAAAATCTTCACCGACCACATTTATTACCCTTTTTACAAGCTAGCAGAGAATATAATACACACATTTAAGTTTTATTATACTGACGTACCTGATATTGAGGATTTAAAGCATGTAATCGTTACTGTTTTACTAGAAGAGAAGATTATGAAGTTTGATCCCACCTATGGTGCTAAAGCTTACTCGTATTTTGGTACTATCGTTAAGAGATGGTTAATTAACTACAATAATAAAAACTATAAAAAGCTATTACAGCATGGAGACTTCAAAGATTTAGAGCATAATGTTGATGATACAGATAGAATTTACGGTAAAACCCAAGACCCGTACCATGAAGATGCCTTAACTTTAGGTCAGTTTATAGATTTATTCGTAGATAAAACCTATGATAAGATAGATACCTTGTTTTCTAAAGAAAGCGAGTTAAAAGTAGCAGATGCTGTACTTACTATATTTAAAACTAGAAACGATATAGGTATATTTAAGAAAAAAGCTCTTTATATTTACATTAGAGAAATGACTGATTGTGAAACTCCTCACCTTACTAGAGTAATATCTAAACTAAAAATAGAGTTTTACGAACTATTTCAGCAGTATGAAGATCAAGGACTTATTATTCATAATATAAATTACGTTAAATAGTCTATTTATAATAAAAAAACTATGGCCTTAGATAAAACCATATTTAAAGATAAGACTTTATCTGATTTATTAGAAGAAATACATAATAACTCTAGCAGTACTCGAAATCAAGTAAGCTCTCTTATTGGAGAACTTAAACCTTTAATAGAGAATATAGGAGATGCTACTTTAGTAGTACCTATGATTAAAGAGTATATGGAAATAGGAGTAAAAAATGATGAACACCTTATAAAAATGGCAGCTATAATACAGAGAATAGAATCAGCTGCTAGTAAAGGTGACGGAGCTGACTTCTTCGACCCTTCTGAACTAGCTGATTTACTAGAAGCTTCGGAGTTAACTGAAGTAGAAGACAAAGCTAACCCAGAAGAAGAAGAAAGTAATGAGTAATAATCCGTTTTATCCTACATCACCAAGTAAAGTCCAAATAGATTCTCCACCAGGAATAGTACCAGCAAGAGTTATGGACGTAATACTGGATGAAAGACACCCGTCTTTTACTGGATATAGTGATATAGGAGCAATTAGATACAGAATATTAGGAGATTCAGGATTACAAAATAGAGTAGATAAGTTAGGTAAAGCGTATCCTAAAAGCAGAAACTTTATTACATTTCCTTTATTACAAGAAATAGTATACATCTGTATAGGACCCGTATCTCAAGAACAGGTAGATAGCTCAGATACATCTAAAACCTACTATGATATACCTTTATCGATATGGAATCACCCACACTGGAACCCTCACCCTGATTCTAATGTATCTGAATATCCAAAAGCAGAAGAAAATAATTTTTTCATAGATTCGGCCGTACTAGCACCACTACTACCATTCCCAGGAGATACTATGATTGAATCAAGATTTGGATCCTCTATTAGATTTACAGGAGCTAAATCACCTAATAATCCTTATATTATAGAAAGAACCAGTGGAGAAGAAATAGAAGAGAGCAATAACATGAAAGCTCTTACTATTATAAGGAATGGACAAAAAGAAACAGGAGATGGGTATACCCCGGTATTAGAGGATATAAACGAAGACCCAACATCTATTTATTTAACTGAAGCACATGCTCTACCTTTATCAGCATCTTCAGAAGATAATATAAGCTTTATAGGAGCATCTTTTATCGATAGCGACCAAGAAGACCCTGAAAACAGACTAATAGTACCACCAGCAGAACTAAATATATACTCTGGATCTCAAGCAGTAATTAACTCAGATAGAATAGTATTAAACTCTAAAGAAGATTCAATACTTATATCAGGTAATGAAGCAGTTGGTATATCTGCTAATTCCGTAAATATAGATGGTAGAGGAGACGATAATAAAGTAATTATAAGTGCCCAAAAAATATACATAGGTATTAACGCGCTTAGATTACGTAACGCAACAAAAGGTTCTTCACAAGCACAGATTGCTGAACCTGCTATACTAGGTAGAACCATGGTAACGTTACAAAAAGATTTAATAGCTGCTTTATATAGTTTAGTTGATTCGATGGCTCAACCACATTTACCCTCAACTTGGATACCTAAACAAATATCAGCAGCTAATGCAATAAAAGCTGAATTAGAAAGATTAGAGAAAGATCAAGAAACAGCTCTTTCAGAAAATATTTTCTTAGAACCTAATCTACGTAATAGAAGAGTATAATGGCAGATCAACCAGGATTACAGTCAACTGAAAATACCCCGCCAATCGGTACCCAGCCGGACAGTTCGGGTATGGAAAAAACTAATCTTAAAGAAAAGATAGGTGTAGCTATAGGTAGAGCTAAAGGTAATATAGTATCTAAATTTAAAGAATCTAAACAGGTTATACTTAATAAAATGAAAGCAGTTATACTCCAGGTAGCAACAGGAGCAATAACAGAAAAAGTATCACCGTCTATATGTGAAAGAATGGATTCTGTAAGCTCCTTACAAGATAGACTAAATGATTTTGCAGGTAAGATAGGAGATACCGCAACTAAATTACTAGGTACAGCTCAGAGGCTTTTAGGACCTATTTCGAGGCTGTTAAGAATAGTTAATGTAGTATTAAGTATTCCTTTACCTCAATCGGTTCCTCCTGGTATAGGTATACCGGTAAGTGTAACAACTGCGCTTAGTAATATTAGAGCTAAAGTAAATAAAATAGTAGAAAAAATAACTAAGATAGTTCAAGCAATACAAACCCTAGTAGCTACCCTTCAAGCAGCACTAGTACCAGCTATGTCTGTACTAGATAAGATTAACGAGGTATGTGCTTTTGCTGGAGCATATTGTGAAGTTTTAAATGGTATAGACCCTGATGAAGAAATAGATCCTGAATTAAATGACCTATTAAATGAATTAGAAGATACATTAGCAGACGCGTTAGGACTTATACAAAGTGAATTAGATGGAGGTACTGGTGATGGATTTGACGATGCTATGCTGGACATACTTGATATATTCGATGAAATGAATCAATCAGATCTTATACCGGAAGGTATAAAAAGTAGATTGAGAAGAAGAGCAATCGAAGGAGATTTTGATAATAGTACTAACCCAGACGTAGATGGCGGTAGTGGAGAAGATGGTTTAATAGGACCTGATGGATTACCTCTTAATACAGGAGATGCAACAGGAGTAGATGGACTGCCTCCAAACTCAGAATTATTTACAGCTCTGGATGGTAACGTATATTTATTAAGAGTACAAGATGATCCAACATCACCTCTTATAGCTCAAAGAAGATTTGGTACTGCACAATTGTGGAATAATGGGGACCCTAGTGCAGTAGTATTAACATCCCCTGAAACTTTTACACCAAAACCAAGAATAATATTAGATGATATGAAAGTAAGATTGAATACTCAGCTAGCATTATTGTAATAAAGGATATTTATAATTATGAAACTAGATAGTTTACGAAAAATAATAAGAGAAGAAGTCAGAGCAGCCGTCCAGGACGAGTTGAAAGACATTTTAAATGAGGCAGTTAAGTTTGCCAGTAAACCTGAAACGAGTGGTTACAAGAAAGCAGACACTAAAACTAGAAAATGGTCGGTAGATCCTAAGTTAAATGAGACTAATAAAAAGAATTTGACTCCTATAACAGAGATGCTAAACCAGACTATGAATACTATGACAAAAGAAGATGCTAATAATATAATGGGAGGACAGCCTTCCACAGCAAATAGAATGGCATCTGGAATGGGTATGAACAGCGGACCAGAGCCGGGTATAGATATAAGTAAATTAGAATTTGTAGGTAAAGCTAAAGATATATTAGATTTAGCTAATAAAAAAAGTAGTAGACAATTAACATAATATGGCATTTGAAGTAAAAAGAATTAATCCACTAGATAGACAGCCTAGAAAAGCTGTAGGGATCTCTCTACCGTTTAGCGGTCAAGCTGTGTTTAACTCTACATATACTACAAAAGATGCTATAAAAAATAATATAATTAATTTTTTCTTAACTGGTAGAGGAGAAAGATTCTTTAGCCCTGGTTTAGGCACAGGATTAAGAAATCTTCTATTTGATAATATAACTGAAGAAAAAATAGAACAAATAGACCAAGAAGTAAGATCTTCGTTAAGAAACTACTTCCCAGCGGTTATACCAAGTAAAATTTCTACAACAGCAGATCCTGATAATAACTCAGTAAATTTTAGTATGAGCTACCAAATAGCTGAAACTGGTATAGAAGATTTTCTAAATATTAATTTTGAACAATAATGGCAAAAACTAAAGATATAAAATACGTAAACAGGAATTTTGCTGACTTTAAAAACCAGTTAGTAGAGTTTGCAAAAAACTACTATCCTGATTCGTATAACGATTTCTCTCCTACCTCTCCAGGTATGATGTTTATAGAGATGGCATCTTATGTTGGTGATGTATTATCTTTTTATCAAGATATACAACTACAAGAAACATTTATACAACATGCTAAAAACCCTGAGAATTTATATTCGTTAGCATACATGTTAGGGTATAGACCAAAAGTTACCACAGTATCAGAAGTTGAAATAGAAGTATCTCAACAAGTAGCAGCATTAGCATCCGGCGATAATTACCAACCTAACTTTAATCAAGCAATATTAATAAGTGAAGACGCACAATTAACCGCTAATGTATCAGGGCAACCGGACTTTATAATAGATAAATCAGTAGACTTTTCTTTTTCTAGTTCATTAGATCCAACTGATATTACAGTACATTCTGTAGAGTCAGGTAATCCAGCTCAATATACATTAAAAAAGAAAGCAAAAGCATTTTCAGGAGAAGTATTAACAACAACAGTTGCTATTGGAAATGCAGAAAAATTTAAAACTATTACGGTAGACGATAGTAATATAGTCGGAATACTGTCAGTTACTGATACTAATAGTAACGTTTATTACGAAGTACCTTACTTAGGACAAGAAACTATATTTGACGACGAAGCTAACACAGACTCAGACAGTAATAGAGTATCTCATAAATTAGTATTAAGAAAAGTGCCTAGAAGATTTGTTACTAGATTTAATTCTCAAGGTAATTTACAACTACAATTTGGTGCAGGAGTAAGTCCTTCTGAAGATGTTTCTATTACACCTAATCCCAATAACGTAGGTGTTGGTAATGCAGAAGGTATAAGTAGAATGGATCACTCTTATGATCCTTCAAACTTCTTATTTACCGGTACTTATGGCTTAGCTCCATCAAATACTACGTTAACTATAAAATATTTAAAAGGAGGAGGCATAGTATCTAACGTACCTGCTAATACAATTACAACAACCAAAGCAGTCACTACAAGTGCTACGGACGATACTTATGTTAATACATTATCGTTTACTAATCCTTTAGCCGCTACTGGAGGTAAAGACGGAGATAGTACTCAAGAAATAAGAGAAAATGCTATGAGAGCTTTCGGTGAACAGGGAAGAGCGGTAACATTACAAGATTATAGCGTTAGAGCTAACTCTTTACCTGCTAGATTTGGTAGTGTAGCTAAAACGTTTATTACCCAAGATGAAGCTACTCAAGATGAAGCTACAACAAGCTTAGTAAATAATAATCCATTTGCATTATCAATGTATGTTTTAGCTTACGATAATAATGGTAAGTTGATAACATCTACTCAAAACCTAAAAGAAAATCTTAAGAAATACTTATCACAATATATGCTAATTACTGACTCAGTAAATATTAAAGATGCATTTATAGTTAATATAGGTATAAACTTTGAAGTATTAGCTTTACCTAATCATACAGGTAGACAAGTACTACTTAACTGTACTAATGCTATAAAATCATATATGGCAATAGAAAATAGAAATATAAATCAACCTATAAACCTTTCTAAAATGAATACATTGCTTGATAAGGTAAAAGGAGTACAAACAGTACAGAAAATAGAGATAGTAAATAAAGTTGGCGGAGTATATTCTAAATACGAATACGATGTAAACTCAGCTTTAAGAAACAACGTAATATATCCTTCATATGATCCTTGTATATTTGAAATAAAATATCCTAATTCGGACATAAAAGGAAGAATAACAACAGTATAAGATGGCAATATTTAGACTATACCCAGAAAAAGACACCTTTATAAGCTCTGAACGATCAGGTTCAAATGCTGGTAGAGATGAAATCGCTGAAATTGGCGGATTCCCTGTTAATCAGGAAGGTAAAGCTTCTAGAATATTGACTCAATATAGTCTATCTGAAATACAAAGTACCCTTAACGGTAAAGTAACAGGTGGATTTTCAGCAAGTCTAAACTACTTTCTTGCAGATGCAACAGAATTAAAAGATAATATAAGTATAGAATCATTTCCACTAGCTGTATCATGGGATAATGGTTTAGGTAAGTATTATGATGATCCTGTAAATAACAGCGGATGTACTTGGAAACATAGATCAGACGGGGCAACTAATGCATGGACTGTAAGCTCTTATCCTAGTTTTACAACCGGTTCTTTCTCAGGTAGTAATACAGGAGCAGCCGCAGGAGGAGGACATTGGTATACAGGATCTTTAGGGCTAGATCTGCAGACAACTCAATCATATCCTTTATATAGTGATTTAGATATGTCAATAGACGTAACTAACGCAGTAAAATTAATACACTCTGAATCTATAGATAATTATGGTTTTATAGTAAAATTAGCAGATGAATACGAGTTTGAAACTACTTCATCTATTAAACTAAGATATTATAGCAGAGACACGAATACTATATATTCTCCTTATCTAGAAATAGCTTGGGATGATTCATCATATAGTACTGGGTCATTATCTGTATTAGGTACTGATGTAGCTACTATAGGAATAAAAAATAATAGAGGTACATATAAAAATGTTAGCAAACAAAGATTTAGACTAACAGCTAAACAAAAGTACCCTACTAGAACATTTACTACAGCTTCTATTTATAACACTAATCTAGCACTACCAGAAAACTCTTATTATGGAATTAAAGATGATTTTACAGATGAAATGGTAGTGGACTTTAATAGTACACATACTAAGATTAGTTGTGATAGTGATGGAAGTTATTTTGATTTATATATGGATACTTTACAACCTCAAAGATATTACAAAATATTAGTTAGTTCATCTTTAGACGGAAGTGAAGTAGTTATAGATAATGATAACATTTTTAAAGTAACTCAAAATGGCTGAAATTAATATACAAAAAACTGTATTTAACAGAACTGAATTCGAAAGAGTAGTAGATAGAAACTTTAAAACGTTTGTTCCTCCTATAGAATTAGTTGATACTGATACTGTAGCAGAATTTTTTAGGTTGTATAATAAACTTTATTTAGAGATACCATTAAGAAACTCTAATTCTTCTCATGAATACTTAATTAGAAGAAGCTCAGAACTTGTGGATCTTGATGAAACAGATGACCAATTACAGCCGCTTTTAGATGAAATTGCTAACCTTAGAGCTCAATTAGTAGATTCTAATGAAGATATATTGAGACTTGAGCTTGAAAAGGCAAACAGTTTCCAACCAACAAATAATAATACAACCGGCTAATAAAAGGTAAATGGCTAAAATAGAGTATAATGTAGTTTCACTATTTCCTGAACAAGTAACAGGTATAGACTTATATAATGAAAGTGATATAAGACTGGTCGGTGATTTTACTCTAGCTAATACATTTAAAACAGGGGTTAATAACATGGAAGTCCATGCTTATGACCTTACAGGTGTTCTCTTAAAATCATCTTATAATTACAAAGGATACTCGTTTTTAGCTACAGCAGCAGGAGCAGGTAAGTCTGGCGAGTCAAGAATAGAAATAGATCCGGTACAAGATGCTATTGAATTAGGCTATAACTCAGGAGATATCAGACTGGTTTATAACTTTGTAAATAACCTATATAGCAGAAGAACTAATCAACCAAGATTTTATATAGAGACTATCTCAAAAGACAGAACGGAGTTAAGACTTTTAACACCAGAACTATCAGATGGTTTTATATCTAGAGTAACTAGTAATATAGAAGCCTCTATAAATAGTGAATCTTATTTTAGTGATTTTAGGTTAAACTTTTTAGAAAATAAACTAGCCATAGGAGTTAATATTAGCTCCCAGCAATATAAAGGTCAAACAGCCGTATTAGTAAAATTATACGAACCTTTACCTAAATCTATAAAAAGAAAAGATCTATTAACTATTATTGATATAATAAGTGATAGTCAAGCGTACGAAGTAACTGCGGAAACAATAGTAGATCCTGAAGTATTTGAAAGCTTAGCAGGACCTAATTATCAAGTAGATACAGATGATGAGCAAGGAACTCCTAGTCCGTATTATAATTTTAACGAACTATTTAGTTACCCTGTAAGTAGTTCTTATTACGAACTAATGTCGATGGCTAATGAAAGTGGTTCATCTATAAGTATAGATCATGAGGATTATGAAAACTTTGTACACTTTGGATCAGCTGAAGAAAGATTAAGAAACTTTAAATATAAACTACAATTAGTAGAAGGATATAGCAGTAGTGTAGCAACGCTAAAAGCACAGGGAAGTAATAACGCAGACGTAACCGGTAGTATAGAATACTATGAAGGACTTATCTCGGGAGTAGTAGATAACTTTGATCACTACGATAGATTTCTATATTATGAAAGCGGAAGCTATTCCTGGCCTAAATCTAATACTTCTCGACCTTATATTTTAATGTCAAGCAGTAATGCTGCTACAACAACGTGGTTTAATGATAATGTTTCTTCTGCTTCTAATTATGATGTAAGTAATTTTAATGCACTTACTAACGCTATACCCGCATTTATAAGAGAAGATACTAGTAATAATGAAGCACTGACATTTACATATATGTTAGGTCAACACTTTGATAATATATGGATTTACCAAAGAGCACTGTCTGATAAATATGATAATGATAATAGATTAAATCATGGAATATCTAGAGATTTAGTTGGAGAAGCACTAAAAGGATTCGGTGTTAAATTATATTCTAGTAATGAAACTTTAGAAAACCTATTCTCATATTTTACAGGACAGGAATACACATCAGGCAGTACTACACACGTTACAGCATCATCCGGACCTCAGGCCTTTTTACAGCCTATGCCTAAAAAATCATATATACAAGAAGTATATAAAAGAATTTATCATAACCTTCCTTATATAACTAAAGCTAAAGGAACTGAAAGAGGTTTAAGAGCATTAATAAACTGTTATGGAGTACCTTCTGATATATTAACTATTAATATTGATGGTGATATAGATAGAGAACAAAACGTTTATTTATCTCCATCTGAACATATAACAGGATCATTAGATAGAGAATATACTATAACAGTTGATAACCCAGGAGCAGGTAATAGATATTATATAGACGGAGTATTGCAAGAAACTCTAACTTTATTAAGAGGACATACTTATACATTTAATCAATCTGATAGTACTAATGGTACTCATCCTATCCGTTTATCAACAACCTCTGATGGTGAGCACAACTCAGGAGATCAATATACTAATGGATGGTCAGACAATGGAGGAACCTTAGGTACAGATTTAAAATATACTTTTTTAGTCTCTCAAACAGCTCCGGATACCCTATATTACTACTGCGGTAATCATCCTAATATGGGCGGTAGTATAGACATAGAAGATAAAAGCTTAACCTCTTTAGATAGAGTTACGGTAGACGTAACCGGTTCATTAGCAGAAGGAGATGCATTATTAGCTAATAGAACCATAAGAAGAAAAATATATAAAAGATCACCAGGTAGACATACTTTAGAAGTAGGTTTTTCTCCAACAGATAATATAAATACTCAAATACACTTTTCAGCATCAGCTGCTGGAGGTATAAATATAGACGATTATATAGGAGCACCAGACGATAGTCATAATAGTTCATATTCAGGTTTGAAACCCCTATTAGAAGACTATACTAAAGATAACAGTAAATATGATTTAAAAGACTTTGTATCATTAATAAGATTTTTTGATAATACTTTATTTAAATCTATTAAAGATTATATACCTGCAAGAGCTAATGCTTCTGTAGGAGTAATAATCAAACCAAACGTATTAAATAGAAGTAAAGCTAAATTAGTATCTGGTTCATTTGAACAAAGAGATTATACAGGCTCTATCGAAATAGTATCTGCATCAGCAGGATCAGCAGGTCTTTATGATATAGGAGATAAATATTCTTTTAATAGCACAACTGCATATAATAAGTTTGTACCTACAAAATCAGGTTCAGCATTAAAAATTATAGATGATGAAAGTCCTACTTTCGATGGTGAATTAAGTGGTTCATTAATTATAGCTGCTCAACAAGATATAAGTAGAGATAATACATTTAAAAAGCAGTCTGGTAAAAATTTAATATTTGATATATCAGTATTTGATATGTCATTTGATTGTAACTTTGAAGTTAGATTATTTGTACCGCCATCAGTAACACCTTCTGTTACTCCTAGCGCTACACCATCTGTTTCTGTTACACCGGTAATATCTTCGACGCCTTCTGTTACTCCATCAGTATCAGTAACACCGTCAATTACTCCTAGTATAACACCATCTAAGACGCCTTCAGCAACACCATCAGTAACACCATCTAAGACAGCATCGGTATCAGTAACACCATCTAAGACAGCATCGGTATCTGTTACTCCTTCGATAACCCCATCAGTAACACCAAGTGCTTCTGTTACGCCGTCTGTTACACCATCTAAGACACCTAGTGCTTCTGTTACGCCGTCTGTAACACCTTCGGTAACACCATCTAAGACACCAAGTGCTTCAGTAACACCTTCGGTAACACCAAGTAAAACTCCTAGTGCATCAGTAACACCATCTAAGACTCCTAGTGCATCTGTTACTCCTTCGGTAACTCCTTCGGTAACTCCTAGTGCATCTGTTACTCCTTCAGTTACACCGTCTGTAACTCCTTCAGTAACGCCGTCTAAAACACCTAGCGCATCAGTTACTCCTAGCGTAACACCGTCTAAAACACCAAGTGCTTCTGTTACCCCTAGCGTAACACCTTCGGTTACACCATCAGTTACTCCAAGTAAAACTCCTAGTGCTTCTGTTACTCCATCTGCAACTCCTAGTACTACACCTTCGGTAACTCCATCGAAAACTCCTTCGATAACACCATCTAATTCACCGATAGGTACTAGATATGCACAGACGTTAGGGTGGGGAGCTGACGAAACATCGGCTTGTGCTGCACAGTCTTCATCACCAAGTACGTGGTATACTGATACAAGTAGTTTTATATCAGCGAGTTATATATGGAGACTATCTAATAGTACTTCTTATCCTTCTGCTAGGTGGTTTAGTAATGGACCAAAAGTAATGTATTGGAATGGATCAAGTTTTGGTTCATCAATGATGTGTATGATTTAATATGAAAAAGTTGGAAAATAGAAAAATATATGTTAACTTAAATATTTATAATAAAATATAATGGGCTTTTTAGGATTTCAATATAAGGTAATAGGATTTAAAGATACCCCAACCGGTAGTACTCAAGGTGCTATTCAGGATGCAGGTCCTTTCTTTGTATATTGTAACTCCGAAATTCAAGCAAATAAAATTTTAGGACCTAATGCAGCTGCAGAAACTGGAGGAGGCTGGGACTATACAGCATCAGCTAATGGTGAATATGCAGATATAGTAGATGAGTATACTGGTACTTCTCTTTTAACAGGAAGTGTTACTTTAAACAGTACTACTTATAAAAATGTATTAGGTAAAGATGATTTAAACGGAGGAGTTACGCTAACCTCAGGGCAAGGAGTAAATACTTTTATATTTAGAAGTGTAAACGAGTGTACAAATAACTTTAATTTTATACCACCAACTCCTTCTGTATCAGTTACACCTTCAGCTACCCCATCAGTATCAGTTACCCCTTCGGTATCTATTACTCCAAGTAAAACACCTAGTGTGTCAATAACACCAACAAAAACACCATCAGCTACACCATCTAAGACACCTAGTGCTTCTGTTACTCCATCAGTTACACCATCAGTAACCCCTAGCGTTACTCCAAGTAAAACACCAAGTGTATCTGTTACTCCATCAATTACACCATCTATTACGGTAAGTTCTACACCAGGTGTATCATCAACACCTTCTATTACTCCATCAGTAACACCGAGTAAAACGCCTTCGGTATCTGTAACACCACAGAGCACACCTTCTGTAACACCGAGTAAAACTCCTAGTAAGTCAGTAACACCATCCGTTACTCCATCAGTAACTCCTAGTGTATCAGTTAGTAGTACTCCATCACCTAGTGCAACACCATCACCTACTGTAACACCTACTAGATCACCGATCGTAAGAACTGCTGTACAAATGTTTTCTGGAGGAACTTTATTAGCTGCTTGTAATGGAGGATCTTATTCTACATATTATCATGATGGTTCTGGAACTAATCCTGTACAAGGAGATAGAATATATACTTCTGCAACCGGTACCGGATATTTATCATCAGGTTATTATGCATTACGATTCGGAACTGGTATTGGGGATGCACTTACGATAAGTACTTACGGATACGTATCATCAGCAGCTGATTGTCAAGATTTATGCGTTGTAGCAGGAACTATGATTACAAAAGCAGATGGAACAACAACAGCAGTAGAAAACCTATCAGTAGGAGATAAAATTTTATCTAAAAATATTCCTACATTAGTAGATTCAGATAATGCTGATACTTTAAGAGCATGGTCTAACGAAAGTATAGACGGAACAGCTACAGAGGCTGAAGTAATAAACAATACATCATCAAACCCAGAGTATGTATGGAACTTTAATAACGGTTTATTAAAAACTACTAAAGCTCATTTACATATAGTAAAAAGAGGTAGTGAGTGGATAATTAAATATGCTACTGAACTACAGCTTGGAGATAAGTTTATGAATGCTGCAGGAGAAGAAATTGAAATAACATCCATAATAGAAGAATCGTATAATGGAGCTGTATATAAATTAAATGTAGAAACAGATGACGTTTATTATGCAAACGGAATCCTAACACACAATATTAAGTAATGCCAATTAATCTACTAGACTTTTCGAATCAAAAACCAGCTGACGGGTCAATTAACATACTTATGTCTTCATCTAATATAGTTGGAGCAGCTTTAGTTGATTATGTAATTAGGGCAGTATCGATTCCTTTTGAAAGTGATAATGCAATTGACGTTGAAGGTGCTTTAAATCAGTTAAATGAATTAACTATATTTCAATCGTCGTCTGGCCAATTAACTCAAGGTCCGTCAAGATTAGATTTTAAAGACCTTAACCTTACTCGAAAAACCGGATACTACTTTATACAATTTGGTAGATTAGAAGCTCAAGATCATGACGGCCTTTTACTTAGTGCTTCAACATATACTGAAGGAGATCCTTTCTTTAATAATCTTATCACAGGAAGTAATAATGTTGTAGATAAAACTGTATTCTTAGAACCGTTTGTAGAAGGAAGAATTGATTTAAGTCAATACGAAGCAAATGAAAATAATGCAATAGAAGTAAAAAAATCATATTTTAGGTTTGTAGTAGATAGAGATAGGAGTCAATTACAACCTAATAACCTAGAACAAATAACTGCAAGTTTAGAAAATGCTACTTCAAGAAGTTTAGAAGCTTCAGTACAGGAAAGTAATTACTATTCTACCGGGTGGATAAACGGTAGGTATAATGGTTCAAAACTATTTGCTATTGGTTCAAACTACAACCCTGTAGGAGATACAGCACAAGTATCTGACTTTTTCGAAGATACACCGGCGCTGTCTTTTATATCATTTCAAGGTTCTAGACACGAATTATTTGCGGATAATACTACAATAGTAGGAATTGATCCTAATGAAAGAAGCATAGAAACTTTTTATTTTAATTTTAAAGATACTGGTACAGAAAGAATATTTTATAGCAGTTCAACTAATTCTCCTATATTTCATATTATTAATAACACCTCTTCCTCAGTAGGGCAGAAGTTTTTTACGGAATATAGCACATACCCAACATCTGGTAGCCATATTTATGATTACGATGAAAGCACAAGGAGATATGTACGTATACCTAGTCAAAAGATATTTATCTTAGAAACCGGCGAAGTATTTGGTACTAATGAAAAAGGAGCTTATATAACCGGCTCAGGA
>MDTB01169907.1_pt1 | contig 15025 bp, 3 predicted proteins | sample 811161 | NCBI WGS metagenome assembly MDTB01 (sample SAMN05326650, study PRJNA326480) | marine metagenome | isolation source: seawater | place: Mediterranean Sea | collected 2009
CTTGGAAAGTTTTATAGAATGGTGCAATGGGAATGAAGAAGAAGAGGAGAGACGAGGTTGAATATAGAAAGTTAAATGATATTTAAGTTTATATTTATATATGGGCATAATTATGCATGCAGCTAATATATTTTACCGTATTTATGTATAAAATATCAGAGTGCTAATGCTATTCGCATGCCAGCATGCTCTGGGCATACCACAGCATAATCCTACCACAAAAATACGCCTTTTATTATAGAGTAGTGATGTGCATGTGCTTATTACAACAACAAAAAGGATTAACTTATACAAATATATCTAATAGATAAACAGGTGTTAGGATAGATAGATTGCAGATAAATGAAAGGATCATATAGTACACCAGATCAACAATTAAAGAAAGAGAGACAATAACAAAAGAAGTCAACACGACAATGTTATCAAGTATGATTGAACAAATTAATGGAACATTCAATGAAATGGATAATCAACAAATATTTTCTGTAGTTATAGGTACATTAACATTGTATTATATTTATTTCTATGTGTTCTTTACAACACTAAGAGCTCAATTTAGTTTTCGATATTATTATTTACGTGCGTATAGTGCATTTTTCAATTTGTATGATTTTATATTTACAAATGGGTGTAAAAAGAAAAAGAAAGTATGGTTTAATGACCCTTCAAATGTTGCTGAAAATCGCTTAGATACACATACGCAATTACGAATGTTAGACTCTGTTGAAAATGTATTATTCGAAGATGGTAACATTGAAACTGATTCTTTCTTGTTCAGTAATATGAACGCAAGTAATATTGTTGAAAAATTTAACGACCTAAATAATTCATCAAGGTGGACGTCGTTACTAGATGGAGACGATTGGTTATTTTTTCTAAAAGAAAAGCCATTGCCAGAAGATTTAAGCTTCTCAAAGATTGACTATGATGATAGTTCTTGGTCAAATATAAAAGTTCCTTTGTGTTGGGAAAGAAATGGTTTTGGGCAAACTATTTATACAAATATTGCATATCCTGAGCTAGATAAATATATATTTAAAAGGCCAATAGTTTCATATGAGAAAAATGAGACTGGGCTTTATCGTAAATATTTTCAATTACCAAATGAATGGAATGTAGAAGATCGCTATGTAACAATTTTGTTCCATGCAATCGGGCCAGCATGTCGATTTTATGTGAATAATGTTTACATTGGTATGTCAAAAGATTCATTCACGGGAACTGAATTTGACATGTCATTTGCAGATTTAAAATTTGGAGAAGGTGTGCAAAATGTATTGGCAATTGAAGTCGTACGTTGGGGAGATTCTCACTTTCTAGAAGATCAAGATCAATGGTGGTTTTCCGGAATACATCGTAGCGTCGAATTGCAATGTCGACCAGTATTATCAATGCAAAATATTCGTATCACCACTATGTTAGAAAAACCATGTTACTTGGACGATTCAAATGCTCAATTAAATATTGATATTGGATTTTGGTTAAAAGACGCATATGAGGATGATGATGTATTGATATTAGATGAGCGTAGTGGCGGGGGGAATTATAGTATACGATATGTTTTATATGGCATTAATGGAGCGTTAATTGCAGATATGGCCACGGATTTAGACGATTTTACAGACGATTGCATGATTTCAATTGATGTTGAATCGCCATATAAATGGTGTGCGGAACGTCCAATGTTATACACACTAGGACTAGAGCTAATCAAGAATAATGAAGAAATTGTTCAAGGAGAAGTTTTCAGGGTTGGTTTTCGGAATGTAGAAATAGTAGATGGAAATTTGCGTGTCAATGGCAAAGCTGTTACTATTTGCGGGGCAAATAGGCATGAACACTCAGCTGCTAATGGTAAAACTGTTTCTGCAAAGGAGACATTGATAGATTTAATATTGATGAAACGAAAGAATTTTAATGCAGTACGCTGTAGCCATTATCCAAATGCCTTTCATTTATATGATATGGCAAATGAAATTGGCTTGTATGTATGTGATGAAGGAAATATTGAAACACATGGATTTACTTTGTCATCTACATTTTCATTACTAGCATGTTTACCTGAATGGAAAAATCTATTTCTATCAAGGGTACAATCTATGGCACGTCGTTCTATTAATTACCCTTGCGTAATTATACATTCCTTGGGAAATGAATCAGGAAATGGCCCAAATCTAGAAGCATGTTCTGCATGGCTTCGTGCATTTGATCCAACTCGTCCTGTGCAATATGAAGGTGGAAGAGATCATGGCGATGCAGTTTTAATGTTAGGCAATGGGCAAGGGCCGCATAGTTTAACAGATATTGTATGTCCTATGTATCACAGCGCAAAACAAATCGAAAGTACAGTACAAGAACGAAGGGAAACTCGACCTTTGATCTTATGTGAATATACACATGCAATGGGAAACTCAAATGGAAATTTATCACATTATTTTGATTTGTTTTGGTCTAGGTTGCCACAACATAAGCAATTGCAAGGTGGCTTCGTATGGGATTGGATTGATCAGGGGTTAGAATATTCAGAAGGATTGGGATATGGATATGGTGGTGATTTTGGCCCTAACTCAGGTAAAGGCGATAAACAATTTTGCATCAATGGTGTATGTTTCCCAGATCGAACTGGGAAGCCAGCATTGGAGGAATTTAAATATTTACAATCCCGCGTCGTATTTTCATTAATGCAAGATGATGATGATGATGATGAAGTATCTTCCCTGCCAACAATATGCGTTTTAAATAGACATGATCATTTAGATTTATCCCATTTGAAGTTTGAATGGGCTGTAGCAAATAGTAGCGGCGTGTATGTTGCACGTGGAGTAGCCGAAGTAGAAAATCCATTAGCTGGACCATTTGAATCAACTGAATTTACAATACCATTTGATCCTTCATCTTCAGCGGATTGCGAAGAAGGTTGCCAATTGCATTGTTGGGCTATAATGTCGATGCCTTGCGTTTGGTTAATGGAAAATGAACCTACTGTAATTGCACATAATGTTTTACCATTATCTAATGTTAATGATGAAGAAGAGGATTTAGATGCGGCTGAATCATGGCATGAAATGGCGGATAATGATATGTTAACAATTGACACAGATAATTACGATTGTCAATTTTCTATAGAATCAGGAAAACTGCAAGTTTTAAATTTTGGCAATGAACAAATTTTAGGTTTAGATCATTGTTTTTATCGCAGCCCAACAGATAATGATAAAGGTGGACTAGATACGCAAGGTGGAAATATAATGCCAAGTTTCGCACTTGAAATTTGTAAAGTACTTTACAGAGATGAATGTTCATACAATTTCCATTGGTTGAGCTTGGGATTGAATAAATTGAAAACTGAAAATGTTAAGTTTGGAAAAACAGATATAACTGAAAATGATAATATGCCATATTGGAACACGACTGAGAAACATTATGGAAATTATAATCGTTTACTGTTTGAAACTACTACAGAATGGAAGTTTTGCGAAGATGCTGTAGTCGTTCATGTACATGTTGTACCTAGTACATATTTAATACGTCATAGGAGAAAAATAAAGACGTTACCTCGCATAGGTCTTGTCTTGCAATTACCTGCTAAATATACATCAGTTATGTGGAATGGGCTTGGTCCTCATGAAAATTATAATGATCGCCAAGAAGCAGCATGGTATGGTGTCCATTCTAAAACTATTGATGAAATGCATACTCCATACATTGTGCCAGGGGAAAATGGTTCAAGGGGGGGTGTAAAATCTGTTTGTTTGATAGATGAAAAAGCAAAAAAATCAGATGCTACAAATTCGTTACATATATCGTACAATAATTTGAAAGAAACAAAGGCAGAAAGACCTAAAAATGGTGATAAAGGTGCACATTTCTCAGTCAGCCGATACTCTGTCGATGAACTTGCAAATGCATTGCACGAAGAAGATTTACCACCAATTGATAATAATAGTGATAGTCCATTGTACCTGCATATTGATTGCGCACATATGGGTGTGGGTGGTGATAATAGTTGGAGTCCAGTAACATTAGATGAGTATTTTATACCACCGGAGGAAGAATGGGAATATTCCATTACTATTAGACCTATGAAAGTTTCAGTTTAAAAACACACCCATGCACCACTTTTTAAATTTACACGACGTGGTATATTTGTTTTTTGAGATTAAAAACGCACACATTAATAAAAAATATTTTAAAAATACGAGTATTACGAATATGCAGATATATACGTGTATATCTGATTATTCATGTATAATTATAATAAAAATTTTCTCTTACACATAATTTATATACATATCAAGATAAATATAAAAATAAAAATATATTCGTATGCATAAATTAATATGCATTTTTATAAATTTTAAAATAAAAATACGAGTAATTTTTTTTGTAAAATTTTTAAAAATAAAAAATATATTTATAAATTTTTAAGTAAGAGAATTTTTTTTATATAAATTATGTGTAAGAGAAAATTTTTATATATATTATTATTAAATATATTGTTTCCATTTTTAAAACACACACTCTCTCTTCTTCAAAACTCCCCAAGCAAACAATATCTTAACCATCTTGAAACACCTTCATTCACTGCATTAATACCTAGATCAATATCAAATAACTTCTCAAGAACTAATAAAGCTTCATCATCAATCATGCTAATTACTTTCAAATAAAATTCCATAACGTCGCCATCATCACTTGCTGGGCGCATACCAGCTTTCATAGCACTTGCTTTCAACACTTCCGCAATTTCTTTCAATACGCTGACAATCTTATCATTTCCAGGTTTTCGCAATCGAATTTCAGCAAATGATTTCGATGCCTTGCGAACAAAATCAATACTAACAATGCAGCGACCCAAATCTCCAGGATTTGCTTCGCCATTTTCAGCATCATCACCTTCAACTTCACTGGCATTAATGACATTACCATTTTCATCTTTCTCGACTGTACCACCTAGTAAGGTAAATAATGCAATTGGATTTTGCATTGTTACAACTTCATCATCTTCATTTACATATTCCATTGCATTATTTGCATCTTCACTAGTGGCTAAATAATATTGTGAAACGATTGAAAATGGTTCAATTACTGGGCCAGTTGACTCCTCACTTGTCTCTTCATCACCTTCTTCTAGTACTGGTGGTACTTCAAAACAAACATTTTCTTTGTATGATTCCATGTTATTCTGTAAATAATTATGTATTTCCGTAATCGTTGAAAATTTATTATCATTTGCCATAGCTGCATCTGCAACTCTTCGTGTTTGGACTAAGGACATGTAATATAAAAGTATTGATCGTTGATCCACTGATGCAGTGACTAAATCTTCTAATTCTACTGGTTCTTTTTCCTCTTCGCCATCTTTTGCTGGTTCAACGTCTTCAACGACTGGCAAACTATCGGTAGCTATTAACTTGCGTATTTTCTCTTCCAATAAATATGATTTAGCAGCAACTGGTACAGCTTCTAAATCATCGCCTTGAATTTCATCACCAGATGCCATTGCGCTAACTTTTCCTTTTAAACTTCCATACATACCTGCAACATTTGCAGCATCTTGTAAATATTTACATGCTAAGTTTTTATGTTGTTCCTCCACTCCGCCAATCCATTGTCGTCCAAATAATTCAACAAGTTCCATATTTGCAGCACGTAATGTTGCATGGTTATGGCACATGTTTACTTCTCCTTCAATACATTGTTTTAAGCATGTAACCACCATGTTGAAACCGCTATTAATATCAGTTGATAATGGTAATAACAAACGTTGGTAACGACCACGGAATAGACTTAGTGTTGATGATAAGCTAGGCTTAGGCGAAGCAACGTGATTCAACGCACGGAGACCTTCCTCCACTCGTTGTAAACCACCAATAATACGAGTATTTGTATCGTCTGGTGAAATACCTGAACCAAGCTCAACATCTCCAACAGATCTTGCTCCACGTAATAATGCTTTAACATATGCACCAATTAACCCTGCCATGTAAACATTATGCAATACACTCGATTCATTGGATGTTGAACCTTGCCATCCATGTAAACGCAAACGTTCTGTTAATACGTTCAATGCTTCATCATACAGCGAAGACGCTTCATTTTTACTTTCCACTGCAGTAGTAGGTTCCTCCGCCAATGACAACTCATTCAACAGATCGCCAAGTAACATTGCACTTTCAGCATGTTGTAGACCAAATGTACCATGATCGCGCCCATTCTTCAATATTACGTTATAAAGTTCCTTTGCCTCGTCTACTTCACCTTCTGACATATGTATTTGTGCACGCATGATCATTAAACTTCGTTTGGATAAAAATTCATGACTTATATCAGCTTCTTCAACACCTTTGTCGCAAGACATCCGTGCTTCATCATAATGTCCAAGCGCTAAGCGGCAACGAGCAACAATGACTCGGCATTTCAACCAAAATGCCATTCCAGGGAATAAGGTAGGATCATCATTTGATGAATCGTCCTTATCAAGATCTAATGCCCCAATGTCATCCAACAAATCGTTTTCATTTTCCTCCGCAATTCCACCTAATGGACGTGGAGACATTCCTAATGTTTGCTTTGCATGTCTAGCTCTTTGCGCTTCTAATAAAGCTGCACGCTGCTTTGCTTCTTCTTTTAATCGAGTTTCATTGCTATAAAATGCACAAGCTTTCTCTGCTAAACGCATACAATGCCCATATTGGCGTTTACTTTCAGCGATTTTTGCACGTAATAATAATAATTCACACATTAAATAAATCTCTAATTGAATCAAACGACGTGGTCTTACTTCCACTTCAGCCTCGTCTTCCTGCTCGTCGTTTTCAATATCACCAGCATTTGTCCCATCTGTGCGACCAGTCTTATTAGTCCTTGCTGATTTTTGATCTTCATCATCTGGTATGATTGGTTTTGGTTTTGTTCCACAAGCATCACCGCTGCGAACATCTTTTATCATCGATATACATGCTGTATCTGCTTCATCGTACTTTCCTAAAAAGATCATCAAACGCAATCTAGCAAGTGTTAGCTCATGTTGTAAACGCAAACCATATATAGACTTCATGCGCCCAGTTAAACGAACATTCTCCATATCAACAATCCATTCCAATGCCTTTAAGTTATATGCATGTGAAGGGGGATAATTGTTCTTATATCCAGATAATTTCTTTGTCAAGACATAATCATCTACTTCCTCTTCGACTACAGGTTCATTTTTTGCTGATTTTGCTGTTCTAGCGGTTTCAACCTGACTTCCACTTACTGCCGATCGTGCCGTAGGATCAAGCATATCGTTGTCATCATCAGTTTGCATATTGTTATACACCGTTGGTCCTTTTTTCAAATCAGATGGTAAATCATCCCCTTGAATTAACATTTGCAACTGCGATACTGCCTCTTCCGGGTGATTGCACAAGATCAACGAGTCAATTCTTGCAATTCGACATTGTAAAAGATATTTCACGTGCTTTGCTTCGAGCTTTGCTGCAAATTCGCTCATGGCAATTACAGGCAATGCTTCTAAACCATAACCATCTCTATTTAATACAAACGTTGTGTGGCGTAAACAACTCAATAAATGGTATGGCTCTGGCGAGTAGGCATGTCCAAATAATTCAACTCCAGGCCATATCTCTCTTAATCCACCATTGAAACCTAAACGAATAAAACCAGCCATTCTAGTTGGATTTGGCAAGGATCCTTCCAACATACCTTTGAATAAATATGCTGCAAATTGAGCAGCATCTGATTGGCTGCTCAAATCCTTTACATGCGTATATTGCGCTGTCTTCGACATGCTTAGAGCACCATGTAATAATCCCCAAAAGCCATTACCTAACTTCAAAATTTTCCCATCCTTAACCGTCGCACGCCATTCTTGTGCAACATCAACATTTCCGAATAAAGCATCGATAGCGTCGCCCCATGCTTTGCCTGCATCAACTCTACGCTTTGGATCAGGACGACCAGCATGAAAATCTCCAAGTACACCCATCAACATTGTCAAAAGCATCGTTTGCTGTTTGCTTCTCAACAGATCTGCACTTTTCTTAAATGCTTTGAGTACCGTTCTTGTCCAGGCTGGCTCGCCTGGATCAACTTGTTTCTTTGAGCCACCAGTTCTACCGGTGCGACTAGTGGACATGTTGGTGCTTGTTCTTCTAGTGGACTGGCCATGAGATCGTTTACTTTTTTGAGAACGCCTAGTACTACCACCACCTGCTTGACTTCCCATGTCATCATTACCTAGTAACCCTTCATCGCCTAATTCTCCTTCACTAATTTGAATAAAATTATGCAATTGTTTAATGCACTGATCAAAACTGTCTTGGCAATTATTTTTGTCACGCTTCAATTCGTCCCATGATCGTTGTAACATATCCATATGCGTAAATTCTTTCCTCTCAATGATTCTTTTCTCATTTACTTTGCCTTCTAATAACTCTTTAATATTTTTGTATGCTTGTTCCTCTGGACTGACACCTACTTGTACTAAACGTCTCTTTCGTCTCTTCGCTTTTTCTGCTAATTGTTGTTGCCAAGCTTCTTCATGATTGGTTAATTTCAATTCAACAATTTTTAAATCAGCATCAAAACGTCTCCAAATTTGACGTTGTGCGTGTAAAATTAATGGCAATACACGTTCACTGGTACCAACTTCTTTATTTGTCATTTCAATTAAACGCTCGCCAAGCCCAATTAATTCACGTCTCAAATTGCAGTTGGTTAAAACTTGTATAGTAAATATAACAATTTCACATACGTAAGTGGTAGTTCCAGCCTTCAATAAATATGTCTCGGTGTCTTCATCGCTTTGTTGTAGTATTTCATTATGCATGTCGATTAATGAAGTAGCAATTCTCCACAATGGTCTCCAGTCAAATTCCATTGGAGCAGGTCTTTTCCGTTTGATTTTAACAGGAGATCCATCTGTATCTGTTGCGCCACCAAATGATACCTGACTTCGTTGTGAGCCACGAGTATTTGGTCGGCTATTTGGTGATGAGTTTGATTCCTCCTCGGTTCCACTGGAGTTTGGTCGGCTGCTACTGTCTGCTGTACCCGGTTTAGAACCACCCTCTGTTCCACCACCACTTATTGGCCTCATGCTGCTACCTGCACTTTTGATTTCTTCAGTCAAAAGAGCAATTTCTTCAACGGCTGCTTGTCTTGCTTCCGTGTCGCCAAATTCTGTTGGCGAGACCCAACCTAAGTTAATAGCATTCCAAGCAATCCTTGATGCAGTTCGCAGCATGGCCCAATGCTTGCCAGCAATTGCCCTACCACTAGCTTTTGCACAATGGCGAAGTAATCTACGTAATAATTGCCTATCGATAACGCGTTTTTGCATTTTCAATCGATATTCTGGACCTCCAACTCCCATCATTGGTCCCATTTGCAAAGATAGTTGTGGAACCAAACTCTCGCCTTGATTCTGTCCTCCTTCATTATTTCCATCCATGCCTTCAATTTCATCATCAACTAATCCAGGAGCTAAGTCGGTATATGGCCCAGATCCAATCGGATCTTTTTCATACGTTCCCTCGGTACTTAAACGCTCGTATATAGATTGTGCACGCAAAATTTCTAATTCGCTCAACCATAACAAATTTTTTATTTCTTCTTCATTTGGTTCCGTGCGCGCTTCTTCTGCTAATTCTGATGGCGTTTTCTCCTTTGGTAATTCATAATTTTCGTTTGTATTTTCTCCTCCCTCCTCTTTTTCTTCTCCATCTGTTTTCTCTTCATCCTTCGCATTTTCTTCACCTTCTACTTCTTCTTCCACTTTTGCTTCTATTTTCGGGACAAGACCTTTTGCAATTTTGTCTGCTAATTCTTTTGCTTTTAATTCCTCCATTTCTTTAGTCAATGATTCTAAGGTATCGTTAAATATACGTGCAGTTGTCGGTATTGCACTTACTTCATCTTCAAAAATTTTGGAAGGAATTTTTCCAAATACAGATGGGACAACAGGACGTTTTAAATCTTTCACATCTATTTCATCAGGATCTGTAGGTTCTGCATCTTCCCCCCCATTATCTTTCTTGTCAGCCTCTTCTCCATTTTCCTCTGTTGTGACAGGTGGTAAGGGTAAATCAAAATCAATATTATTCATCAACCATGCATCAATAAAATCAGCCATACCTAACTTCAAAGCAATTTTAGATAGTCTACATATGAATTCTAAATACCTATCGTGTTTTTCATATTCTTCTTTTAATTTTCCAAAAGCCTCTACAATGCGTGCTTGTTGTTGCTCTTGCTTTTCCATTTCATTCGCATCCTCTTCTTCCCCTTCTTCAGTTGCAGGTCCATGAACAGCATTCCACACAGTTTCTTCAATGCCTACATCATCTTCTACAGTTGGTACCATAGCTAATTTTCCACTTAGTCCTTTGTCACTATTTTGCCAAACGTTCACATCACTATTTAAATCTTCACGTAAAGCAATTTGTTCACTAACCGGATTATCAAAAGCAAAATCTAGATCAACGGTAGCTGTGACTTTCAAAACTTCCGCTTCATTTAATTCTCTTGCTATTCGTCGAAGTTCATACGTAACTCTCGTTTGTATTTGTTGGCAAATTGAATACCATTGTTTTTTCGGTACAATACTCAAAGCATGACGACATGTGGCACATGCCCTTAATAAAAACGCGCCTTTGCTTTTCAATTGAAGAAGTGGCAACATGTAATTATATACACGACTGACACCGGTTAAAACCAGATCACTTCCAATTGTTGGTCTGGATGTTGAACTTCCAACACCACTGCCATCATCCTCCGTCGCTGTCGTACATGCAACTTCTATCGCTATCAATAATCGTTGTAACACTCGCATTGTTTCAACTTGTTGTCCGACTAATGATTTTTTCAATGGCATTGATAGAATTTTCCCCGCTTGTAATGGTACCGCGGGTGCTCCAACACCAATGTCGCTGTTTAAGCTATCTGCATAACTATAAATTGCCCTACAAAATGCCTGTAAAACTGGCTTGGAAGTTCTATTGCATAATTCTCTATTCAGCTGATGAGCATTTAATGGATTTAATTCCCATATGTCTTTTTCATCACCATACTTTAAATTCACGAAATAACTATAAACACGATCGCAGGCGCGTTTACTTAACATGGGCAAACCTTTCCTAACTGCAATATTACCTAAATAACTCCAACATAATAAATTTGGAAGTGGCAAAGAGGTTACTATTGGTATAGATGTTGCACCAATCCCTTCAATGACTTTACCATTCTTATCATATGCTGCACATGCAAATACGTACGATTCATTTGGAATCAAGCCTTCAACTGTCACAACTAATCCATCTGGAGCTTGGGCGCCGTATGGTGTGTTCTCATCTACTGGTATCGCAGGAATAGGTATTCCTAAACCTTTGTATTCATTGTTATTTAACGATACGGCGGTACCAGCACCGGTGAGTTTACCGTATAAACGGAAATGATCTATCTTACGAGGTTTTCGTCTTTTTGCAGCGGGCATCTGACTATATGGTGTGAGCCTTACCGTTATGGTCGATGTGCTTCTAGATACAAAACGTGGTTGGTTTGGCGTTAATGTCGTAGCAATTGGTCCATCATTTACAAAACGTGAATCTTCCATTAAAACATTAGCTTCTTCATCGGCCTTAATTAACAACTCGATGCATTCTTCAATCATATTTGATCTATCTAAAAGTGTTGGGCGGTACGTACTACCGATGCAAAGAATCAATAGAGCGCGATTGTATAAATTCTTTTTACAATCACCACTTAAACGACTTTCCGCTTGAGGTGATGCGGGTAAATACACATTCTTATTTTCCTCGTCCTCTTCCTCTTCCTGTTCTTCATCTTCATCATCAACTGGTGGCTTAACGACAGGTTTCTCTGGTGGTTGATATGCACCGCCTGCTGCTTTATTTTTCGCTAACTCCCGTTCTTTAATTAATTTAAGACGTGCTTTGTGTTTCTTACTTTTAACAGTAATGTCGCTACCTAATGCTAACTCAACTCTATACATTGCTAATGTTAAATCAACATGTAGAGCCCCTAAATCTTGATCGAATGGTTCTAGCAACGACCCAAGGCCATATACTCGTTTAGAACTATCAGATGATCCATCTTCAAATAAATCTTTTTCTACTATCATACTTATACTAGACATTGATAAACTATCACGTGCTTTGTCGTTGTATGGAACAATATTAGCAGCATTCCAACGGGAGGTTCTATGTTTCTCCAAAGTCCTTACGCCATGTCGTACAATTTGCACGGCATCGCGCAATTCACCTTCTTGTTCCAGCAATAAAACTAATCGCAAACAAACTCTTCCTCGCAATATAGGATCATCAACATCGCAACGATCAAAACATACATGAATTGTTGTTAAAACATTCAATAACACTTTGACCAAGCGTTGATCAATTGGCAAATTTTCCTCCAATACATCATCAATAGCATGTAGCATAGCATCACAATATGGGCTCCATAAGGTAAGGGTCGCATCGCATATTAAATCTTTGCGTGTGATTAATACATTTAAATCACCATTTGTCACCATGGACATTAGTGCATTTGAAAATGCTTCCAATTTTTGAACAGGAAATTGCCTGCCAGCAATTCGAAAAGATGGAGATGGTTTTGGTACACCATTCATTGTTGTTTCTACAACTTCTTCTTTTGAACTTTCATCTTTTTCTTCCACCCCTTCCTGTTCCTCACCTTCCACCTCCTCTTTTGCAGGTGGGGGAGCTACATATATCGCCATTTCACATTCATCGCTATGTTCAAGTTCTAAAAATGTATCTAATAATTGTATTTCATATATTAAATCTCTTTCCATATCTGTTTTATTTTCAAAATTTACAACTATATTGTTTGGATCGGTATATGGTGGTACCTCTGTATCATCCAATTCCTCCGGTGACCAAGCTAATCGTGCGAGTAAAGACTTGACGATAACACTTGCTTCAAACCAAGTACAACCAGTATTACAAGCTAAACGTGCTAAACCAACATGCCATTTCAATGATATGATGTCATCGCATGGTGCTACGGTGAAGGATTTTTGATCACGAAATTTGATTAATTCTTTTCTTAAACTTTTCCCTATCATAGACATGATAATTCTGACATTCGTACTACGATAAGCTTGTACTTTTAAATCTGATGATGGCTTTAATACACGTAATGAATTATCATGACTAGCTTCTAATAATCCTTGTATAATAATATCATCTGTCACAGCAGTTTCCTGCTCACCACCATCTTCAGCTTCACCACCACCATCTTCATCCGCATTTGCTTCACTATTTGAAACACCTTTTAAATTTATACCAAAAGTAGATTTACACATATCTAAATAAGATTGTCCAAATTCATTCAATGGAAATAAATCCATTTTTCCACTTTCTTTGTCTTCTTCTTCCACCGGTTTACGTGGATCAACGGGTTCAATTGCTTCCAATGCTTCTTCCTCACCACTATTAATTTTTTCTAAATGCGAAAACATTTTCGTCATACTCTCATATTTAAAGATTAATGATGATAGATCTGTTCTGCAAATTGCTAATTTATTTAATACTGGTTCTGGTACTGGTGGATCCATAGCTTCTTCGCTAGCTAATTGGTTTACTATTTTCAATCCACGTTTTGCACATCGCAATGCATTTGATATATTATCATATGAATCGTATGCTTGACAACAGCGTATATATAAACTTACATGAAATTTCAAATATTTCACCGTTGATAATTCTACAAATACTTCTAATGATAATATGCACCATACGTAAAATTCAGCAACTTGGGAACCGTAACCAGCAACAACTATTGGATCGCATAAATTTGCTACTAAAACGCACCCATCATGGATTAACCAGTATAAGGAATCATTACCAGTATACATTTTACCTAATGTTAAACATACATTCATAGCTTGTCGTAAACCATTTAATATATCCAAAAAATTTTCAACAGTTTTTTTAAATATTAACGATGAATCGTTTTGAAGCAACAATTCCTTATCGCATTCTGATTTTCCATATACAACTAGGATGTAGCGAAGTATATCTTGTCTTGAAGTTGATTTTGCTGTTTTTTCTTCTTTATTATTCTCACTAATAGTAGTGCTACTCGTTCCTGCATTCAAACTATATCGTTTAATATATTCAAAATAATATAATTCTGATGCAGCTAATGGTTCACCTAACTTTCGTAATGTATCACCACATCTTAATAAAAAATCTTTATACTCATTTGGTTCAACTTTATTTGGAGGCACATTTGCTGATTTTAAAAAATCATCCCAATATAGCGATTCTTTTGTCACAATATATTCATTTACATCTAATTCCGTACGATTCCGTTCACCTCGTACCATAGATAATACTTCGTTAAACCTATCATTTAATTCTTGTGGGGATATTAATTGTTGCAAACTGTTATTATTATTATTATTACTATTGTCCGTACCACCTGTGCTACCAGATGAATGTGCCATTCTGATTTAAAAAATTGTTCTTTTCACTTTGCTATTTAAATTTGTTTGTTAACGATGTATATATTGCTTTCTATATCTCTCTTTCCGTCTAGTACGTGTGTAATCAATCAATGTTTCGGTTGTTTTGTAACAGAAAACAACAGCAACAGTAGTTGCTGCAACTCGAACAGAAAAAAAATAAAAAATAACAGTTTTCTTTTTGGTATACTAGTGAGTATAATTATTCACACTATCAAAAAACGTCACTTGATGATTCTTGAGGAGATTTTCAAATGTAGTTCTAAATTCCAGTAATATACTAAATAAATAAGCAGTTTGACGAGGAGAGGAGCGCTTTAACGATAGACGACTAGACGACATGAACCGCCTCCAGAAATTTTAAAATATAGGACTTTTTAAGGATTTTGACCTCTATTTTACATAGAGTCAATATATTATACAAATAAATAGCAAAGGATGCATAGTAAGGGAATAGCATAAGAAAGGTAAGTTCAATGTGCCCTGAAATGTAATGCTATATGCATACTA
>MDTB01138443.1_pt1 | contig 15024 bp, 8 predicted proteins | sample 811161 | NCBI WGS metagenome assembly MDTB01 (sample SAMN05326650, study PRJNA326480) | marine metagenome | isolation source: seawater | place: Mediterranean Sea | collected 2009
AATTCCTCTCACAGAATTCACATTAGGTTATTTTATTTAAGACTTAAGAATAATTTTAGAGAAATGTTTCCCTAACTCGTAAGCTAATTTTACCGGAACAGCATTTCCTATTTGAGTATATTTTGGAACCTCTCTTTCATTCAAGTTCAATAGGGGATTTCCAGATCTTCTTATTCCTCCAGTCGTTCTTTTTCCTGAAAATTGATACCAATCAGGGAAAGTTTGCAGCCTTGCCCATTCTCTGACAGTTAGCGATCTTGGTTGAGAAAAATGGATATAATCATCAGGTAACGAGGTAATTGTTATAGTCGGACCATTTGACCCCCATTTAGAAGGTAAAACTTTTTGAGAGAATTTCTTTGTCTTGAACTCAGAAGGTATTTGTCCATGATTTTTAATCATACAAGAAAATTTTGAAATTATTTTTTTGGAATGATTGCTATATTTATGCTCTGTTAACTCTCTATTTTTTTTAATTTGTTTAGATTTAGGCTTTCTCCTAATGTTTTTTTGCCAATTATTTTTTGGCGAAAAAGGATAATCAAGTGTTTCTCCACCGTTTATAAAATTTTTGTCAACTAAATCTGATAATACTTCATCTATGTTAGGATATTGAAGATCTGGTTTAGGAATAAACTTGTTAATTAAGGCATCATCTTCTTTAACAAGCTTCATTTTTATATCTTTGTGAATTCCAATTATTAATATTCTTGGCCTATTTTGAGGAACGCCATAATCTTTAGAATAAACTAGTTTAAATTTAACCTGATAATTCGGAATCTCTTTAAAAGTTTTTAAAACATCTTTGAATACTTCTCCTTTTACTCCCTTTCGAGTCCATCTTGCAGTCAAGAGACCTTTAACATTTTCAAATAAAAATATTTTTGGATTTATATTTTTTATAAAAAAAACCATATCTTGAAATAAGTGATTTGATGGAATTTTAATTCTATCTACTGAGTAAGATCTTCTTACACCAATACCAGAAAACCCCTGACAAGGCGGTCCGCCTACAACTAAATCTACAGTATTTTTCTTAAAATCTCTTTCAAAATATTTTTTAAAATCTTTATGTAAATCAGCAAAGTAGTTCTTTTTATAGATTACTTTTTTTATATCTTGAGAAAAAAATTTTTCCCTTAGGTGGGGATAATTATCATCTCTGTTAATTAGATAAGTTTCTAGAGCATCTTTGTTTAATTCATTTACGTATAATGGGAAAAAACCTGCTTTCTCGAGACCCAAAGAGAGACCACCGCATCCAGCAAAAAGATCTATAAAAGTAAGTTGTGAAGATTTTAATTTTTTATGCATTTAAAAAAGATTTATATATTTTACTCCTTAATTAAAGTGAAGAAGGGATTTTAAAGAATGTGCCAATTAATGACCCCTTCATAAATTCTTTGTTCTGACATATTTTTAAGAATTCTGCCTATTTTAGAATTGACGTTACTGATGTGAATGACAATTTCAGAAACTCCTCTAGTAAGAGCTATTAGAGACATTTTCGCTGCGTGATTAGCAGCTTCTTCTTCAATATTTTTAAAATTTTGGTCTTCGATATCGAATAATTCAATTTGTGATTTTGATTTAGCTGAGATCTTTTTTTCTCTTTCTTTATCTTTTTTAAATTTCTCAATGAAATAGTCGTAAGCTTCGTCAAAATAAAAATTAAAAACTATCCAGCCTTCAAGTCCACGACAAGTACTGTAATTAACAATCCTCAATTGATTATCTTTGGGAAGATTATTCCTATGTTTGGAAGTAGCGTCCCAAACATCTACTCCATTTTTTTTTAAGCAAAGCAGCAATCTCACAATATTCATTCAATATGGGTTTTGTACCAAAAACCTCTTTTTTCATAGTGTCAGGCACGCAATAAAGATAATCTATTGGCATTGTGCCATCCCTAGAGATCGATTTATTTAAGAAACCTTCTTCTATAAAACCTCCTTTATCTTTGAATTTAAAATATTTTTTTACGTCACCTTCTAATACATGTATTTCTCCGCCTTCTCCTTTTTCGTGAATTTGCATTTCTCTATACGAATCTTCTTGGAAAGCCTCTTTGCTAAAACCCTTAACAAATCTGGATAAATTTTGTTTCATTCTTACAGCTTTAGTTAATTGAGCAGAATAAAAGTTTTCTTTTTCTAAAGATTTTGTCCAAAAAAGTGTTTTCCCTCTTGTTTCTTGAGCATATCCATGAGCACAAATTGTTTTTTTAACCGTGAAATATGCAATAACCAAATCTCTCTCAATAGAGTTCCAATCTTGACACTCATCAATAAAGGCATATTCATAATTGAAATCTTCACCATGAACATTTCTGTATGCTTCTTTAGCTAAGTCAGATAATTCATTATTACTAATTGCTCCTGTATTAATATATTCACCGAATTCTTCAAGAGCAGTTAAATATTTTGTTTTTCCAGTGCTAGTATTTTCTTCCATTAAATTACTGGTGAATTTTTCACCCAAGTCCATTTTGAGTCCAAGTTTATTATTTGCATGTTGGATGATGACGGAACAAAATCTCATAACTCCCTCAAATTGAATACCTCCAATGTCTTTCCCTTGATAAATGTGTATGTTCATTAGCCGAGCGAGTCTTAAAAGAGTTGAACGAAGCGGGATATTAAAAGTCAAAAACAAACAAATTGCGCCATGAGATTTAATTAATTTTTGAGCTGTTTGAAGAAGTCTTACCGTTTTACCTGTTCCTCCATGTCCCTGAAATATTAGTAGCCTCTCATCAACCTGTTCCAGCCAATTTTGTCTATAAGAGCCTTCAAGGATGTCTCTCATTCTCCTTTCATCTAGATAAGAAGGAATCATTGAGGGGAAAAAATCTCCTTTTTTAAAATAATCTTCGTCTTTAATATAAAAAGAACTTATGATTTTTCCTTCTTGAGTTTCCCTTTTTTCACCTGATGTGTTGGTTCTATGTAACTCTATGACAAGATTTTTTAAGACATCTATGATGCTATCAGAATTTAAGATCAATCTTTCAATAGTTCTATTTCCATGATTACTTGTAGGAACTTGATCTTCTGAAATATTTTCAAGTTTTATAAAGGAGCTTCCACTTAGCCAGGGGTCTGAAGAATTAGATCTTATATGATTTAGAGTAGCCCAATATTGTTTGTGGGCTTGATCACTTGCGTCCTTCCATTTTTGACTTTTCACGTAATAAACCTTTACGTGGCCTGCCTCAAATTTTATCTGCTTGACATCATGTCTTTTAACTTCAACGTTGAAAAAAAAATTTTTTAAAAATAATTGTTTTCCTCCGTGAGTTGTAATTTTCTTAGGTTTCTTAAAAGCTCCAATTATTACAAGGTCTGCTGTTTTTACTGATCCTTCTCTTAAGAAAGGCTCTACATAAATGTTAATCCAATTATCCGTATTCTCTTCGCCAAATTCTGGCCATGTCTCCAAAAACAAGTTTTTAAAATTTTCTGCAGCATGAGTTTCTGAATTATCACCTTCGTTAAAAATCCTTATCATTTAACTAAAATAACCCTTCAGATTTAATTCTAATCCAATCAATGTTGTTCGATCTAGATAGGTATTTTTTGGGATCACGTCACAAGCCAAGTCGGGTACCATCAGACAAGAGTGACATCCAGCGAAGGATAGTCCTGCTAAGCCTTGGCCTATACTTTCAGTGCAAATTGGATCATTTGAACAATTCATACAATTATCAATTGCATTTTCAAACATACCGTCAAAATATTCAGGCCTGCTCATTCTTACAAGTCCTCCTAAAGAGCCCGAGCTATCAGAGGATGATGTATAAATTAAAATCCCAGCCATTTTATTTTTGTGACTAAAGTAAACTCTCTCTTTTAATTCATTAATCCCATAACCACATTCTAATGATATTTGTCTAAGTAAAGCATGTGACAGACTATGCAACATAACGAAACCAGTTTCTGAATACAGAGAAGGATGATCTCTAAAATCTTTTTTTGCACGATCAGAAAGAATCTTTTTCCTCTTATCAAAATCAGGATTTTTATCTAACCAATTTTTTACTTTTTCATATCCAATATTTAGAAAAATTCCTTCTCCGGATACCTCAAAAGCAGGAATGAAATTCGAATCTTTGCTAGCACAATTGAACTTTCCTTGACCCCTTTGAAATCCCAGTAAAGCTGTTGCAGCCTTAAGTTTGTTTATTGAATGCACGCTAGTCAGATATTTTTGAGTAAATTCGCTAAAAGTACTAAAATCTTTGGTAAAGGATTCGTATTCTTCATCTTTCAAATCACTTTTAAGTACACAAAACTCTTTATAAAAGAAGTCATCTTGTTCAGAATCAATATCAATTGGTTGATTATTGATATCATTTTTTTGGTTGGAATATTTTTTCACCTTCTCTTTAATCTGTTTTTCATTCAAAGAAGGTTCCATTTTCTCTGATAACGGAAATAAAACAGTTTTAATTAAATCATCTAGAAGGGCTTCTTTGTTATCATCAAAAAATTGGCAGGCTTGTTCAAAAAAAAATTCATTTTCTATTGGATGACTTATGAGATTTGGGTCAGGTATAAAAAGTCCGGTTTCTTGAATGGGAGAATAAATAGTTGAAGCTCCTCTGGGTTCTATTCTTAAATCTTTACCACATTGGTCATCTGTGCTGTTAAGTAACCATGGCTTTTTTCCCTGACAAGAAAGTATCTTTACACCATCTTTATCCTTAAGACCGTCTTTTTTATTAAGACCTGTTAGGTTTTTTCTAGATCCACAATTGCCACAAGTTAAATTTAAGCTCGCAAATCCCAAGCCATTTCCATCGTCAGTCAAATACAGTTTAGGATTAGGTTTGTCCATTTCATTACAGCCATCAGCACAAAATGGTTTCATTATCTCTCTCCATGGAACATCTTGAATGTGACCATCTTCACAAAATGCAATAAACCTAGAGGGCTCCAAAAAAGGTTTTTTTTGGGTTGGTAATGAGCTACAACTACTACTTAGCCAATTAGGCTTTGAGGGATTTTCACAACGTGCTTTTTGTTTGTCTAATGGATGCGGTTTGGAAAGATGCCCACATCTTGTGCAAACATGATATTCAGGAAATTTTCTAACCGGCATTGAATAAAAAATATCATAAAGCTCTCGAGGCATTCCTCTCTCTTTTTTGATAGGAGGATTCAATAAGTTAGGAATCCATTCAAAATCGTCTCCTTGTAGGTCTTTAAGTTTTTTATTAATGAAAAAAAGAAGTCTTGGATTTTTAACTTTTAATTTTAAAAAAGTATTTGAATTTTCTCCAAATTCCCAGTCATCTGTCGATAATGAAATTGCCGTAAAATTTAAATAATCATAAATTGCCCCAACCCCAAAAGGAACAACCGTTTGTCCTCTATTTAATTCGTTACTCATTATTTCATTTTAATATTATATCAGCGCTTAAATCCGAAGATCTTAAACTTGTAGGTGCAGAAAAAATAGCTTCCGAAATCAAATCTCCGTGAGGATCTAATAACCTCATATTTGTTCCCCCAGCCATACTGCCCCATTCGTTAAGTTCTCCTTGAGTCCACAAATCTATAATTTGATTTAAATCGCTTTCAGTTGAATTAAATTCATTTGGATCTATATTTCTTACTGAATCTAAAATCCATTCTTTCGCTTCAGCAATTTTTGGATCGTTTCTTGTGATGGTAGGAGAAATTTGTCCAAGACATCTAACCAAGCCTACAAACACTGCTGCTAAACCTCTCTTTCGAGCTCCTGCGGCAAAGGGTGTAACGCTAACTTCTTCAACGTATTTATAGAACGATTGATGATAATTTTTAAATTGTTCGTATAAAGATCTATCTTTTGATTTTGAATGGTTGTAAAGCGTAACCACTAAACCTGGGTGCAGTCTTCCAATCCTTGAAGAGGCTTGAATATATTCAGCAGTTGTTCTCGGTTGCCCATTAATTACCATTAGACCAAGTCTTGGTATGTCTACACCGACTGAAATCATATTGGTAGATAACAAGATATCAATCCCTCTTGGGTCATTTCTGGAAGAGAGATTCTGCTTCCAAGGTATGTTTAACCTTGCCTTAATTTGCTCAATTTCAGATTGAGAAAGTCTTCCAGTCAGCTCTTCAATAATTCTAATTTGTCTTCTAAATCCTCTGGGGTTATCAGGAGATCCTAAATTAAATAAATTTAGTTTTACTGAATCGGTTTTAAGTTTATTACTTAAGTTAATTGATTGATTTGATATGAAGCTAAGTTCTCTTTTACTATTGAAATACCATATTAAAGTTCCATAGGGATCGAAAACAGTGTCTTTCAAAGATGGTTGAGGATACAAAGAGCTTCTTTTTACTGAAATATTGTCTGATGGTCCATATAAGTCTCCCAAAAGAGGTTGGTCAAGCTGCAACTTAATTTTTTCATCACTTTTATTTATTTCATTTATTCTATAGCTAGTAAATTCGTTTTTATGATAAACGGAGAAAGATGACCCTTTCTCAAGACTAGATAAAATGTCTATTTCAATTTCACTTGAACCTTTCTCAACGTCTATTGTTATTTGAGGCAAAGTTTCCTGAGGGGATTGAAGCAAAGGAATGACAGCATCGGTGCTCGCGTCTATCATAGATCCTTTTGAAGAGCCAAAATATCCTAAATAAAGTCTGCCAAATTCATCATTAGATGGAGGAACCTCTTTTGAAAAATACGAATCTCCCCAATCCAATATTTGAGGAGGGAAAATATTTTTTTCTCTTCCCCTATAGAGAGCTTTAGTTTGCTCGTCAGAAAAGGTTAAGGTTGCAGATGCTCCTATTATTTTTGGCTCAACGTTATCATGAATTTCTTTGGATAATAATTTTAAGACAATATTTTCGTAAAGAGCTGTCATAGTTCCTAGAGGACCAGAAATTAAATGCAATTCGTCTTGAATAATTAAGTCAGGCGGTTTGAATGAATCGTTCTTAAAAGTTTTTATTGCTTCATCCCTCCAAACTAATTTCGCAAAATTATCTACTGTAGCTAAGACCAGTGTAGGCTTCTCTTCAAAAATGGATTCTTCCCAAAGTTTGATTGGTAATTTATTATGAAAATGACATTTATCATCTGAGCATTTGATGATTACTTTTCCTTCAGAGGATTTATAACCTTGATCAGTTACTTTTTTTAGAGACGACTTACACCAAGGACATTCATGAAGCATAAAATTATAGTTTCCTCCTGAAGGACTTCTCATTTGTTCTTTAGCTTCCTTATGAGACCTAGGCGAACCAGCTTTACCTAACCATAAACCTAAATTTATTTCCTCATGTCCCAAATCATAATCGAGGTTGCCTGGCTTATTTTCTCTCAAAAACTCCATAGCGCAGATAAGTGCTGAACTTCGTCTAAACTGATCAGATGTTAAGAGTCTAAGTGTATATCTCATAATAGCAGACACTCCTGCTCCTCCTTTTGGATCTTTGAGACGTCTCAAAAAAGTTGTAAAAGCAAATACACCGAAATAGGCTTCAGTTTTTCCACCGCCAGTTGGAAACCAAATCAAATCGACTAAATTTCTTTCTTTTTTATATTCATCGGGCCTTGCAATTTCTGGAATTACTAATAGAAGGAAAGCAATTTGAAAAGGGCGCCAAGTTGCTTCTAGTTTTTCATGATCATGATTCTTCAAAATATCTTTTAAATTTTCATCAGAGCAATTTAATTCTTCATTTTTTTCTTTACTCTTTAATTCATTTAAGCGATTAAATTGAATTGCCATAGCATGATTAGTTAACCTAAAAGCTTTTTCTATATTTGGCTCATTATTATCTTTTACTAATTTTATTCCTTCCTTAATTCTATCTAAGACTTCTCTTGCTTGAAGCAGATGACGATTGGCAGTATTTTTAAAATCTTTTTCAATTGGCTCGTTATATTTTTTCTCTAACCAATTCTCATAACCCTTAGCTAAATTATCTAAAGATTCATAACGGTCTTCTTTTGTTAAAAGGGAGTTCACATCGGCTAGATCATTCATTTTGCATTCTGCAATGTCGTCAGAAGGGCTAATTTTGCTAATTTCATAAAGTGGAATAAATTCAGTCCAAACTTCTTTGCAAGGATAAGCTTCACTCCAATTAGAAGCACATCCCTGTCCGGATGCAAAAGATTTCTTTTTTCTGAATAATAATTCTAAAGAATCTCCGTTTTCTCCAACTTGTTGTTTTAATCCCGATTCGATTGGCAAAAATTTACTATCAGCAGTTATTACTTTTATACCGCATTGAAAAAAACAATTATCCAAATTGAAAATTTTGGAGCTTTCATTAAGATCAGACTCTTCATAACTAATAAAATTAACCATAGAAACTGATACTAAAAAAGAATTATTTTTTTTTCTCACCTTAGTGACTATCTTTAAACAATCTTCTCTAACTATAGTTTCTGATAGTAAACCTTCAGAGGGCTTAAAATTAATTTCATCCTTAAATTTTTCTTCTTTGTAAATTTCTCTATCGTACTTTCTATTTGAAGTAGACTTCGGCTCAGAATTTATTTCTCGTGAAAAAGTGGAGTAACCAAATTTTATGGTGTAGTTCCCTTCCTCAGGAACTAAAAAATTTATTCCAAATGCAGAAGGTTTTTGTTGAGATGCCAAGTCAACGGTATTTAGATCTTCTCCATCATTTTCATCCTCTTCAGCCAACCCAAAATTTCTGTTGTGTTCTATGCCACCTTCATTTATTTCGGAAATATTCTCTTCGTAAAATTCATCAAGATTTTCGTTACTTTCTTCATTTACATTTATCCCTTGAGGAAATAACACCCCCGAAGAATATTGATAAAGAGGATTTGTAGAAATACTTTTTTCTTTGGTGTCTTCCCATGAACCTCCATAGTGAGCTTCAATGAAATCTGCAACAATCTTTTTTCTCGCATTTATTCTTTCAAAAGAATTTGCTTCAGGTAATTTGTTCATTTATTTTGGTTATTAACAAGTCATCTATCGATACAACTTTATATAAATTATTTCTGGCAACTTCAACTTTATCTGTTGCTTCTATTGAATAGATTGAAAAATTAAAATTTTTAGTTCCTAAAGACACGTAAATGTCTTTTGAATCTTCTTCTATTTTCTTAGCTTCAAGAATATTATTAAGTTCGTCTTTAGCTATATCTCTTAATTTTCGCAACTCGTTTAAAGAAGGAATACATTTTTTTGTATTTTCATGAGATTCGCCAGTAAGTTTAAAAATCTTTGTGATATCCTCTAGGCTCCTTGGACGAAACGTATCTGGATCATTTAGCCACCCTTTTATAGTATGGATGGTTCTCTTTACTCCGGCACTTTCTAGCTTTTCTCTAAGATCTTTAAATTCTAAGTTTTCTTTGAACTTATAATTTTTTAAGGATTTTTTCCAAACTTTAGCTTGCTCTTCTTTTTCTTTATATTTTGAAAAATTTTTTTTGTTTTGTTCCATATGAGCCCTTAATAAATCATCTCCAGAAATTTTTTCTGCAATAACCAGCTTATCTCCCAGATTAATTTCAGAAGATTTTTTATAAACTATCTTGTTATTTTCTTTAGAAATACTTAGACAATCTCCGTCTCTGGGAGATGTATATAATTTTTCACCTTCTAAATAAAATACATTTGAAGGTATATTTTCTCGAACATCTCCTTGAAATTGTTTCCCTACAACCTTTGTTGTGGTTTCCTTTATTGAAAACCATGGGTCCATTTGTTCTACTCTTTCATCAAACTCTTCCGATGTTTCAAAAGTAATCTCATTGTTATTCGTATTTTGTTCTTTTTCAAAAAATTTTCTTTCTCTTTTTTCCATTTTCTTATGCAACCTATACTCTTCTTTAGTAAAGAAAAAGATATGATTTTCTGCATAATGATAGTTTCTCAATTTAGTTGAAATCTCAGCACCCCAAAAGTAAGGAATTATTAAATTTTTAAAAAAGCCTTTTGAATCAAGTTCAGATTTGTTGATTATCTCTAAATTAAAATCTTTTTTCTCAAAATAATTCTTCAATTTTTCTTGATCACTTTTTCTACAAATAATGGAGTGTTTAACCCTCTTATCTTCATTCAAATACTTTTCAATATGCATGCATCTTGAAATATTCATAATTTCTTCCTTGTTATCTTTTAGATAGGAATAAATTTTTTTGAGGTTATATTCGCGTCTTGATTCAACTTCTAAGTCCTCTAAAAAGAAGAGAAATTTTTCTTCAAAATTTTTTTCTTCTTCTTCGTCAAAAGGTATCAATTTTTGGCCCAGAACGTGGGCGATTCTTGCGAAACGTAATTTTAAAAACAAGTTTTCATCATCAAATTCTTTCACAAAGCTTCTTAACTTATCTAAGTGTTCAAGCTTTTTGTCATCTTTCATTTCTTTTATGATGATGTTTGGTTTTAAAGATCTCATTAAGTAACTTCCAAAAGCCCCACCTTTTTTAATTGCATCTTCTATTGGTTGATATTCATCTTGAATACCAACAAGCGGTTTAAATTTATTTGTCTCTAAGCTTTTGCTGATATCGTTTTTATAAATTTCGTTAAAAATAATTGTGTCAACTGGAGTTTCGTATAATCGACTTCGGAAGGTTTCGTCTTCCAATAAAGATGATTTAGCACAAACTATTAGAGCAAGATTGAAATCTTCTATTTCATTTTCATGAAGATCTAAAGCCTTATAAACTTGATCGTCTTTTACTGCTAAAATTATCTGAGCCTCAGGAAATAATTGTTGAGGAGATGGAACCTCATCTTCAAGAGTATAGTCTTTCTTAAAGCCTCTTAATCCAAACCAAGAACGAATTGTTTCCCCATGCATTTTTTGATCTAAATATGGTTCAAGAGAAGCTTTTTCAGATATGAGCAATATCTTGCCTAAACTTTCAAGCCTTTTAATTTTTTTACTGAATAATAATTCGTCCCAAAGGTATCTTTCGTTATCTTTGTTTTCAGGATTAAGTAAAGATTTAATTTCTCTTTCTGAAGAAAGAGATGCACCTTCTTTTAATTTTGAAGCATTTTTTAAATCATCCTCTTTGACCTTAATTTCCGATACCTTGCTTTTTAAAAGGTGATTAGACCCAATTCTTTTAATGTATTTAGCATTTATTTTTCTTTTTTTTCCTGAGGGAGATTTTTTGAATCCAATATTAATAATATCCCCAGAGATAAAAGAAGAGACTTTATTTTTTCTTGATGACGCATCAAATCTATCTGTTAAAGACTTCCCTAAAGAAACTAACAATCCCAAAGGACCTATTTCTCTTGTTATAACGAATCGTTTTAGTGGAAACTCTTGTTCTTCTTTTGTGTAACAAGCTTTCACTAAGTCTTCAAGATTTGTTAATGGAAGTAAATCGCCTTCGCCAACTCCTGGAAAGGAGAAAGCCGAATAATGCTTATCATGCATCGCGACTAATTTATAAAATTCTTTATTTGGATTTAATTTTTTATAGGTAAAGGAAATTGCATATAAATCATCTATCAAACCAATAAGGTCTGTACTATCGGGCACTAGATCCTCTTTTTCTAAGAGATAATGAAGGGCAGCCTTTGCTGTAAAGTTACTAGTTTCTTTTTCGCAAACTTTTTCTTTCAAATAATTTAATTGAAAAATATATTTAGAAAAACCCGAATAATGTTTGTATTTTTCTAACACTTTTAATTGTGGAGATTCATCTAAGGAATTTATGTCAATTTCAGTATATTCTTTTTGTTGAAAATCAAATAATTTATCTTCAATAGCCTTTTTTTCTTCAGGGGTAAGGCAGTTTTCTAAAGAAGGTTGAACACCTGGATGTATCTTTTTTATTTCATTCAGACAATTCAATAACAAAGCACTTATAGATTGATTTTTTTCATCTTTGCTAACTTCTGAAAAAATACTTATTGTTCTAGCTTTGTCCTGATCTAAAATCAGTTCTAGAGCTGCTTTAAGATATTTTTTAAGATCTTCAGCATTTTTCTCTCTTTTGGTAATAAATCTAAAAAGCCAAATCACTAGTGAAAGTTGCCATTCTTCACAGTTTGGCGAACTTATAAATTTTATTACATATTTCCTAAGGTTTTTTGTGGGGAATTCGACAGTATTAAGTTTTACTTTATGTGAAATTTCTAAATGTTTTCTTTGAATATCTGATTTAGAAGGGAGTAAACTCATTTTTTTTAAAAATTAATAAAATAAACTATAAAAATTTAATCATATTTGTATATAAATAATATAGAAAAAACTATTTTAAAAATTTTTATTTAGAGTCTTATTCTTCTTCCTCAGATTTTTCTACTAATTTTTTAATTTCATCAACGTCTAAATTTTGCTCATTTATTAATTCTCTAGATCTTGAAGGCAGATATGTATTCCAACTATTTCTAAAACTACTTAAGGATTTTTGAGCTTTATCTATTCCTTTCTCAGCATCTATAAAATGTTTATCTAAGTAACCAATTGCTTCAATTAACTTGCCCACTAATTCCCTAAAAGTTTTTTTCTTTGCCTCAAAATCTTCTTCCAATAAACCTTCATTGAACATCTGAAGTAGTGGGATAATCATTCCTGGAGGCGAAATGAATACGTTATTTTTCCTGCTTAGATCAAGAATCTCATTGCCATTATGATTAATTACAGAAAGATATAAAGCAGCATTTGGAACAAACATTACTGTAAAGCGTGCTGTTTTATCATCTAATTCTTCATATTTCTTTCTTCCCAAAGATTTTATGTGTTCTTCAAAATTATTGCTCAACTCATCAAGATAAACTCCCTTTTCTTTTTCATCTTCTGCTTGAACTACTTTGTCAAAAGCAGACATTGGAGCTTTTGAATCAATCACAAACCATCGGTTTCCTTTGGTTTTTACAAAAATATCAGGCTTGAATATCTGCCCTTCAATGTTTGTCATTACCCTCTGAGTTTTGTACGTGACGTCTTTCACAAAACCAATTGAATCTAAGAGACCTTCTAGAGCTATTTCACTATCTGAGCCCTGCTTAACCGGATTAGTTAACGCGTTATGCCATTTATTAAAATTTTCATTTAACTTTTGTAAGTCGCTCTTAGAACTTTTATGTTGTGTACTCCAGGTTGTATCTGCTGTTTTTAAAGCTTCTTTTGTTTCTATTATTAACTTTTTTATGGCATCTGATTGATTTTCTACTAAAGTTTTCATGGTTGCTTCAGCAGCTACATTGGTCTTTTTTTCAGCTTTTTCAATTTCATCTTTTTTTAATTTTTCGATATTTTCAATTTCTTTTTTTGAAAAATCTTGTAATTTTAAGGAAAGTTTCTCAAGCATTGGTCCAAAAATTTTTTCTCTCAAGGAAGTCACAAATAACAACACGAGAGATATAGAAACTCCAAAAAGGAAACCTAAAATAAATACCAAATAGATCACAAAATTTTCGAGATAATATCAATCATAAATATCGTTTAAATCTTTAGCTAGTTTTTTGAATTTTTTTCTAAGTTTGTTTGGGGCAATTATTTCAACATCCGAGCCAAAGCTTTTTAGCCATTGTTCGAATTGAAGAGTATCAGTCATACGACCACTTACAAGCAATCGACCATCACTTTGACGAATTATTTTTTGTGAACTGTTAAGGGGGGTTTCAATCAAATGAGCAGCAGCGGTGTAATCAAATAATGCCTTGAAAGTATAAAGTTTTTTTGAATATTCAAAGCTTAAATTGTTAGTATGAGTGAATTCGTCCAAATTAAAGCCTTTAGGCTCTCTTACCTTTTCATTCAATATCTCAACTTGTAAAAATCTATGCATTGGTAAGTATCTAGGGTTCTTTTTATCTTCATCCATCATACAAATAAGATAATTTATGCTTCCTTTCATAACTATGCCAAGAGGGTGGATGTGTCTCAAATTAGACTCAATTTCGCCTCGCTTGCGGTATTGAGCCTTTATTTGTAGGCCTTCGAAAGCCGCCTCGTACAAGGCTTGTTCAACCTCACCATTAATTTGTGGCCGTTTGAATCGCAACATTTCTGGCAAAACTCTCACTCTTTGCCTCCAGCGATTAATAAGCCTTGGACTTTGCTCTTTCAAAACAGCATTCGCGCGATCAAAAAAAATCCCAACACGCTTAAAACTAGCTTTTGGCATCAGTGGTTCTAGATATTGCTCGGCTAAAGATAACGTTAATGCTTCGACAGGATCCATGGCCGGTGCTTGAATGCCCTCGCTATTTTTTGCCCAAGACCAACCGTAGGGCTTATCCCTAGAATCGCAAATCAAAGGTAATGTTCTCTCTAAAGCGATTAAATCTCTTTGAATACTCCTTTCGTCAATTTCAAATCCTCGATCTGCTAATTTGTTTTTAATTTCTTTAGTGTAAGTTTTTCGAGGCGATCTAGGAATGAGTTCCAGCATCGCAATTTGTCTTAAAGTAGGAGTCCCCATAATTTCTATTATATACCTTTCTACGACAGATTTTGTCGGAAGTTTGTTCTATAAAAGCGCCAATTCTAGAAATGAAAATTAATAAAAGAAATTTAAAAGAATCGATGACAGATACCGCTATAGCCTTACCAATCGCTTGGGCTACTTCTTACATATCTTTATTGTTGATGATAAGTTTTGGTGTGAAAGATGCATTGTTGATTTCTGCAGTGCAAACATTAATTTTAACTGTTGTGTCTGTAGTGAGAAAATATTGTGTGAGAACAGTTTTTTCTAAACGAGATAAATTAATTTTAGACAGACTAAGTTTTGACCTTGAAGACCAGAGCCGACATCAATAAAATCTGTACGCAAGCAATCAAAACCCAACCAGGTATAGAGATTCCTAAAAGACTCCAAACCACTTCAGCACAATTGCCATCGCCGATGAAGAGCATGCGCAAAGCGTCTTCAAAATAAGAAAATTTTATTAAGTAGGCCAAGTCAGGCCCGCAAGTAGGAATTTGATCGGCGGGGAGTGATTGCAAGTATAGATGTCGCGTGGCCGAAGCCGCTCCTCCTAGTGTAATAAAAGTTATGAAACCAAAATACCAGTTCAAACCTTGGTTATGAACTATTGCG
>MDTB01000183.1_pt1 | contig 15019 bp, 15 predicted proteins | sample 811161 | NCBI WGS metagenome assembly MDTB01 (sample SAMN05326650, study PRJNA326480) | marine metagenome | isolation source: seawater | place: Mediterranean Sea | collected 2009
AAGGCTAAGGCTGTCCTCAGATGGTTATCTATATGGTTGTTTGAGCAACTCCAATAAACACTATATCGGTGATTTAGTCGACTTGCCTGCACATTTGGTTTTACCGAAGCTACAAGGTGTATTAGTTAACTCATTAAGTGATAAGCGGCTTTCATTCCAGGGAGAAGTAACGGTTATGAAATTCATTGGAGGTTGAAATAATTCGAACTAGATCAGTGTTATCAACTTCTCTGAGGGTCCAACTGGTTATTTCAAAAATGTTATGGTCATGCCTACTTGAGCGCAAAGAAGCGTGTTCATGCAGGTGAGGCCAAGTAAAATTATTATCGTGATGAGCATGCTAGCTTTGGTTTTTGCTGGGAATGTTGCTTTCGTTAATGCTGAGGAGTTAATCGAAAACAACGCGACACCGGATTTTGCTCCGGACCACGCTCCAGTAATAACGAAAACATGGTTAGATGTCCCTGATCAAGTCATAAATTCATCTCAGTTAGACATTACTCAGTGGGTCGAAATAGCCAGTCCCTTGCCGGCGGGGACAATCATTGCCGTTGAACAACCGAGTTTCTATTTGGGGCAGTTTCAATCCCTCGATTCCACTCAGGATAATTTTATTTCAGTTGAAAGTGACGCTAGTGTTGTTGTAAAAACGATGAGAAGAAATTCCTTCCCAGGACTTGATGTTGGAAGTAACTTCGTAGTTATTGTTCAATTTACCTCTGAAATATCCTCCAGACAGCGTCTTGGTATAAGGTACTCAAATCTCAGAATTCCGTCTATTAGTTACGATAAATTTGCGCTACCCCTTCTAGTATCAGTTGGGGACGACTTTTATCAAGTTGATGTTGATACTTTCTCGATAGCACCGGGTTCTGCTAAAGGGCTTTTAGTATCTGCCCCATCAATAATACCTACTGGTAAAAGCTTTGATGCGCATGTAACGGTCGTGGATGCATTGGGTAATCCGACAGATCAGGCAATACCAAGTTTAGAGATCTTAATCGATGGGATATTTTCGAGACGTTTGGAGAGATCAAATGAACCTGAACTACTTATAAGTGATCTCATATTCGAAAAAGAAGGTTTGCATAGAATAGATGTTCGGTCATCAGGCGGTTCTCTTCGCGGCAGGTCAAACCTCATCTATGCCGCCAGTTATAACGCGCCCAATATTTTTTGGAGTGACTTCCATCTACATATGAACGATCACGAGAAAAAAGGTGGCTTTTCTGCGGAAGTTCTGCGAGAGCGGAACAAAACAGCGCTCGACGTGCTATCAATTCCTGGGTCGAGAATTTTTTCTAGTGCCACATCCTCAGAGTTCCATAGACCCCTTGTTGAGGGTGGAAACATGATTCTATTGAATGAGAGATATCAAATAGCCCTTGGAGATGTACCGGTAGACCATCGCAGATTAGATGCTAGATATCCAATTTTGGCTGAGATCATTGCTGGTAGGAGCCAATACGAGTGGCTCGGAATAAGGCTTGCGGGCCTAGGATACAAGGTGTCCTTCGTTGGATCGCAAAGCTCACATCTAACCGGAACCCCGAACCAGCATGCTAAATCGGCTCTGTTGGTGAGGGACGGTGAGGACTGGCAAACCGCTCTCAACGAAGGAAGAACGTATGTTGTCTCGGAGGGTAGACCTATACTTCTGGTAAAAATAAATAATGCCGACTCAGGTATGCGAATACCGTATTCTGCGCGAAGGCAAATAAAAGGCCAGGTCCATGCAGCTTATGGTATCCATACTATCGAACTTCTTAAAAACGGAGTTGTTATAGATTCAAAAAAACCTGGTACTACCGCGAATAGTAATGTGATTCAAATTCAAATGTCTTCACCTAACAAGCCGTTGACATGGGATTTACCAAGGAATGGGCGAGAGTGGATCGGGTATCTAAAGAGTTCGAAAGGACGTCTTACAGATGTTTCCACTAAGCGGTACGGCGATAGGCATAATATGGCCAGCTATTCAGGGGATTCATCGAGGCTTGATTTTATTACCTGGACTCATGGAGGCTCGCGAAGTTTTCTAGTAGAAGTTGACAGCGAGGACTCAAAATCATTATTTGAGTTGGCAATAATGGCAGGCTTCGAGGACTCACGAACGCAGCCAAGGTACCGCGAATCGAAGGAAACACCTGCTGTTAGGCTGGTTTTTAGCCTAGACCAGCTGGAAGGTAATGGGATTACTAGAACGCTTGAAACTTTTGGGTACTACGACCAAATAAACATTGCGCTATTAGATACAAAGTTACCTACCAGTTATGACTTTGACTTTGTTGATAGTACTAATGTGCGGCCCGGTGATTATTACTATGTGCGTGTAACTGGTGCGGAAGATGAAATGGTATGGTCAAGTCCAGTTTATGTAGGTGGTTTTGACGTTCGGGATTAACATTGATCTGCAAGGTTTACAATGAGGAGAAAAGTAGTAATGAAATACTTACACACAATGGTCAGAGTGAAGAATTTGGAGAAATCATTAGATTTTTACTGCGATAAACTGGGGCTTGAGGAAGTCAGACGGATAGATAGTGAGGAAGGACGTTTCAGCCTAATATACCTAGCCGCCCCGGGGGACTCAAGTGCACAAGTAGAGCTTACCTACAATTGGGATGGAGATGATTTAGGTGAAGGTTCAAGGAATTTTGGTCACTTGGCTTATGCTGTCGATAATATCTATGATGTTTGCCAGCACCTGGCCGATGGAGGCGTTGTAATAAATCGACCTCCTCGAGATGGGAATATGGCTTTTGTGCGATCGCCCGATAATATTTCTATTGAATTATTACAGACAGGGCCTGCTTTAGAACCAATGGAGCCCTGGAAATCCATGGAAAATATTGGGGAATGGTGAGAGCGTTTTGAACGCAAAATGGCTCGCCCAAGTCCAAGAGGAAGTTCTTGATCCTATGCTTGCTATCTGTGACGCTCATCACCACCTTTGGTGGCGTTGCGAAAGCCGATACATGTTGGATGATTTTTTGCGCGATATAAATAGTGGGCATCGCATAGCGAGTACGGTGTTTGTCGAGTGCAATGCCATGTACAAGTGGAATACAGATACATGTTTGGCACCAGTCGGTGAAACTGAGTTTGCTCAAGGTATTGCAGCTATGAGCGCTAGTAATAACTTTGGTCCAACTCGGGTGGCTAGCGCAATAGTAAGCTTTGCTGATCTGACCTTAGGAGATAAGGTTCGGAATGTGCTAGAGGCACACCAGAAGGCCAGCATCAATAGGTTTAGAGGCATTCGTCACGCATCAGGATGGCATTCAGATTTGGCAATCAAAAATTCACATACAAATCCGACAGAAGGGCTCATGTTACGGGATGATTTTCTCAGAGGTATGTCTGTATTAGACGATTTAGGTCTAAGTTTTGATGCTTGGTGCTATCATCATCAATTACCAGAGTTTGTGAAACTGGCGCATAGTTTCCCCAACGTGACCATGATTCTGGACCACTTTGGTGGCCCTCTTGGGATTGGGCCATATGAAGGCTGTCGTGATCAAGTATTCGCAGAGTGGAGCAACAATATTCAGTGGTTGACTGATTGTAGCAACGTATACATAAAGCTTGGCGGTATAAACATGAAATTGAATGGTTATGGTTGGCACAAGAGGTCCATCCCACCTACCTCAGATGAGTTGGTCGATGCAACCGCGCCTTACTATGAAGAGTGTATCAGACTCTTTGGGGCAGATCGTTGCATGTTTGAAAGCAACTTTCCGGTTGACAAGGATTCTTGCTCCTACGCTGTTTTATGGAATGCTTTTAAAAAGATTACTAAGGGAAACTCCACTAGAGACAGAGAAAAACTATTTCACGATACTGCTGTAAAAGCTTATCGGCTTAATACTTGAGCCGCTTGCGATGATTGACCGGCGCCGTATTTTAACAAGAATTGTCCAATCTTTTTCAATAATCGGAGCGTTCTTCGTTAGCTATCCTTTCATAAAGTCATCCTCTATATTTGAAAAGCGTTACCTTGAGCTTGAAGTCGATCTTTCTGATCTGAGCACTGATAAAACTAAAAGGGTCTCTTGGTTAGGAAGGCCGGTTATCATAGCTAGAAGATCACGCCAGGAAATCGCAGCGATAAAAGAAAGCCAAGAGGAATTAAAAGACCCTTTCTCAGAACGCTCACACCAGCCTGATTTTGCAAAAAATAAAAAGAGATCTATGAGAGATGACATCTTCGTAGCTTTTGGAAACTGTACGCACCTTGGCTGTATTGTTAAAGATAGCCCTGATGAAGTTGGAACGAGATTCCGTTGTCCTTGCCATGACAGTTCATTTGATGGCGCAGGTAGAGTATTCAGAGGAGCATTGGCACCTAAAAATTTAGAGATACCGAACTACGGTTTTATATCTAAAAACATACTCTTGCTGACGGTTGTCAAATAGTGGTTAGGAAACGTCTCCTAATTATTTACCATAGCAAAACTGGAAGCAATGCTACCTTAGCTAGAGCAGTTTTCAAGGGTGCGAAGCATAAGGATATTGATGTTGATGTTAGATTTATGACGCCCTCAGAGGCTGATTATAACGATCTAGTTTGGGCGGATGGAGTAATTTTTGGGACACCTGAAAACTTCGGTTATATGTCTGGAATGTTGAAGGATTTTTTTGATCGAACATTTTATGAGGTCGAAGGGAAGGTGGACGGCTTGCCCTTTGCTATTTTTATAAGTGCCGCTACGGATGGGCAAGGCGCCTTGAACAGTATTCGTGGGATATGTCGAGGTTACAAATTTAGAGAAGTACAAGAGCCTTTAGTAGTTGTGGGGAAGGTTAGCGACTCGATGATCTTGAAATGCGAAGAACTAGGTATGTCTATGGCTGCTGGCATAGACAGCGGAATATTTTAAATAATCATAAATATACTTAGAGACTACTTAACTAAGGATTTTTAGCTAGACCACATATTGACTTTTACGAGATTGTTTCCCTATAGCGAACAAGTTAGTCTTTCAGAAAAAAGTATTTGCTAGCAAAAAATGAAACTTTCGAAAACTCCTCTACTTAAAACGAATAGGCTTATTATCAAGCTTCTTGAGCCTCCTGAAGTACCTCTGATGGTAGACTTTAGGCTCTCTAATAAACTTCACCTGAAGGAATGGGAGCCCGCAAGGTCACCAGATTTTTATACCGAAAGATTTTGGTCAGTCCAGTCAAAGCTCGCCACCAAGCAGTTTCAAGATGGGAAGAGCGTTTGTCTAATTATTATGGATTTAAGTGCCTCGCAAATATTAGGAGTTTGCAACTATACAAATATTGTGAGAGGTACGTTCCAATCGTGCCACTTGGGCTACTCTATAGATCAAGCTAATGAGGGAAGAGGCATAATGTTTGAGGCTCTAAAAATCTCCAATCAATTTATCTTTGAACACATCAAATTGCATAGAATAATGGCTAACTACATACCAAGGAATAAGCGCAGTGGTTCTCTGCTAAAACGATTAGGATTTGTGATCGAGGGTCGAGCTGAGTCTTTCATGAAGATTAATGGGGTATGGGAAGAACATATACTGACATCATTAATAAATAGCAAATAAAGCTGTATAAGTTACCGAATCTTTAACAACAGAACTAATAGAATTGGAGTCCCTACCGCTTGAAGCAACATGAATCTCACTAGAACCTGAGTATTAGACCAGCCCATTTTGTACCTAACATGGTCATGGAGTGGATAACGAATTTGGCTAAAAATACCAACCTTAAAAAATCGAAGTAATGCGACTTTAATCATACCCGTCGCACCATTAACCAGCACAACAAACGCGACCACGATAATGAGGAAAGGATTACCGCAAGCCATAACCAGAATTCCAAGCATTAGACCAATTGGTCTTGAACCCGAGTCCCCCATCATCACAGCGCTTGGATAACTGTTATGCCAGAGATAGCCCGTAAGACAACCGACCAGGACAAAAGACATGATCGCCCAGTCTGCGCCCTGCTTATAGTGAGGTACTAATAGATACTCAGAGATATCAGCGTGACCAACTATCCCGTAGAGTATTCCCCCTAGGAATAGTATTGCCATGCTTGAAAGGCTGGCAGATAAACCATCAACCCCATCTGTACAGTTAGTCGCATTGATCGAGGTCCAAATTAATATTGTTGAAGCAATGACAAAAAGCGATGGGCTTATTTCTAGTGGATCTTTATATACTGGTAGCCAAATTACTAGTGGCTCAAGCCCACAGATAATTAATGATGCTAATAAAGCAATTATTAGATCCATTGCTCCGAGACTGTATTCACTCCAGCCCCTTTTACTATTATCATCAAGAAAGCCAACTACCATAGCTAATCCTACGCAGCTTAGGATTCCAATAAATTTCCAATCAAACGGAACAACAAGGAGACTTATTAATATAAATATAGGAATAAATATTACGCCCCCAGACATCGGCTTTCCTATACTTTTATCTGCATCAATTGCATAAGCTCGACCCCTATCAATTGGCAAATACACCCAAAGCTTTGGCATTACCCACCAAGTCAACACTGCCCCAAGTGCCGTACCCAAGCCAGCGAGCGTTATGTAAGAGTTTAGGAGCCTAAGCGGCCCTGCAAGATCAGCAAAATATTGCGCGAGATGATACAACAAGAGAGATTTTCAACCCCTTTTTCGTATAAGTATAGAGCTTATACAATCAGGAGAAAATGGAACATTACTGGAAATATCAAAACACTCCATATAAATCCCTCTGCGGGGAATTAAGCTAACTCATTAATGATAAAAGCTCTGTGTAAAACGAGGAGACTAGTTTAATTCGTGAATCCAATCTCGAATTCTAAGATAATCCTCGTACAATTTAGCTTCTGGACTACCACTTTTAGGTTTCCAGTCATATTTCCAAATGGCTCGCGGTGGCATTGACGCAAGCACTGACTCAATGCGTCTCCCAGATTCAAGGCCATATTTTGTTCCTCGGTCGATTACAAGATTAAATTCGGCATATCGACCTCGCCGATATAGCATGAACTCTTCCTCCTTGGAGCCAAAAGGAATATCTTTTCGGCGCTTAATAATAGGTAGATAGGCTGGCAGAATGTGATTACCGACATTTTGAACAAATGCTAACGAGGATTCAAAACTGGTTTCATTCCAATCGTCGAAGAAAATCCCTCCAACGCCACGAGGTTCCTTGCGATGTTGTAGGAAAAAATAATCATCGCACCAGCCTTTAAGTCTTTTATATAGGCCAGAGCCAAAGGGCGAGCAGGCTTTAGCCGCTGTGCGGTGCCAGTGCAGAACATCCTCTGGAAACGGATAATAGGGGGTTAAATCAAACCCCCCACCAAAATGCCATTGATCTTCGTTTACGAGAAAAAAGCGAAGATTTGCATGAAATGTTGGTACATATGGATTTTTCGGATGCACAATCACAGAGATTGCCAATGCTTCAAAACTCTTTCCTTGCAGCTCAGGATTACGTGCACTCGCCGCTTTTGGAAGAGAAGTACCTTTACTATGCGTAAAATTTACTGCGGCTTTCTCAAGATAGCGCCCATCTTCAAGCACGCGAGGTCTGCTAATTCCTCCATTGGTGGCATTAAAATCTTCAAATAAGAAGGGCTTACCATCTAGGGCTTCCAGTTCGCCGCAAATCTGGGCCTGTAAATCAATAAAATATTGTTTAACTTCTATAATATTTGGTTCAGACATCTAAATACCATACCATGTTTAGCTCCTGCGCCTTAGTTAGATTTAGAGGTCATAACAATAAATTAGATAGTTACGAGAGATAGCTTGGAAATTCAAGAAACAACAGAGTTTAAGAACACTCGTGGTATTTTAGAAAAAAGCTTAAAGTTTATTCGCGGAAGGTGTACGAAGAATGGTGCTTTTGATGCTAACCGTTTAGATGAGTACCAGTATGCTATCTATAATCTAGCTCTATCATTCAGCGAATTAGAAGCTGCAAGAAGCTTATCAAATTATGCACTATCCAGCGGTAGTTTTGAAAAAAGATTGGCCGTTTGTTTTTTCGCTGAAGTCATCCAAACTATAAATGGGCGGCTACTGGCATCATCTCAAGACTTTGGAAGTTTGGGTAAGGTCCCGTTGGGACCATCGTTTATCTCAGAACAGCTCTCAGCAGAAAATCTATCAGAAATTGGACAGGAAGCTCTGGCCCGAAAGTGTGATTTTGTAGAAGCAGAGTTGACTGAAAGCCAAAAGCTAATCAAGAAAACTTTTTTTCAGTTTGCGGAACAACGAGTTGCCCCCATCTCTCAGAATATTCATCGTTTTAATAAGTCTATTCCTGACGCGCTGCTGAAAGAACTGAGCAGTTTAGGTTGTTTCGGATTGAGTATTCCTCAACGTTATGGCGGCCTCTGTCCTGATAATAAAGAAGATAATCTTAATATGATTTTGGTAACAGAAGAGCTCTCACGCGCATCCCTCGGCGCCGCGGGTAGCTTAATCACACGGCCAGAAATTATGGCTCGTGCACTGCTAAGTGGAGGGAGTGAGGAACAGAAAGAATATTGGCTACCCAAGATTGCTTCTGGAGAAAAATTGTGCGCGATCGCGATAACGGAGCCAGACTATGGATCAGATGTTGCCTCTTTGGAGCTAAAGGCAAAACCTGTGGATAATGGTTGGATATTAAGTGGTTCCAAGACATGGTCAACCTTTGCGGGCAGGGCGGATGTCTTGCTAGTACTTGCGAGAACAGACCCGAAAAAGTCCCTTTCGCACCGAGGTTTGAGTCTCTTTATGGTTGAAAAACCGTCATTTATGGGAGAGGAGTTTGAGGTAAAGCAAAGTGTAGGGGGAGTCCTATCGGGTACGGCAATTCCAACCGTTGGCTACCGGGGTATGCATTCTTATCAATTATTTTTTGATGATTTTTTTGTTCCGAATACAAATTTGATAGGCGAGAGAGAGGGCATAAGTAAGGGGTTCTACTTCACGATGCAGGGTCTAACCGGAGGAAGGATACAAACGGCTGCACGTGCCTGTGGCTTGATCCAAGCAGCAATAGAAAAAACGATCCGCTATACGCAAGACCGAAAGGTTTTTTTGAAACCACTGGCGGATTACCAGCTGACTCGGGTCAAGTTTGCTCGGATGACGATGCACTTGTGTGCTGCCCGAACTTTTACTTATGCTGTAGGTAAATTGCTAAACCAGGGAGAAGGGCAAATGGAGGCTAGTCTTGTAAAGCTTTTCTCTTGTCGCGCTTCGGAATGGATAACTAGAGAAGCGATGCAACTGCACGGAGGAGTGGGCTATGCTGAGGAAACCGAAGTGGGTCGCTACTGGCTTGATGCAAGAGTACTTTCTATTTTCGAGGGAACTGAAGAAACATTGGCACTAAAGGTAATAGGACGCAGACTAATCGAGAGCGCCTAAATTGTTTAATCTAGGGTTAACTGCAGTTTTCTGTCCAAACGATCCTACAGGAGGTAAAGGGCTTTGAGTTAGAGCCTTAGCTACCAGATCGGGCAACCCCAACATGCGAAGAATATAGCGTACCGCCTCGTCTGTAGCATCCGAAGCAAGATTCCCTTTTCTAATCTCCCTGTTGATATGCTCTATCATTCCTGCAATTAAGTTTTTAGCAAATAGCGTATCCTCAACCTTAAATCTCCCTGCACTAACGCCTCGCTTGATATCTGCAAGACAACTAGCGTCACTTTGACGAAGTTCTATGGGTCCAGGCAACCCTGAAAGAGCAATAAATGTAAGCCATTCTTGGTTAAATTGGGACTGATAGAAATAAAACTTGAGTGTTGCTGTAATCACCATTGCAGGGTCTTTGAGTCGTGATCTCGTGGTTTCAATCTCCGAGGAAAACTGATCGCGATAATCTGCAATGACTGATTCAAAGACTTGCTGTTTCGTAACAAAGTAGTTATAAAAAGTGCCGGTCGCGACTCCTGCATACTCAGTAATATCTTGAATAGAGATTTTTCCGTGTCCACGCTCGAAAACTAGCGATCTTGCAGCAGCGATAAGGGCTGTTCTAGTGCGAGTTTTCTTTGATGCGGCGCTAGAACGGGGCCCGAGTACGGGTGCTGGAAAGGATTCTGCCTCCCGGGTATTCGGCAAAATATCTTCCATAATCTCTTCCAAAGTCTCGGTTGAATATGCAGCAGACCTATTCAATAATCCTGACTGCGCGAAAAGCCGTAGATATTAACAGTATCTGACCCAAAAAAAGTGAATAGAAAATGGAAATATTCATACAATTCGTCGAAATGCCCCTTAAAGGGCTAATTAAGCGCAAGCATTTGAGTAATCGGTTCGACTAGCTAAAAAAAGGGGATAAAAGTATGGACTTTGAACTAACTGAAGAACAGTTAGCAATCCGGAACGCTGTAGAGAGTATATGTAAAGAATTTGACGAGAAATATTGGCTTGATAGAGATAAAGATGGAAAATTTCCAGAAGCTTTCGTTAAAGCAGTTACGGCAGGTGGTTGGCTGGGAATTGCAATGCCCGAGTTGTATGGGGGTTCAGGCTTGGGAATAACGGAAGCGACAATCCTAGCACATACGATAGCGCGCTCGGGTGCAGGCATGAGTGGTGCGTCGTCAATTCATTTAAATCTTTTTGGACCAAATCCGATCGTTGTTTTTGGTACCGATAGGCAAAAGGCTCGTTTCTTGCCACCCCTTATATCCGGCCAAGACCGGGCGTGTTTTGGCGTAACAGAACCCGATACAGGTTTAAATACGACCAAGCTACAGACTAAAGCGCAGCGAGACGGAGACAGTTATGTGGTTAATGGAAGAAAAATGTGGACCACAACAGCCCAAACCGCAAATAAAATATTATTAATCGCTAGAACGTGTGATGTAGAATTATGCGAAAAGCCCTCGGATGGCATGACCTTGTTCTATACCGATCTTGATAAAACCAGTGTGGAAATAAGAGTAATCGAGAAAATGGGCCGAAAGGCGGTGGATTCCAATGCTTTATTTATAGATGATCTAATCGTACCCGCAGAGGATCGTATTGGAGAAGAGGGCGATGGTTGGAAATGTTTACTTCATGGTCTAAACCCTGAACGTATCTTGTTGGCTGCTGAAGCGGTTGGGCTTGGGCAAGCAGCACTGGAACGAGCATCAAATTACGCTCGGGAACGAATTGTATTTGATAGGCCTATTGGAAAAAATCAGGCTATACAGCACCCCTTGGCAGTTAATTGGATGGAATTGGAAGCGGCAGAGTTAATGGTCTTTAAAGCTGCGGCCCTGTACGACTCAGGTAAATCATGTGGCGCCGAGGCTAACGCAGCTAAGTATCTGGCGGGAGAAGCAGCGTTCAAAGCTTGTCAGCAAGCTGTTAGAACTCATGGGGGGATGGGTTACGCCAAGGAATTTCATGTCGAAAGATATATGCGCGAGGTAATGATTCCGTTGCTGGCCCCAGTTAGTCAGGAGCTGGTTCTATCATTTATTGGGGAGCACGTCCTAGGGCTAGAAAAAAGCTATTAGTACCAACAATAGCTATTAGAACTAGGAGCTAAAGGACTGATTTTCAAGCCAATCTTTTATCATATCGGCCGTGCCTGAAAAAATAATCCTCTCGCTCTTATTCTTCATTTGAAAGGTATACATTGGGTCGTAATACTCCGAAATAAGAAAATTTATCCAAGCTCTATGGCTATCTATAATGCCCTTGGAATGATCAGAGAGTGCTTTTTCTACCATTACCCGCACCTCCTGATGTCTCTGCCCGCCAAGTCTGCGACGAATTGCATCGGTGGAGTTCAGAAGTTGGTTAGAAAATACCTCGAACGCAAATTCTCCATGCAGGTTTTTTAGTTCCTCATACTGACTAATAATATAGTCATTAAGGATTCTTTCTATCCTGTTTTCTCTCTCCTCAAGTAAAACGATGACGGGGGAACCATCCATTGCGGCTTTTATTTTGTGAGGTATTTGGATCCTTCCAATCAATCTTCCCTCGTCTTCCAGAATTTGAATAGGTTCTGAGCGATTTTTAATAAAGTTTATGGCTAAGGAATTCTCAAAATTGATTTGCGAGGGTTGCGGGCAAGCTCTTTTCCCAAACGCTGACCCTCTATGTGATGCAAGACCCTCCAGATCAACTCCGCCCTTAAGATCTAAAATTAGTTCAGTTTTTCCGGATCCAGTGTGGCCGCCAATCAGGATGAAGGCAGGGGGCGATTCAATTTCTGTTAATAAGAAGTTTCTGAGTGCCTTATATCCGCCAGGAATCTTATGCACTTTATATCCAGCTTCTTCAAGCCATCGAGAGGCAATTTCAGATCTTTTACCTCCCCGCCAGCAAAAAAGATGTGTGGAGGGGTGCTTTTTAAGGAAAGAAATCCAGCTTTGCAAGCGACTAGACCTCACGGGTCCAGACACAAGCCGAAATCCCAGTGCCTCAGCGTTTTGTGGACCAGCTGTTTTGTAAGTCAAACCAACTTCGTGACGTTCTTCGTTGCTGAGGATAGGCAGATTTATTGCTGTAGGGAACGTTCCTGCAGCGAATTCCGTTTCGGCTCTGATATCAATGAGGGGGACATCTCTATCAAAGAGTTCTGTGAAGGTAAGTTCCATAATATCTTTAAAATTATATGTTTATGATATTATCGTAAAGTATTATCTTAATTTTTATTAGTATCAAAAAAGCCTACTAATGTTGTCAAATCATTTAGCAAAATGCAGTGCCTATTTTCGGATTTAGAGCATTGGTATAGAATAAGGGGCATCAATTCTTTCTGCTAAAGAAATTCTTTGCTAGATTACTCACTGGAAAGAAAAAAGGGAATTAATATGACAATGTACATGAATGCAGTAAGGTTTATCGTGAAACAAGGTCTGGAAGACGATTTTGTCAAGAAATTTGAGGAAATGGATAACACCGGAGTGTCTAAGGGTTACTTGATAAAAACGGATGAGCAAAATTTCACAAGCATTGGATTATTTGATAGTGAGCGGGACTTGATAAACGCGCGACCCAGAATGATTGGTAATCTTGATAGTGTGAGAGGTATGCTAGAGGAAATATCTCCAGAATTAGGCGTGACTGATCCAGTATCAGGTCCGGTAGTCTACAAATTGTAGCGATAGTGGCAATCAAAATGTGTTTTGAAAGCAGCGGTGTGCTCAGAGTGCCTATTTTAGTCACGATACTAGTATTTAACATAATATATATTATACGCATTAATGAAAGTACATTTTCTAGGGTATCAGCCTAAACTAGTGGAATAAACGTGACTTATACTGAACCTTGCTTTTAACCAAGCAGCATTAATTAAAAGTCATACCTTTCTATTTTTAAAATGGTAGGCTCTTAAGTGGTGTTCTAGACATTACCAGTGAGGTAACAGTTGAGATTTGTTTCATTTAACGTTAACAGTATAAGGGTCCGGCTACCGCAGCTTGAAAAGGTGATATCGACCTATCAACCAGAAATAATTGGCCTACAGGAAACCAAGGTAACAGACGAGGATTTTCCGACAGAAGAAATCAATGCCATGGGTTACCATGCCGAGTTCTATGGGCAAAAAACGCACTACGGCGTCGCAATACTATCCAAAAATCAACCAGAAGAGGTAACCTTCGGTCTCCCGACTGATGACGCACAAACACAGCGACGTTTTATTGAGTGTAAATTTAATCTATTAAATCAACGGAACCTTAGCGTAATTAATTGTTACTTTCCCCAAGGAAGTGATCGAAAGCATGCAACAAAGTTTCCTGCAAAGAAAAAATTCTACGTTGACGTGTTTAACTATATCGATAATCACTTCGTGCCAGGAGACTTATTGATCCTAATGGGTGATATGAATATTGCTCCTGTTGATAATGATATTGGAATTGGAGAAGAAAATCGTAAGCGATGGTTACGTGACGGTAAAACTAGTTTTCTTCCGGAAGAACGAGAATGGCTTGATAGGATTACAAAATGGGGTATGACAGACAGTTTTCGGGCACACCATCCTGATATAGATGATCTCTTCAGTTGGTTCGACTACAGAAGCCGTGGTTTTGAACGAAGTCCGAAGAGAGGCCTCAGAATTGATTTAATCTTAAACTCGACAGGTCTGGATGAATTTAGCAAGGACTCCGGTATTGATTACGAAGTCAGGAGTATGGAGCGACCGTCAGATCACTGCCCTATTTGGACGGAGTTTGACGTTTAATTTCTGGAGAATTCGAGAGAGAAGATAACAGGGATAACGCTGGTAATTTCATCTAAGCCTGCTATCGCCCTTAAAGCCTCAATCCCTTCTAACAAACCATAATTACCAGCATTGAGTATTAGTGGTTGAACACTCATAACATGCCAAAGGTTCTCCGCAGTTCGGGTAACCTTTACTGAGGCAGGCATTTTTCCATCCACGCCATGAAGATTTATGCTAAGAGGAATTGACCTTAAAAGGCTAGCTCCATGAGGAAGCTCGACGAACTCATCTATGTTCAGTTGAGCGCTTGCAGTAGCCAAAGAGAAGTTAGTCACATCAAATAACATACTTTTTATTCGATCATTCCTTATGGGTATGTTGGTCTCAACACTTGCCAGCCCAATTTTAAGGGCAGCGCTACCATCATCATTCACACCGCCCCTGAGCGTATCAAAACGATGAACTTCTGCAACTACCCCGTTCTTGATTGAAACGAAACTTAAATGAGAGTTCTCGCTATCTAGCACCCAATCCGCGACGCACGTTGGTGCTATGAATACACAGAGTATTAACCATTTATTCATTGGAAGTGTACTGAACAATTTCATGGTAGGATTATACCGAATTTTCAATGATTCGGTCGAGGTTTATCTCCAACGTCCAACCACCGATTTGAGTAGTATTGCACTCGTAAGGCTTACAATGACTGGGCCGAGCTTGAGACTCAGATTAGAACATCAATGCTTCTTTGAGCCGTTTCTTCGATATCTGTTGAAGGAGCTGGTTCAGGCGCCCTATTCTGCTGCTCAAAGCGCAGATCATCCAGCGCTCTTTGTTCTACAGCGGTCAATTCACCGACTACGGAGGATTGTCGC
>MDTB01125670.1_pt1 | contig 15019 bp, 14 predicted proteins | sample 811161 | NCBI WGS metagenome assembly MDTB01 (sample SAMN05326650, study PRJNA326480) | marine metagenome | isolation source: seawater | place: Mediterranean Sea | collected 2009
GACTAATAAATGTTTTATTTTGTCTTATTATTATTTTTTTTGTCATTTATAAATGAATTTTATTTATTCTGTAAATCTTATCAATAAACTTAATTACCTTATTTTTAGATCCTTTAAATTTTTTTTTAAACTCGACAGTAGAATTATTTACAATTTCATCTCCTAGAATAATTTTTTTTAAACTACCTTTACTTTTAATATTTCTTGAGACACCTAATTTCTCTCCTAAAAATTTATTTTTTCCTAAATTGAAGCTTATTAAATCATTCCTTAAAAAGGCAAGTTCAAATAATAAAAATGTTGATATGCCTATAATGAAATCGTAATTTGAAGCAATTTTTTCTATGTTTAGATTCGTTAATACTCTCAAATTTTCTTGAGACCTTAAACATTCATTATATTTTTTTAGATCTTCTCTGGGATGAAGCTTTATAGTTAGTTGATAATCTTTTGGTAATATGGAAATAATAGCTTTGAGTACTTTTTTTTCAGGAACAGGTTGCTTTCTATATAAATTCTTTTCTGAAACTGGCTCAGATAAAAAAAGAATCTTTTTTCCTAATTTATTTTTATTCTTATAAGTTGTTACCTTTTTATACTTATTAGATATCGACTCCAATAATGGATTGCCTGAAATAAATAAGGTATTTTTTTTGATTCCTTCTTTTAAAGACATTAAGTATGCCAAATCGTCATTAACAAAAATAGTGTCTGGAAAGATTTTCTTTTTTTTATAATAAAATCTTTTGTCAAAATTTGTCCAATGCTCAATTATACTAATACAGTAAATTTTATTTGCTCTACTCCATGATATCAATTCTTTATCGATAGTATCTCCTAAAGACGATCCAGTAATTACTAATTTGATATTTTTTAGGTGTTTCCATTTTCTCAAGATAGGAATTTTATATTTTTTAAAATAAATTGACGACTTTAAGCTAGAAGTAAACACAACTGGCAAATTCAGTTCACGATAAAAACTCTGAAAGTATTTTATTGCGCCTGGATCAGATGAGCCAATCAGAATCATGATAAAATATTTATTAATTCTGGTTTTTTTTGAAGCAAGTTCTTATTAAGAAACTCATCTACTATGTTATTATTGTACAAGTTATAAATAACCCTCAAATGATGAGGCTTAAAATCAGAGCTTAAGTACAATTTTCCTGAGCCCTTCTGTTTTATATATTGCCATTGATTTTTTGATCTAAATTCTATTAGTTTTATCAATTCTTCTGATGCCTTAATAACTGCCTTTGATGATAAGTGATGAATGCCATCGCCATATTCCATTTTTGGAGTAACTTGATGTAAAATATCTCCAGCATCAACACGATTTGAAACTTTATGAAATGTGACACCTGCAAATTGGGGTTCAAGATTATAAAATGGCCAGAATAAAGTTGCTGAACCCTTATAATTTGGGGATAAGCCAAGATGCATGTTGATTGTGTCAACTGGTAAGACCTCGAGGAGTTCATTTTTTAAAATACCTGATCCAAAAACTATACATACATCAGCGTTATATTCTTGCACAAATTTAATAATTTTTTCTGAATTAAGCTGATTTTTTTTACAATAAATACTTTGGACTGTTTTATAGACAATTGATGGATCAAGATCACCAAAGTAGTCACTTTCTATTCTATATCTTTCTTTAAAATGAAACTCAAAATTATTAATATCAGTTTCTTCAAAAGTAGTATCATATTTATCAATATTAGGAATTATATTTTCTCTCTCCATTATGATAGCTCTACACTCATGACCATGAGTAATTATTTTGTGATGTACATATAAGTGTCGTGAATGAGATCCAGAAAAAATTAATATTTTCATTTAAATTTCTTTTAATAAATTTTTATTTACTAACAACTTACAGATTTTTTTAATTTTATTTTTTTTTACACCTAACTTTGAAGATATAAAGTCAAGATTTTTTTTACCATCACTCAAGTGAAGCAACCATTGTATTATATCTGAAGTAGTATGCCCGTTGTTCATTTCCTTATAAGATCCACCTAACTTTGGATATAATTTTCTTTTTGAGAGCATATACTCACAGTTTTTCATTTTAACTTCGTAAATTTCCCAACCCTCAATCTTTTTTAAAAGTGAATTGTATAATTTTAATGACTTCAACAAATTACTACCAGTAACAAAACTTAAATTATCTAGTGATGTATGGTACTCTTTATAATTAAAATATTTATCTTTAGTGATTGATGCGGTGTTTATTTTGAATCCTTGTGAAGAATACTGTCTCTCATCACTTCCACGAATACTAAATGGATATATTATAAAGTCTTCATTATATTTCTTTAATATTTTTTCTATTTCAATATTAATTTGATGATCTTTATCCCATGATTGCTTATAACCGTACTTGCCTTGTCCACCAACCGTTGTTATAACTAAGCCAGCATCAATTTTTTTCATTTTTTTTTCATTTAATTTACAATATGCAACTGCACCTATTGTTTCAGGAACAAAAACAAAACGATAACTCCATTTTGTCTTTTTCTTTTTTAATTCACGAGCTAAAAAAGCTGAGACTAATAATCCACTCAAGTTATCATTTGCCATAGATGGATGACAAAAATATGTAGAAATTAAAATTTCTCTCTTTGAATTTCCTCTTATCAAGAAATCTCCATAAGTTAGGACCCCATTTTTAAACTCACTATCAATTACGACTTTGTAAGGACCAGGTGATCTTTTGATCTTATCATATTCATTTTTGCTTAAACTAAATCCCCAATCATTATTATAGTAGGAAGTTCTGTAAGGTATTGCTTTCTTGTTTTCTTCTAAATAAAAAAGTTTTTTCTTTAATTCTGGCCAATTTAGAAAGCTGTTCATAGGCTTGCTATAACCCACAATATGTAAATTATTATTCTTGTGTGAAATCAGTACTTCACCATTTTTGTCAAGAATATATGCATCACTAATATTCCATTCTTTAGGTATCGTCCAATCATATACTTTACTGCCTGATTGGATTTTTTTTATATTTAGTGGTATGATTTCTTTTAATATTCTTAAACTTTTAATATTATCTTTTCCTGTTAAGCTTCTGTTTAATGGAAATAACTTTTCTAAGTAATGAGTAAATTCTTTTTTAATTTCCGATTCTTTCATCTCCATATCTTTCAAATATTTGATTCATTTTTTCATCGTCAATAGGATTATAATATTTTCCACCCCGTTTATACTCAAACTCATTTATTCCCTTTTCTTTCAAAATTTGAATAGATTTAATTATAAGATCAATAGAATTTAAATAAAGGAATGTTCGTATTGCTTGGTAGCTTTTAAGATCTTTTAATTCACATTGTTCTGATAATATAATTTTACCTTGATCAATTTTGTCTGACATTAAGTGACAAGTATTGCCAACTGGATCATTATTATAAAGTGCCCATTCAACACATGAGCAACCTCTATAAAAAGGTAATATGCCAGGATGACAATTTAAAACACCAATTTTTGGGGCACTTACCATCTCATTACATAGGATTCTTGGAGTACCACAATTTATAAGTAATTCAATTTTTCTTTCTTTTACAATTTTAATCAACTCGGGATCATTATGATTAAGACAATAAATAATTTTACTGGTATTTATATCTAAAATATCTATGTAAGGAATTTTTTTATTCGTTCTTTCTTTCCATAGTTTTGTGTCTTTTTCCTCAAACTTTTTTTCATCAAGCAATATGCAATCTATTTTATATTTCTTAGAAATAATTTTGTGCATATACCCACAGAAAGGGTGGTCAACGGTTGATAAAAGGCCAATAATCATTTGCGGATTTAAGCTTTTATAAGATCATTGTATTTTAATATATGATCCTCCTTTAAATCCCTTTTACACCTTTTTCCAATGATACTGCTAATTTTATTTGGTGAAATACCTGTTCCAGGTCTTTTTGGAATTAAATCTGAATGGGTGATTATATGATTTTTCTTAACTTCATGTCTCATTACTAAACTTCTTCTTGCAAATTTTCGGGTAGATGCTTCACATTTCAATACAACCTTTTTATTAATTCCTATCGATTTAATGACCTCATCCACATTTTTTCTTAAATCTTTAAGTTCAGGCGCATTAAGTGATATAGCATGATCAGCTGATTTTTTAAGATTTTTATTGTAAGTAAAATGTTTCTCGATTGCACGAACACCATAAAGCACTGATGCTGAGGGTATCATAATGCCTAAGGTGTGATCGCTTAATCCAAGCAAGTAGTTCGGGAAATTATTTTTCAAATCTATTAAAGCACCTAAATTTGCATCTTCGCTTTTAGTTGGGTAACATAATGTACACTGCATAATACAGATTTTTTTATTACCTAAACTAGTGATATAATTAACTGCGCTTTTAACTTCGGATAGACTAGATGCCCCAGTAGATAATAAAATTGGCATTTTCGTCTTTGCAATTTTTTTTAAAAGCGGAAAATTAGTCAAGTCACATGATGCAATTTTAAATCCTTTCACTCCAACATTTAGCAGTATATCAACTGACTCGTTATCAAAAGGTGTTGACATAAACTCAATTTCATATTTGTCACACAGCTTTTTTAGTTTTAAATAATCTTTATAATTAAATTTATCCAATTCACTATAAGAGTCATATTGAGTGCCATTTTTCTTTTTTTCTCCATCCCAATTCCAAAATCTAGGTGATTTTTTAATCACTAACTTACTTGCCTTATAAGTTTGAAACTTAATAATGTCAGCACCTGCATTTTTTGCATGTGAAATCAATTTTTCAGCCATTCGCATACTTCCATTATGATTTACACCAGCTTCAGCAATTATAACGCATTGATTAGAGCTAAATTTAACTTTTCCTATTTTGAAATCGCTTATCATTTCTTATATATTTTTTTAATATAAAATTTTCTCTTACCGCTTTTAGAGATATTTTTTTCATGAATATAGTATCTATATAGTGGAATGGGCAAATAAAAAGATTTATATCTATTTTCGTTTAATCGTTTGATTAAATCGTAATCCTCTCCTTCACGAAGTCCCGCATCATAATTGCCAATTTTTTTAATAATATCTGTCCTGAATAATATACCTGCGCCATGATTTCTTATATTTTCTTCATTATCTAATTTTATTTTTTTTTCCCTAAAACCGTTACTGTCAATTCTTATATGATCGCAATATACATATGCATATTTATTATTCTCAATGAGTATATTCGACATATTTTCTATTGCAAGTCGACCCAAATAATCATCAGAATCAACTCTTATAAAGAATTTGCCCTTAGCTTTTTTTATGGCTAGATTTGAACTGTATCCTATGCCCATATTTTTTTTATTTTTAAATACTCTTATCTTATTCTTATAATTCTTTAGAAAATTTATAGAATCATCGGTTGAATTGTCGTCAATAACTATTACTTCAATTTTCTGACTATTGGTTGTTACTTGTTCTATACAAGAGCGTACAGATCTATCTAGAAACTCAACTCTGTTATAGTTTAAAATTGCAATAGTTATATCAAATTTATTTTCAGTTTTCTTTTTCACTTTTAATATTTTTTATTTTAAGGACATCTAAGTTTGACCAAACTTTTTTAAATGCATGAATCAAACCATCTACATCATCAGAAGCAAATTCATAATCGCATAATGGTATCTTTAAAAAAGACTCATCGTTAAGTCTTTCAGCTACTGGGCAAATACCTTTTTTATAACTTACATTTCCTTTATATATATCAGAATTCCATGGAAAACCTTTTTTTCCATATGCGATTTTCTGCTGATACATTGGATATAAATGAAGATTTGCATAACAGTCAACGACTGGAGCTCCCTCAGCTTTAAGAGCTTTGAAAACTACATCTCTGCTAACGCCTGTTGCTTCTTGGTCATATACAATGCCGTAAACATAAAATGAATGAGTATATCCATCTCTTATTTTTGGTGTTTTTATGCCAACTAGTTTTGATAATTCTGAAGTGATTTTATTGGCGATATTCACTCTATTGTATATGAGATCATCTAGTTTTTTTAATTGTTCTATGCCGATAGCTGCTTCAATTTCACCCATTCTAAAGTTATAGCCAATCATATTTGAAATGTCTTTTACACCTTTACCCTCAACTACTGCTTCTCCGTGATTTCTTATTAATTGCATTCTTTCTGCATAAATTGGGTCATTAGTAATTAGAACTCCTCCTTCACCTGTCTGAATGTGCTTATGATAATTAAAACTAAATCCACCTATGTGAGCATCTGTACCAGCATAAGAATTATACTCTTTTGCGGCTGGTGCTTGGGCAGTATCTGAGATAACTATTAAGTTATGCTCATCTGCAATTCTTTTTATTTCTCTAATATTTGCTGGATGGCCAAATATATCTGGAACCATTATGGCTTTTGTATATTGTGTAATATTATTTTTTACAGATTCAGGGTCTAAATTAAAAGTTTCTTCTTCAATATCGGCAAATACTGGAATCGCACACCAATGTACAATAGCTGTAGCGGTAGCACACATTGTCCATGGACTCACTATTATTTCATCTCCAGGTTCAATTCCCACTGCGCCAACAGCACATATTAAACCTGAGGTCCAAGAATTTACGGTGATTGCATAATCAACGTCAAAATACCCTCTAATTGATTTCTCAAATTTTTGGACATTTGGTCCACCATAAAAGCTTCCCACATTAGGAATGTCCTTCCAATCACCAAGAAACGGAGATAAAGCTCCTGATTTGATAACTTCAGTTGCAGCTTTAACTTCTTCACTACCAATACTGTTGTATCTTTTTAGTGGTTCACTAAATACCGGTTTACCACCAAAAATAGCAAGCTTGTCCATATATATTCCTTCTAATTATACTAAAATTTATTTTAAATCTTCAATCATTTTTAATAATTTTAAACTAATTTCACCAGATGAAATATTTAATACATTCTTTTTCAAGATTTGTTTTTTAATATTATTGTATGCATTTTTGAGAAGATCACCATTTTTCATTGTGTGTTGACTATTCCTAACAAATACTCTCGTATTTTCATAAATTTTATGTTTTTGAATTTTGTAAATCGTAAATTTATCTTCTGGATTAATCGTTAATCTACCCTTAGTGCCAATTATATCAAGCTCTTCATTACCTAGCAGGTCAATGTCAATCCCTATAATTTTTACATCAATATCTTTATAGATAAGCTTTAAATCGATGTCTCTGTCCTTTATGAAACTTTTAGAAGGAACATTTCTAAGAATCTTAATTTTATTTGGCTTTCCAAAATACCAGAGGCTTAAATCTAGCCAATGTATTGCGTTATGATAAAATCCCCTACTGTATCGTAATTCAAAACTTTTAATTTCACCAAAATGATTATTATCTATCATCCTTTTAAGATCATGGAAATATCTGCTAAACCTCCGTGAAAAATTTACGGTAATTTTAATCCTATTTTTTTTATAAATATTTACAATTTCTTCCGCTTGGGTAATATTCTTGAGTAATGGTTTTTCACAGAAAACGTGCTTAGGCTTATATCGAACTAGATCTTTCAATATTTTATAATGACTATCATCAGATGATGAAACTACTACTAAATCAACTTTATGTTTAGAAAATAATTTAAGATAACTTTTGTATGTGGGAATTTTATATTTTAATTTAATTGTTTTTCTTGTCTTTATACTTAAATCACAAACAGCAACTAAATCGAAAGCTTTATCAGATTGAATAGCTTTAAAATGAGAGTATTTACCAGATATATTCTTTTGAAAATCATTAAGAAACCCTATTCTTCCACATCCAATAATAGCGACATTAATTTTATTCATTCAGACCACTGGGTATTTTGTGTTTGATATTTGTATTAATTTTTAAAATATCCTTATTAACATTTAAATATTTATATATATCAACTAAACCAAATGTAAGGCTGTCCTTATTTAGTGCTGAGTAAATACTGCCAATTACTTCAAGATCTTCTTTCGTATCTAAGGTAAGGCGCGCCCCAAGCGTATTAAACCATATATCTGGTATTTCTATATTTTTAACAGAGTAAGTTGACTTTCCAGTCCTATAAAAGAAGAGTGTTGGATGCTCTCTATCTTCTGGATCATTTGTTTTTGAAGAAATTCTAATTAAGTCTTTTCTTTTAAAAATAGATACATCCATACCCAGAGGCAAATAATGATTATCCATGTTCATTAATCCATTATTTGTTAGAAAATCATATTTTCCATTAGATTCTAAGAAATATTTACACATGTAATTAATTATCTCAGGATCGATTAGGGGATTATCACCTGTTAACTGGATTACATATTCTTCATTACATTTTTTTAATGCGGAGCTTAGTCTTCCTAGTACATCTTTTTCATCTCCCCTGAAACAATCAACACCAAGTCTTGTTGCTATGTCTTCAATAACATTATCATCTTGATTTGTTGTAGTTGCTAAAATAATTTTTTTTACAAACCTTGATTTTTTTATTCTTTCAATAAGAATAGAGATTACTTCCTTATCTTCTATCTTCATCATTACTTTTCCAGGTAAACGAGATGAAGTCATTCTTGCTTCTATGGTTGTAATAAATGATTTATTGTTCATGTATTATTTTCGATTACCGTACCATTTTCTATACGATATGTTTTGTCACAAAAATTCAGTACATCTAAGCGGTGTGATATAATTATTAACGTTACTGATCCTTTAAGTTTCTTAATTTCCTCATAAATTTCGTCTTCGACTTTATAATCTATAGAGTTTGTGGCCTCATCTAAAATAATTACTTGTCTGTTAAAATAAAAAGTTCTTGCGAGTGCAATTCTTTGTTTTTGACCTCCAGAAATTTTTATTCCTCTTTGACCAATATTTGTTTCCACTCCTTCTGGAAGTGACAAGATATATTTATCAAGACGAGCATACTTGATAGCCTTGTTTAATTTTTCATAGTCAATTTCTTGCTTAGTTAATCCAAGAGCAATGTTTAGTGAAATTGAAGCATTTATAAGAAATACCTCTTGAGGTAGATAGGCAACCATTTTCCACCATGTAGAAAAATCCTCTGATAGGGCTTCTCCATTTAATTTTATTTCGCCTTTACTTTTAGGAAGCAATCCAAGGATTAAATCTACAAGAGTGGTTTTACCTGCTCCAGAGTCACCGATTATAGCAATAGCTTCACCATTTCTAATTTGAAAATTGTTTACTTTTAAATTCACATTGCTAGATGAAGGATATTGATATTGAACTTTATCAAGTTCCAAGGAAATAAATTGTTTAGCAGTTTGATTAATCTCATGATCGTCATCTATAACCTTTACGTTGTTAGTATTTAATTCTGCAAATATCCTCTCAACTGCATATTTGCCATATTTAATTTGACTATAAAATCTAGTAATTTGATTAATGATTGGGGCCAACCTGATTACTGCAGCTCCAAAAATTGTTATTGAGGGTAAAATTTCTATAATATTTTTATCGAGCATGAAATAGAAAGAAAGTAAAATTATTGCAAGAAAAATTATTAAAGTTTCTAATATATATCTTGGTGCAATTGAAACAATGGACTGATGAATATCGCTCTTTGCTATTTTACTTGCATTAATTTTGGTTTCATGTTGAAAATATTTATAACTGTTCAAAATTCTTAATTCTTTTAAACCGTCAAAATACTCAGCTATTACTTTATATAAATTTGAGTAAGCAATATTCATTTTATTACCAACATCATAGAGATTATTGAGGAATAAATACTTATAAACAACCACAAAAATAATAAGTACAAATGCAGAAGTAATTAAAATAAATGGATTTATAGAAATTAAAAAAATTAAGATGATAGCAGAAACTATTATATCACCAAAAAATTGAAAATGCGCCTGAACAGAAGAGCCAAAAATTTTCACATAATTACCTATAGTATTTGTTTGTTCAGAACTATCTTCAGATATAAACTTTTCATATTCTAAATTTTTATAGTGTTGAAGTAATTTCATTCTCAGTGACATTTGCTTCGTCTGAGAAAATTTTACAATTCTGTAGTGAATGAAAATTGAAAAAATTGATTTTAGGATAAAAATAACAGTAATTAATATACCTAAAAAAATAATTGGGGCTGATTTGTTATAGTTTTGCGTTTCTAGACCAAGATACGCCAGAGTATTCTCTAAAAAATTTGGTTCAATAATGACGGTCATGAAGGCCCCTAATGCGCTTAGACCAATTAAGTCAAATATAGAAATCAAGACAAAAAATAAAATAATACTGCTAATTTCTGTGAATTTACTATCGATAAGAAATAATAATTTATTTATTAGTTTAAGATCCATGTAATTTATTTGAATCTTCTTTTGCTAACTATTTGTTGACCGCTATTTAAAATGATTTCATTTTCTTTTACATCTTTGAAAATAATGCAGCCAGCTCCTATTACTGCACCACTACCTATATTTACATCTTTTAATATAACACTGTTTGAACCAATCCAGACATCATTACCAATAACAATCTTTCCTGCATTATGTCCACTATTTGAAATAAGATTGCTGCTATCATTTATGTTATGGTTTGCTGCTCTTATTACAACATTTGATGCAATGAGGACGTTATTTCCAATTACTATTGTGCCACCATTTGAAGAATTAATATTGACATTATAATTAACACTTATATTTTTTCCAATTTTAATCTTGCTGTTGTTACATGCATTAATTGAAGAGAAGCGCATGAATGAACAATTATCACCAATTGATATATTTTTGGCACAAGTTATAAACATACCTATTTCAGAATAAAATTTTTTCCCAACAAATTTAAATCTAAATTTGTATATAAATCTTCTCAAATATATGCCTAAATAGCCTGGAAAATAGTTTAGAAAAAAATCTAAGAATAAAAAGGGTTCATTAATAATTCTTACAAAATACTTATACATAAATTAAATTTAACTTTATTCAGCTTAGCGTAAATGTTAACTTAAAGTTAATAACTAATTATTTTACAATTATGTTAAATAGGAAATACATCTTTCCCTTATTATTTTCAATACTTTACTTTATAAGCTGTATTTTATGGGGACTATATCAATATCCTCATGAAGATGTGCTAATTTTATATCGCTATGTAGATATATTTGCTCAATACAATACAATTGCCTTTAATCCGAACAGTCTTCCTGTTGAAGGTGCGACAGATTTTTTATGGATGGTTATTTTAACACTATTACATAAAATTGGTTTTGATCCTTATTTTACTAGCCAGCTATTAAACTCCATAAGTTTATTTTTTATCCTTAAGATTATATTCAATGAAATCATTCCTAAACAATCAGTTATAATTTATATAATAGTCGGAATTGTATTTTTGAATATAGGGCCAATCGTGGCTTCATCTATATTAGGTTTTAGTTCATTAACGTTTTGTTTTTTACTATTAGCTATTTATATTTTTGCTTTAAAAACTAATTATTTATATTGGACTATACTATCAATTCTATTCTGCTTATTGAGACCAGAAGCCTTCATATTCTTTTTACCAACTATACTGATCATCTACTATAAAACTAATAGAAGTGATGTTAGAAAATTTTATAGATTTCTTTTCATAATTATTTCTTTTGGATTAACATATTTTGCATGGAGATACTGGTACTTTAAAGAATTTTTACCAACACCCATAATCGTAAAAAGTATTGGAGGTGAAACCAGTTTTACAAGATATTTTGCCAGAATGTCTGAAGTATTATCTACGTTTGTTATTGCGCAAGTATTTCTAATATTTTTGTATTTTATATCAAACTTTAAAAATTCAATAAGAGGAAAGAATAATATATTTAATCTTGTTCTTATTACTTTACCGTTTATTTTGGTTTACATTTTCATGTTGTCAACAGGACATGCCTCTCAAAATATTTTTTTTAGGTATTTTTCACCAATTTATCTTGCGCTATTTTTATTTACTCTTCTAATAATAAATGATTTGAAAAGAAACAAATTATTAATTTATATTATTACTTTTTTTCTTTGTCTGACTTCCATTGATCAAAGCAATCTTCTTAACAGAACAATAGGAATAGAGAACAAACTAGTTGCGAACCCATCTACTAAATTGCTTAAATACTATTCCAATGAAATACACCCAATCACTCATGTAGGACTTTCACTAGAAAAATTTAAAAGCAATCTAACAATTATGCTTACTGAGGCTGGCAATATACCTTATTTTTCAAAGAAATTTTCGATAGATATGGCAGGATTAAATACTGCTAATTATGCGAAGGAACCAGTCAAATGTGAAGATTTCATTTCGTCAAAACCAGACATAATAGAAATTGATGTAGGTCCAGTTGATTATTTTTACTATGATAAAATTATTAATGATAAAGAAATGCCCTCATGTGGTATTGTAAATAAAAAAAATATCTTAAATGATCCAACAAAAGTAAGAATTGATAAATTATTTTTGATTGATAGTTACACTAATGATTATTTTATCGAGAATCACAAAAATGCTACTGTTTCTGTTGCTGCTAATAATACCCTATATTGTATGAACAAAAATAAAGATTTTAATCATATTTTTTTTAATAAAAAAAGTGACCAAATATATTTTTACAAATCAGAAGAAATTGGTGAGTTGCTTATGACAAGCTGCGATCTAAAATTAAAAGGATATTTTCTTGATTAGTTTTTAACTATTCTCTTCAAATTCAACTTCTTTAGTCATAAATATCTCCCAAAATAATCTTTCATCAGTATTTTTTTCCTTTATATAATCAGCAATAAATTTTTCGTAGTGACTAGTGCTTATTTCTAATTGCTTATCAAAATCTCTTTTAGAATAATTATCAATGTTAATTACTTTTTTAGCCAAACTATTAGCAAAATTAATGACTCTAAAGTGTGCGTTATTTTGTAAATTTTTTTTATTAGACATTTCATCAGTGGTTAAAAAAATTATTGGTTTATCAAATAAAACAGCATGAATTAAAGCTGTACTATCATGCCCAATTACAAAATTACAATTCTTTATAGATAAAGCAGCGCTAACTTTCGTATAATTCATTGATGAATACCTTTTTTTATTTTTAGGGTGGGGGCAAACAAGAACTTCTCTATCATATAATTTCGAAAGTTTATCGAAAAATAACTTAAGAGAATTCCAATATTTTTCTTCTGTGACTGGAAAATTCTTTCCATGAATTATAAAATCTGAATGGTGATCTAATGCCTGATCAATAAATATAATAGGTTCTTTTTTTACAAAGACTTTATCTGAGGTAGTACTTTTATTTGCTCGAATATAATTATCGTACTCAAGCATATGTGTAACAATATTGTTATTAGCATTAATTTTTTTATTACTATTCTGACTAATTGCTGTGATTGCAATGTAAGCTTTGACTCTAAACAAATTTGAAATTTTAACATTAATCTTGTCTCTTATCGTAGAAACTAAAAACTTATATATATTTAATAAAGAATTAAATAACGAGTTATCATCCATTAATAATTTTACTCTATTTACACTACTAAGTGAATGGCTTGGAGTCCTGCCTGCATCAATTTCAATCTTTCTTCCTTTAAGAAAATAGAGCGGTATTTGAAAAAAGAGTTTGTAGGAGTGATTATAAGCTAAAAAATAATAGAATTTCTTTTTATAAGAAAATATTTTTTTTATGAAAGTAACTGAACTATCAATTAAAGAAATATTAATACCATCTATTTCTTTTAGTTTATTATAGAAAAGGTTTTTATTTTCTGCATTATTCTCTTGTAATATAATGATGTCTACACACCAACCATGTTTTAAAAAGATATCGAATCCAAATTTTGTGAAATCATTTTCAGATAATATTCTATTAAAAATAAATAAAATGTTCTTAGATTTAGACATATAGATTAATATTTTATTGTTATTACAAATTACTATTATTAATATATAACTATATGAATCCTAATTTTTCAATATCGATATGAAAATATTTAAAAAGATAGAGCCTTTTAATATTAAAATTATGAGAAAAAAAGGTTTTCACAAAACTATAAATAAAGACACATTAAATGTTATTAAATTTGTAAGCAAAAAAAGTGGCTGGAAAAAATTAAGTTCGTGTCCTGTATGTAAATCTAAATTACTTTCAGAATGGATTGAAAAATTTTCTTTAAAAATAAAAGTTTGTAGAAATTGCTCGCATGCTTTCTGTGTTAGTGTTCCAGTAAATATTTCAGAAGCATATGAAAACAATGTTCAAGAAAAATCTTATCGGGGATTATATGAAGCGAAACGCGAATACAAAATAAAAAGATTTGCTCGGGAAAGAGTAAAATTGCTGAGAAAATTTGATAAGAAAAATAGCCTACTTTTAGATTATGGATGTGGAAGTGGCTGGTTTATAGAGCATGCTAAAAAATTTTACAGGTGTGAAGGCTATGAGCCAACAACATACATGGCTGATTTAGTACAGGAGAATTTAAACATCCGTATGCATACTGATGCAACTAAATTGCCTAAAAACAGTTATGATATTATTACTTTGTTTGATGTAATTGAACATGTCGAAGATGTAAGAGGCATGAGAAAAAAACTTTATTCTATGTTAAAAAAAGGCGGAATTATTCTAATTTTTACCCCAAATAAAGATTCTTTTGCCTTTGACCTAATGAAAGAAAAACAAAATTTAGTAATTCCTCCTCTACACCTTCATTACTTTAACATTGAAAGTTTATCAAAACTTTTTGACAAATATTTTAAGGTAATACATTTTGAAACATCTGGAGCAGATATTGCTGATCTTTACGCTTATGAAAGAGATTTTGGAAATAGGAAATTTTCAGGCTTTTTATCAAAAAACATAAATGTACTACAAACACTAATTGATAATTCTAATAAAGGAAATCATCTAAGAATAATATTAAAAAAAAGAGGATAATTTGGTTGCGGGGGTAGGATTTGAACCTACGACCTTCAGGTTATGAGCCTGACGAGCTACCAGACTGCTCCACCCCGCGTCAAACA
>MDTB01204451.1_pt1 | contig 15013 bp, 18 predicted proteins | sample 811161 | NCBI WGS metagenome assembly MDTB01 (sample SAMN05326650, study PRJNA326480) | marine metagenome | isolation source: seawater | place: Mediterranean Sea | collected 2009
ATTTTAAATATATTGTGCCGCAAGGTTCACCAATGATGGGTATCGGAAACAATTATGTTAATGTTTCTTTATCCAATTGTGTGGTTGTTGACACCCCTGCCGATAATGTTTCTTCAATTATCAATGCTGGGAGAGACTTGGCTAACTTGTTCAAGCGTCGATGTGGTGTCGGGCTTGACCTGTCTGACTTACGTCCAGATGGAACCGCAGTGAATAATTCGGCTGGCACAACGACAGGTGCTTGGTCTTTCGCAGATTTCTATTCTTATGTCTGTCGAATGATTGGTCAAAACGGTCGTCGTGGTGCGCTGATGGTGACGATGGATGTTAGGCATCCTGACATTGAGAGCTTTGTGACGATGAAGAGTGACTTGACGAAGGTCACGGGTGCGAATGTTTCTGTTAAGATTAGCGATGACTTTATGGAAGCAGTGCAGAATGATGAAACTTTTAATCTAAGATTTCCAGTTGACTCTGACGACCCAAAATACACAAAAGAAATAAGTGCTAAGGCACTGTGGAATACGATTGTGGAGTCTGCTACAGCAACGGCGGAGCCCGGTATTTTGATGTGGGACAACATTGTAAACAACCTACCAGCACATTCCTATGCTGAAGACGGATTTAAAACAATCTGTACAAACCCGTGCGCAGAGATTCCTTTATCTGCTTATGATTCGTGCCGTCTGATTTCTATTAATTTAAAAAATCTAGTTGACTCACCCTTCACACCTGAAGCCACCTTTAACTTTAACAAGTTTACTGAAGTTGCCTCCGCTGCGATGCGACTTTCTGATGACTTAGTTGATTTGGAACTTGAGAAGCTACAATCAATTATTGAACTGGCAGATACGCCAGATGAGAAAGAATTGTGGAGCAAGCTCTATGTTGCCGCCCGTGACGGACGCCGCACAGGTTTAGGTACTCACGGACTGGCTGATGCCTTAGCTTGTATGAACTTGGCGTATGACTCGGATGACGGGTTGGGTGTTATTTCTAGAATCTATTCTTGCTTGCGAGAGACTGCGTATCAAGAGAGCGTGAATCTTTCAACGGAAAGAAAGCAGTTCCCCGTGTTCTCTTGGAGCAAAGAGAAGGACAACGAATACATTAAGCGGCTCCCAGAAACGCTTCAGCGAGCAATTGCACGCCACGGACGAAGAAACATTTCTATCCTGACAAACGCGCCCACTGGGTCCGTATCGATTCTTTCTCAAACCTCATCTGGTCTTGAGCCTGTATTTAGAAATTCATATATCCGCCGCAGAAAAATGAGCCACGATGAGCACGACGTTGAAGCAGACTTCGTAGATGAGCTTGGCGACCGGTGGAAGGAATTTGAAGTCTTTCATCACAACGTGCAACAGTGGAAAGGCGTGAACCCTGACCAAGAGCTTCCGAGTTTTTTCGTGGAGTCTGACCAGATTAATTGGCAGCGGAGAGTGGAAATCCAGCAGGCTATTCAAGACAACATCGACCACGCGATTAGCTCAACTATTAATTTACCAGCGGGAACTGAGCCTTCGGTTGTTGGAGAGTTATATTTAGAGGGCTGGCGAAGAGGTTTGAAGGGCATTACAGTTTACGTCGATGGAAGTCGCACTGGCGTCCTTGTCACCAAAGACGAAAAGTCCTCTACAGAGGCGTTCCCCCAGAATCGTGCGCCAAAGCGTCCACAAGAGCTTGAATGTGATATTCATCACACTACGATTCAAGGAGAAAAGTGGGTGGTCCTTGTTGGGATTCTTGATGGTAAGCCATATGAGATTCTGGCAGGCGAAGCTAGCTTAATTGAAATTCCCAAGAGGTACGACAAAGGTCACTTAACTAAACACAATTATAAGTCAAGAATGAACCGCTATGATTTGTCTTTCGGATACAATGGCGACACCATAACAATAAAGGATGTCGTCAAGGTTTTTGACAACCCAAGCAACGCTTCGTTTACTCGTATGATTTCTCTTGGACTGCGCCACGGTGCCAAGCCGAGATTTATGGTCGAGCAACTTCAAAAGGACAAGGACAGTGATATGTTCAGCTTTGCGAAGTGTATCGCACGTATCCTAAAGATTTATATTCAGGATGGAGAAACTCCAAGCGATAAGATGTGTGAAGAGTGCGGGGCAGAGACACTGGTTTATCAAGATGGCTGTGTAACGTGTACGTCTTGTGGTTATGCGAAGTGTGGCTAAAAAAATAAAAAAAGTTCTTGACAAATGGTTCAAGATGGGGTATATTACTATAGTAAGATAAACCAACAAACAAGAAGGAGTTTGGTTATGAGTGAAGCGGAAAACAATAACAATAGTTCTGCTGGCGAGCACGATGAGCACGTCATTAACTATGTTAAATCTCTGGCTGCGATTGAAGAGGCTATGGAGCCGTTTAAAGAGCAGAAGCGAGCCCTCAAAAACAATTATATGGAGAATGGGTGGCTATCTCGCGAGGATATCTCTCTCGCTGTCAAAGCGTTGCGTATGATTCAAAAGAAGACTGACCCCGAGCAGTTGATGGATTACTACAACACTGTTAATAAGAAGTTGCGGTGACGTATATGGAACCAATGAACAAACACATTAAAGTTTCGCTGGTAACCCACTCCATCAACCCTGCGGCGGATGGAGTGCTTATGCCAGATGGATACAAGGCGGTTCAAGAGTGGCAGTCTGCTGTGATAACTGATATTTCAGATGATTGCATCTCTGTTGATGATTACGATGTGGGCAGTGTTATCGTTTTCCCCGGTAATATGCTCTTGTCCGTTACTTCCGCAGGCGAACAATATCATTTTGTTCAAGAAAACTATGTTATTTGTAAATCTGGTTCTTGAATGGGGTGAAAATGAAGCGACTGATTATAGGCGCAAACATTGAGGCACTGCGACATTCATTTGAACACGACGTTCCTCTTGTTTATTTGAATGCGTGCCCACCCCATAGGTTTACCGGTTACAGGGAAGAGTGGCATCATTTATATTTTGCCCTCTCCCTCGCCGGTAAAATCAAATTTGCAGACAAAGTTTCTCAGATTCGACTCGACGGCGAAAATTTGAGAATTACAGTTGGTCACCACGTACACAAAATAAGCGATACCACTTTTTATATTTTCGATGCAGGCAATATTGAGAATTTCCCACCACCACTTCCGAGCAAGTCTTTGAATGAAGTTTTAGACTGGATTGATGTCAGAAGCGGGATGAAGCACAAGTTCGATTTGATTCACATTTACCATAAGTTTATTAAGTCGATTAATTTTTATCCTTCTGACAGAATCGACGGCAATCATCAATTAAAAGATGTTTGTGTCGTCAGTCATATGTCTGATGAGCAGCTTGATGATTTTAATTGTTCTGAGTTGGTGACAAGGCTCAAGGCAGAAGAAATTATGAAGCAGGCGGGAATAAGAGGTGCTGGTAATGGCGTCGGTAGATACTTACCCGTCCGATTAGAGTCTCGAAACAGAGAAGTGGTCTCTCTCAGACCAAAAACGTACATAAGCTTACCATCAACAGTGAAGATTAATGAACAGAAGAGTTATCAGTACCCTTCTTCCAAGAATAGTTACTTAAATTACTTACTTGAGAGCGTGGACTATGATAGAGAGCGGTGAAAAAAACATCTCTGCTTTTCATCTGGCAGGAGTTGTCCCTATTGCTGGGCAAACGCTCGACTTTGGTATGCCTTGGCACGATAGCTTAATGCCTATTGGAAAAAATTATCTAGCAGCAGAGCGTGCAGTGCTAGAGTGTGCTTGGGCAGGGGCAGAAACTGTGTGGGTTGTATGCCATAGAGAAATGCAGCCCCTAATTAAAAAGCGTCTGGGTGAGTGGATTTTTGACCCGAACTCTCTCCTACAAAAGGGAATCTTTCAGTCTGAAAAGCGTAGGCGCATTCCAATTTATTATGTACCCGTTCATCCTAAAGACCGCGACCGCCGCGACTGTCTCGGCTGGTCAGCACTCTATGGTGCCCTAAGTGCGTATCACGTTTCTAGAAAGATAAGCAAGTGGCTTGTTCCAGATAAATTTTATTGTGCATTCCCTTACGGAATCTATAATCCTGAATTGCTCAAAAATTTTCGCAGACAAATTTCGAGAAATGGAACTTTTTGCTTGACATTCAATGGGGAATCTGTTAAAACTGGTGAGTACTTAGGGTTTACGTTTGATGGTGAAGATTTCAAGCGGTGTCGAAGAAAAGTAAGACTAGAAGGAACGGTTCTGTTGGATTCAGAGGGCAACAGGTTATCAAAAGAAAAAAGATGGTCTGCGAGAAACTTTTCTCTTGACAAAATCTTCTCAGATGTTATAATAGATGTAGATTCAATGAATGAGGTTCCGAAATATCACAGGGTGGATTCTTGGGACGGACTGAGGGCTTACTTGTCGAGCGATGATGTTTTGACAAAGCCTGAGTTTTTTAAACCTAAAAGATGGAATAAGGTGGGTGGTGAGAATGAGAAAAAAGCTTGAACGGGCTTATGACAATTTAAATCTTGTAACAAAAGATTTTGCAAATATGCCAAATCGATTTTATCAGCTTGACACATCAGTTGTAAATTTTTTAGAAGATTTGATAGATTTGCTTGACAAACCAGAAAAATCTGATAATATAGAAGATGTGCAGGCAGCTAGAGAGTTGCTTGACGAGGCTTCACAATCACTACAAGTTGTTTTAACGAGGTTAGAAGATGATGACAAGAAATGAATCCGACATTCCCTTTGTTGGTCTACACGCTCACTCAGTAGCGGGCTCTCCGTTCGATGCACTGGGATACCCACAGGAACACATGGAGTATGCCTATAACAATGGTATGGGTGCTCTAGCTCTAACTGACCACGGCAACTGCAATGGGCTTGCCTATCAAGTTCTGCACACGAAGAAGATGCGAGCCGAGGGTAAAGAGTTCAAGCCTATCTATGGCGTTGAAGCTTACTTCCACCCCTCAATCGACGGCTGGAAGAATGATTATGAAGAGGCTAAGAAGGTTAAGAAAAACCGCTCCGCCCTCAAAGATGGCAGCACAGGAGGTGCAGTTGTCGAAGATGAGCAGCGTCACTTCAAGGGGCTTGTAAATCGCCGTAATCACCTTATTCTTCTAGCTCAGAACCAGACGGGGCTGAACAACATCTTTAAGATGGTATCGGACTCATTCTCGGGTGATAATTACTACCGCTTCCCCCGTGTTGATTATGAGTTGCTTGCAAAGCACTCTGAAGGCGTCATCGCCGCCTCCGCCTGCCTTGGCGGGGTCTATGCTGGTTGTATGTGGCGAAACGGCGTCTACGACGACGAAGGCAATAGGACAGGCTTTGATGAGCAGGCTGTATTGGCAGAGATGCGTGAAACCACCCAAGAAATGCAGAAGATTTTCGGTGACCGCTGGTATGGCGAGCTTCAGTGGAATAACATCCCAGAGCAGCATATCTTGAATAAATATATTATTCAAATGGCGGAAGAATTTGATATGAGACTGATTTCAACAGCGGACAGTCATTATCCGAACCCCGATGCTTGGAAGGACCGCATTCTCTACAAGAAGCTCGGCTGGCTCGGTCGCAAAGATGAGGTTCCATCAGAACTGCCTGCTGGCTTGGATGAGGTTGGCTACGAGTTGTATCCAAAGAATGGTGACCAGATGTGGGAGTCATACCTAAACTATTCAGCAGAAAGTGACGTTGACTATAGTGATGAGGTCGTAAAGAACTCTATTACAGAAACCCACCACATTGCAACAAATCTTATTGAAGACTTCTTGCCAGACTCTACTGTTCGCCTCCCCGACTTCGTTGTACCAGAGGGGAAGACCGCAACCCAAGCATTGGTAGCAATGTCTATTGATGGCTTGCGCTCAATGAGTTTGGCAGAGAAGCCTGATTATGTTGCTCGCCTGAAGGAAGAGCTTGAAATCATTGATAGCAGAGGGTTCAGTAAATACTTCTTGACGATGAAGGCTGTGGCTGACAAGGCGGTTGAAACGCAGCTTGTTGGTCCCGGTCGAGGTTCTGCTGCGGGCTCTCTTGTCTCATATGTTTTGGGAATCACGCAGGTTGACCCGATTAAGTACGGGCTGCTGTTCAGTCGCTTTATGCGCTCTGATGCCAAGGACTATCCTGATATCGATTATGATGTTGCGGAGCCGATGGAACTGAAAGAGCGTCTGGCTGAAGAGTGGGGAGAGAACACTGTAGTTCCTATTTCTAACTGGAACACATTGCAACTGCGCTCACTCATTAAAGACATCTCCAAGTTTTACCGCATTCCGTTTGTCGAGGTCAACGCTGTTACGGGCAGGATGTTGCACGAAGCAACTCCAAAGGCAAAGCGCAAGCACGGTATCACCGCAGGTGTTTATACTCCGACTTTTGAAGAGGTTATGGAGTTTTCTGAGTCATTGCAGTCATTCCTTCGCAAATACCCACACGTCAAGACGCACGTAGAGTCTTTGTATGGGCAGGTGCGGTCTTGTTCGCGCCACGCTGGTGGCGTAGTAATCGCTGAAGACTTGGACAAGTATATGCCGCTTATTACAAGCGGTGGTGTGAAACAGGCTCCTTGGTCTGAAGGTCAGAACGTTAGACACTTGGAACCAATGGGTTTTATCAAGTTTGATATCTTGGGTCTGGCTTCGTTGCGAATGATGGATAACTGCATTAAGAATATACTTCAGCGACATCACGATGTTGTGAGCCCAAGCTTTGCTGATGTTCGTAAATTCTATGATGAGAAGTTGCACCCCGATGTTATTAACTTTGATGACCAAGATGTTTATGAAAATGTTTTCCACAAAGGTCGTTGGGCTGGAATCTTTCAGTTTACAGAGGCTGGTGCACAAACGTTTTGTGTGAATGCGAAGCCGAGAAGCATCATTGATATCTCTGCAATCACCTCAATCTTTCGCCCCGGTCCACTTTCGGCAAAGGTCGATAGAAATTATGTCGAGGCAAAGGAAGACCCCGCTTCCATCAAGTATTTGAATGAGACTGTTAAGGAGCTTACTGAAGAAACATTTGGTTTCCTTATCTTCCAAGAGCAGATTGCCTTGCTTGCACACAAGCTGGGTGGTCTAACGCTCGACGAGGGCAATATGCTCCGCAAGGTCTTAACCAAGAAGGGTACGGGCAAGGGTAACATCAAGCTCAAGCTGAAGGAGAAGTTTGTTGGCGGATGTTCGGAGAAGAACATCTCAGTGCTTGAAGCAGAAAAGCTTTGGGAAACATTTGAATTCTTCTCAGGCTATGGCTTTAACAAGTCTCACGCAGTTTCGTATAGTATCCTGTCTTACCAGTGCGCTTGGTTATTCCACTATTATCCTGCGGAGTGGATTGCGGCGTTCTTGGATAAGGAGCCAGAGTCCCGTAAGGAGCGAGCTATCAACGCAGCAAAGAAGATGGGCTTTGAGATTGCACCTATTGACATTAACTTGTCTGACAGAGACTGGCAGATTGCTTCAGACGGTAGGCTTGTTCAACCCTTTTCATCAGTGAAGGGTCTTGGTGATGCAGCGATTGACCAGATACTGGAGAATAGACCATTCGCGGATATTGAACACTTCTTGTTCAATGAAGATATTGTTTATTCCAAGTTAAATAAAAAGGCTCTTGATGTCCTTGTGCGAAGCCAAGCTTTGAACAGCTTGATGGACGATAGGTTCTCAGGTAGGCGGCACTTTTGGTCGGTAGTGGCTGTTGACCGCGCCAAGACGAAGAAGAAGTTTCACGAAAATATCGGACTATATGAACCGGAGGGTGATTTCACCGATGAAGAAACGATTGAGCATCAGGTTGACTTGACTGGTATCTTTCCGTTTGAGTTGGTCATTAACGGTGAAGTTTTAAACAAGCTAGGTGACCACGGCGTGCCTCCGCTTGGAGATTTTGACCCAGAGTTGCTGGTCTCTTGGTTCATCCCGAGAGAGATTATTGAGAAGAAGACTAAAAATGGCAAAGACTATTGGATTGTCAGAGTGATTGATTCTACTAGCACTATCAACAGTATCAAGTGTTGGGGTATTAGGAAGGGTAAGGATAAAGTTTTCCTTAACAGACCTTATATGGCTAAACTGGATTACAGTGAGCAGTGGGGTTTTAGCACTAGAAGTATCCATCACAATTTTAAGCTATTAGCATAGGAGTATGCGTGCTCGAAGATGAAAAATACCCAGTTGAAATTTTAAAAACTAAAACAGTGGATGAGCTTATTGAGATTATTTTCTCCCTTCAGGAAGAAATCGCAATGTTAGATTTTCTTATAAATGAATATGAGGATATGCAGCAAGCATTCGGCGAGGCGATGAAAGAACAGTTGGTTGAACATTATAAAGAAGTAGTTCTAAACAATACAGAAACAGGAGAGGCATAGAATGTCAGATGAAAAAAACGATAACGTGTTCGACTTTGAGGCTTGGAAGAAAGCTTTCGAAGAGTTGAGCAAACAAAAGGAAGAGCAGGCAAAGAAAGAGACTACACAGGAAGATTTTACTAAAATCCTTGAGGTGTTTGGTTCCTTGTTTAAGCCTCCGTCTCAGGAAGAGATGAACAAGGCAACGGCACAGTTTGCGGACTCGCTTGAAAACGCAGCAAAAGTTATTCGGGCAATGCAAAGTGCAACAGAGAAGAAAGACGGGAAGGACGGAGAAGGCGAATGATTATTGAATATTCAAGAGTGAGACCAGATGTGCGACCTCCTGTGAGGGCGAACCCCTCAGATGCAGGTCTTGATGTTTTCTTTTGCCCTCCTGACCCGAAAGTGTCAGCAATGAGCGTGGAGCCACAAGCTTCGGTCATCGTGCCAACTGGACTGCGCTTCGGCGTACCCCACGGCTATATGCTGGAGGTAAAGAATAGGTCATCAGTCGCTGCAAAGCGGAGCTTGATGGTTGGTGCCTGTGTTGTTGACTCAGGATATGACGGTGAAGTTTTCGTAAACTTGCACAACGTTGGTTCGGAGACTCAGCACGTTATGGCTTGGGATAAAATCGCTCAGTTGGTTCTCATCCCGGTGGTTCATTTCCGTGCACTTGAGACGAGTGGTGACCTCTATGATTGGTATCCAATCACTATGAGCAATCGTGGTGACGGGGCTTTGGGTTCAACAGATGACAAGCAGTAGAAAGATAAAAAGAAACAAAGAGAAGCGGCTGAAGAAGGAAGTCAAGCAGAAGATGAATATGTTTTCTCGCTTGCCAGATGAGTGCCTTGCTTGTGTCGCTCCCTTCGACAAGAACGATAAGGAAATGGTTAAGACTTGGACCGTGGTTGTGAAGGAAGCAGAAAAGAAAGTTAATTTATACTGCCCAGATTGTTGGCAAACAGCAACGAAAGTGGTGAAAGAATATTATCAAGAAAAGGAAGATGATGAACAACAAAATTAAAGAGGTGCTCACATACGATGACGTATTGTTGGTACCGCAGTATAGCGACATTGAATCGCGACGACAAATCAACCTAACGGGTGATTTAACAAACACAACTTTGCGGATTCCAATTATTTCTAGCCCAATGGATACCGTTACTGAGCACTCTATGTGCACAGCGGTTGACAAAAACGGAGCTTTGGGTATCATCCATCGCTACAATACCGTTGAAGAGCAGGTATCGCAAGTGCAAACGGCAAAGGAAAACGGCACGAAGAATATCGGTGCGGCAATTGGAGTCACTGGGGATTATATCGAACGCGCCACTGCTCTCTACGGTGAGGGTGTACAAGTTTTGTGTATCGATGTAGCGCACGGGCACCACACCTTGGTTAAGAATGCAATTAGCAGCTTGCGCACCGCCCTTGGCGACGACGTACATATTATGGCTGGCAATGTCGCTACACTCGATGGCTTCAACGCACTTGCTGAATGGGGTGCTGACTCCGTGAGGTGTAACATTGGAGGCGGGTCTATCTGCACCACGCGGATTCAGACAGGTCATGGTATCCCCGGCTTGCATACAATTTTTGAAGTAGCAGCCAGTGTCCACGCTGGTAAGGTCAAAATTATTGCAGACGGCGGCATTCGGTCCAGCGGCGATGCAGTCAAAGCTCTTGCTGCGGGTGCGGACTTTGTTATGCTTGGCTCGCTGCTTGCTGGAACCACCGAGGCACCGGGCACGCTGATTCAAAACTTTGGAGCCGAGGAAGGTCAGTCCCGAAAGGTATATAGAGGGATGGCATCTGCTGACGCACAAAACGATTGGCGAGGCAGAACCTCAAGCTTGGAAGGTGTCGCAACAACAATTCCATACAAGGGTAATGTTGTGAAGGTTCTTGAAAACCTTGAGAATGGCATCCGCAGCGGTCTATCTTATTCGGGGGCTAGGTCTATTGACGACCTGCACAGAAAGGCGACGTTCGTGCGGCAGACTGATGCAGGGAGAACCGAGAGCAGTGCCCACGTTATGAGGGTGGTTTAATGAAATACGGTGGCAATAAAAAGAAAATTGTTTTTTATGATACGGACGACCGTCACGTTGATTTGAAGGTGAAGCTCCAGTACCACGGTATGACACAAGCTTCATTTTTCAGGGCAGTTGTGTCTGGATTGATTGACGGCGATGAATTATTCTTAAAGTTTCTTTTAGCTCACAAACAGGAGAATGGCATCCAGAGCAAGCGACAGCAGAAGGTTGTCACCGACGCAGAAGCAGAAGCAGAAGAGATTGAAAAAGATTTTTCACTAAAAAAAGACGAACTAAATAATATTTTTGATTTAATTGAAAGGGAACACCCAGACTTATGAGAGAATGTAGTAAAACTTGCGAAAAATGGAACGAAGCTTGTCCTAAAGAAAATTCTGATTGCCGATACTGGATTGATTATCCGGGTGATTTAAACTGCACATTCATCGCAATTGAGAAAAATGGTCCGATGACTTTGCGTGATGTTGCGAAGAGGGAAGGTATTTCTCACGTTCGTGTGAGTCAGATTGAAGACAAGCTTGTTGGGATGCTTAGACGAAAATTAAAGGATTATGCGCCATAAGGGTAGAAAATTCCACGTTATAGGTGTCCGTTTCCCCTACAGGGCACTATTTAATAGGTGATACATAACACAGCCTCTGTAACGGCTGAAATTTAAAATGTTTTAAGGAGATTACAAACATGAGTAAGAAGAAGTTGCTTGAAGAGGCACAGGTCAGGAGAATGTTCCAGTTAGCGGGAATCCCTGCCATCGGTGAGAGTTTCATCGGTGATAAATTTTCTCGATTTAACGAGGAAGATGAAGATGAAGCCCCCGTCGAAGATGAGATGGGTGCTGAAGATGCAATGGGTGCTGAAGAAGACCCAATGGCTGCTGAAGAGCCCCCCGCAGAAGAGCCTGCGATGGATGCTGGCGCAATTCCCCAAGATAAGGTTGAAGCTATTGTAGATGCTGTTCTTGCTGGGATTGAGCAAGAAACTGGGGTACCACTTGAGCGCGTTCCCGGCGAAGGCGAAGAAGCTGGTGCTGAGGATTCTATGGAAGCTCCTATGGAAGACCCAATGGCTGGTGGAGAAGAGGAAATCGCCAGCGCAGCAGGTGAAGAAGAGCCCGTCGAAGACGAGCTTGCAATGGAAAAAAGAATGGTTAATGAAGTAGCACGCCGTGTGGCACAGCGACTTGTTCGTATGTCTCGCAATAAGTGAAATATTCTCCCCCCGAATGATTGAGTTAATATTGAACAGTGTGCGATTTCAAGAAAGCAGGATTTGCGTCCTGCTTTCTTTTTATCTACTACCAGATAAAGGGTAAGTTATATGTCAGAAACTTTTATTATAGGTTTGCTAGGTTTTTTTGCAGGTTGGGCTTCCCAAGCCTTGATTACGAGACTATATATTACAGGGAAGTTAATCTTGCTTGCCTCGGTTGCAGAAAGGAAAAGCCTTATGATGTTGGGTCGTGCACATGAACATTATTATCACTCTCTTCAGATGCTGAAGACTGCGGGAGAAGTTACTGAGCGCAGCAATGAGATAATCAGAACAATCAATAGTCTTGAGTTCAGCCATCAGCAGTGGCAAAAGTCTGCCGTTCAAGCTATTTATGAGGCACACCCTTTCAAGGAAAGTGTGAAGTGGTATGACTGGAGAACAGCAATGCGAACTTTAGAACAAGATAAGCTTTTAAAAAGGAGAGACAGATAAATGAAGTTGACATACAGTACGTTGAGACAAATGGTTCTCAATGAAGTAAAGGAAGCGGGGGCAATTTTGGAAATGCCCAGCCCTCTTGATGAGGCGTCGTTAAAGGTAAACAAGTATCCATTTAAGGCGATTTATATTTTTGGACCCGCAGGCGCAGGAAAGTCCTTCCTGTCAGGTCAGCTTGGTATTCCCGAGGGGAAAGGCGGCTTCGCTACATCAAATCCTGACGACGGGATTGAGAATATTTTCCCAGCTTTTGGGATTAGTATGAAGTTCAAGCCGTTTGAAAAGGGCAATGAAAAAGGTGCGGAGCTTGATGCGAAGATTGAACAAACCGCAAGAGAGCAAATGCAACAGGCTCAATTAGAGAAAGATAGGAACACTCTTGCGACAGCAAATCCGATTGTTTTTGATACAACGGGTGAAGATGTCGCAAAGATGACGGAAAGAATTAAAAAGATTTCAGAGATAGGCTATGATGTTGCAGTGTTTCAAGTCTTCGTCCCTACACAAGTTTCTGTTGACCGAGACAAGAAGCGAAGCAGAACCGTTGGCGAGCCAACGCTCGCTATTTCTCAACAATATGAAAAAGAAGTTGTTAAGAACAGGGGATACTACGAGCAATTGGCAGGTCTTGATAATGTTACGATGCTTGGTGGTGACATCTACGCAAATCTTTTTAACCTTGAGACAGGCGAACTGCTCGGTGGAATAACGGATGATTTAGCTGCTAACGTCAAGACAAAGGGCGGAGAGACCTACACTAAAGAATATGCTCAGGCTTTGCTAGATGAAGCTCGAAAAGATTTGAAAGGGTTCCTTATGTTGAAAGAGCCCAACAACGCCATCGGGCAAACGCTTTACGCTGGTATGCTGGCTCTAGTGAAGGCTTCGGGCGGTCAGCTTGGTCAAAACTTGCTGGAGCTTGGACCTGCCGCGACTACCGAAAAGTATGGAGACAACCCTACAATTAGAAAAGCGGCAGAATTGCTTGCTAAGATGGGTGGGGCGGAGCTTCCTGACGGAAGTTATAATCTTCCCCAGATTCACGGTGATGAGAAGGGCGGCGAAGCGGCTTTGAGAAGTAAAAAGAAGGTCGGTAAGAAGTTCGGTATGGATAAGGACGGTGAGTCGCCCACTATTCGTGGAATGACTGGCAAGGTCGGCAAGAAGGGTGGCAAGGCTGATTCTATCAGGACCGATAAGAACCCTATTGGTATCGGCGGAGACCTGCCCACAAAAGACGCAAAAGGTCGTCCAAAGAAGCGCAAGGGTGGAAGGAATCGACCAAGAGACAGATATGAAGAGAACTTGGTTAAGAAAATTGAAGCAGTTATCTGGGAGATGATGAAAAGTGGTTCATCGTGAATCAAATGTCAGATTTTCGCCAAGAAGCAATAAAAGAATTTGTTTTAGCCCTGTTTAAAGATGCACGATGTCTTCAACAAGAAGACAATGTTTTATATTGTGAGAAGCTATTTAAAGTTAATGATATAATGACGAAGATTTATGACCGACTTGCTTATGATTTAATAAACATTCGGGAAATGAGGCTTTATCTTTCTTATGTAGATGAATATCTAAATGATGAGGTAGATTTAGCTTGGGATTGGGAGCACGATGTCTTAACAAAAATAAAAAAAGGAAACGAATAACAATGCCAAGAAGAAAAAAAGCAGAAGAGGTTGAAGCGACGGAGCCTGAAGAAACCGTCGAAGCTGAAGAGAGAGAGCCTGAAAGTTCTGATTCTGAAGAGCAGGAAGAGAAAGAGTCCAAGAAGTCAATTATTATGTTACCGCCTCTCTTTGATATGTTCGGCGGCGGACCCCGAGCAGAAGGTAAGATTCGAGTCCTTGGGATGATTGGTGATGTGACAGAAGATAGAGCCAGTGAGCTTATCTATGGTATGCTGTCTCTGAAGGAAACTGGCAAGCATGAAGAGTTGGAAAACCCAGAAGACCCGTCTTCTGACATTATAACAACCTATGACCCAATTGAAATCATATGCTCAACGTATGGTGGCTCTGCTAGTGATATGTTTGGCATCTATGATATGATGCGACACGTCAGAGACGATATGGACATCGCAACCACAGGCGTTGGCAAGGTTATGTCCGCTGGCGTTCTTATTCTAGCCGCAGGCACAAAGGGCAAGCGAAGAATTGGCAAGAATTGTCGCGTGATGATTCACTCGGTTGTCGGAGGAACCCACGGTGCTATGCACAATCTTGAGAATGAAATGGATGAAATCCGTTGGATTCAAGAAAGGTACATCGAAACGCTAGTGGCTGAGTCTGATATGACGAAGGCAATGGTCAAGAAGATGTTAGGTAGAAAAGTTAATATTTATCTCACAGCACAACAGGCTGTAGAATATGGAATTGCAGACGAGGTATTTTAAATGTCGGTGGATAAAGTTTTTTATAATCAAGCTTCTGCGGCTAAACTTGGTTGGGAACCTTCTTGGTTTGATTGCGAACACAATGATGAAAAGTTGGTGGTGGCTGTTAGAAAATGGCAGCGTAAAAACAAAATCGCTTCGGATGGTATGTGTGGACCGGGAACTTACCGCAGAATCTGGACGGAGCGTCAAGCTGACATTCACGATTACGCACCTACACCGTCCAAGCAGTGTGGCGTAGGTCAGAAGCACATTGTTCACAACAGCAAATTCTTGCCCATTGAGTGGGATAAGGTGGTGCTGTGGGACGAAGACGGTGGTCAGAAGTGTAACAAGGGTAACTATTATGATTATTCAGGTAAGCCTGACCGCAAGCCAACGAACTTTACCAACCATTGGGACGTGTGCTTGTCCTCAGAGGCGTGTGCAAGAGTGTTAAACAAGAGGGGAGTCAGTTGCCACTTTAATATAGACAACGACGGTACAATCTACCAGTTGTTAGA
>MDTB01147485.1_pt1 | contig 15012 bp, 16 predicted proteins | sample 811161 | NCBI WGS metagenome assembly MDTB01 (sample SAMN05326650, study PRJNA326480) | marine metagenome | isolation source: seawater | place: Mediterranean Sea | collected 2009
GTGGAGCTTAGCTAAACATATCGTTGATAAAAGTGATATCGAGGTTAGGTTAAGGATAGCTGATTTCGGTCGATTCAATATCCATGAGAAAATTAATGCTTCAGCTGTTGACACGAATGCTAGCGCTAGGCGGCTCCCTTTTGTTTGTATCGCAGGCGCAAGCCACTTGCTTTGGAAGCCAAAGCCAGATTATTTGCCACGATAACTTGACTGGTAATATCTATAACAGCCGGATCCACCGACCGCCCCCAGTCTCACCGCCTCGTATCAAACACCGATTTGGCTGGATGCCGATACAATCGCAGAGAAAGCTCAATACTTTGACCATCACTCAGGGCTATACCGCCGGCAGGAAGCGTTGGAAAACTTACGGTCGGGTTTACCCAAACGGTGATTATCGGATTATTGGTTCGGATCCACTCGGTCCTGTGCACCGCACTTGCATAAACAGGAAATGTTTTTAGCATACCTAAATACCCCATTTTTGCGGGTTGAGAGCCACACCGGGTCCTTGGCTTTGCTGGATAACTTGTCCCACTTGTGTCACTGTATACAGGTCAAAGATGAGACAGTCTGAGGAAATGCCGTGGCGGTCGAAATAGCAAATCTTATAGTTACTTTGCCTTCTTGGGGCATTACAGACCATCCATTGGCTGATGCCTTAGCCAAGGCAGGTCCGAAGTACTGGGTCAATGTTCAAATATCGCCAACGAAAACTCTTCAACTGACAAACGATGCCAGACAGCGTGCTGCTCTGCGCGAGTTAGCGGACTGGGACGAGGTCAAAGACAAGAGGGCACTCAATCTAATCGCGGCTAATCCCGAGAGCCCCGAAGCTCTCATAAAATTTGATGACTTGGTTTTGGCTATTAAACTGAGGGTTCAGCGCCTAAAATACAGCGCGTGTGATGACGATACCGCTTTAGCCTTCTCCGAGATCTTGCGAGCGTGTGACGTGGATAAAGTTGCCCCTCAGGAAATTTTGGTGCCAGTGAAGACACCTGGTAGTGGACTGGAACTCGCGAAGCGAATAACCGAGCGTGCGGAGGACAATGAGTTGTGCCTCGTACTCGAGGAGGTGGAGGAGTCTGGTTCAGTCGCAAAGCAGTTGATTGCCGCCAGACAGAGGGTTGTCAGGCTGCCCATTTTCAATGGAGTGAAACAGCCCGTAGAACAAATCCCCTTAAATGATCTGCCGATTTACGTTCTGGTAAATGATGTTTCGTCCGTGTCGAGCACTGTTGATGGGTTTAACAGGGCAGCAAAGGATTTGGCGGGGCTCGTCTGGGTAACCTCTAACCCTGGTTTGGGAGCATATGCAGTAAAGAAATTTAATGGTACACGCAGCCTTGAAGTACCCTCATTAAACGCAGATGAGATTCTCAACAAGATTTCAACCGATAGCGGCTGATAGCCCAAAGGTTTTTTATGGCCTTATTTGATTGGATGCAGATTGGCGATTCTGACGCAGCTCAGAGGGCTACCGCTAAAAAGATTTTTGAGCAAACCGTGGCTGCTGAGGGAGACTCTCGTGAAAAACGTGCGCTTCGAGTCAGACAAGCGGTAAGAATCAGAGTGGTCATGGATAAGATTTTCATGGCAGGAACGAAGGCGTGGGCTGGGTATGAGGAATCCAGAATGATTGCTATTGCTGGCGGCGACGACGTTCCACATGCACCGGCCGCGAGAGAAGAGACCTGCTACCAGACTGTTAATACCGTCAATGGACAAACCATGGCATATGTTCCGATCGAGTTTGCCGCACGAGTGTTTGAACTTGGTGTTCGTTACCAGAAAGGGGAAGTCGATGGGATGTTAGCGGTCAACGGTTGTCAGGATATAGCAAATGATTTGGGCGACTTGCTTAAACTCGATTTGTATGCGGTACAGCCGATATTACCTCTAAACTTTTTGTTGGAGGATCAAGGCGAGGTTGACGAAGACGTTGACTGAGATTGTCCTTACAGACTTATTACAACGCCGGGTTAATGTGATTTTTTATTTTGTCGAGTATCACATCAGGGCGAAGTTCGGAAACCTCGATAAATTCAGATTTGGGTAAAATTTTCTTCAGCGCTGAGCCAACAGACGGGCGCGAACTTATCCATCGGACATTCGAAAAATTCATGTTTTGTCTTTTTAGTCCTCGAGCGATCTCTGGAACTGCAACAGCATCGTTGACTACCACCCACCATGTTGGGTTATCTGCCGGAGGTAAATTTGCCATCGGGATGGGTCTATATTTGTAAAAACCCACTCTTATAACTCTCAAGCCGTTTCCGATAAGCGTTTTTGCTATCAAACCAGATGACTCAGCTGGCTCAAATATCAGGCAGAGCTCTCTTCCTTCCTCCCGTTTAGCTATCAGATCTGTAAGTTCCTTGATGCCTCCAGGCGTCTCGGGAGTCATCACGCTTGTGTAGTGAAACTTAGAAATCTCTTTGATGTGACAGACCTCGGACAAGTTAATGGCGGTTTCTTGGTCTATTGCAGCAAATTTAAGACGCTCTTCCCTCAGCTGAAGGGCCATACACAGCTCTTCAAAGTGTTCCAGAGCGTCTGGTGCCTCCGGTGTTGAGCAAACCACCGTGACCGCATAATCAGCTTTAACCTCATCCCATTCGGCGAGTTCACATAATACCGCCCGCCGTATAGCATCATTGACCATTTCGAGCTGCATGATAGGGCTCTGCACAACTTTAACTAGATATTTGTCGGCGAGACGAGCAAGTGAGGCTCCTATTGGACTAGAGTGACCCTCCCAAGCGGGTGGGGTAACAATTACGTTTCCATTTTTGTCCGACATTACACACTAATCGCCCGATGAGTCAGTTTATAGAATTTATTTTTAATCCTTGCGCAAGGACCTTATGGCAGTTTAATGAGACTTTCTTTTTGCCTCAACATCCGAGGCCTGTATTTGTGGGTGTAATATCTCTCGACTGTCCCCCGAGACGAGTTTACCCAGAAAAAGATTGTGACAAACTTCGACTATGAAAAACGACGCTTTCGACCAAACATGATTAGACTCGCTATGACATTCGAATCGAATTTAAGACACGCGAAGTCTCGGGTACACTGTTACAAACAGCAAAGGAGGTCTATGTGTTTCGTTTTGGCGGTCCTGATTGCAGGGTTTGTCGATTAATCAGGGTGTATCTTTTGGTCGCCATACCAGTCCTGATGATGATGTGGATTCGTCCCGACTTTCAAATCCCAGCAGGTATCGACGGGCGCGCGGTAGTTGGCTATACGTTTGCTGTCGGTGTCGTGCTGATGGTTGCGTATAAATACTACGCCGATATTTACCGGAAGAAGCGTAAATGAGCGATCTTCCGAACTGTTGGAAATGTCGATTTTTTAAAATCAGCTGGGACGCCAGATTTCCGTATGAGTGTGAGGCGATGAATTTTAAAAGCCAAGGGCTTCCTTGCGTTCAAGTAATGAGCATAGACGGCAGAGAATGCCAATGGTTTCGCTGTAAGCCTGAAACGGGCCCGGGTACCGATACCGATAACAAGGCGAGTAGAATCAAAGGTAATCAGATCGATCACTCGACCTAGGTCAATCGCGGACCATTAATATGGGTTGGTGTAACTGGACTGCTTGTCGGCATGACGTCGAACCTTGAAATAAAAATATTGAGCAGCCAAACCGAGCATTTTCAAGCCAAGGCCTATCAATTAACCAAAAGTTTTTGACGGCAACCCCAGGAAACACATTTGGATTAAGTGGTGGACTGTCGCAGGTGGTCTCGAGAATTTCCTCAAACTCATCTTTTGTCGGGAGTCGCCACTTTTCTCCGGACTTTCGTGAAAAATCTCTCAGGTACGATTCGGCTTCAAAAAGGCTCAGTTCAAGGGGTTCGCCCAAACACTTTTTGCCACGGAACGATTGTCCCGCCATACAACGATACCAGATTGATCCTGAGACGTGCTGTGCGTGCCCTGCGGTGGGGTCTACTAAGAAATTCCCATAATCTTTTGGTGATTTCACATCCTTACAGTCCGGAAGCTCGCGTGACCGATCACATCCGGTCAGCACAAGGAATACCATTACGGCAATTAAAATTCGCATGTATCACCTTTTCTTGGCCGAGGGGCTGTACTCTCTCGGTCAGTCTCATACTATATCGGACGGAACCGGAAAAACGTTGAGGGAAGTAAATTTTTCAATGTTTTTGCCGATAGAATGCTAGTGGCGGCGGTTAAGCCTAAAATGATTTGAACGGAGAATTAGATGGATATTGCAGCAGTAGTCGGACTAATTGGCGCCTTTGGCCTCATCGTTATGGCGATGGGAGACCCAGGACCGTTTGTCGATACGGCTTCCGTTCTGATTGTATTTGGTGGCTCGATTATGGCGACCTTATACCGGTCCACGCTCCCGGAGTTTATAGGTTTCACCAAGGTGATGGGGAAAACTTTTGGTGGGTATCCGGACAAGCCTGAAGATCTTATCGTCCAGCTTGCAGAGCTTGCCACGATTGCGCGTAAAGACGGGATGATCGCGCTGGAAGGACAGGAAATAAAAAATAAGTTCCTGGCCAAGGGTATTTCAATGCTGGTCGATGGCACAGATGGGAAGTTGATCCGGACGTCACTCGAGAGAGAGAACGATCAAATGAAATCGCGCCACGGTGCTGGGGCAGGATTTTTTGAGGCCTGGGCCGAGATTGCCCCGGCTATGGGGATGATTGGAACGCTTGTCGGTCTGGTATTGATGCTCGGTAATATGTCAGACCCTAAAGCAATCGGTCCTGCCATGGCGGTCGCTCTTTTAACTACGTTATATGGTGCGTTGTTGGCGAATGTGGTTTTGATTCCCTGTGCAATGAAGTTGAAAACAAAATCTAGCATGGAAGCGCTGAATAATGAGCTGGTTATCGAGGGCGTTATGTTTATCAATGATGGCGGTAACCCACGAATTATGGGCGACATGCTAGGCTCATTCTTGGATGGAAAGGCTCGTGAAAGAGCCATGGCAGCAATGGGCAATTGAGGTTGATTCATGGCTGAAGACGATAAGGACGAGTTAGAAGCAGGCCCTGACGCTGAAGAAGAGCTGGAAGAGGAGCTTCTTGAAGAGCCTGCCGAACCCGAAGAGGACGAACTTAAGTGCGAGGAATGTGCCCCTTGTAAGGCGGGTGCGCCTGCATGGATGGCGACCTTTGCTGACATGGCGACGCTTCTCATGGCGTTCTTCGTACTGATTCTCTCGTTTGCGGAGATGAACGTTCCAAAATACAAGCAAATTACAGGTTCTTTAAAGGCTGCATTTGGTGTTCAACGGCTGGTTCCTGTTGTTGAGCCACCGAAGGCGCAGAGCTTGATTGCCCGAGAATTTTCGCCAGCCGTCGCAAAACCGACACCCCAACAGGTGGTGAAGCAGGAAACAACGGATCAAATGAAAAAAGAGGCCGAGCCTCAGACAGATAATAAGACCGCAGATTATGAAAATAATGAGGATTTCAAGACTGTCCAGCAGGTTCTATCAGAAGAAATTGCAGAGGGTCAGGTCGAGGTCAAAATTGAAGATGAAAAAATAGTCGTTGAATTAACATCGCCAGCAACTTCCGGTGGAGAGGGCGAGTCGGATAACGGTACTATGGATGCAGGGATTATCGATCAAAAGACCGTCGAAATGTTTGCCAAGGTTGCGGACGCGCAGGCGCAAATTGAGTCTGAGGTTGTCGTAAAAGACGCAAATCAGGCCGATCAGGCAATGAGTGGCGAAAATAAGGGTAATAATGCTACTGCTGGCACACAGGGAAGTAGTCAAGGTGGACCAAGCGATAGTCAGTCGGTCGATGACTCACTTGAAAAACTCAGGATGGAGTTGGCTGACGAGATTCAACAAGGTTTAGCTGAGGTTGAGCGGGATGGCGATAAAATTATTGTACGTCTTGCGGAGCAGGGGTCTTTTCGCTCCGGCTATGCTGACCTTCAGCCTGGTTTCTTACCATTGTTGAATAAGGTTGGCGATGCGGTATCCACAACAGATGGGCAAGTTACTGTTGAGGGTCATACTGATAATGTACCGATTGCCTTCAGTGAGCGTTTCCAGTCGAACTGGGATTTATCTGCGGCCCGCTCTGCAGCGGTGGCAGATTACCTTTTGGGTAATACAGAATTGCAACAAGGCCGAGTGACGGTTGTGGGATATGCCGACAGCAAACCAATTGCGACAAACGATACTCGCGAGGGCCGTGCGAAAAATCGACGGATTGAAGTCATTGTTGATGGTAGCTAAGTATCTAAAAGGGTTCATATTTGTACTGGGATTCTTAGGTTCAGCGGCAGCAGTTGCTAATGTTGAGCCGGGTGCCAGAGCCTTGGAGCGCGGCCATCCGTCTTCTGCGCTTCGATCGTGGTTACCTCTTGCCCGCGAGGGGAACCCTAAGGCACAAAATAACGTTGGACTCATGTATGAGCGGGGTCTCGGTGTTTCGCAGAGTTATCCAGAGGCGATTCGCTGGTATCGCTTAGCAGCAGACCAAGGATTACCCGAAGCAAACCATAACTTAGGGCTTCTCTATTACTCTGGATTTGGGGTCGACGTGAATGAGCGTGAAGCCTTTAAACGCTTCCGGGCTGCGGCTAAGAACGAGCTACCCGAGGCACTCTATATGCTGGGGCTCATGGTTTACTTTGGAAAGGCAACAAGTCCAAATCCACAGACTGCATTGCAGCTATTTGGATCTGCAGCCACGAGTGGTTATGCGGAAGCGCAGTATATGATGGGATATTTGCTGCAGTCCGGTGATCTCGGGAAACCGAATCCAAAAGCAGCATTTGTATGGTCTAAATTGGCAGCCGACAAGGGTATTGAGCTCGCAGCCGATTTGAATTACATGACAACACTAGTTCTTGATGAATCTGAACAAGCGCGTGCTCAGCAGCTGACTGAATTGTGTCGGGCTTCAAACTATACTGACTGTCCGAAATAAGCAAAAAATTCCTAAAGACTTCCTGATTTCTCCCGATTATATCTGTATCTCAAGAGCAGATAGATAATGAGGATGATTCATGGCGTTTCGAAAAAAAGGTCTGGCTAGTTACGGTGAAGTAAGTGTTCAAGCAGGAACTGCTTATGCTGATTCGGTTCAACTAATACAGATGTTATTTGATGGGTTGATTGACTCACTGTCTGCTGCCGAAGGCCAGATTGAACGAAATGAAATCGAGGCCAAAGGAGAATCATTGAGCCGTGCAACGCGTATTTTATTGGGTTTACAAGGGTCCTTGGATAGTGAAAAAGGTGGAGAGATTGCCGCAAACTTGGCTGACCTTTATGACTACTGCACACGCCGTCTGTTACATGCGAACTTAAAGAATGATTTAGAAGCTATCCAAGAAATAAAAAGGTTGGTTAGCGACGTCCGCGAAGCATGGGCCCAGGTTCCAGAACTTCTGCAGCAACAGCAAGTCGCGAGCGCAGGTTGATAGCCGTGATTGGGTCTCTTGATACAAGCACCGATGCAGCAGCCTTATCTGACGAGTTTGCAGATCGTCGTTCTATTGAGCCTGGCCCACTTTTCAAAGAGATTTATTCCGGAATTATGGATATAGAAAATCCAGACGAGTGGCGCCCCTTGTTGCAAAAAGAAGTACGCTCTTTTTTTGCTCACACCACAGATATCAATACGCTACATCAATTCAAAACAATTCATCAAATTCCTCAGAAATGTGGAACAGCTTTTCATCATAAGGCCTATCTAGTAGCTCTTGAATCACTGAACATTTAGGTAATCGGTCGAAAACCTCCCGAAAATGTTGAGCTAGGCTTCGAGTTCTTTATACTCATTGTCCAACGCAGCTCATTATTTAAGGTTCTTCGCCTATGGCGCTTGATTTGATTATCGGTAAAAGCCGGGCGGTCAGTGAACTGCGTGGGCTGATACGTCAGGCGGCGAAATCAGATGCTAGCGTTTTAATTCTTGGGGAAAGTGGCACCGGTAAGGAACTTGTGGCACGTGCGCTACATTCTGATTCCACTCGATCAACACAGCAGTTCGTTCCTCTAAACTGCGGCGCGATCCCCAGTGAATTGTTGGAATCGGAACTATTTGGCCATAAAAAAGGTGCCTTTACCGGCGCAATCTCTGATCGAATAGGTCGTTTTGTGTTGGCAAATCATGGGACTCTATTCCTTGATGAAATTGGCGATATGCCAATAGAGATGCAAGTTAAATTACTCCGTGTGCTTCAGGAACAGACGGTTGATCCCGTCGGTTCCTCTACGTCTGTGCCGGTTGATGTGAGAGTGGTAGCCGCAACGCATCGCGATTTGGATAAGTACATCGATAGAGGCGACTTTCGTGAAGACTTGTTTTATCGATTGAATGTCATTCCCATAATTCTTCCCGCGCTCCGTGACAGGCGTGAAGATATTCCTGAACTTATTCAATATTATCTTAACAAGAACTTTAGCTCTGTAGCTGAGGCTCCCATTTTCGATGGCTCGTTGATTGACGCTTTGTGCGAGTATGACTGGCCGGGTAATATTCGCGAATTAGTGAATCTGGTCCACAGACTCGGTTGTTTTTTCCCAAACCAAAAAATATCCTTAGCCCAGATCCCTGCCAACCTATTGCCTGCTGATATTGCACAATTTGGGGCGACCGCAACCTATTATTTTGCTGATGGCTCTCCCATCCAGAATGAGCTGGATTTGTCGTTATATATTCCGGAGGCAGAGAATCCGGTAGAGGATGCGATTTTCAGAGCTCAAGGATCCGCTCTGCCGGTACCGGCAAATATTCTCGATTCGTTTCCAGAGGATGGAGTTCATTTGAAGGATCATTTAGCTGAAATAGAGCGTAATCTCATTATGAAAGCGCTTGAAGAATCCAACGGTAATGTGTCCCAATCTGCGCGTCTTTTGAATCTCCAGCGCACAACTCTTATCGAAAAAATTAATAAATATAATTTGGCCTGACGCTTGTCGAGAATCCGACAATATCTGTTGCCACTTGTCCCGGTGCTGAATTGCCGCCCCTGAAATAGCCGTCTGGCGCCTTGTTGCCGCTTCTGGCATGCCGCTTGCTTTCACCTCGACAGAACGTAAATAGGTGATCAGAACGCATGTATTCATCAACAACATCAAAACAACTTATAGGAATTGCTGATCCTGCTTGGCCGGAATCTGCTCCAATTGAAAAATTGGTCATGGCATCTGGTTACGAAGCACTTGTCTCAAGCCAGATAGAAAGCTTCACAAGACAAAAAGATTTGAAGATCGTTGTGGCCAAGCTAGAGGTCGGTTCGTCCCTTCAATCGATGATCGAGGCAATGCGAGCTTTCGGTGATGATGTTCAGTTTGTGATCCGAGCGAATGATTCGGATTTGCAAACGATTACAACCCTCGCCCGTGTTCCAGGGGTGCATGTTGTGGATGAAGCAGACTTCACTGAGGGGACTTGGAAGCCTATTCTTGGGGCTCAAAATACCGCGTCACCAGAGGATCCAAAGTTATTAGTTGACACCACTGCACCTCAAACACAGACATTAGATTTTGTGTTTGTTGATCCCAAATCACAGCATTTGCTTGCCCTCATCAACCGACTGGCGGTGACAAAAGCTGCTGTTCTTTTGGAGGGAGCGACAGGATCAGGGAAGGAGGTTCTCGCAAGGACACTTCATGAATTATCTGATCGCTCAGGTCAACCGTTTGTTGCATTGAATTGCGCAGCGTTGCCAGAACAACTAGTTGAGGACATGCTTTTCGGACACGAAAAGGGTGCGTTTACAGGTGCAAGTCGTGAGTCGGCCGGGGTGTTTGAGCAAGCTCAAGGTGGAACGGTTTTTCTCGATGAAATTGGTGAGATGCCAATACAATTGCAGGCAAAACTACTCCGAGTTCTTCAGGAGAAGGAAGTTGTTCGCCTCGGCGGCCGTCATGCTATGACCCTCGATTTCCGTCTGGTTGCAGCAACTAACAAGGATCTGAAAGTAGGTATTTCAGAAAAAACGTTTCGTGAGGATCTTTACTACCGAATCAGTGCATTCAAATTAAAGGTTCCAGCACTTGCAGACCGTCCCGGTGACATTGTGCCCTTGATAAATTCACTTGCTTCAAAGCACGGTTGTTCACAACCAGAGTTTAGTGAGAGTGCACTGCGACAATTATTTAGTTACCACTGGCCAGGAAATGTTCGCGAGCTTGATAACGTTATTCAGCGAGCAATCGTTTTTGCTGACTACAGACGGATCGATGCAGAGCACATATTCTTTGATGACCCTATGGTTTGTGCTGATGTCAATCTATCTCAGGTCATTAAAAACGCACGGTCTGAACAGTCATATTCACCAATTTCTCCACTAGAGACCCTGGTACCTGATCGCCCGCGTGATCTGCAGTCGGCCGTAAGGGCGAGTGAGTATGACGTGATTATGGATGCGATCCGGTCAACACGGACCCGCGAGGAGGCTGCCCGAAAGCTGGGGATAAGTCCGAGAACGTTGCGTTACAAGATGGCTAAGTTAAGAGAGTCCAGTTCTGGGCTTTCGCACTGCGCATGAGGATTGAAGGATGATAGATAAGACCGGCTCGATTCATGCGCAATTGGTGATGGACCAAATCAAGGCTTACCAAACGCGAGTGAACAAAACGCATGAACCAGAAGCTGCAATTTCACCAACGGAGGTTCAAAAACCATCATTTGGACAAACGGTTACTCAGATGGTGAGCGACGTAAACAGTGCTCAGATGCAGGCAGCAGAACTACGTACTGCGTTTGAGCGTGGCGAGAGCATTCCACTGACAGATGTTGTGATTGGTATGCAGAAGTCGTCACTAGCATTTGAGGCGACACTTCAGATCCGAAATAAGGTTTTGAAGGCCTACGAAGAAATTATGAACATGCCCGTTTAAGGATTAGGTGACCACAATGGCAACTACAACAGCAAATATGCAGGCAATACAGGCGACAGATAATGCGCCTGCAAACACCGCCGTACCTGAGGGTCAACCAAATACGACACCTGTGGTAACTGGAACTCCTGGGCTTCTCGAAAACACAGTGGGTCGTGCATTTCCAAGTATGCGAGAAATGTTGGCTCAGCCCGCAGTGAAGAGGGCAACACCGGTCATAATGATCGGAATTTTGTTTGTTTTCTTCATTGCATCGTTCATGGCGATACAGGAACCAGTGTATCGACCTATTTTTCCGGGAATGACAGATTCTGATCGACAGTCGGCGATGGAAGCATTGAAAGAGGGAGGGTTCTCTCCACAGTTAAATCGTCAGAGTGGTCAATTAGAAGTGGATGCCGGTTCGTATCATGAGGCAAAGATTTATCTCGCCTCGCAGGGTATCCCGGCGGAAGATTCAGCAAATGGGTTTGAAGCGCTGAGCCAGTCTTCTTCAATAACAACCTCTCAATTTATGGAGCAAGCAAATTACGCGGCAGCGGTAGAGCAGGAATTAGCGAAGTCGATTCTTCGCATTTCGACGGTAAAACATGCCCGTGTGCATCTGGCCCTTCCACAGCAGTCTGTGTTTGTTCGTGATCGGACACCACCAAAGGCGTCGGTTGTAATTACACGTTATCCGGGCCGTCATATGGATGCGAATCAGGTTAACGCGATTATTAATTTGGTGGCGTCAAGTGTTCCCTATCTTAGCCCAACAGATGTGTCGGTGGTGGATTCATTAGGTAACCTCTTGAGCGACACGACACAGGAAAGTCCGCTCGGATTAACCAGTGCTCAGTTACGTCATAAACAGCAGCTAGAGGAAACCTACAGGAACCGTATTTATCAGTTGCTTGGTCCAATATACGGTGAAGATAACGTGCGTGCACAAGTCGATGTTGAGCTTGACTTCACCGAAGTGGAGAGCACATTTGAAACTTATGATCCAAATGAGAAAGGCGAAAAAACTCGGTCAGAAGTGTTATCACTTGACCGTATGGCGACTGCTGATGCCGAAGGTGTACCTGGATCAACAACAAACCAGCCACCAATGGATCCAGAGTTTGATCAAGATGGCCGTGCAACTTCAAAGTCGACCGCAAATATTGGTGAAACGGTCAGTTCGCGCACGACTCGAAATTATGAGTTAGATCGTATCATTCGTACGGTCAAAGATGCTAACGGTGAGGTTATGCGTGTTTCAGTTGCAGTCGCCGTAAACCGGTTTGCGCCTGGCGAGTACCCGCAACCGCCTGAAGGTGTTGATCCCACTGATTTTGAAGGTCCATCATTGGCAGAAATGACAGAACCAGAACTGACACGAGTAAATAATTTGGTTCGTGGTGTTGTGAACTTTGACGCAGAACGGGGTGATCAGATAACCGTTGTTGCGACACCTTTTGATCCGGCCGCTGAATTGGAGAACCTTATGCCTTGGTACGAAAATGTTTTGCTTCTAGACGCTATCAAAGGGATCGTCGCGTTAATTGTATTTGCAATGATCGCATTTATCCTTGTCCGCCCAGTTGCGTACAAACTTCTTGGTATCCCGTTACCACATGAACGTAAGGCCGCCGAACAGGCTGAAGCGATGCGACTCGCGGCAGAGCAAGCGGCTGAGCCAGTGCTTGGTCCAGATGGGCAACCTCTCCCAGCCGGTGCTGTTGGTGTAAACGATGATGGTGTTCCAGTGGGTGCAGATGGGGTACCAGTTGTCGCAGAGGGCGAGATTGAAATCGGAGAAGGTGAGTCTCTCGAGGAGATTCGGGCGAAGCTTAAGCCCAAGAAGTCTTCAATCTCGGCTGATTTGTTAGATACTGCGAATACGTATGACGATAAAGTGGCCCTTATCCGGATGCTGGTTCAAGAGGACTCAGGCCGTGTGGCGACTGTATTGAAGTCAATGATTAAGGCGAGTTAAGGGGTTCGTCATGGCAGATATGGATCAACAGGAAATGACGGATGCCCTTCGAGAGGAAATCGAAGGGTTAACGTCAACTGACCGAGCAGCAGTCTTGCTCCTTCTTCTTGGGGAACAAGAGGCAGCTAATATCATCAAGTACATGGATCCTAAAGAGGTCCAAAGAATTGGAGCAGCTATGGTAAGTGCTGCTGATATGTCGCAAGAGGCGGTGAACTTCGTACTTGACGAGTTTGTTTCAACTTTGAAGAAACAAACCAGTTTGGGTCTCGGGACAAGTGACTATGTGGAAGATGTCCTGAAGCGGGCTCTGGGTGAAGACAAGGCTGCATCTGTGATGGGCCGAATCCTTCCTGGACAGGCTTCAAAAGGTCTCGAGATTCTGAAATGGATGGATGCCCGGGCGATCGCCGATATGGTGCGTAACGAGCACCCACAGGTTATTGCGATTATCCTGTCGGTACTTGAGTTTGAAGTTGCGGCGGATGTCTTACAATTTTTACCGCAAACTGTTCGGCCAGAGATTATGCAACGTGTCGCAGCGCTTGAGACAGTGCAGCCAGCTGCGATGCTCGAGCTTGAAAGCATTATGAAGAAGCAATTTAGTAACAATTCTTCTGCCCGTTCCTCGAGTGTTGGTGGCGTCAAGCAAGCCGCAAAGATCATGAACTTCGTCAAGGTGGACATGGAAAGCCAGATCATGGAAGGCTTGATGAACCTCGACGAAGATATCACGCAGCAGATTCAAGATAATATGTTCACATTTGAGAACTTGGTTGACGTTGATAACCGTGCTATTCAGACAATGATGCGAAATGTTGATCAGGATCTATTAATGACAGCGCTCAAGGGCGCAAGTGAATTTGTTAAAGAGAAATTCTTCGACAACATGTCATCACGTGCTCGGGTTATGTTTATAGACGACATGGAAGCAAAGGGGCCTCTTCGTATTAGCGACGTGGAAGAAGCGCAAAAGAATATCATGCGTACTGCTCGGAAACTTTCTGATGCCGGTGAACTTGTTCTAGCAGGTCGTGGTGATGACTTCGTCTAGGAAAGCAGCATATGTCGCCAATGGAGCTGATCTGGATCAGCCTTTCGAAGATAACGAGCTTTTGAACCAGAAGGACGATTTTCCGTTTGAGGATCCGCCCTGGCGCGTTCTTGATACTGAGGCAACATTTGAGCCGATGGAGATTGCGTCTGCTTCGGCCGCGACAACAGAATCTTCGGACACTGTTGATAAGAGCCTGGAGCCAGATAGCGTTAATGAAGCAACACAAGATACTGACTCCGAAATTGGTTCCGAGGTCTCTGAAGCGGAAATTGGAGTTGACACCATTACCAAACCTGAACCTGAGCCTGAATCCGAAGAATTACCAACGGTGATCGGTTTTACCGAAGAAGAAGTTGCAGAGAGTGTTGCTGAGGCAGTTGCCGCAAAACAGGTCGAATTGACTGAGAAATTCGAACCGAGAATTAAGGAGCTTGAGAACCAACTCTGTGAAGCACAGGCCCAAGTTCAAGAGGTGCGGACTGAAGTTCGTGAAGCCACGGAAAAAGAATTTCAGGAGAAACTTGAGTCTAGTCGTAAAACCTACGATGGACTTACTCAGAAGCTAGCACATGCTAGTGATAATGTGAGTGAGTTTTTTGAGCCGTTATCACGTTTGGCCGTTCATATTGGTGCTGAACTAGTCCGAGGTGAATTAACAGTTGGTCCGACTGCGGTGGCTAGATTGGTGCAGGGTTGTCTTGATCAATTAGAGGGTTATCAACCCAAAAAACCACCAATTTTGAGGATGCACCCCGAGGATTTGGCGGTCTATTTGTCGTCAATTAATGGTACGCCCGAGGGTGTGCAGTTACGACCTGACGAGAGCATGGCCCGGGGCGATGTCTCACTTCAAATGGACGATACAGCTGTTGAAGATTTGATCGCGAATCGGTTGGAACGATTGGCGAATCGCATTTTTGGTTTGGGGCATGGGTTTACCGATGAGGTATTTCGAACGTCCTTACAAGGGGAAGCAGACACGGAGTCCGTCTTTAATGATATTAATGACTACATAAAGCATGAAGTCATTGATGCAACTGGCGTTGAGATTTCACAAGAAATTGGTCAAGAGGCCAATACAAGTGCCGAAGGATACATAATTTCAGCCGAAGCCGAA
>MDTB01101038.1_pt1 | contig 15011 bp, 20 predicted proteins | sample 811161 | NCBI WGS metagenome assembly MDTB01 (sample SAMN05326650, study PRJNA326480) | marine metagenome | isolation source: seawater | place: Mediterranean Sea | collected 2009
AAATCTGCGACCATTTCAACATCACTGGCAATTGGTCGGCCCATTGCCCGATCATATCGTATAAATAAATCCTCAAGTGCAAGTAAAAAATCATCTGGGTCAAGATCGAGGACGTTTTCATCGGGTGCTGACCCCATTCGATCCGTTGCCGGTACAGGCCCATTTGGGCCATCAACCATCAAGACCATTCTGCCATCAACATTATCAAATACAGGGGAAGCCAGTGCTGTACTTTCTCCCGACCATTTAGCTAATGGATCTGTTTCTATAAGATTCCTTTGAATCCAATTAAACGCCTGTGGATCAGAGTACGCAATATTAACTATTTCTTTTGCTTTCTGCCTTGGATCATATGAGGCTTTTTCGCTAAGTCTCCCACTGAAAAATCGATTCATCGAATCGACCATACCAAACTGCGCTTGATCTCTTTCAGTATTTTTGCGCTGTCGGTCCTCAGTAGACAGTTGGTATTGTTGCTTCGCCGTGTTAAAACTAGAAGCCAAAATATTTTCATTTGCTAAACGGTCTCTTGTTTTTTGATTAGCCGCTTGTATCTCAAGACCTCTGTTAGTTGCCGCTAATTGATCTCGTCTAAACGCCTGATTAGCTAATTCCTGTCTCCTCTGTTCTTCTAATTTCGCCCAGCCGAGACCGGCGTTACTTCCTGTTCCGCTTCGTGAGAGTAAATCAAATACATTTCCTAATGGATTAGCCATATTATATTCCTAATGCAAAGCCTAAACCTCGACCCACCGCACCAATCACACCACTTCTCTGGTTTCGGTACTGCTGATGGGCATTGTTGTAGGCGCGTTGGCTGGAAGCCAATTGGTTGGAATAGTCACCGAGTCCTTTCAATGCAAACATCTGTCGCTGTCTGCCGAGGGAAACCAGTTCCCCCAGTGCCTGTAACTGATTTTCTTGCTGACTTAATCGCGCATCTGCGATTTGTTGAGTAGCACCAGTGGCCTCTGCCATATTCAAGTTTTGCTGATTCGCAAGCGCCTGTGCGCCGGAAAGTTCTACCCCATAGCCACGCAATCGTCTTTGCTGTCTTGCGCCACCACGTTCTGCGATCTGGCTGGATCGCTCCATAGCCGAATCAACAAGGGAAGTGTCAGTGGATGCCGCTAACAGATCTGCTTCCTGTTGTTGTATAATCGGTTTGCGAGCATCGTAGTCGGCTCGCGTTAGCGCCGCAATTTCTGCTTCTGTTCCTGTAACTGCCGCTACCATAAATTATCGCCCTTTGGTTCTCATATAATCTGGGAAACCGTCTGAATATAGAGATTTTCTTTGTCCTCCCAACCTACTGAAATCTGCGTTGGCAAAAATGTTTTGATTGCCAAGCCCGTTTTGATTTTTAAGACTATTCATATAACTTTCTCTGGCGGTTTTATTCGCCGTAAAATCCTGACCGCCCATGATCCCGCTAGCCATTTCATTGCCAAAATTCAAAAGGTCACCAAAGCGTTGCATTTTCCCAGCATAATTATCGACTTCGCCTTCAAGAACCCGGCCTGTTTGGATATTACCGACCTGTGAGGAAATACCTTGCACATCATAAAGTCCCTGTGCTTGCATCTTCGCTCCAGCGGCAAGTTGCCCAATTTCATTACCAGTGGCTTGACCTTCTGCCGCGCCCACCGCACCTGTCTGTGCAGATCCATATAAACCGGCATCAAACGCACCAACAGATGCGCCGGAACCTAGCCCACCTGAAGTTTGCGCTCGCGCAATCGACATATCGCCTAGTCCTTGGACAGTTTGCTGTGCATCCGTATTTGCTCGACCTGTGTAATAAGGAGTTTCATCAGCCGCCAGCCGTTTCACCATTTCCTGTTCACGGTCAAAGTCATACCCTTCAAGAATGTCTCTGGAGATACCTAAATTGGCTTTCGCAAGTTCACCGGGTTGAAATTTCTCTTTTTTTGGTTTACTCATTCCGCCCATTAAATAGCCCTCTTTAAATCAAACCCATAAACAAAGTTCTCCACGTTCCATCTATCTTTCCAGTTAAAGCCCTCGGCAATTCTCGACCATGCTGTTCTGCTTGAGGAAAATGAAATTCGACTGCATTTATAATGTTTCGCCAGTGCTACGGACGCATCTTCCAATGGTTTCAAAATACTGCCAAGGTAGTCTGTCGTATCAAACCAAGAGAAAGCGATGTCTAAAGATCTAACCCCATTAATGTAATCAACATCAATTGAGACAAGAATGAATCCTATATGTTTATCCGTTTTCTCTGAGAAAAATATAAATGGCGATAAATTTCCAGCTTCAACGCATTTGAAAATCTGATCGGGTGTATAAGACAAAGCGGTTTTATCTAAAATTATTTTTAAGCCGTGACGAAACCACTCCCGATCAAAGTTTATGTTGGTAGAAGCCCAAGTAATCATCAATAACCGCCATATCTGACTTTTCTGGGAACATTTTTGTCTGCGCCAGTAGCCTCGGCCCTAGCATCTCTTATCGCAGAAATAAAATAATCTTCCGCGACAGGGAACAGTTTTGGGTTAGAAAATTCGGTGTCTGGAACCCTAGCAATTTCGGAAACAGTACCGGCTACCAAGCCTTCAAAATAACGCTCGGCAAGGTCATCGGGTATTTCTGTTGCGGCTCTAGTCGGTTTGACGCAGACCTCGATACTAAGTGCATTGGAAACTCCAAGCTGTGGTGTTTGGAACAGATCTATAGAGTTACCGAATGTATGGTTAAAATACTGAGGCGTGTTTAATTCATATAAACTCGGACCAAAAGTTTGGGTTGCAAACTTGTTGGTTGTTGGGCGTAATTTTTTAGCAGTTGAGTTCTCATAATAAATGACGTTATACACCTTGTGTGTGACCGAGATAACTACGCCACTTGAACCTAAACTTGGGGTAAAAGTATAGGTTTTTTGTCCTTTTACTGTACTGACAGTAAATGTTTGACGATGAACTTCTGTCTCTTCAAAAAACCGTCTTGCGGCTCTGTTGAAGGCAGAGTCGATCACAAATTCCGGCACTTTCGGAATCTGTGCGGTAACCGCAGAGTATGCTTCAGTAAACTGCATTACTGAGGCTTAATATTGACGGGAGCGACCCTCGGTGAAACGCCTGTATCCACTGCCTGTTTGCCAGTGATCGCTTGGATGAATGCTTGATAGTAGGTCATACTGCGGTTAGCAGATTCTGCAACATCAGCATCTTTACCCAGCGCTCGATACAGAGTGTAGTCAATCACGGCGTTCGCATAAGCATCCGCGACTTCCAAGTAATTATCTTGCAATGCACCGTTCACTATAGACTGCGCCGCAACAATCTCATCGGGATGTTTGGTATACATCACCTCAAGTTTCCCAGTAGCTGGGCTTGGTTGTGGCGGATATACATAAAAGTTCTTAGGATCTTGCTCGTCAAAGATAAAGTGCTTTACTTCTTGAGCGGGTTTGCCAGACGCGGTTGAATGCCAATCAGGTACAAATCGATCCAATGTTTCTCTTGAAACTGGCCTAACACTTCGGGTTGCGCCAGTATACGAGTTACGGATCACCGACAAAAGACGAATTGCTGAAGCGGGGAGGGACTGTTTAGTTCCCGGTGCAAGTGCGCCGGTAGTAACCCCATTAACAGTCGTACCTGTTGCATCCATATCTTCATTTCGGACAATCGCATCAGGTTTGTAGTTACAAATTTCCCTCTGAGCATCATTAATATATCCAATCAATTCCTCATCAATCCAGCGAATGCCAGAATCGTCCATTAGCTGGAATTGAACCCGTTTGATTATTGAAGCGACAGTTGTACTCATCGTTAAGCCTTCTTATACTTTTTACCATTCCAAGTAAAAGTTGATCCCATTTTTGCTGATGCATAGGCTTTCCTAAATGACTTAGCTTTATCGCTACCTTTTTTATACGTTGAGTAGCCCTGCTTCGTTGTCTTCACAGCTTTGTTGGAGACTTTTGGTTTGGTTGTTTTTGAACTCATGCTTTTAGATACCTTTTTGATATCAGCCTGAGTTTTGGCGCGAGAAGCGGCTACTTTCTTTTGTGCATCCGCCGCTCTGCTTCCCGAAGTGCCTTGAAGGGCGTATTCTGCTCCAAATCCTCTGCCGCCGCTTTTTGGCATTGCCGGACTTTTAGCAACAGGTGATGTCATCCGAGATTTCCTAGACCCTGCTAGTTTACGATTTTTAGCGGCTTGCTCCTTCTTTTTAGCGACTTGCTCCTTTTGGTAAGGTGACATGCCAGAGGCTTTTCGATTTTCAATATCCGTCATCAGCCGCGTATCAGATCGCGACATGTTTGCTGTATCATAGCCAAGTCGTTTTGCTTTACTAACCTTATTTTTCGCGAGTGCAGACTGCATCTGCGCTCCAGCGCTATTCGCCCTGTTTTGTGCAGTTCTTCTTTTCATCTTACTCGCTACAGCTTTCGCTCTAGCGGTTGATTCCATCAATTTGGTTTGTTTTGACTTACCAGAAGCCGGTCTTTGGGCTTTTTTTAAGGCAAGATTTTTTCGTGATTTACGGCGAATATTACCGGCGCTCATAATTTTTGCTTCCTATAAAAAAGCCGCTCCCCCCCAACCCCCAAACATAATTGGGGAGGTTGAAGGAGAAGAGGGAGCGGCAAGCGGGAGATAACCTAACCTAAAATTAAGTACAGTTTTACGGAGCCAGCTAACTGATCTCCATTACCCGGTGCGGCGGTAACCGTGATAGTTACTTTCGCATTGGCAGTCAATCGTATTGGTGAGAAGCTAGTAGGATTAGTTCCTACAGTTCCACCAGATCGAACCTCTGTAGTCGTTGCGCCTAGAATTGAAGCCGCATTGCCAGATGTGTTCAACCCGACTGTTACTGACATTGTTGTGCCGTTATCAAGGTCACTTGAAACGAGGGTTGCCCCCATGATTGTTTCACCCTTGAATACATTGCACATCTCGATAACGTCAGCGTCTGCCATTAGTGGGGAACCACTTGTGCCTGTGCCTGTAAATGTCATTTCTGACACGCGAATGCCCATCGAACCCTGTGGATGAGGTTTGAACTCATTGTAGGATCGGATGTGATCAGTTTGAAGAGTTGCCATATTTCATCCCTCCTTAGTTAGCTACGTCTAGCACGATGACACCAAAATCTTCTGGTGTATCGGGCGTAGAGGTTGTTTGTTGTACGGGAACAAATTTTGGCTTTAAGAAACCTAAGATTTTGCTAACAGAGATTGCATATTGATTGCCATAATCAAATGTCTCTTCAACATAATCGGCTTCTCCAAGATCTGCCATACCCAACGCTTGAGCGCCACAGAAAAGAACGCGAGTACCGGGGATATTACTACTTGCTCCCCATTGGGTTGCGGCTTTGTCGTTGTGATACACATGTCGGAACTCATGCACCATCACTCCATCGACCATCACTGACTCACTGCCTTGGAAGAGTTGGTTTCCATCACCACGGACACCCGCACTTCGGACATTCGATATGAAATCAGCGTCCAGTTTCAGTTGCGCCATAATGTGTGGAGTAACGAACATATGGAAAATTTCTTCATTCCCACCTTGTCGCACACCTCTGATGTAATGATCTTTAGCCGCCGCCTTCAATTCAACGATTGTTCTGTAACCAATTTGATCAGCGGCAACTAAGTCTGCGATGCCAGATCCAGTGGTTATTGGGACAATTGTTTTGTTACCAGAAGCATCTACTTCCGCTCTGTAGTGGCGGTTAGTCGATGGTGCGGTCACTGCGCTTGCAAAGTCGAGATCGGAAAAGTTCATCCCGTTACCTAGTGCAGTTCTGAGTGCGCCGTTCGTTCGATAGTTGTAGGTCACTCCAGATAGCGTGAGAAACGCAAGCTGGTCAATTCGGTCAGCGAACCAGTATGCGAGTACATCTCTGGAAGTCTCTCTGAAGTTGACGATGGAAGCCTGATCCGCCATTCGACCTGCAAGTCGGTTAGCTTGTCGCATTTGATCGATGGTGATCACCGTATCAAAAGCTCTGATCGCTTCTTCGTTACCCTCTAGAGTTGAGTCTCCCATTACACCATCAGACTCAAGATCTGCAATCAAGGTCAGAACCGCCCGTGTTCCTTTTTCAGAAGCGGTGAGTTCTGTGATCTGTTGAATCATGCTGTTTGCGCCAGTTCCGGCAAACTGCATAATAAAGCTGTTGTTCCGAGCCATTTTCCAGAAGTCCATGCTCCAGAAAGTTTTCTGCTCGTTTGTCAACAGACTAAAATTAGTATTAGCCATGTTTAGCCCTCGTTAAATGAAACAAATTTTTCACTCGTATCGTGAGCCACGGCATCAGCTTTTTTGTGTCAGTGACGACAAGCACACTTTCGCAGTGCTACTCGCTAGACCTATCGTTGTCTAGCCACGAAATATTTGCAATGCCTATAATAAAGGGCGATTTAGGCTGTGTCAATCGCATCCTCTAGTGGGATCAACGATGCATTACTTCCATATGCGGTTATTAACGCACTTGCATGTGTATATAGGGTATTGATGTCTGTATTTGCCGTATTCGGAAGAATCGCTTTTGGAGCCTCCGACAGTATTTCCAAAGCAGACCTGACCGCTATGACATAGGTTTGACTACTATAGGTAAATTTGACCAGATAAAAACCATTGTCAGTGCGGGACATATAGCCAGCACCAGTATTCCCGAAGGGTGTAGTAGAGTTTGACTCAAATGTTAAAACTGTACCTGTCATCCAAAGTCTCCTCTCAATTTTTTAATTTCATCATTCGACAACTTCGCAAAAGAGTCGCGTGTAATGGTCGCTGGGTTTATTGGTGTTTGCGCCGCAGTTCGACTACTTTCACCCCCCAGTTTGGGCGGTTGCTTTGCGGCGGCCTCTGCTTTGCGCTTCAAATCTGCCTCAGTATTTCGTTTTGCAGTAGAGGGGCCGGGGATCACTGGCGTTCCAGTGCTATTGAGTCCTACATTGTTAGTCGTGTATTTTACTGCCTTTTGCAGTGCATCCACAGAATCATACCCTTGTCCAATAAATGCAGTCATTAACTCATTCGTTTCATCGATCAGTGTCTGATCTGCTTTTTCAGAGTTTACGTCCAACTGAGGTAGCGCCGCAGTAATTTTTTTAACTTCTTGACTTAGGGTAATCTGTTGCTGAGTTTGATAGGTTTTTTCCTCAACTGTTGAGTTCATCTTTTCAGTAAACTCGTTTTCCAACTGGGTTCGTTCAGCTTGGCGAATTTCCCGCCGGATCTGCTTCGCTTCACCAGTTTTACCGTCCATGACTGCATTCATGTAATTTTCTTCGGCTTTATCAAAGTCAAACTCAATCTGTTTCGGTTTTTTATCTTCGGTTTTTACTCTCTTTTGCAGTTCCTTTAACTGGTTCTCCAACTGTCTGCGCTTTGCTAACTCTTGATCCAACCTGTCTTTGGGGATCATATGGGTTTTCTTTTCCGGTTCTTCTACCGTTTCCGCAACAGTCTCCTCTGTTGTACTATCCTCGGTATTTTCTTCTTTGACTTCAGCTTTATCATCACTTTCTTGGTTTTCAACGGGGGTTTCCTCCACAGCGACTGCTTCCTCAATTTCCGGGGTTTCTGCTAACCCCGAAACTGAATCTCCCCGATCTGTTGGTTGATTTGTGACTTCATACTTTGTTGGTGTCCAGCCAAGTTCATCAACTGGTTCCTTCTTTTTAGCCTGTGCCATTTATTTTCCTCCCACTCTCTTTAATATTCGATTTCAATTCTTTAACCTTCATGATTTCGGTTGCCAGTTTTGTACCCTCGCGTAGTTGTGCGATTTCACTTGAGTTATCATGGGACATCTTCGACATCTCTAATCGTGCGTCTAACTCAACCATTCTGGAACGTAAATCCGACTCAAGTTTTTGTAGTTCGATTTCCGGAACAACCCCCTCAGACCGGGCTTTTGCCATAGCTAATTCAGTGTCGGCTCTCAGTTTCATAATTTCCGATTCCAGTTTCATGACCTCAAATTGCGCCGCTTGCATCGCAAGTTGCTGTTGCATCTGGACCAACTGTTGCTGTTCCGGTGTTTTCTCTCTGCCGGTGATTTGGCGAATCGTTTTTGCCAATGCACCTTTCTTATGGAGGTGTGAATATTCAACGATGAGATCGTCTGGGATCATGACTCCGGCTTGTCTTAGTGACAGCGCCTGTGCAAACTGAATTTCGTCAAACGTATCTCTGGCGGGTGCAGTACCTACTGTAATGTCGTACTCACCAATTGTCAGATCGTTGATGATTCTGCCGGTTTGTGGATCAATCTGATTTACTACCAGTTCATTTCTTGGTTTCAGTGGATCAGATTCATCGGTGATTTGCAGTATGCGTTCATCAGTGTAGAAACTCTGAATGAGACTAACCACTTTTCGGGCTAGGATTTGGCGCGTAAACCGCAAATGTTCCATTGGAATTTGTATCTGAACCTGTCCCGCCGCTTTGTTCCTTTCCAGCGCAACGCCAGATACCTCTGGTGAGGCACTCCCTAAGAGAGCATCCGTGACCCCTGAGATTTCCTTGATATTAGACTGGCTTTTCTGAGCAATCTTGTCCAATCCCGTTGGAATACTGTTCGGTGGGATTTTACTTGGCGGCGTACTTCCTCGATTATGGACCATGACAAGGCCAGTTTCTGATCCTCGTTCAGCCAGTTCATCTTCATCCAGATTTGATAAAGAGCCTTGCTCAATAATCCATCCACTATTTGCTGTTGTATTAACAATGTGCAGTTCTTGGGACGCAAGTTTATTGAGTTGTTCTTGCGGCGATAACAGATTCCTGACCATGCCGAACGGTTTTCCGCGCCGGAAATACGGAAAAAACGGTACAATGGTGAGGTCATGGTACGGACTCCAATCATCGTGCAATACCACACGATCTGCGGTAACGGTGTAACGCACTCGCCGCACATTCTTCGATGTAATCATGTACCCATTTTCGTCAGCAAACTGGCGTGTCTGGTCTTTATCAAAATGTGCGGGAACGGGTCGCATATCCCCAGAAGAGGCCCGCATAAAGAAGTCTTGTTTCACTAATTTTCTATGTTGTCGTTCAATCACCCTTACTGACCGTACCGACTCAACTTCCCCTTTGCCGATATAATCGGAGCGGTAGTTTGACAAGTCGGTATCCCCGAACCCTTCGGTGTAGTCCTCATAGGAGATGGAATCACGCCCATAACTTTGTCCGGATTTGGCGTAGTATTCGACACTTTTGGCTTTTTTCTCGCCATACATTTCGCTGATTTCGTCCAAGGACAACCAGCGGGTTTTAAAAAATTCTTGCCAATCTTTCGGATCGTATGACTTGGCATCGGGGTCGGGGAGAATATCAATCGGGTCTTCAACGGATAAGCGTATCTCACCATTCACATTATCATCAAAATCAATACGAATATCGAAATACCCTCGATCTTGAATCAACCCATCACTGAACATCTGACTTTCAATAAACTGGAAGTCGTTGTTGTCCATAATCTGTTTATACACCTTGGTCATGGTGTCAGCCAAGCCTTGGTCCGTAGACTTCCTCGGCTTAAAAACAACATCGGCTTCTTGGCTGGCCTGATGTCCCAGTATGGTGTTAATGGTGGATAAAATAGTGTTAATGGTTAACGCTGGTCTACCCTCGGCATCCAGTTTTTGTTTGTCCATCTCATCCCACTGTTCGCCCCGATAATACGCATCGCATTTCTTAGCGATTTCAATATAATCAAGATGACCGCTATCACGGGCGCGTGAGTACCGTGACCACTGATTGTTAGCGGTCTGTACCTCTTTATCGGATATTTCAGCCATTATTTATTCTTTTTCTTCTTCTTTTTTGGCGGTCTTCCCCGTTTGTTTCCATATGTCCCAGCACCACTTGGCATGTTATACGCTCCTTGACAGTAGTTACGCTCTTATTATAGGCATTACCTATATATTAAGCAAATTATGCGCTCATGGCTGATCGATAGTTCCCAGCCCTTACGAGTTTTGGCAGTTTATCGCGCCAGCTTGGGGGATCAGCTTCGGGTCTTTCTCTGAAGCTATAGAATGTAGCCATCATCTGGCCTATCCACGCAAGCGCGTCCACCATGTCATCATGTACCCCATTGGGGAAGCGGAGCATTTCATTCACCATGTCATCCGCCCATAACGTATGTCTCGGAAACCACACCATCCCCTGTTGCATCCGCCCCTGTATCGCTCTTGCGCGAGACTCCTTATCCCTACGCCCTGTGCGTAACGGTTCAACATACATCGAATACAGTTTCCGTTCGCGTATCCTTTTTTCCAAGAACGGACCTATCGCCATCTCGATATGGCCTCGCTCGATGCCGGTAATCTGCGGCTCCCAGTAATCATACAAATCAAGGATCTTCTCCACTAATTCGCCACCGTCCCAGCGACCCCGTTCGCAATCGAGGACATACAGTTCATCTTCTTCATCGATCCCACAGATCACGCCGACACTGTAGTCGTTGCGCTCATTTTTCCCTATCGCCAAGTCCCACGCCGCATAAATCGTCATCCGCTCGGTATCAATCTCCTTCGGATCGTAGTGCTGGATCATGTCGGGTTTGAAGTATGCACCTTCGTCTGATACCGGCTCTTGCTGGTAGAGTGCGCTCCAATCATGCACTCCTACAGCCCTCCTAATCCGCATTAGGTCTTTAATTGGGTATCGGGCTGGGTGCAGGGCATCACCTTCTTGGCGATACGTTTCTATTTCAGTGGCAATAGCGGGATATTTCACAATCTCCCACGCATCACCCCCTTTCTCTTGCTGGGTTAGGAGCCATCCACCTAAATCACGGTCATGCCACCGAGTCATGATCAACAGCATCCCGCCGCCGGGAGCCAAACGGGTATAGGCAGTGGAGGTATACCAGCCAATAATCGATTCTTGGGTCACTTCAGACTCTGCTTCATCCCGGTTTTTCACGGGATCATCAATAATCATGCAGTGTGCGCCGCGCCCAGTGATCGGTCCTTGGCATCCCGCCGCAGTGTAGCCGCCTTGTTTGGTGGTCAGCCACGCCTCGGCAGACTGGGATTCCGGATCGAGTTCGGAGTTTGGGAATAGGACATGGTATCCGTTCTCTCGGATAATACTGCGGACTCGGCGTGAGAACGTCATCGCCAGAGAAGAGGAGTAGGATACGGCAATAATCTCATGGTTGGGGTGGTTGCCTAAGTGCCACGCCGGGAAACATCTTGAAGCTATCTCACTTTTCCCATGTCGCGGCGGCATGAACAGCATCAGACGCGGCGACTTTTTATCAATAATGTCCTGTGAGAATTTCTCCAGACGCGAACAAATGTCCTTATGCACCCATCCCGCTTTGTATTCTTTATTGAACCGTTGAATGAAGGGGAGAAGATGTCGCCTGGATAATTCTCTGGACGCAAGTTCTTTTTTTGCTTCCGCCTTTATGTCTACCGACAATTCCACTTCCTGAGAGATTTATTAATTCTGCTATTTGGATCGTTTGCTGTCTTTTTACTGGTCAGCCTCTTTTTCATACCCGACATGCGGGCGCAGAATGAAGCTCTTCTTTTTGCATCTTTTGATCCCTTTTTCAGTTTGCTGGGGGATTTGGTGACTGCGGTTTTCAGTTTAGAACCGGGATTGGCTTTGCGGTAGGAGGCAACGCCTTTTTTATTTAAACCGCCGCTTTTGCTTTTTCCTTCTTTACGTTGCCATGCGGGGGATCTAGCCATTGTCGATTCTTTCCTTAATTCGCCTATAATCCTCGCGTAACGCCTTTTTCATCAAATACCTGTTCAAATCAAGAACCGTGTAGTCCAATGCGGCGGGATTTTCATAAAAACACGCTTTTGGGGCATCAAGAGGTTGGTTAGGATTGGCGATTAGATGAATTTTTTTCATCAGAAAATACCTGTTGTTGCAAGGGAACTTTTACCTTCCATTTCTGCCCATGTACTGTTTCCACTTCAACAGTTTCAACCTCTTTCGGAAGGTATAGATCCATTGGATCAGTATGTGTGCGGCAAAGGCGGGGATCATTGGTTAACTGTTTGGTTTTTTCTTCCATTTTCTCTTAAAGGTCTCAACTTGGGTTAAAATGTGGCGCAGATTAGGCTAGTACGTCAGATGTTTTTGTGGTGTCTTTCACACAGGTTGATAAGGCTCCAGCTAGAGTCATGTTAAGTTGGATGATTTTTTTAGCGATCTCTGCTTCTTTGGCTTTCGATGCGATGATGCACTGATCATAGGTTTCATAACTCACTGGCGGTTCAGCTGTCAGGTTGTAGCAACCCATTTGGGTGGTGCAAAACATGAGTAATACTGACCACATCACTACAATTCCTTAAAATCTGCGTCAATAACTGACGGATCATCGAGACCAGCGAGTTTGGCGAGTTCAGCATCGTCCAGATTTTTCATTTTGTGTGAGTTTTCTACGGTAATTTGCAGTGCTTTTGCTTCTGGTGCGTATAAACCGTTCAGTTTTCCGATCTCGCGGAGCGCATTGACCTCTTCGGTTGCGTTTCCGGCCTTATAATAGGATTCTAGGAGCATCATGGAGAGTGAATCACGGGTAATGGCAAGGGTATTTATAGAGCGGGACGCAAAACCATCGATTATGTCTTTAATCAGAGGGTTGCGGAGCCATTCTTTTGCCAATGTAGGGGTTGCGCCGACTGATTTTGAGGCTTCGGCTACAGTTTGGCCCCCGGAAATGTGGTAGCAGAAGCGTTCTTGTTGTCTTGTAAGGTCGCGTAGCCCTTTGCGGCTGAAGACGTTTCCAGCAACGTAGCGACTAGGCGTTGTGACTGCGGCTTTTTCCATAGGCATTGCCTATATTATCAGGAAATTAAAAAGAATGCCAGAGACAGTGAAGAGGGTCTGCCTCTGGCTACAACATCACTAAGAGGAGGAAATAATGTTGTATACTACGTTATACGACTTGGTTTGAAAAAATTGCAAAAAATTTTGAAAAAAATAAAAAAAAATTTGAAAATGCGGTGAATATACATGTTGCATGTTTTGTAGTTGCACCGTTGAAGACTACACTCCCCCTTTTTTTAATTGGCAGAACCGCTCCCTTATTTCTTTGATGAACCTAGTTGGCCTTTTTTTTAGTAGCTTCTCGATTACCGTGAGTCCCTGCGCTTTTGGGACTTTGACCTCGCCCATTAGTTTCATTGAAGGAAAACGTGTTGCCGCTGTAGAAATGCTTTATGAATTTAGTAGCGACTTGGCCTTCCATTCGGCCTCCTAATCGCTGGTCGTAGTAATTTTTCTTCTAACAGAAAGTCACGAATTGGTCGCCGCCGAATTTCCTTCATCTTCTATATTCTTAATGCCTGTTGCTTAAACTGCTCTTTTTCTCTTTATATTGTCTGGATTTCTCAGACAAAGTTGCCGATTGATTATGCTTCCCGCCAAGAACGCAATAGCCAACTCCGCTTAACGGCATATTCTTTAAGATGTCGAAGCGCCTATTACATAAGCCTGATTTCGTAGTTTTTTTCCATTGGGTACTATCATAGAAGTCAAGTGTTAAATATTATAAAGGTTATACTTTTATTTTGCGCCCACATCAGACGTATGGGAACCGTATCAGGGCCGCGTGACGCACTTTCACCCCCCAAGGCTGGGGTGAAAGCACACACACGCTAAAATGCCAGATGCAAGGCTCGTTGATTTTTCCAAAACTTTTCACCCTTGACACATGCCTCGCAAGCTCGCCCTGAGTCAAGGGCCGTGGGCCGCGAAGCGCGGTGAAAACTTTTGGAAAAATAAGCCTCGAAACGCCCCCCTTGCATCAGGCATTTTACCCTGATGCGGTAGCCATACGTCCAATGTGGGCGCTTTTAAAATAAAAGGAAATATCAAATGGAAAAAAACAACGAAATCAGTTATGTAATGGACTTCGACATCTTAAAAAATCTGCCGAGCGGAGATAAGACCATTGCGTTCTTGGCAGGCAGCATAATCAACACATTCGACAACTTTCTATTGTCTGAGAAGTCCAGACAATATAAAGAGGATCAGTTTAAGCAAGTCGAGGCATTAAGAATTAAAATAGAAGATGAAGGGAATTCGGCGGCGGCAAATCCGGATTTCTGTAAGAGGAAAAATTACTACGATCAGCTGGAGGCCGAATGGAAGGCCAAGGCACTCCTGAGAGAACATTTCTACACCGACTTTAAAACCCGTTTTCCTTCAATGAAACTAGCGGGAGAGGTGAAAGCCTCAAAAGCTGTCGAGGGACTCACGGAGATTGAGAAGTTACTAAAGGCCAAATAGGCCCATCAAAGAAATAAGGGAGACTTGTTCTTCCTTATTTTTTGGCTCGTTTCGTCTTCAACGATGCAACTACTATCACAGGGGTAAAAAAGGGGAAATTAATAAAAAGGTGCCGATTCTTGCAAAAGTTTCAGTACCAAAACGCGATTTTCAGTACCAAAAACAAGGTTTCAGTACCAAAATGTACCGTGACCAATAAAACGCGGTAACTGCGGTAAATAGGAATCGTAGTTTTATTGAGATACAGCGAATGTTCAGTAATGGTACGGTTACTTTCGTTTGAAAAATCGCAAATAAAATCATGATAAAACAAATGATTTTTTTTCAATATCAGAAATATCACTGGTACTGGTACTGACGTTTTGTTAGTAGGACCACAGAAAACAGAAAAAAATATTGTATTTTTTTCTGGACGGCTAATAACCATTTGGTACGTACCAGTACCATTTCTCTTGAAACCCTCATCACACATGGCTTTCAAGCGATTGAGTTTCAGTCCCGGTACTGAGTACCACTTAGACATAACCTATTGAGGAATAGATATGAAAATAGATATTGCAGGGGGCATCGGATTCATATACGGTGCATCAGCACAAATTATTACTGTCGTAAGAGAGACTATCACACCAGAAGATACATCTCTGAAATCCCTCGCCTTCAAATTCAGATCAGGAATTGTGAACGGAAAACAAACAATCCAAATGGCTGGCTCAGAAGTGAGTCACTCCAAGGAGTTTGAAG
>MDTB01114381.1_pt1 | contig 15011 bp, 16 predicted proteins | sample 811161 | NCBI WGS metagenome assembly MDTB01 (sample SAMN05326650, study PRJNA326480) | marine metagenome | isolation source: seawater | place: Mediterranean Sea | collected 2009
AAACTTCGCAATTGGCGAGGTAGCTCAGTTGGTTAGAGCACAGGACTCATAAGCCTGGGGTCGGCGGTTCGAATCCGCCCCTCGCTACCAAATAATTTTATGAGTATAATTAAATTTTTAAAACTAATAAGATTGAATTAATCTTTATGAGCAAAATAGATGTACTTTTTGTTACACCTCAATCAAGACTTGAAGTATATCAAGGTTTATCAAATGAATTTGCAGCTATAGAACCTCCTGTATGGTCATCATTAATTGCAAACTTTTTATTAAAAAAAAATTATCATGTAAAAATTTTAGATGCCGAAGCAGATAATCTTACCCATGAAGAAACTGCTCAAAAAATAGCAGATTTGTCACCTAAGTTAGTTGTTTTTATGGTGTATGGTCAGCAACCTTCTGCTTCTACACAGTGCATGCCTGGTAGTAGAAAAACTTGCTCTAAATTAAATGAGATTACTAAAAATGAAATTAAATCAATAATCATTGGAACACATGCATCTGCCTTACCAAAAAAAACTTTGCAAGAGGAACCGTATACTTATGTTTGTCAAGGCGAAGGCCCAATAACGATTGAAAATTTAATTAAATATATAGATGGATCCTTAAAAGATATTAAACAAATACCTGGTCTATGGTATTACGATAACGATAATAATATTTCCTCAAATACTCCCGCCAAAATGTTTGAAAATTTAGATATAAATTTACCTGGTCAAGCTTGGGATTTACTAGACATGTCTAAATATAAAGCTCATAATTGGCATACCTTCGGAAATTTAAAAACAAGAAATCATTACGCGTCATTACAAACTAGTCTTGGATGTCCTTTTAAATGTACTTTTTGTTGTATTAATGCTCCTTTTGAGAGAAATACAATTAGATTTTGGTCACCTGAACATGTAATTTCACAAATTAAAATATTAGTAGAAAAATATAATATCTTTAATATCAAGATCCCTGATGAAATGTTTGTACTTAATCCGAAACAAGTAAGCGGTATATGTGATGCAATAATAGCCTCTGGTTATGGTGATAAACTAAATTTTTGGGCTTATGCTAGAATTGATACTTTAGAAGATGATCAAATGTTAATTAAGATGAAAAAAGCTGGAATAAAATGGCTAGCATTAGGAATAGAGTCTAGCTCAGAGCATGTAAGGGACGGGGTAATCAAGGGGCGATTTGATAATTATGATATAGAGGGAATAGTAAAAAAAGTTAGAGATATGGGATTTTATGTTGGAGCAAATTATATTTTTGGTTTACCGGATGATACACTGGATTCCATGAAGCAGACGCTTGATTTATCTCTAAGAATAAATAGTGAATGGGCTAATTATTACTCTGCAATGGCTTATCCGGGTTCTAAACTACATTTAATGGCAAATCAAAATTCCTGGAAGTTACCTGAAAGTAAGAATGGACCAGGGTGGATAGGTTATTCACAACATGCGTACCAATGTTTGCCCCTAAGAACACAGCATGTTAAAGCATCAAATGTACTCAATTTTAGAGATGAAGCCTTTAATACTTATTTCAAAAATTCAAACTATAAAAAGCTAATAAAAAATACTTTTGGTATCGACACAGTTTCGCATATAGAAAAAATGACCTCATTTAGTTTGAAGAGAAAGCATCATGATCAAGAAGTTGACTATTGATTTAAATAGAAAATAAACTAAAAATAATGAATGAAAAAATTTTCCTCAATAATTATATCCGGAGCTTTAGCTCAAGATCATGAGTTTATTTACCCTTATTATAGACTTTTAGAGGCTGGAAGTGATCTAGATATTTGTTTAATTGGCGGAAGTGCCGTTAAGGGTTTTTTGGGGACAACTCTTCCTCCTAATAAAGATCATAAAGTGAAAGATATAGATCAAGTCGATGTAAAAGATTATGATTTACTTGTTTTACCTGGCGGAGTTAAGGCTATGGAAAAAATAAGGCAAGATAAAAGGTTAATTAAATTTATTGCTGATTTCCATAATCAAAATAAAGTGATTGCATGTATTTGTAGCGGCGCTCAGCTGTTAATCTCAGCCAAAATTATTAAAGGAAAAAAAATAGCGGGTTATTATAGCATGCGAGATGATATAACTAATGCAGGGGCAATTTATACAGATGAACCTGCAGTTGTTGATGCTAAAATTATCACAACCGCACACTATAAAGATATGGGACCCTGGATGGCTGCCACACTAGAATTTTTTAAATGAAAACTTCAGAAGTCTATTATGACAACAAGGTCATAAGTAAGCCTTGGGGTTATGAATATGTAATACATAGGGTAAAAAAAAAATTATCGGTCACATATCTCAATATTAATCCAGGCAAATCTACCTCTCTACATTGTCATACTAAAAAAAAAACTGGATTTATAGTTTTAGAGGGAAAGGCAAGAATACAACTTGGTCTCTGGAAAAGTGAACAAAAAGATTTTACAGCACCGTCAAAGCTTATGATAAGGACCGGTCTCTTTCATTCGATTAAATGTATATCAAATCAACCTTTAATAGCGCTAGAGTTTGAAACTCCATGTGAAAAAAATGATTTAGTAAGATACAATGATCCATATGGAAGAGCTCTTAAACCATATGAAAAAGGAAAAAAATTTGAAAAAAAAATATTAAATTACATAAAATTGATCAAGCCTAAAGGGAAAAATAAACAGAAAATAAACTTTAAAAATACAAGCTTATTTTTTGAAAATCACTCAAGTTTTAAAACAATAATATCGAAAAGTAAAAATACTATTTTTGCAGTTGTAAATGGTTTTGTTGGCACAAAAAATAATAGTAAAGTGCTTGCTCCAGGAGATATTGTTAAAACAGGCACTATCAAAAAATTATCAAAACAATTTAAGATTAAAAAAAAGTTAACTCTTATAAGAGTTGAAAAAAAATGATTAATAAAAAAATAAAACTTAAAGTTTTAGATAAAGCTACATTTTGCCGTGCATTTGAAGAGGAAGCTTTTAGAAATATTAAGAAAAAAAATATTAAAATTCCTGTATATCTGTCAGCTGGTCAAGAGTTAATACCTTCAACTTTGTCTGAAATTTGTAAAATTAAAAAAGTTAAACCTTTGTTGTTTGGCCAACATAGATGTCACTCAATATATTTAGCTTTTGGAGGAAATCCAGCAAAGCTGGTTAGAGAGTTGATGAGTAAAAGTGATGGGTGCACATGGGGAAAAGGAGGATCAGCATCTATCCACTCTACAAAAATTAATATGTATGGTCATGATGGTTTAATGGGAAGCAATGGACCGGTAGGAGTTGGAGCATGTTTTGCTACTGGAAAACCTACAATAATTTTTTTAGGTGATGCAGCTGCTGAAGAGGATTATGTATTAGGCGCAATGGGATGGGCCTCTAAAAAAAAGTTACCTATAGTATTTATTATAGAGGATAACAATCTTTCAATTTTAACTGAAAAAAAAGTAAGAAGAAATTGGGAAATTAGTGATGTTGCTAAATCTTTTAAAATAGAATCTTATGATATAAATGATGTTCCACAAAATATATTTAAAGTATCAAAAAACTTTTTTAAAAAACCAATTTTAGTAAATATCAATACAAATAGATTATTTTGGCATGCAGGAGCTGGTCAAGATGATCCAAAAACTCTTGATAGATTAAAATTAGAGATAAAAAAATTGGGAAAAAGAGCAAGTTTAATTAATGAAAAAAATAAAATGAAAGTAAATAAATTATGGCAAAAACAGTTAGAGAGACCATAAGACAAACTCTTCATTATCATTTAAAAAGAAAAAAAGGCTTAGTTTTTGGCCAATGTTTAACAGCAGTAGGTTGGGTAGGCGGAACTATTCCAAAATTATCTGAGCGAGACGGTTTAATAGAATTAAATATGGCAGACGTAGCTAATGGAGGAATAGTAGCTGGCGCGGGCCTTTCAAATAGAAGACCAATTTATGTAATTAGGTATCAAGGTTTTAATTGGTTTAATGCTCCTATCATTTTAAATTTTTCATGTAAATCTAAAGAAATTTGGAAAGTACCTTGTCCAATTTTTATTAGAGGTATAGCAATGGAAGGCTCTATAGGGCCTGTTGCAGGTTCATCACATCATTCACTATATTATAGAATGCCAGGTGTTAGAATATTATCTCCAATGACACCTAAGGAGTATGAATTGGCTTACAAAAGTTTTATGAGAGAGGATGAGGTTTACTATATATCAGAACATAGAGGTAGTTATGATAATAAAATTGAGCTTAAAGATTCTTTAAGTGATAATTGTGATTTCATAATTTTTGCCATATCTATAACTAGATTCGCAGCTTATGAAGCAAAAAAGGAGTTAGAAAAAAAAGGTTATAAAGTAGGAATTGTAAATATTTTATGGATAAAACCCTTTAAAATTAAAAAAAGCTGGCTTAAAGCATTAAGAAAAAGCAAACATGGAGGAATTATTTTAGACGACGATTATCCCCAAGGTATAATTAATGATTTGGCTTACCAATTAACCCATGTTTCTAATAATAAAGTTTATACTTTAGGATTGAAAAATAGATCAGCAGGGTTTTCAAAAAAATCAGATAATTTACCGCCTAATAAAAAAGATATAATAAAAATGGCTGAAAAAATAATTAAAAATAAAAAAAAGTGATAATAACTAAAACACCATATAGAATTTCTTTTTTTGGTGGAGGTTCAGATTACCCTGAGTGGTATAAAAAAGAACAAGGCATAGTATTATCATCTACAATTGATAAACATATATATATAACATGTAGATACCTACCTTCATTCTTCTCACATAATTATAGAGTTGTGTGGTCTAAAATTGAGGCTGTCAAAAAAATTAATGAAATAGAACATCCAGCAGTAAGAGAACTGCTTAAATATTTGAAAATAAATGAGAAATTAGAAATACATTATGACGGTGATCTACCTGCAAGAAGTGGAATGGGATCAAGTTCTGTGTTTGTAGTGGGATTAATGAAAGCTTTATTAACATTAAAAAAAAAAAAAATAAGTAGAGAAATTTTAGCAAAAAAATCTATAAATTTTGAACAAAATATTCTTAAGGAAATTGTAGGCGCACAAGACCAAACAGCAGCAAGCTATGGAGGATTTAACAAAATACAATTTTTTAAAAATAAAACTAAAGTTGTTCAACTTGACTTTAAAAAAAGCCTAAGCAAATTAAATGAAAACTTGTTGTTAATATATACCGGTATACAAAGAAACGCCCAAGATTACGCATCTGATTATGTTAAGAAAATAGACAACACTAAAAAAGCAAATATAAAAAAAATCATTGATCAGGCAGCTCTAGCTGAAAAATTATTAAAAAAAGGCGATGTCGATAATTTTGGAAGTTTACTACATGAAGCTTGGGTTGAAAAAAAATCGCTTAGCAGAAATATTACAAACATTAAATTAGACGAACTTTATAATTTGGCTAGGAAATTTGGTGCTTTAGGCGGAAAATTATTAGGTGCAGGTGGGGGTGGATTTTTTTTACTTTATATGAAAAAAAATAACCAGATAAGATTTTTAAATAAAAATAAAAAATTACTTAACGTACCTTTTAAATTTAGTGCAGAAGGTAGCAAGGTAATATATAAAAATTTTACAAGATAAATTATGAAATTTAATCATCCATTAATGCATAATAATTTCACGAAAAGTGACATGCAATCTGTAGAAAAGCTTTTAAAGAAAAAAAATATTATTTTAACTCAATCTGATAAAGTCAGAGAGTTCGAAAAAAAATGGTCAAAATGGCTTGGTTGTAAACACTCAGTTTTTGTTAACTCTGGATCCTCAGCAAATTATATAACACTTTCTATATTAAAAGAATTAAATAAAAATAATAAAAAAAATGAGATTATTGTGCCAACACTTACTTGGGTTTCAGATATTAATGCAGTAATTTTGAATGGATTTAAACCAGTATTTGTAGATATTAACTTGTCAAATTTATCTATGAACGATGAGGAAATATTAAAAAAGATAAATAAAAAAACACTTGGAGTTTTTATAACTCATGCTCAGGGATTTAATGGTTTAACAGATAGATTGCTGAAAATACTAAAAGAAAAAAAAATAATTCTCATAGAAGATGTTTGTGAAAGCCATGGAGCAAAGCACTACAAAAAACTTGGAACATATGGTTTAATTTCAAATTTTTCTTTCTATTACGCTCATCACTTAACAACCATTGAGGGGGGAATGATTTGCACAAATGAAAAAAAAATTTATGAATTAGCTAAAATTTTTAGATCTCACGGGATGGCGAGAGAGTCTGGTAATAAAATATTTGAAAAAAGTTTAATTAAAAAACACAAAGATTTGTCTCCTAAATTTATTTTTTTATATCCAACCTTTAATTTTAGAAATAACGAAATAGGAGCAACTATTGGAATAAATCAGTTAAAAAAACTTGATATTAATAATTCAAAAAGAACGAAGAATTTTAAATACTTTTTAAATAAGTTAGATACCAAAAATTATTGGAAAGATTTCTTAATAAAAGGTTCAAGTAATTATGCTTTCCCGATTATATTAAAAACAAAATCAATAAAAATAAGGAATAACTTTGAAAAATATCTTAAAAAATACAATATAGAATTTAGAAGAGGAAATGCAGGGGGAGGAAATCAATTAAGACAGCCATACCTAAAAAAATTTATAAATTCCAAAATCTCTCCTAAAAAATTTAAAAATGTTGAGCATGTTCATTTTTTTGGTTATTACATTGGAAATTACCCTGATCTAAAATTTAAAAAAATTAATCAGATTGTAAAAATTTTAAATTCATTTAAATTCAATTAATGAGTAAGGATATAAAGGTAATTAAAAAATCAGTCTTTAAAGATTTAAGAGGAAGACTTTGGACTTCTTGGGAGAAATCAGACCATAAAAATTTAAAATTTAATCAAGACAAATTTTCAATTTCAAAAAAAAATACCTTAAGAGGTTTTCACTGTGATTTTAAATCTTGGAAACTGATTACTTCAGTCTATGGAAAATTTCTTTTAGTTGCAGTAAATTTAAAAAAAAACTCAAAAAATTATTTAAAATATAAAAGTTTTGTTATTGACCATTTAAGTCCTAAAACTGTATTACTTCCGCCTCATTACGCTAATGCCCATTTATGTTTATCTAAGTTTTGCATATTCCATTACAAATGGAGTTATACAGGAAAGTATATTGATGCAAAAAAACAAGTAAGTATTAGATGGAATGATCCAAAAATTAATGTTAAATGGCCGATAAAAAAACCAATTTTAAGCAATAGAGACAGTAATTCAAAGTTTTTATAATCTATGAGCAAAGTTTTGATAACAGGCGGTGCAGGTTATATAGGCTCAATGCTTTGTACAAAATTATTACAAGAAGGCCATTCAGTAACAGCAGTTGATTTATTAAAATATGATAAAGGATCATTAAACCATTTGTATTTTAACAAAAAATTTAAACTTATTTGTGATGATATAAGAAAAGTAAGTTTAATGAAAAAACTAATCCGAAAACATGATGTAATTATCCCACTCGCGGCACTTGTAGGTGCACCACTTTGTGAAAAATTTAAGAGAGACGCAATAAGTACTAATTTAGGTTCTATAAAAACATTATGTAAGTATGCAACGAAAAGTAATAAAATAATTTATTTGACAACAAACTCTGGTTACGGGATAGGAGAAAAAAATAAATATTGCGATGAAAATAGTCCTCTAAAACCTATTTCCCTTTACGGAAGGACAAAATGCGATGGTGAAGAATTAGTCAAAACAAAAGCAAAAAATTTTGTTTGTTTTAGGTTAGCAACAGTTTTTGGTCATAGTTATCGTATGAGAAGTGATTTATTAGTTAATAATTTTGTTTACACTACGATCAAGAAACAAAAATTAACTTTATTTGAACCCCATTTTAGGAGAAATTTTATACATGTGAGAGATGTTGTTAATGCAATTATTTTTACGATGAAAAATTTTAATAAAATAAAAAATAATGTTTACAACTTAGGACTGTCATCAGCGAATATAAGCAAAATTATGTTAGCGAAAAAAATTAAGAAACAATATAAAAAACTTCAAATTAAAATAGTCACAAATAGGAAAGATCCAGATAAAAGAGATTATTTTGTAAGCAATAAAAAGATAGAAAAAAAAGGATTTAAAGCAAGAATTTCTCTAGACGAGGGTATATCGGAATTAATTCAAATTTTTACCAATGACAAGAACAAAGTAATTAACAATTATTAGGCCTTTTTCACAATTTCTTTTACTTGTTTAAAAAAATCTTTTTTTGCAAATGAAAAAGATATTCCACTTTTTTTAGCGCATAATTTATCAGATAGTTTGTCGCCAATCATAAAGCTTTTTCTTTTATTAATTAACCAATTTTTATTAATAATTTTAATCATTTGATTGCCTGGTTTTCTTAAAGAACTTTTTTTTCTATATTTTTTTATTTTTCCTTTAGGATGATATGGACAATATTGGATATCGTCGAAATAAATATTTTTTTTAGATAAAGAACTTTTAAGAAACATATGAAGTTTTTTTAAATCAGACTCTTTATAATAACCTCTAGCAATTCCAGCTTGATTGGTGATAATGAAAATATAATATTTTTTCTTAATTAGAAATTTTAAACCTTTTAAGACACCTTTTCTGAATTTAAAATCTTTTTTTTTATAGATATAACCATTATCATAATTAATTACACCATCTCTATCTAAAAATGCAGCGGGCCTATAAAAATGATACTTTAATTTTTTAGAGGAAGATCTAAAATATTTTGGAGTGCCAATATCTAAAAAAAAATCTTTATAAATTTTACCATTTAATTTTTCTCTTTTAATAAGTTTCGGTAATAACTCATTTTCTAAAGACATGGGTTTATTTTGTAAATTTGTTAATAGTTTTTTCTTAAAAAAGTACACCCCCCCGTTCATCAACTTACTATTTTTTTTATATATTAAAGAGTTATTTTTAACACTTAAGTTGTTAAGTTTATAATTATGAATATTTCTATTATTTGGCGTTAGTGCAACACAACCTAAATTTTTTTTTTTATAAGATTTTACAAAATCATTAAGATTTATATTAAAAACAGTATCACCATTTACTAAAATAAAATCTTTTACTTTTTTTCGAAGCTGAAAAAGAGCCCCACCTGTTCCCATAGGTTTATTTTCTCTTATACAAATTATTTTTATAAAATTGAAAATTTTTTTATGAAAATTTTTAAATATTATTTTATTTTTATAACCAGTTAAGATGTATATTTTATTAATTGGGTATTTTGAAAAAATATTAATTAGATATTGTAAAAAATATATTCCATTAATTTTCGCCATGGGTTTTGGTGAATTATTTAAAAATTTTTTTATTCTTGATCCTTTACCACCAGCTAAAATTACTAAATCTATATTTTTCATTTATTTAAGATATACTTATCTTTTTTAAGATTAACTAAACAAGGTTTTTTAAATACTTTGAATAATCACAGTTGCCGTAAAATGAAATTGCTTTATTTATCTTTTTTTTATCTATCCATTTATTAAAAAAAGCTATTTCTTCTAGACATGCTATTTTAAGACCTTGCCTTTTTTCAATAGATGAAACGAATAATGATGTTTGATTAAAGTCATCAATTGTACCGGTATCTAACCACGCCGCTCCCCTGCCTAATTGCACAACTTTAAGTGAATTTGTTTTTTTATAAATTTTTAACAAATCAATAATTTCTAATTCATTTCTTTTTGATCTTTTTAAACTTGATACTTTTTTAATTACAGAATTGTCGAAAAAATAAAGTCCAGTTATTGCAAGATTAGATTTTGTATTCTTAGGTTTTTCAACAAGATTAATTATCTTATTTCTTTTTAAAGTTACCACGCCAAATCTGTTCGGGTTTTTTACTGGATGAACTAGTATTGAGGCACCTTTTTTTAAATTTACGATCTTTTTTAATTTATCAGTTAAACTTTGCCCGTAAAAAAAATTATCACCTAAAATTAAAGCTACATTGTCATTACCTATAAAATTTTTTCCAATTCTAAAAGCGTCGGGCAAACCTCTAGGTTTATCCTGTTCGGCATATTTGATCTTAATACCTAAATTTTCTCCATTTAATAAAATTTTTTTGAATTGGTTTATTGACCCTTTGTTAACAATAATTAATATTTCTTTAATTCCTGCTAACATTAATATTGATAATGGATAATATATAAGAGGTTTATCGTAAATTGGTAAAAGTTGTTTGTTAACTGATTTTGTAATAGGACTCATTCTCGTACCTAGTCCTCCAGATAAAATTATTCCTTTTTTTATCATTTACGCAACCCTAAACGGTTTTTAAATTTTTTATTTCTAACCATTTTATAAAAATTTTTATTTTCTTTATACCAAATTAAAGTTTTTAGTAATCCATCATTTATATTTACTTTATTAGACCAATTTAGTTTTGACCTAATCTTATTGCTATTTAAGGCATATCTTAAATCATGTCCCGGTCGATCTTGAACGAATTTAATTTTTGTTTTTCTATTAAACAAATTCTTTTGCTTGCTAATCAAAATTACTTTTTTTACTAAATCAATGTTTTTCATATTTAAATTAGATCCAATATTGTAAGTTTCTCCGTTTTTACCTTTTAAAAATATTTTATGCAGAGCTTTACAATGATCTTCCACATAAATCCATTCTCTTGAATTTATGCCTTTTCCATAAACAGGAATTTTTCTTTTGTTTAAAATACAAGAAATTATTTTTGGGATAAATTTTTCTGGGTTTTGTCTAGGGCCATAATTGTTACAACAATTTGTAATAATTGCATTTACTTTATAAGTATTTATATAAGAGTTAATTAAATGGTCAGAAGCTGCTTTCGTAGCAGCATATGGATTTAGAGGTTTATAAGGTGATTCTTCAATTGTTCTTAAATTTTTTTTAACATTACCAAATACTTCATCAGTTGAAATGTGAATTAATTTGATTTTTTTATTTTTGATAAGAATCTCTAGTAAATTATGAACTCCCTTGATATTTGATTGTATAAAACTATCAGATTGATCAATTGATCTATCTACATGAGTTTCTGCTGCTAAATTAAAAATACATTTTGGTTTGTATCTTTTAACTACTTGGGAGAGTTTTTTTTTATTTGAAATGTCTATTTTAATAAATTTATATAATTTATTATTTTTGAACTCTTGGATATTGTAAAAATTCGATGCGTAAGTAATTTTATCAAGGTTGATTACTTGATAACCGAGTTCTAATAAGTACTTAATTAGATTACTTCCTATAAAACCCAATCCACCAGTAACAAAAAATTTTTTCATTTAAACAATTTTGTTAATAAGATCAGCTATATATTTTGCTTTTTGAGTTGAAACCTTATGATGCACTGGAATAGCTAAATACTTATTTTCTGCATAGTCCATATTTGGATATTTTTTTCCTTTTATAAAATTTTTAAAAATAGAATATTTATCATTTCTAAAATGAACTTGATTACTTTCTATCTTTTTTTCTCTTAATTTTTTTTGTATTAAGTCTTTTTTTCTAGAAATAATTGTAAATAACCAGGCAGCATGAGTTCTCTTACCATCATCCTTATGTACACATTTTATATTTTTGTTTCTGCTCAATCTTTCTAAGTAAATATTAAAAATATCTTTTCTATGTTGCAAAACTTTTTTAAAATCTTTTAAGCCTTCTAATCCCACAGATGCACCTAAATCTGTCATTTGATATTTGTATCCAATTTCAAAAATATCATTTTCCCAGGTAGCTTTTTGTTTTTTCTCTCTATCTATACCAAACCATCTTATCCTTTTTGCTTTTTTCATAAGATTTTTATTTTTAATACAAAGCATGCCTCCATCAGCTGTAGTAATATGTTTAATTGCTTGAAAACTAAACATTGTGAAATCACTAATATTTCCAATTGGCTGATCTTTAAAAGTTGCTCCGATCGCATGGGCTGCATCTTCAATTAATGGAATTTTGTATTTATTGGATAACTTTTGTAATTCATCGATATCACATGGTAGACCTCCATAATGCATGCAAATTATTGCTTTAGTTTTTTTTGAAATTAGTTTTTTAACACTTTGAATACTTATATTCATAGTATCAGGATCGATATCTGCAAATTTAATTTTTATACCCATATATAAAAAAGGTATGTTTGTTGCAGTGCATGTAAATAAAGGCGCTATAACCTCATCGCCCTTTTTTAATCCAGCCAAAATATATGAAAGGTGAAGAGCATCAGTTCCGGATCCAGTTGCAAGACAGTGATTATTTTTTGCAAACATTGACTTAAATTTAAGTTCAAATTTATCGACCATCGGTCCTTGACCAATCCATCTCCCAGAGAGCACCTTTTTGACATTTTTAAATGAATTTTTAGATACGTAAGGGTGAAATAAAACTGTGCCTTCGCTTAGTTTCATTAATGGAATTTCTTTAAAAGACATAAAATTTATCTATCATAGCGATAATTTGAATACAAATGTATACTAATCTTTAGTTTATAAATTAATTAAGTTAAAATATTCATTAAATGAGTCTAAATAAAGATTTAACAATAGTTTTTGTTTCATTTTTCTCCAAAAATATTATTGAAAAACCTATTAGCCAAATTCCAAGCGATATTCCAATTATAGTTGTCGAAAATTCAAAAGATATCGAATTGAAAAAAATTTTAGAAAAAAAGTATCAAAATGTGAATGTTATAGTTCCAGAAACAAACGCAGGTAATGGTAGTGGAGCAAATGTAGGCCTAAGACAAGCTAACTCCAAATATGTTTTATATTTAGATGTAGACGTTGAATTAAATAAGGCAACATTAGAAATATTATATTCTTATGCAAAAAAATTAAATGACTTTTCCATTCTAGGCCCAGCTATTGAGGGATTAAATTATAAAAAAAAAGATTATGCTCAACAAAGTATTTATGAAAAAGTTCATAGTATGAATTTTATAACCGGATGTGCTTTATTTTTTAATATGAAAGCCATGAATGAGATTGGTTTTTTTGATGAAAGAATATTTTTATATTATGAAGAAACTGACCTGTATTTAAGAAGCTTTAAGAAAAACTATAAAATATATTTAATTGAAGATGCAAAACTCAAACATCATGGTAATCGTTCTACAGATTTAATTGAAAAAGATTTAATTGAAATTAACCGTAATTGGCACTTAATGTGGTCAACATTTTACTTTCATAAAAAACATTATGGTGTTTTCGTAGCCTATAAAAAAACTATCTTAAAGTTTTTTTCAGCGATTATAAAATATTTAATTTTTTTAATTTTACAAAAAAAAGTCAAAAAAAATATTTATTGCGCTAGAATGAGTGGAGTCTTTAACGCTGCAATTGGAAGAAAATCTTGGTTTAGAACTAATTTAAACCAATCTATTGAAAACAAACAATAAATTATGTAATTAAACTTATGTCAAAAAAAATTATTGTTACTGGAGGCGCAGGTTTTGTAGGTACAAATTTAATTAAGCTATTAATTAATAAAACAAAGTATAATATTATAAGTTTAGACAATTATTCTTCTGGTTCAAAAAAAAATCACATAAAAAATAAAAGAATAAAGTATATTAAAGGAAAAACAATTGATATCGAAAAAATAATTAAAAAACCTTATGAAATAAATTCTATTTTTCATTTTGGAGAATTCGCAAGAATTTATCAAAGCTTTCTTAAAATGAACGAATGTTTAAGTTCTAATACTGTAGGTTCTAATGCAGTTTTCAATTTTTGTTTAAAAAATAAAATTAAATTAATATATTCAGCCACATCTGCATCATTAGGCAATAAAGGTGATGATAAAAATCTTTCACCTTATGCATTTTCAAAAGCAAAAAATTTAGAATTACTGGAAAATTTAAAAAAATGGTTTGGTTTTAAGTATGAAGTAATTTATTTTTATAATGTGTACGGACCTCACCAAATTTGCAAAGGTACAATGTCGACAGTAATTGGTATTTTTGAAGATTACTACAAGAGGAAAAAACCTTTACCAGTAGTAAAACCAGGAACACAAACAAGAAGATTTACACATATAGATGACACTGTAAATATTTGCTATTTAGCTTGGAAAAAAAGTTTAAGTCGTCATTATAGTATTGCTAATAAAAATTCTTTCTCAATTTTACAAGTTGCAAGAATGTTTGGTGCGAGAGTCAAGTTTCTGCCTAAACGGTTGGGTGAAAGATATGCTTCAACTCTTAGTTATAATAATCTTTCTAATAAAATTTATAAATATTATGGAAAAATAAATTTAAAAAATTATATAAGAGATTTCGTGATGAAAAATCAGCAATAAACTAAAAATTTCATTTTGTTCAGAATTTAATAGCTTTTATTTTTTAATAGTTTATTAAAAATTTAAAAAGGCTAAAAATAAAAATCGCGAGAAAATCTATTAATGTCCAGGAAATTCTACCAAACTTTCAATTCTATAACCCTTATCTTTTAAGAGCTTTTCACCTAGTAAATCAAATAGATTTATAACAAATATAAAGCCGGCAACTTTACCACCAGAAATTTCAATTAACTTAGCTGCTGCTTCTGCAGTACCTCCTGTGGCTATTAGATCATCTATAATTAAAACTTTTTCATTTTTGGAAATTGAATCTTTATGCACTTCAATTGTAGCTTTTCCATATTCGAGTTCAAAATCTACTGAATGAGTTTCAGAAGGTAATTTATTTTTTTTCCTTAATAAAATGAAAGGTTTATTAAGCATATATGAAACTGCAGCTGCAAATATGAAGCCTCTAGACTCGATTGCTGAAACCTTATCAAAATCGATTTTCTTTGCTAATTCTATAATTTTATCATTTGTATATTTAAAAGCTTTAGCATCTTTGATTAAAGTCGTAATATCCCTAAATAAAATTCCTTTTTTTGGATAATCTGGTATTGATCTGATATGTTTTTTTAAATCCATAATTTGCTTCAAGTTCTAACAAAAAAGCTTTAATAATTAAA
>MDTB01134947.1_pt1 | contig 15011 bp, 16 predicted proteins | sample 811161 | NCBI WGS metagenome assembly MDTB01 (sample SAMN05326650, study PRJNA326480) | marine metagenome | isolation source: seawater | place: Mediterranean Sea | collected 2009
AAAGAACCTTATAAAAAATTAGTAGAAAATTACAAAATTGAGCCACAATACTGTATATTCTTTGAAGATATAGCTAGAAATTTAAAACCGGCTCATGAATTAGGAATGAAAACAGTTTGGATTAAGAATAATGAACCTTGGGCAGCAAGGTACTCAGATGAAGATTTTATTAACTATAAAACGGACAACTTGGCTAAATTTTTAAAGGAGATAAATGAACTTAGATAAATTAGAAAGTGTTATAAATGATAGTTTTGAAGTTAAAGAAAAAATAGGACCTAAATCAGATAAAAAACTTCTCAAAGCTATAAATGAAACAATTAATTTAGTGGATGCTGGAAAAATAAGAGTTGCGAATAAAGTTAATGGGACTTGGGTTGTAAATCAGTGGATTAAAAAGGCAATTCTTTTAAGCTTTAGAGTTAATAAGATGACAATGTCAAAAGGACCTTATACTACTTGGTATGATAAAGTTCCGGGTAAAACAATTAAATGGAATGAAAGAGATTGGAAGAAGGCTGGTTATAGGCATGTTCCTAATGGAGTTGTAAGAAGAGGGTCTTTTATTGCAAAAAATGTGGTGCTAATGCCTTCGTTTGTTAATTTAGGTGCTTATGTTGACGAAGGTACAATGATTGACACTTGGGCTTCGGTTGGTTCGTGTGCGCAAGTCGGAAAAAATTGTCATATCTCAGGTGGAGCAGGAATAGGGGGAGTGCTTGAACCCCTGCAGGCTGGTCCAGTGATAATTGAAGATAACTGTTTTGTTGGTGCACGTTCTGAAATAGCTGAAGGAGTTTTAGTTCAAGAGGGTGCGGTTATTTCAATGGGAGTTTATATTGGGGCTTCAACAAAAATTGTTGATAGATCAACTGGTGAGATTACTTATGGTAAAGTTCCAGCTTTTTCAGTAGTTGTTCCGGGCACTCTACCAAACAAAACTAATTCTGCGGGTCCTTCTTTATATTGTGCTGTAATTGTTAAAAAAGTTGACTCAAAAACAAGAAGTAAAACATCTATTAACGATCTATTAAGAGACTAATGCCTAACATTAATGAACTAACATTAGCTAAAGAGCTTATTAAATTTCCAAGTGTAACACCTAAAGATGCAGGTGCTATAGGATTTTTGGCTAAGAAATTAAGACAACTTGGTTTTTATTGTATCGTTTTAGAATTTAAAGACAAAAATAAAAAAAGTAAGCCAATTAAAAATATTTATGCGAGACTAGGAAAAAAAAGTCCAAATTTATGTTACGCTGGTCATACTGATGTTGTACCTCCAGGAAACATAAAAGATTGGACAGTAAATCCTTTTAAACCAGCTATCAAAAAAAATCATTTAATCGGAAGAGGTGCTAATGATATGAAAAGCTCTATTGCTTGTTTCGTGTCCGCCGTGAAAAAGTTTTTAAACAACAAAAAAAATTTTAACGGTTCTATAAGTTTTCTTATTACTGGAGACGAGGAAGGTTTGGCTATAAATGGAACCAAAAAAGTAGTGGACTATTTAAAAAAAAAGAAAGAAAAAATAGATTTCTGCATTGTAGGTGAACCAACAAATCCAAATAAGCTTGGAGAGATGATAAAAATAGGAAGACGCGGCAGCATGTCAGGAACAATAATGATTTCTGGATCGCAAGGTCATGTCGCTTACCCCCACCTTTCAAATAATCCTATCAATACATTGGTAAAAATATGTAAAAAACTTAATGAAAATAAACTGGATAAAGGAAATAAAAATTTTCAGCCTTCTAATTTGGAATTTACATCCATTAATGTAGATAATAAGGCAACTAATGTTATTCCTGCGATGGCCAAAGCTCAGTTTAATGTAAGGTTCAATAATCTTCACACTTCTAGTAGTTTAAAAAAAAAAATAAATTCAATAGTCAAAAATTTAAGCAAAAAAAATAAATGTAAATTTAAAATAGATTTTCATGTTAGTGGTGAGTCTTTTCTAACAAAACCCAACAAAACAATTCATGCGGCTAAAAATATAATCAAAAAGATCACTAGAATAACACCTGTATTTTCTACAACTGGTGGAACATCAGATGCAAGATTTATTAGAAAAATTGCTCCATGTCTCGAATTTGGCTTAGTAAATAAAACAATGCACAAAACTGACGAGTGCGTATCGTTAAAAGATTTAAAAAACTTAACTAAAATTTATCAGAATATCCTCGAGGATTATTTTAAGTGAAGCTTTATAAAGTAAGAAAATCTAATATAGATAATTTAGGTTTATACGCTGCTAAGGATATCAAAAAAGGCACAAAAGTAATTGAATATAAAGGTAGAGTTATAACTATAAAAGAAGCTGAGGAAAATCCTAAATATGATAATGATAAAGCAATTTATCTTTTTAATTTAAACAAAAGATACGACCTTGATGGGGATTTTAAATTCAATACCGCTAGATTAATTAATCATTCTTGTAATCCTAATTGTGAGGTTACTGGTACAGGATTAAAAATATGGGTTCATTCAATTAAAGATATTAAAAAAGGAGAAGAATTTTCTTATGACTATGGGTTTAGTTTCGATAATGATTATAAAAATTATCCATGCAAATGTAGGTCCAAAAACTGCTGTGGTTTTATTGTAAGAGAAGGATCTAGATGGAGAATAAAAATTAAAAAAAGATGAAAAGATGAAAAAAATTTTATTTATATCACCTCGAAGTCCCTTTTTAGCAAGGTATTCTGGAGACGTAATAAGGGCAAAAAAATTTGTAAATTTCTTTAAAAAAAAAAAATAAAATCACAGTAGTTACAACAGAAAACTCTTTCTCAGAGAAAAAATCAGGAAACTTAAATTTAATAATTTTTGAAAAAGAAAATTTTTTTTTAAAATTAATTTATATTATTTTATCAATTTTAAAATTAAGACCATTACAATTAGGATATTTCTATTCAAGCAAAATAAACAATTATATTAAAGAAAACTACAAAAACTTTGATATTATTTTTTGCCAGTCTACACGAGTAGCTCAATATGTTTTAAACTTAAAAATTAAAAAAATTCTTGATATGGGTGACCTATACTCAAATAATTATTCACAAACTTTTAAAAATTCTAGTATTTTTGGTTTTAGTAAATACCTTTATTTTTTTGAGAGTAAATTAATTAAAAAATATGAAAAGTTATGTTTTGAAAAATTTGATAAAACTTTTTTATTTTCAAAAAAAGAAATTAATTCTTTAGAAAATAAGAAAAATAGAATCACACAAATTAATTTAGGCATTGATCAAGTTAAAAAAAAATTTAAATATAATTTAAAAAATAATAAGATCATTTTTATTGGAAACATAAAATATCTTCCTAATAAATTTGCATGTAATTACTTTATAAAAAATATTCTTCCTGAAATTAAAAAAATTAATCAAGATACACAATTTCATATCATAGGTGAAATCTCTAAATTCAATGAGATGCTATGGAAAAAAAATAAATCTGTAAAAATTCACGGAAAAGTAAAAAACCTTGATCCTTTACTATCTAAAGTTTTTTGTGGGTTGGCAAATTTAGATATTTCTTCTGGGGTTCAAACAAAATTACTGACATATATGTCATATGGTATTCCTGCAATTTCAAGTAAACAAGTGATTACTAACTTTGATGCAATTAATTCTTCCTCACTACCAACATATAAAAATAAAGAGGACTTAATAAAGTTAATTATAAAGCTTAAAACTAACAAAATTTATAGCCAAACTATATCTAATAGAAGTTTAAAAATTATTAAAAAATTTAAATGGAGTGTGGTGCTAAAGGATTTGGAAAAAAATTTAAGATTTTAATAAACTTGATCCTTGATATTTTTTAAATCGGCTTCAACCATTTCCTTTACAAGATCTTCAAATTTTATTTTTGGGTACCATCCGAGTTTTTTTCCTGAATTTTTTGGATCTGCCAAAAGAGTCTCAACTTCAGCTGGTCTAAAAAAATTTTTATCTATCTTAATATAATCTTTATAATTTAATCCTACAAATTTAAATGCTATTTCTAGAAACTCTTCAACCGAGTGCTGCTTTCCAGTTCCTATAACGTAATCAGCGGCACTATCTTGTTGGAGCATTAACCACATGGCTTCTACGTAATCTTTTGCATGGCCCCAATCTCTCTTAGCTTGAATATTTCCCAACTTTAATTCTTTTTGTAGATTATTTTTTATTTTAGCAACAGCTAAAGAAATCTTTCTTGTTACAAACTCAAATCCTCTTCTTGGAGACTCATGATTAAATAATATGCCTGTGCTAGCAAAAAAATTATAAGCCTCTCTATAATTTCTTGTTAACTCAAAACCTGTTACTTTTGAAATACCATATGCTGACCTGGGATAAAATCTAGTATTTGCATCTTGTGGTGTTTCAACAGTTTTTCCAAACATTTCAGATGATCCAGCAAAATAAAATTTTGAATTTGGAGAAAATTCTTTCATTGAGGCTAGCATATAATGAGTTCCATTAATATTCGTATTTAAAGTAGAGAACTCATCTTCAAAAGAATTAGCTACATAACTTTGAGCAGCTAAATGATATATTTCATCAGGTTGCACTCTATTAATAATTTTTGCAAGGCTTGGAAAGCTTTCAAGCGATCCGCTATGTAAATTTATTTTGTCTCTTATATTCCTTAATCTCCATAATCGATGAGTTTCATCCTCAAGGGCTACTCTTCTAATAACTCCATGAACTTCATAATTTTTTTCTAGTAAAAAATCCGATAGATAAGAACCATCTTGACCAGAAATTCCTGTTATTAAAGCTTTTTTCATAAATTGTATTTCTAGTTACATTATTTTTTTATTTTATTCTAGTAAATTACAGTTTTAAGGTACAAACCGCACGCTGGCGCAGGGGGGGCGCAATTGACTCGTTTTTGAGATTTAAAAGCTTTGTTAAAATCAGTTAACATCCATTTACCAGTGGATAAATACTTTAAGCATCCAACCATCGATCTCACTTGATTTTGTAAAAATGATTTTGAGCTTAGTCTTATTCTGATTATATCATTTGACTTAGTTATATTAATTTTATGCATCTTTTTTACTGCAGATTTAGCTGAACACGAAGAGGCTCTAAAAGTTGAAAAGTTATGTGTACCTTCAAATATTTTAGCTCCCTTTTTCATCAATTTTAAATCAATTTTTTTTTTTACATGCCAAGCTCTATTTTTGTTTATTGATAATGTACCCTGTCTATTAACTATTAAATATTCATAAGTACGTAACTTAGCGCTATATCTTGCGTGAAAATAATCACTTTTTTTCTTTATATCTAAGATACTTATCAAGCTTTTATTAAGAAAAAAATTAATAGAGTCTAAGAATTTTCTTTTATTATTTATTTTCCTTTTTAATTTAAAGTTAGCAAATTGAGATAAAGCATGAACGCCTTTGTCAGTTCTTCCAGCACCAATAATTTTTATATTATATTTTAAAACTTTTTTCAAAGCTGTCTGAATCTTATCTTGTATTGATTTTCCGTTTTTTTGGCTCTGCCACCCAACAAAGTTTGTTCCCTCATACTCAATTTTGATTAGATAATTGAACATTTAATCTATTTTCTGGCCAATTTTTATCTCATTGCCTTTTAAATATTCATCTACTAGCATTTCTTTTTTTCCTTCTTTTTTAAGTTCTAAAATTTGTACTGCATTTGTTGAGCAAGCAATCGTCATTTTATTATCAAGAATAGTGCCCGTTTCGCCTGATTTCTCTATCTCTATTGCTTTAATAATTTTAATTCTCGCATCTGCAAGTTTAAACCAACAACCTGGATTAGGGTTGAATGCATTAATCTTTGCAATAATTTTTTTTGCACTTTCGTTCCAATTAATTCTAGACTCATTTTTTTGAATTTTATTTGCATAAGTTGCTTCGGATTCTGTTTGTTCAATGAAATTGGCTTTATTATTTTCGATTAATTTAATCGATTCAAGAATTAATTTTGCTCCAATTTCTGACATTTTTTTATTTAAATCTTTATAAGACATTTCTTGAGAAATTTTAATTTTTTCTTTCAACATGACTGGGCCTGCATCTAGTCTCGGAATAATTTTCATTATTGATATTCCTGTTTCGGAGTCCATATTCATAATAGCTCTTTGAATTGGTGCAGCTCCTCTCCATTTAGGTAATAAAGATGCATGCGCATTAATGAAAAGAAGTTTATCAATATTCAATAGCTTAGAGGGTAAAATTTTTCCATAAGCAGCTACTACTACTAAATCAGGTTTAAATGTTTTGAAACGATAAATTTCCTCATTCGTTTCAAGCGTATCAGGTGACCTAACGCTTAAATTAAGTTTTTCTGCACAACGAAAAATATCTGAGTGATTAAATTTTTGGCCTCTACCGCTTTTAGCTGCAGGTTGAGTATAAACTTCCAAAATTTTATGATCTGATTCATGAATTGCTTTTAGTATAGGAACAGCGAAGTTTGGTGTTCCCATAAAAATTATTTTTAATGCCATTGAGTCTATAAAATAACTTTATTAAGTTCTTTTTTGTGCTTAACCAGTTTTTTGACAATCATATCTTTTTTTAATTTAGATAAATAATCAATAAATAAAACACCATTAAGATGGTCAATTTCATGTTGTATACAAGTTGCTAAAAGTCCATTGGCCTTTAATTCTCTTGCTTTACCGTCATAATCAATAAATTTTATTTGACATTCTGCTGGTCTTTCAATTTCTGCGTAGTGTCCTGGTAAAGAAAGGCAGCCTTCTTCGTAAACTGATGTATTTTTAGACCTAAAAATTATTTCTGGATTTATTAGAATAAGAGGATTTTTTTTTTCTTTGTCTTTAGAAATATCAATTACAATTAAACGTTTTAAAATACCCACCTGAACAGCTGCTAAGCCTATACCAGGAGCCGCATACATAGTTTCTAACATATCATCTAATAATGATCTGAGTTCATAATCAACTTTTTCTAAAGTTGAGCTTTTTTCTCTTAAAATAGGATCTGGCTCTATAACAATTTTTCTTTGAGACATTATTAATTATATTTTAATTAAGTTCTTAATGGTAGAGCAGAATTTAAAACTTTATTTCTAATTTTCACTAAATTCATTTTATTTAAAAGGTTTGTAACAATGTATATAGTTTCGGCGTCCAGTTGGTGAGGTTCATCCTCTCCGATTATTTCAACAATTTTTAAAGCTAAAAACGCTTTTTGATCATTTTCAATTAATTGTAATAAATTATTTGGAACGTTAAATTTTTCCACAAGTTTTATATAGTTAAAGCTTGCAGGTAAAGAAAAGCCATCAGCTAATAATGTATCTGCTAAGGCTAAATCCTTAGCTGAAATAAAATATTTTTTATTTTTGGTAATTTTTTTGAAAATTTTATCGATGTCTTTCTGAATTTTCTTTTTATTTTCTCCCTCGACATAATATTTCAATATTTTTGATTGATGTAAAATTTTATCATTATATTTTACCTTTCCTAATAGTAAATCTTCATCTGAAACTAATCTACTTAGTGCTATTTCTTGGTAGTTTTTAGGTAAATTTTCTACACCGATTTCCTCAATTCTTTCACTAAGAAATTTGGAATAAATATTCATTAAATCATCTTTTTTAAATAAATCTTCTAACAAAAACAAATATTCTACTTTTAACTCATTAGCCTCTGATAATAAAAACTTTTGATAGATAAGTGCTCTTGCGTCGCTTTTATTCAAAGTTTGATAAGTATTTTTTGCATTGACCAAATTATTTAAATTAAAAGGTATTTGTTTATAAATTTCAAAAATTTTACTTTTATCTAGTTGATTATTATTTGCTGCTATTTCTAGCTCTCTTAACCTTTCTTTGTCTGAAGCGTCTTCAAATTTAATTAAGTTAGCAGCATTAAGATACTTCCATATTTCTGGTTTAGTTTTTTTTGTAGGTTCGTATTTAAAGTCAGAAATGGTTATGCTTGAAAGATAAAAGTTTAAAAGATTTTTTTCATTTATTTTATTTGATGTCTCATTTGTAACTCCAAGAAGAAAATTGATTTTATCGTCATAAAATTTACTTGATTGTTTTTGTTCACGAAGAAGGTCAAGTAAAAGTTGAGCCTCCGACTTTTTGTTATTAAATATTAAACAATAAATCTTAAATTTTTCTAAATATGAATCTTTAATTTTAGCGTCAATAAATTTTATTTTTTTACAACCTTCTTTTATATTTCCACTAGCAATATTTTTATCAACTAAATATTGAACTGCTTGTGTTTTGCTATCGAATTGTTCATTTTGTTTAAGAAAGCTTTCTATCAAGTTCACACGGTCATTTTTTATCAACCAATTAATTTTTAGATTTACAAATTCTTTTTCGGTCATTCCTTGAGGAGGGTAAGAAAATGAAAATAGGATTGCCTCTAATATTTCGTTTGAGGATTTTGAAAGTTCAATCTTATTTAATCTTTTCAAACTTGATCTTAAATCTTCAGCTTTAGTTGATGACCACATATTTAAGTCAAAGTCATAATTTGCAGGTTCATATATTCCATAAACTTTTTGTTCATCTGTTTGGATTGGTGTGTCCTCCGTAATTTCAATTTTTTTCAAAGCTTGGATGGGTTGAGACGGTTCAATGCTTAGTCTTTCTTGAGCATCTCCACTTTCTTTCTTCTGTGATTCTTCAATGATTTTTTTTTTATTATTCCAAATGTCTATTTTTTCTTCACTAAAAAGTGGTGAGTAAAAAAAAATTATTAATAAGCCTAAAATGTAATTAAAGCTTTTTAATTTCATTAGTAATGTCGATTTGATATTTTTTTTCTGGACTTGGAAAACTTATTTTTTCTATTAAAAAAATTGCAACAAATAAAACAAAGATCAACAATAATAACTTTAAGAAAATTTTTATTATTGAATTGCCTAAACTTGGTTGTCTGTTGTATTTAAGTTGCATACTTTGTGATTTGATTTAAACTCAATAAATAAGACATATTTATGAAAAATCAAAATCAAAAAGGATACTAAATTGAGAAAAAACCTTACTTTGACCGGGATGATGGGAGTTGGAAAATCAGCTATAGGTAAAATTTTAGCCAAAAAGCTAAATTATAACTTTGTTGATGTTGATAAATTAATCGAAAACAAGGAAGGTACTTCAATAAATTCAATATTTAAAAATAAAAGTGAAATTTATTTTAGAAAAATAGAAAATGATATAACTTTATCTGAATTAAAAAAGAATAATACCGTAATTTCTTTAGGTGGGGGTGCATTCTTAAATAATGAGATAAGAAAAAGTGCAAAAAGGCTATCAACTAGTTTTTGGTTAGATGTTCCTTTAGAAGTGTTGGTCAAAAGATTAAATAAAAGTAAGCAAAGACCCCTTTTATATAAACAAAATACTAGCGAAGTTGTAAAAAAAATTTATTCTGAAAGAAAAAAAATTTATAATGAAGCAGACCATAGAATTAAATGTAACTCTCTAGGATCAAAAGAAATTGTAAAAAAAATATTAAATTTATATGAAAAATCAGGAAATTAAATTTAGAGGTAAAGGTTACAATTATTCAATTATTATCGGAAATAATTCACTTAATCTTTTGCCCAAAAAAATTAAAACTTTGTGTCCAAAAGCAAAGAACATTGCATTTATTGTTGATAAAAATGTTCCAATTAAATTTAAAAAAAATTTAAAAAGAAAATTAAAAAATTATAATCTTTTATTTTTGTCATTTTCAGCTAATGAAAAAAACAAATCTCTCAATAAAGTAAATTATTATTTAAGCATATTATTATCAAAAAATTTTAATCGCTCAGATTTAATAATTAGTGTTGGCGGTGGAATTACTGGTGATGTTGCTGGTTTTGTTGCAAGTATTTTTAAAAGAGGAGTTAATTTTATTAACATCCCAACAACGCTGCTCGCTCAAGTAGACTCTGCAATTGGAGGAAAAACTGGTGTTAACTCTCTTCATGGAAAAAATCTTATAGGGTCTTTTTATCAACCAAAATTGGTTATTGCTGATATATCTTTTTTAAAATCTTTGCCAAAAAAAGAAATGGTTTGCGGTTTTGCTGAAATTTTAAAACATTCTATAATAAAAGATAAAATATTTTTTAACTGGCTAGAAAAAAATACAATGCTAGTACTTAAAAAGAAAGCTAAAGAATTGGTCTATGCAATTAAAAAAAGTTGTGAAATTAAGATTCATTTTGTTAGTCAAGATATAAACGAAAAAGATTTAAGAATGATTTTAAATTTTGGTCATACATTTGCACATGCAATTGAAGTAAAAAATAATTATTCAAAAAATATAACTCATGGTGAGGCTGTTTTGTCAGGTATGATTTTGGTAACCAAACTTTCGGTTATTAAAAAAGTTTGTTCAACAAAAACTTTAGATAAAATTAAAAATATTTACATAAAAAATAGCTTAGGATACACTTTTGAAAAATTTTCTCAGCTAAAATCAATTAATAAATTAATTCCTTATTTGAAAAATGATAAAAAAAATAATGATGATAAAATTAATTTCATTCTTTTAAAAAAAATTGGTAAAACTATACTGCCTAACAAAAGCAAGATATCAATAAAGAGTTTAAAAAATATGAGTAAAGCTATCTCTCAATGCTAATTTCTAAGGCATGTATTTTTTCTTTTAGATCTTCTTTTAAAACTTGCATAATTAATTTTTGAGCACTTACCCTTGAAATTGAGTCAAGGTACAAGGATTTAATTTTTAGATGTATGTGGTATTTTTTTGGTGAATAATATTTATGACCTTTATGTTTACTAGAATTATCAACAATTTCAATTTTTTCAATTACAATTTTTTTTTTTTAATTTTTCGTTAATTTCATCAAAATAATTTTTCATTAATTTAATTTTACTATATAGAGTTACACAATGAAAATAATTTGTGATTGGGAAAATTGTAATGAAACTGGCTCTTATAAAGCACCTATAGAAAAAGATAATAGTAAAAAGTATAGGTTGCTTTGTTTAAATCATATTAAGATATTTAACAAAAATTGGAATTATTTTGAGAATATGAACGATCAAGAAATAGAATTTTTTATTAAATCTGATTTAACTTGGCATAAATCTACAAAAACGTTTGGATCATCTGATAACTTTTTTAATATTTTGTGGAATAATGCTTTAGACGATAAACTAAATATCTTCAAAACTTCAAATTTTAGGGATTTTAAGAAAACAAAAGTGTCACAGCAGGATAAAGATGCACTTCACGTAATGGAATTAAATGAAGAGGTAAAATGGGAGCAAATTCATTCAAAATTCAAAGAACTTGTAAAAAAATATCATCCTGATAAAAACCAGGGAAGTAAAAAATTTGAAGATAAATTGAAAAAAATTACTTTGGCGTATAGTCAGCTGAAAAAAACTTTAGGAAAAAAATGAGTTCAGAACATTTATTGCAAAAAACAGATATTAAATTATCAGTTAAACAAACATTTGGTTTTGAAAGCGATATGCAAGTAGGAGCGTTTTCAAAAAAAAATGAGTATGTTCCAAAGATAGATACTGATTATAAATTTGATAAGGATACTACTTTAGCTATCTTGGCAGGTTTTTCTTTCAATAAAAGAGTTTTAATACAAGGCTACCATGGAACAGGAAAATCTACCCATATAGAACAAGTCGCAGCAAGGCTTAACTGGCCATGTGTGAGAGTTAATTTAGACAGTCACATTAGTAGAATAGATTTAATCGGAAAAGATGCAATCATATTAAAAGATGGAAAACAAGTTACTGAGTTTAAAGAAGGAATATTACCTTGGTCAATTCAAAATCCAGTGGCTTTAGTTTTTGATGAATACGACGCAGGAAGACCTGATGTGATGTTTGTGATCCAAAGAGTTTTAGAAAGTGATGGAAGCTTTACATTATTAGATAAAAATAAAGTTTTGCAGCAGCATGATTTGTTTAGAATTTTTGCAACAACAAACACTGTTGGGCTAGGTGATACAACTGGATTATACCACGGTACACAACAAATTAACCAAGGTCAAATGGATAGATGGAACATAGTCTCTACATTAAATTATCTTCCCTTTGAAAAGGAGTTAGAAATTGTTTTAGCTAAAAATAAAAGCTTAAATAACAAAGAGGGAAAAGAGCTTTTATCAAATATGATAAAAGTTGCTGACCTTACAAGAAAAGGTTTTATTAATGGAGATATCTCCACTGTTATGAGTCCTCGAACAGTTTTACATTGGGCAGAAAATACAAGTATATTTAAAGATCAGGGATATGCTTTTAGAATTACATTTTTAAATAAGTGTGATGAATTAGAAAAAAAAATAATTTCTGAATACTACCAAAGATGCTTTGGTGAGGACTTGCCAGAGTCATCTATTAATATCACTTTGTAAAGTGGAAAATAAAAAAGAAAAAATAGCTGATTTTAAAACTGCAATAAGCTCGACGGTCAGATCATTATCTAATTCTGAAAAAATTGAAGTTTCGTTTGGCAATGACGCCTCAAAATCTGATAACTCAGTAAGGCTTCCAGAGCTGAGTTCAATTAATAATAAATTTAATTATAATCAAGTGAGAGCTATTGCAGACTCAAAATCATTACAACATAGATTTTCTGACACAAAAACATTTAAACAATACGAGCCTGAAGGAAATATATCAAAACAGCTGTATAGAATCTCAGAGAAAATTAGATGTGAAAAGATAGGAACTAGCTATTTCAAAGGAGTTAAAAGTAATATTGAGAATTTTTACCAAGATAGAGTATCAGGTTTAGATCTTAAAAGTAGTGAAGAAAAAATTGTTGAGTCTTTTGAAAACTATTTAAGAACAAAATTTCTTGATTTTAAAAATAATAGTCATATCGATAAAAAACTAAAATCTTATAAAAAAGATTTAAATGATAAATTTAAAGACAAAATTAATCAATTAAATGATTTTACTTTAGATCAAGAAAAATTTAACTCTTTAATTTCCGAGCTAATCTCAAATATGGATCTTGATGAAAACTTGGATGAAGAAGAAAAAAAAGATGACGAGCAAAATACTGATGATAAAAAAAATAAACCTGATAATGAGGAAAAACAGGCAAAAGAGAAAGAGGATAAACAAGAAGAGATGTCCATAGACTCCGGGATACCTGAACTGGAAAATGAAGCAAAAGATTCAGATCAAGCTGAAGAGGATGTAGAGATAGAGGATAGCACACAAACAGATTTGAGAAAAAAAGGTAAAAGCACTTTAGGTGATATAAATTATAAAACTTATACTGAGGAATTCGATGAAATCATAAAAGCTGAGGAATTAGAGAGTGCTGAAGAATTATCAAGACTTAGAAAGAATTTAGATCAACAACTATTACAATTGAAAAATTTTATTTCTAAACTTGCAAACAAATTACAAAGAAAACTTTTAGCAAAACAAAATAGATCTTGGAACTTTGATCTTGAAGAAGGGTTATTAGATACATCAAAGTTACCAAGAATAATTATGGATCCATATAATTCTTTATCTTTTAAAAAAGAAAAGGACATCGAATTTAAAGATACTTTGGTAACAATTTTAATCGACAATTCTGGTTCTATGAGAGGTAAACCGATTTCTGTTGCAGCTGTATGTGCTGATATTCTTTCAAGAACTTTAGAGAGATGTGCTGTTAAAGTAGAAATACTTGGCTTTACTACAAAACATTGGAAAGGTGGGTCTTCAAGAGAAAAATGGATGAAATATGACAAACCAACCTTACCGGGAAGATTAAATGATCTAAGACACATTATTTATAAATCAGCAGATACACCCTGGCGACAAGCTAAAAATAATATGGGTCTAATGCTAAAAGAAGGCTTATTAAAAGAAAATATTGACGGTGAAGCCCTGAAATGGGCGTATAATAAAATGAGTAGAAGGAAAGAAGATAGAAAAATTTTAATGGTCATTTCAGATGGTGCCCCTGTCGACGACTCTACTTTATCAACAAACACAAGTGATTATCTCGAGTCTAATCTTAAAAAGACAGTTAAATGGATTGAAAATAAAACAAATATTGAATTATTAGCGATAGGTATTGGTCATGATGTTACAAGATATTATGATCAAGCTGTCAAAATCACAGATGTTCAAGATTTAGGAGATGTTATGATTAATCAATTAACTGATCTTTTTGTCGAAAAAAATAAAAAAACAATTCACTAATTTTTTATTTCTGAAACTGAATTATCCGAAAAATCTTTTATTTTATTTATAAGTAATCTAAATGGAATTAGCATTGCGAGAGCTATAAATAGCTTAACAACTAAATCTCCAAAAGCTAAAGTCACCCAAGGCATTCCTGTTGCGTAAAAAGCAATTGAAAAAAATAGAAACGTATCAATTATAGATCCGGTTATTGATGATGCGAGAGGTGCTACATACCACATTTTTTTTCTTAAAGAGTCAAAGATTTGGACATCTAAGTTTTGAGCAATAAAAAATGCTACTCCAGAAGCAATAGCAACCCTTATAGAAATAATATCTGAAAAATTAGTTGACACAAATAATGTTAAAAGCACTCCAATGGTAAATCCTACATAGACGACTTTTCTAGCTACTAATTTACCGTAAGCGCGGTTCGCCAAATCTGTAATTAAAAAAGTTACTGGATAGCTAAAAGCTCCGTAAGTTAAGATTTCATTTAATCCAAAATGTTGAATTGGAAATTGAACTAGGTAATTTGAAAGAACTACAATCAAACCCATTAATAGACAGAGCTTGTAAAATAAATTCATTGTAAAATTATGATTTTGCGGAAATGGAAGCTTTAATTTTTTTAACTTTTTTTGATAGTTTAGCGTTTTTTGCTGATACTAAAAACTTATCTAGACCGCCTTTAAAATCAACGGTTCTTAGTGCAGCGTTAGCTACATTCAATTTAATATCTTTTTTTAAGATATCGCTTCTAAAAGTGACTTTCTTTAAATTGGGTAAAAATCTTCTTTTAGTTTTATTTTTAGCGTGGCTAACGTTGTGACCTTTTAAAGGTGATATTCCTGTTAATTCGCAT
>MDTB01191964.1_pt1 | contig 15011 bp, 15 predicted proteins | sample 811161 | NCBI WGS metagenome assembly MDTB01 (sample SAMN05326650, study PRJNA326480) | marine metagenome | isolation source: seawater | place: Mediterranean Sea | collected 2009
TTAATATGCACAGGTATATATTTTTTTATTAATAAGAATAATTAGACAGGTACGGTTTCGCTGAATTCGCGAATGATGTTACGCTATTCCCACGAATGTAGTTGAAGCGACAACAAGGTGAGCCAGGAATGTCATCTGCAAATTTCAAATGCATACCACTTTTGAACCTGTTGCGTTTTCAAGGCGGCGAGCTTGAAGAGCGCGTATTCGATGCCAAGTTCCAGGACTTTATGGCGGCGGCAAAAAGTGACCTGGAGAATGCACAGACCCAAAAAGCCAAAGCGTTGATTTATCATGCCACGATAAGTGCCCAGCATGCCTTTCTGGAGCGAAAGGGTTTTGAAGCAACTGCGATGCAGGATTTGGCTCTGGAAGTCGAAGGCAGGGTCAGTGGAAAACAAATCGATTTTGTATTTGACCTGCCCACGGGAACCAACGCCAAGACAATCGCAGATGAAAAACGTCGGGCGAAGGTTCTCGCGCTTTATATCGCTCAACCAAAGGAACGAAAGCGGTTGTATAAGTTCTCGCCTGGCTATGCGGATTTAGACGAAGGCCAGATTAAGGATTTGCTGAAAAATTTCAATCGCAATAGGTCGGGTGACAAGATTTTTCAGGGCTTAGTAGAGCACTACCAGCGACTAGCAATGGAAGACACCTTTGAGTTTTCCAAATACTTCGATAGCCCGTAGCGGTGTACACCATCGGGGTTTAAGTACACCGTTATCCTGTAGTCCAATCTCTGTAGTAATTTTGCTACAGAGAAAAGGACATGACATGTCTTCCAATAAGAAAAAACTACCCTTCAACCCATCGCGTTTTGCGATGCCATCTACAGGTGCTGAGGAGTTTGGAACACGAAAAATCCGTTCCGTTATACCAGTGAATAAGCCCGGTAAGATGGAGTGGGTGCACCTGCTTGATCATCCAGATTTCCTCATCCCTGGTGCAGCGTTACTCGATTTACAAGATGGAGGGCGGGTATATCTCGTCCTGCCAGAGATCGCGGCGCAACTCGATGATGATGTGAGGCTCTTCGCCCTCGCACCAGTCTTGACGAGGCAGGACAAGCTTTTCCTGTGGCCTTGCCCGATTATTCGACCAGGTGAGACGCCCAATCAGTGGCACGTTACGCACATAGCCGCTTTTGATGCCGCCAAGAATGGTTGGGTCCGGATGAAGAGTAACCGTGCATGCGGTTTTTACGACATCATCGAGCCAGAGAAGATCATGCCTGAACCAGATTGGCCAGACATGTCATTCGCTGACATGCTTCAGATAGCATTTAATGATGACCATATCGTCGACCGCGATGATCATCCTGCTCTTCGCAGGCTGAAGGGAGGCATGTGATGGTCTACCATATATGTCATGAACTGCCCTTCACCCAAATCCATATCGTAGATACAGAGTTCTTTGGTGATGATGGTGACCAGAAGACACCCGTTTGCCTTGTGGTACGTGAGTTACTGTCAGGTAATATAAACCGGTATTGGATGGATGAACTTCGCCAGATGAATCAGCCGCCCTTCGATATTGGGTCAGATGCTCTCTTTGTTGCCTTTTTTGCGTCAGCAGAGTTTTCAGTGTTTTTGGCGTTGGGCTGGGATCTGCCAACTAACATTTTTGACTGTCACGCCGAGTTCCGATGCCAGACAAATGGTGAGACCTTACCATTTGGAAACGGTCAGATAGGTGCACTCCAATATTTTGGCATTACTGATGGTGACCAGGTAACCAAGGACGACATGCGCCAGCGTATTCTGAGTGGCGGGCCATGGTCACCTGATGAGCGGCTTGCCATTCTTGATTACTGCCAAAGTGATGTTAATGGGCTGGCTAAACTCTTTTCAGCAATGCTTAATCGCTGGCCACTGAGGTCAATGGACCTTGATCAGGCACTCGCTAGAGGACGATATGTTGCTACCGTCGCGCAGATGGAGCACAGGGGCGTTCCTATCGATACCAGAATGCTGAACCTGATGCGTGACAACTGGCTCGAGTTTAAGCAGGCGTTGATCAAAAAGACGGACCAAGCTTACGGGGTCTATGAGCGAGGTAGCTTTCGCACGCATTTGTTTGAACGTTATCTCACAGCGCAAAACATCGCATGGCCACGTCTGTCTTCAGGTGAACTGCAACTGGATCGAGACACTTTCAAGATGATGGCGTTGCGCCACCCCCAGCTTTCAGAGCTTCGTGAACTCAGGAAGACACTCGCCGAGATGCGTGAGATCAAACTCATGGTTGGTCGTGATGGCCGCAACCGCACATTGCTCTCCCCCTTCCAGTCAAAGACTGGTCGCAATCAGCCGAGCACTTCAAGGTTCATCTTTGGCCTTCCTGCCTGGGCACGGTCATTGATCAAGCCAGAGCCGGGAAACGCTCTCACCTATCTTGATTTTAGTTCCCAGGAGATCGCAATCGCTGCATGTTTGTCGGGTGATGATGCTCTCTGGCAAGCCTATGCATCTGGTGACCCCTATATCCAGTTTGCGATTGATGCAGGTCTTGCACCAGTTGGTGCCACCAAGGAGAGCCATAAAGCTGAGCGCGATGCCTGCAAGGTGATCATGCTGGGCGTCCAATATGGCATGTCGGCTTACGGTATGGGACAGAAAGCCAGTCTGCATGTTCTTGAGGCCAAAGAGCTCCTGCAGCGCCACAAAGACGTTTACCACATCTTCTGGAAGTGGGCAGATCAGAACGTCAATGCCGGGCTCGCGGGAGTAGAACTTCATACTATCTATGGCTGGAAGATCCGTGCAGGCAAAGGACGGGATGTCAAAGAGAACACCTTCCTTAACTGGCCCATGCAGGCAAATGGTGCCGAGATGCTGCGCTTGGCCTGTATCGCGCTGGAAGAAGAAGGCATCAGCATATGTGCGCCTGTGCATGACGCCATCCTAATCGAAGCACCACTGAACGAAATTAAAGATCATGTTAGGCGTGCTACTAGCCTCATGCAGAGGGCTAGTGAGTGGGTGTTAGGCCGTGGCAGGCAATGCCGGGTGGATGCCGAGATCGTGCGCTGGCCGGAACGCTACATCGATGGACGCGGTGCCAACATGTGGTCGTTCATCCAGTCCTGCTTTGGTGAAGAGGTGGCATGATGACCGGGGAAATCAGAGAGTGCCTCAGTTCTGTCTCACAGAAACGACATGCAGCACGACAAAAAGCCCGGAAAGAGCTGTTCTTGAAAGGGCCAGTCACCCTCCATTGGATATGCAGCCACATACCTGACGCCGCGTCGCGGTTGATACTTGTAGCAAGAGCGTTTGTTGACATTGAGGAAAGGCCAAGGATCAAGCTTACGCGAAAGCACTGGGAGTGTGCTGGCATCACTGACAAAGATACCCGCTCACGCGTAATCGCCAAAATCCGGCGTGAGTGCCCCGGCATCCTTCTGGATGCCAAACAAGGCCGCTGCACCTATATCGAGTTTAAGATCCCATAATTAGAAGCTATCCCGCCAGTGCTTTTCCAGCAGGCCGCCAGCAATCAACTCACGCTCTATCTGGCGTAATTCCTTCTTTATCTCTCGTCCCTTAGCAGCGTTCATGCGTTGTTTCTCGAGCTTCTCTTTTGTATATTTTCCATGGCGCATGTTGGCCTGCGAAATACGCTTTAGGCCTTCCGAAGTCTTTGCACCAGTGCTGGCACCACCATGCAGTCGGCAACGGCCATTATGCTTGTTAGCAGGGCGCTGACATGCCGTCCCCTTTCGTGTCTTGGCACCGCATCGCTGGCCAGGCCAATCAGGTCCAAAACGTAATTCAACACCGATTTTTACGTTACCTTTTGCTATCATTTATAACACCCCGTTTATAGGGTATTATTATACCATAAAATAGGGCTTCCATCGAGGCATGTGGAACCAAGTAACAAGGGCAAATTTGCGAGGTGCAAGGTGCGGGGTTCGTGGTTACAGGTCCATGGTAAATGGACCCTGGCCCCTATCTAAAACCTTAAGCTGATTGCCTGACAGCATCAGTAACCCCGAACAGAGGTTCGAAGAGCGCGATTGTTGGAACTTAAACCTAGGGACTTGGACCTAGGTTCAGGTAAGGTTTCAGGTAAGGTTTTGATAGTTGACCATATCTATTGATATGATAAGCTATTGATATAACTGGAAACAGCCTTGAAATGGTGCTGTGTATAGCTTTCGACCCCCTCTTCGCCCGCTCCATTTTCCAAGTATCAAGGTCCAAGGACCGTGGACCAGGGCTGTTACCCACGCTGTTATCCAAATTAAAACATCAAATTTTTCCAGGAATACTATCTACCAACCGTTTCGTAAAATTTTTATCTGGGTTTTTAAATATCTTTCGTGTTGTGTTGCATTCGATAATAGCTCCTTCGTGCATTACGGCAACACGCGAGCAGAGGTTAGCTACAGCCTCAAGGTCATGACTTATAAAAATTATGGTGAGATTAAAATTACGCTGCAGTTTTCTGAATAATTCTAAAATCTGCGCCTGTATAGTTACGTCCAAAGCAGTCACAGGCTCATCAGCAACCAAAATACTGGGGTTCAATGCAAGAGCTCGAGCAATACACACTCTCTGTCGCTGACCCCCAGAAACTTGATGAGGAAAGCGTTCTGCAATTGTTTCTGGTAAACCAACATTCTCAAAAATTTCTCTTACTTTTATGCGGGCTAAGTCTCTTTTCATCCCATGAATTTCTAATCCTTCAGCTGCCGAATTCCCTAGCGTTTTTCTGGGATTTAAAGCAGAAATGCTATCCTGATAAACAACTTGCACTTTTTTCCTGAAGTTTAGTAAATCGGGGGCCTGGATATTAGTTGGATTATAACCCAAAATCTCAATTTTGCCATTGCTGGGTTTTAGAAATCCAAGAAGCAACTTAGCTAAGGTAGACTTTCCAGAGCCTGATTCCCCTACTATGCCCATCGTTTCTCCGCTAAAAACAGTTAAATCAACATTTTTTACTGCTATATTTCCAACCCTGTTTGTAAAAACCCCCCCATGATAATTGTATGAAACCTTTTCCAAAGACACTGCAACACTCCCCCCCACATTCATTCTAGCTTTATCGTTAAGGGTAAAGTTTGGTTTAGGCCGGCTATTTAAAAGCTTTTTAGTAAATTGATGAGAAGGCGAAGTAAATAGTTTCTTTTTTGATGAAACTTCGACAACCTTTCCATCTTTCATGACTGCAATTCTATCTGCAATTTCCGCAACTACCCCAATATCGTGCGAAATGAATATCATTGACATGCTTCGCTTTTTGCATAGGTCTCTTAATAATTTGAGAATTTGAGCTTGAATTGTTACATCAAGTGCAGTTGTAGGCTCATCTGCAATTATCGCAACAGGAAAACGTAATGTCGCAATTGCAATACTAATCCGCTGGCATTGGCCACCTGATAATTGATGAGGAAAAGCATTGATTATTCTGTTTGGTTCGGGGAAACCCATAGTATTGATAATCTCAATAATTTCATCCTTAGGATTGTCATTTACACTGCGATTTGATTTATGCAACGCCTCCAGTAATTGAACACCGATGCTTAAAACCGGATTAAGTGCGGACAAGCCATCTTGAAAAATCATCCCGATCGCCTCAGCGCGAACTTTGCGAAGAATGTTTGGTGAAGCATTTATTAAGTCTGTCTGAAAAGGTGAATTCAACGTCAGTTTTCCGGTAACATACGAATATTTAGGAGTGAACGGAGGTTGGTTTAAATGAACAATTGCTCTCGCAAATGCTGATTTGCCTGCCCCACTCTCGCCAACAATAGCAACCGTCTCTCCGGGAAATATTTCTAAATCAACACCGCGCACCGCGTGAAACAAACCGTTTTTTGATTTGAAATGAACATTAATGTCCTTGGCAGAAAGGATCGCATCAGTCATCTGAAAAAACATCCACACGATCTCTAAGGGTGTCGCCTATTACTTGAAATAGCAATGTTATAGAAATTATGACTATCGAAGGTATACCGCATATCCACCATGCGTTTATCAAATAATCTCTACCGTCACCGATCATTCTCCCCAAGGAAGAGGTTGGCGGTTGAACCCCGACCCCCAAAAAACTCAGGCCTGCCTCCATCAAAAGAACTCCTGGAAAGGATAAAGTAAGTATTACTACCAACGGAGAGGCAAGATTTGGTAAAATATGTAACAAAGCTATTCGAAAAGGGCTTCCTCCAAGAGCTTTGCAAGACTCTACATATCCCATAGTTCTTAACGATAGAACTTGTCCCCGGACTAGACGAGCATAAGCTTCCCAACGCACTAGTCCTATCAAAACAATCAATACCCAAATTTCCGTTCCAAATAAAGTTATACCGCAGAGAAGTAACAAAATGTTTGGTAGCGTAATAAAAACGTCGGTAATAGTCATTATAAGACGATCTACCCAAAGGGGTCCCAAGCCGGAGCATAGACCTAAACCAATGCCCAGAATTGCACTAAATATCGACCCAAATGTTGCTATGCCAAAACTGGTTCTTATTCCATACAAGCAACGACTTAAAAGGTCTCTCCCAATGTTGTCTGTGCCTAAAACGAAATCCCACCTGCCACCCTCCATCCAAATTGGGGGTAAATTTCGTAATGGAAGGTTTGTGAAATTAGGATCGTGAGGTGCAATCAGTGGCGAAAATATACCTAAAAAGATGATCAAAAAAAGTCCAAGGCTAGATAAAACCAAGGGGTCAAGAATATTGATTTTTTTTTGGTTATGTTCTTTTTCTTGCATCTACGTCTCTAACCTAATACGGGGGTCCAAAATCACGTAAACTATATCAATAATAAAATTTAGTATGACTACGATTAGTGCATAAGCGATTAAACCAAATTGCAATACGGGATAATCTCTGCCAGTCACAGAATCCACAAGTATACGCCCTACACCAGGTAGAGCAAAAACGGCTTCAACAAAAATGGAACCGTTCATTATTCCTGCTACCTCTAGCCCTAAAACAGTTGTTAGAGGAATAAGAGCATTACGAAAGATATGTGTACGAGCGGTCTCTCCATCAGACAGGCCTTTTGAAACTGCTGTACTTACATGATTCTCACCGATGCCATCCAGCATCGCCGCTCGCATAAATCGAGCAATTGCCGCAATAATAGGAATGGCCAGAGTTACAGCAGGGAGGATGTAGTGCTTTGCAGTTGACAAGCCGGTAGTCGGAAGAATTCTCAAATAATAACCAAAAAAAAGAATTAAACTAATTCCAATTACAAAATGTGGAACAGCATACCCAAGGAAAGCCAATCCCATCCCCGACCTCGCGCCAAAAGAGGTGCGGTATAGTGCGGATAAAGCCCCAATTGGAATTCCGATCAGGATAGCTAGAAAAAGAGCTAAAGCTCCCAAGGTCAAAGTATATGGCATCCTATCAGCGTACATTTTCCAAACAGGTTCAGAAGTATACAAAGAGCTTCCAAAATTTCCTCTAAACATTTCAGAAATATAGAGCCAGAATTGTTGAAGCCACGGCTTATCTAAACCGTGCTTGGCCTGCAAAGCATCTAATTGTTCATCTGTTAGCCCCTCGGGATACATCATATCGAACGGTGTACCAGAGAGACGAAGCGTCACAAAAGCTATTATTAACACTATAAACATAGTTAAAGCAGCTCTAAAGAGCCGTATTGAAATGAGTTTTAAAAGCAGCATTTTTTAAATTTTTTATAGTCAAACACGTTCAAAAACATTTATATTCTTATAGAACGGTAATTATTCGTCTTCGTTTTTGTACCTAGCACAAACTTTTTCACTTATTACTAGGCCGTTTAAGATGAATTTATGACAGTTTCATGAATAAGAATGGATCGAATATGTTAGACCTGCTTGGCGAGAACTGAAAAATATCATTTTAGTTACAAAAAATTTAGATAAAAATAAGAATCATGAATAAATCTTCCTCATCGAAGCAACAATTACCAAACAAACAAAAAAGTGATTTTAGTTTTTTGGACCTGTCAGCCTTCGTAGCGATTGTGGAGGAAGAAAATTTTTTCAAGGCTGCTAAAAGACTGGGAATTAGTCAACCTGCCATTTCAATTCGTCTACAAAATATAGAATCTCAACTTGGCTTTCGTCTCATCGACCGTCGTCAAGGATCAGTGCCCACAGGACTAGGATTGCAGGTTTATAAAAGTGCCCGTCGTATAGTTGTTGAACTTAGCACGCTGAAAAAATATGTTTCAGGTGTAGAGCTTCTTCACCAAAGTTATTTGAGAATAGGTTTTTCTACTCCAACAGTTGCCATGGAATTGCTCGGGAACTTATTAAAAAATATACCTGGTATTCGATTAAAATTAATTGAGGCTAACACTTTAGATTTGCTCGAAAAATTGAAGCGAGATGAAATTGACGTTTCTATAATGACACTAAATAAACCTCTAGTCGAACCATTTAAGTGCGTGCTAATTAAAAAGCAAAAGTTAACTGCTCTCATTCCCTCTAAACACATGCTAGCGAGCAAAAAAAATATCTCCTGGCAGACTATAATAAATGAGCCTCTAATTATAAGGGCAAAACCATCAATGACTTACTTGCAGATAGAAGAAGAACTTGAAAAAAAAGGGTTTACGTTAAAATCTCATTTAGAAACACCATCTCGAGAGGCAATGAAAGAGGCAGTAGCATCAGGTTTGGGCATTGGATTAACATTTATTACAGAAACGGGAGATGATAATCGCTTCGTTACAGCACCTATCTCTGACGCGATTAACAATTCAGCAATTTATTTTGTTACGTATGAAGACATGATGGGATTGCCTGAAGTAGAGAAGTTTTTTGAAATTGTAAGAAATTCACGGGCAAATTAATTTATAATAAAATTTCCTAAAAATTTTATAAAATTGTAAAAAAAGTGTCTTAATTACCATTTAACTTCTTAAAAATAAGATACAAACCCATTAATATTATTAATGGTTGATTCATTTTAAATGGGTAACTAAAATGCTTGAGACGTTTAAATCCCCCGGCCGTTTCTGGCGGGGTAATATTCACGGTCACTCCAACTTGAGTGATGGAAAGGTTAGCCCTGAGGAAGCTTGCAGAGGCTACGAAAAAGCTGGATATGATTTCGTCTGTATTTCTGATCACTTCAGAGATAAATATAATTATCCGATTACCGATACACGAAAATTCAGAAATAGTGACTTTACTACAATAATCGGAGCGGAGTTACACGCTCCAATTACATCACGAGGAGTTGAATGGCATATTCTTGCTGTTGGGCTGCCTCTCAATTTTGAGAGGCCTAAAGAAAATGAAACAGGACCAGAACTAGCAAAACGAGCAAGAGAAGCCGGGGCTTTTGTGAGCATCCCTCACCCTCATTGGTACCAATTGCAAATTGAAGATGGGATAGCTTTAGACGCTGCCCAAGCTGTTGAAGTCTATAATCATACCAGTTTCGTGCATACTTCAAGAGGAGACGGCGCAGTTTTTTTGGATTCAATGCTCAGTCTAGGTCGACGTTTGAATGTAATAGCTGTGGATGACAGTCACTGGAAAAACGGTGATGTATTTGGCGCATGGCTCATGGTGAAATCAGAAACTTTAACGCCAACAGCATTATTAAACGCTCTCCATAAAGGAAATTTCTATTCTAGCCAGGGCCCTCAGTTCAACAATATCATGATAACCGACGGCTTCTTAGAGATTGAATGTTCTCCTTGTAACTCAATTAGTGTTGTCGGCACTGTATCATCCAATCAACACAAAAATGGACAAAATATGACAAGTGCGCAGTTAGATTTAAGCAAATTTAAGGGCGGGTGGTGTAGAGTAGTCATTTCCGATTTTTTAGGCAAATGTGCCTGGTCAAATCCGTTATGGCTTTGACGAAACTTCCAACCACAACAATAAGGAGAAAAAAATGAAAATATTGTTATCCCTAATTTTATCTATTTGTTTTTTAGCTATTCCTGCCCATTCGAAAGAATTGCGTATAGCACTCTCAACATTTGAGAGAGGTCTTGATCCTCAGGAAAATACTGGAAATTCTGGAGCCCCGATGCTCTATCAAATTTATGATACTTTGATAGAGAGGGAAAGTTTTTCTACTCCGCTATCATTCAAGCCGGGACTTGCGACTGAATGGCGTCAGGTAGAGCCGACAGTATGGGAACTAAAGCTTCGAAAGAATGTTTTGTTTCATAGCGGGGATACTTTTGACGCCTATGACGTGGAGTTTTCTTTAGACCGCATGTATCATCAGGAAGATCCAGCATTTTCTGCAGCCTGGGGACGCTGGCACTATAACTTTAAAGATGCAGAGGTAGTCGACCAGTATACAGTGCGTATCCACACTATAAGACCTGAACCTGCGTTCCTAACACTAATATCCTCAAGGTCGGCGGGCATAGCATCAAAAGATTATCAAGAGAAAGTTGGATTTGAAAACTCTAAGCTAAATCCCGTTGGCACAGGCCCCTACAAAGTAACAAATTTCGTACCTAAAGAGAGTTTGACCCTCGAGAGATTTGACAAATATTGGGGTGCCCCAGCAGCAGTAGATAAAGTAACCATGGTATATGTTCCAGAAGTTGCTAGCCGAATTACTGGTCTTGTAAATAAGGAATTTGACCTTATCTCGAACATTCCACCAGACCAGGCAAGCGCGTTAAATATGGATGGAATTCGGACACAGGGTGTAACATGGCCAATGTTTCATGTGTGGCTTATATCTATGAACATTTCGCCAACTGACAATCCACTTGTTCGAAAAGCACTACGTTTATGCACTGACCGGCAGGCTCTTGTAGATGGGATTTGGAATGGTCTAGCAGCGACACCTACTGCACACCAGTTTCCAGAATATGGTTCACCTTTATACATTGAAGGGCTTGAACTAATAAAATTTGACCCAGCTGAAGGACGCAGACTCTTAGCAGAAGCGGGATACAATGGTGAAGAAATGGTGGTTTCACACCCCGGTAATTATTATCTTTATGGTGATTTGGCAGCACAAGTAATTCAGCAACAATGGGCTAATTGCGGACTAAAACTTCGTCTTATAGAGGAAGATTGGGCAACCTATAAAAAAGGAAAACCTCACAAAGATACAAATTTTCGTGCGTGGTCTAACCCTATGTATTATCCGGACCCAATGGGAGCAATGGATACCCACTGGTCTCCAAAATCATGGGCAGCTAAAGACAATCTTTGGACACCGTCTCATCCAGAATGGAGTAAAACATATGAAATAGCGCGTTTTGCTACGGATGTAAACGAACGCCGAGAAGCTTATAAAAAGTTGCTTGAATTATCAGAAGAGGAATCTGGTTGGCTTTTACTATACAAGCCACATGAATTATATGCTATGCGGGATGATATTTCCTTTGAAATCCCGATTGCTCAAAGACCTTACGTGATACCGTTACGAGGTGGCGAAATCAAAATAGGAAATTAACAATATTTAAAAAGGTGCGTATTACGCACCTTTTTTTGCATCTTCAGAAACGATATTATTGGACCATTTTTGCTCGTAAAAATAATTCTTGCACTTGCTTTTAGTATTATAGTTCGATGCGACCATTGGTTGGCCTATTTTGTTGTTAACTTATAGTTGAGCCTGATTAACGATTAGCTCGGCGACGCATCAAACAAACATTGAAGGATAATTCCAAAAACCCCCTGCTCGGTTATTAAGACTGACGAAAGGACACTTAAATGCTTCCCATTCTTGGAGCCGCGTTAGAACTCCACCAAATTGCCGAGCACTACGAATGGTTGCGTGAACAACCAAGAGACCTTGAAATAGCTGGATATTTTGGCGTTGATGCCGAAGCAATTGACATAAAGGATAAAGCTGGAGATGTGCTTCGACAACTCGACGGCATAAAGGGACGTATTGGAATACATGGACCACATAGAGGATTTCCGCTCGATTCTGAAGATAAAGAAGTGCGTGCTGTCGTTCATCAACGCTTGAATGAAGGATTAGATGCCTGTGGCTGGCTTAGCGCCACACAAATGGTTATCCACAGCCCGGTGAAGGCATGGTATCATGAGAACTTAGAGAATCTCGACGACGGCTGGGAGCGGCTTCAAGAGCGCGTTCATCTTACTCTTTCAACTGCTTTGAAGCGTGCTGAAGAGATGGGTGTAGAGTTAGTACTAGAGAATATAGAGGATCGTGATCCAGGCGCCCGAGTGCGGCTAGTTGAAACCTTTGACTCTGTAGCCCTAAAAGTTTCTATCGATACTGGCCATGCCGCCTATGCCCATGGTGTTGGAAATGCTCCAGCAGTTGATCGTTATGTGCGTGCTGCAGGAAACCATTTGACCCATGTGCATTTGCAAGATACTGACCACTTCGCTGATCGGCATTGGGCTATTGGTGATGGCGACCTCCCATGGAGTGCTATCTTTTCCGAGTTGAGTAAACTAAAGTCTAACCCTCGCTTAATCATCGAGTTAAATGATAAGTCTGCTGTTTCAAGGTCTGCCAAATGGCTCAGCGAAAGGGGGCTTGCCCACTAACTTTTCCAAATATAGTAATTAGTTCTCTTACTATTGAAGAGGCGTGAAAATAAATGGATCTCCCCGAATATTTGAGAAATTACATCAGGCTCGACTACAATTTAGCGCGTCATAAAATCCTATGTAAATCAAAAAGAAATAGTATAATTTCATTTGAAAATTAAATATCAAGTAGTATAAATATTTAATTTATTTATTTTAAAAGAGTTTTAAAAAGTAATTCAAAAATGACAACGAATTTTTACCCTTAACAAAAAAGACGGATAAATGAAAAAAGTTCAAAACATATATGAAATCGTCATGCTTCTGAATACCAAAGCAAATAACCGCTATGGACTATCTGATGTAACTCAAAAACAACATGCTCTTCAATGTGCCTTACTCGCAGAAGAGGCAAATGAAACTCCTGAAATGATAGCTGCTGCTTTATTGCACGACATCGGACATATGCTTCATGATTTGGGTGAGGGTTTTGCTGATAAAAAAATTGATGATGACCATGAAAATATTGGTATGGCATATCTCAAAGATAGAGTTAGTTCCAAGGTTTATCAACCTATTGCTCTTCACGTCCAGGCAAAAAGATATTTGTGCGCTGCAGAGCCAGAATATTTTCAAAAATTATCTGAAGACTCAGTTAAAAGTTTAGAGCTTCAGGGTGGAAAAATGAATCCAAAAGAAATGGAAAAATTTGAAAAAAAACCATATTGGAGAGAGGCTTTGAGGTTACGTAAATATGACGATAGAAGTAAAAACCCCAAATTAAAAACCCCTGAACCAGAGCACTTCGTCCAATATTTAAATCAATGTTTTCGTTAGATGATTATATTAACTTTTGACCCGCTAGCAAAAAAAATAAAAAAACATTTATGCTTTTAAATACAAAGAAAAGTGTTTTTCTCATGGTAGTTTAGTTTAGAAAATTGTTGTGTTCTTCCTTAATCTAACTTTTAAAAAATTTTTAAATTATAATAAAAAAATGGAATCATTCTTTGATATTTAATTTTACTAAATATGAATTGCAAAAAATCGTACCTATAAGGATTAACAGTGATTCTGTTTTTTATGCTGGAAATTGCCCTTTTCAACTAAACAAAAAGCAAGAAGATGATATCAGGTTTTTTGAAATAAATAATATAAAAATGGTAGTTAATCTTTTGCCGAAAGAAGAAATACGAATGGGAAGTTCTGATTTTTATATGAACTTTTTTGCCTTAAAAAAAATAACTGTTGACCATTTCCCCATAACTGACAGGTCAGTACCCAAACGAGGTTCTATAGAGCATTTGTCTACTCTATTGTCTGAAATTTCATATAGGCTAGTACAAAAAGAAAAAATTTTCATTCATTGCCATGCTGGACTAGGCAGAACAGGTCTTTTATCTGCTCTTATTTTAATAAAATTTGGCTTAAATTCCAAAACGGCGATTGAGGTAGTTAGGAACCTTAGAAAAGGGAGCATTGAAACGACAGAACAAGAAAATTTTATTCTAAATTACCTCATCACATAGAGTCACCAGAATTTATACCAGGGATTTTTACTTTCCACATTTTTAATGTTTGCATCTTGCGAACTTTCAGTGTTTTTAGAACCAAATTTTTGAAGCGACCCAGATTTTATTATATCGTATCCCTCTTGTAGTTTATTTACCGCACTAAAATCATCGCCTCTTGCGCACGCCTCTAAACCTTCCTTCATAAGTGAATTAGCCTTTTCTTTAGCATCAGCGGTCGAGCGCTGAATTTCAACTCTGATTTTACCTCTTAAAACTATGGCATCCATGTTATCACACTTAGAGAGAAGTTGCTCATACAAAACAGACATCTCATCTCCACTTATGTTTCCCGCCTTCATTTCTTGAGCATTTAGCGAAGAACAAAAAATAAGGATAGGGATACTGATATAATAAGTCGTTTTAGTCATTTTTTACCTTTACTTGTTTGAGCCAATTATCATACGCCTCAAAAACGCAGAGAACATATCCATTATCATTACTGTTATTAAGACCAGTATAGAGACATAAGCAACATTCTCGAAATCTACGCCCGTTCTCATATAACTAAGGAAAAGCATTCCGATACCCCCAGCACCCATTGCTCCTATAATTATAGCACTTCGTGTGTTAGATTCAAAAATATACAAAGACTGTGAAACAAAAACAGGCAAAATTTGTGGAATAATTCCAAATCTTTGACTTTGAATCTTCGAAGCTCCTGTTGAGGTAATACCTTCTAATTGCTTTGGGTCGGTGTTTTCTATAGCTTCTGACATTAGTTTTCCAAGGGTTCCGGTTTCTGTTAAAGCAATTGCTGTTATTCCCGTAAATAACCCAGGTCCAAATGCTCTCAACAATAAAAGGCTCCAAATTAGTGTGTCAACAGCCCTTAAGAAATCAAAAAATCTTTTTATAAACACTCGAACAACAATCAAAGGATTAATATTAGAAGCAGCAACAAATGATAAAATTAATCCAAAAATTGATGCAATCATAGTACCCAATAAAGCCATTGTAATTGTTTCTAATAAA
>MDTB01005017.1_pt1 | contig 15010 bp, 17 predicted proteins | sample 811161 | NCBI WGS metagenome assembly MDTB01 (sample SAMN05326650, study PRJNA326480) | marine metagenome | isolation source: seawater | place: Mediterranean Sea | collected 2009
CTTTTTTCATTTATTTTTGATTAGTTTTCTAAGAATATTTTTAAGAGAATATTCTCTAGAATTAATTTTTTTTGGTTTATTTAACTTATTATTAATTTTAGTAATTATTGCTAAACCACTATATAGAAAAATAAATTCTAATTTAATATTCTCCTCATTGGAATTAGCAATATCTAGTATTTTTAAAAATGTTTGTTTATTATTGTTTTCTATCCATTCATTGTTTCTTTTTTTATTTTTCTGGTATGGTAACCAAGATATATCGTCAATAATAAAAATTCCTCCTTTTTTTAGTTTATTAAAGTAATGATAAAAGATTTTTTCAACATGATTAGGAGTATGCTCAGTATCAAGAAAAATTATATCAACTGGGAAATCAACATTTTTTTTAATTGTAGCATAATCATCATCTCTACATTTTAAAAATTTCCATTTTGAATTATTAAAATGTTTTGCATAATCAATTGTATCTACTGAATATAGAGATCCATTTAACTTCTCACAAAATTCTAGAAATAATGCAGTAGAAATTCCTTTATCAACTCCAAACTCTAGAATTTTAATTTGATTTTTAAAAATTATTTTTAGTTTTTCTTTAATGATTAAATTTATTTTTTTATAAGTTGAAACATGTTTATATCTTTTTTTAAATTTTGAGATAGACATTTATTTATTTTATATGTTACAATTTATTAAATTATTATTTATAATAATTACTCTCTTTAATATTAAATTTTAAAATGTTTATAATATAAATAATGAAAAATATTAAATTAATATTACTAATTTTTATCTCATCCTTAACATTATTAATGTTAATTTATAAGATAGATTTTAAAAAAAATCTTATTTGGAACTTAAAAAATACATTACATCCTAGCATAATATTTCAATTAAAAAAAATTTATATCTATTATGTTCATGATATTAAGAAGACAATTACATTAGAAAAAAATTCAATTGAAATATTAGAGAGCTCTTTAGGAAGAAATTTTCAATTGATAAAGTTCCAAAATAAAATTTTTAATAAAAATGGTCCAAAAGTTTTCTTGAAATTAACTAACAAAGATTTATTTTTAATAACTGGCACTGGTATTTTAAGTTATACTAAAATTGAAAATTTCAACAAAGATAAAATCAAACTGAAAATTATCAGAAACAATTTAAGAAAATTATTTAATTTAGAAAAAATAGTAAAAAATCCTGGCCTAGTTTTAAATATGAATATTTATGACGGTTATGTTTACATTTCTTATGTTAACGAAATTAAAAAAAACTGCTTTAATACTTCAGTTATAAGATCAAAGATTGATCTAAATCAGATGAATTTCAAAAAATTTTTTAGTCCCGATAAATGTGTAAAAAAAGAAAATAATTATGGAGAATTTTATATACTTGAAGCTGGTGGGGCAATGGAGTTTTTTAATGAAAATAATTTTTTTCTCTCTACTGGTACATTTAGATACAGAGATTTATCCCAAAAAAGAGAAAGTATTTTTGGTAAAATTTTACTACTGAGTTTAGATAATCGAAAAGCCAAAGTTATTTCAATGGGACATAGAAATATTCAAGGTATGTTTTATGATAAAAGAAAAGATATATTATTTTCAGTTGAACACGGCCCACAAGGTGGAGATGAAATTAATTTCAATTTCTCGCCACTTAATAAAAAGATAAAAAATTATGGATGGCCTATAGCATCATATGGCGAACATTATGGAGGAAAAATTGAAAAAAACAAAAATAAATATGAAAAAGCACCGCTACTTAAATCTCATGAAAAATATGGCTTTATAGAACCAAATAAGTTTTTTGTACCTTCAATTGCACCAAGTGACATATTATTTATACCGGTAGAATTTGATCCTAATTTTAGAAATAATATTTATGTTTCTTCATTAGGATTTAAAAATGATAATGGTCGAAGATCTATACATACTTTTAATTTGAATAATAATTTTCAATTAGAAAATCATGAAATAATTCGACTAAATGATAGAGTTAGAGATATTGAATATTTAAAAAAAAAAAATTCTATCTTATTATTTTTAGAAAAATCAGCTTCAATAGGTATTTTAAAGAAATACTAATTTAATTAAGAAATTTTTTTTATTATAATCATTCTAAATGGTGACCAATGTTTAGCAAAAGGTTTAAGAATTTTTTCTAAAAAAATTAAAACAAATACTAAAGATGAGGGAAATAATTGTTTGAAGTTTAGTCCTCCTGATAAGATATATCTCAGACCATTAATGATATATTTTTTTTCTATTATTTTAAGATTTTTTCCATATATATTTTCAAATAAAATTTTGTCTCTTTCAAAAATATTATGAGACAAAGCCTGATTTGCATCTGACAAAATTCCACCTTTATCTTTTTTATCCCATTCAATTTCATTTGTATCAAAATACTCATCTTTATGGACATTATTGGAAATAAATCTTGATAAGATACCATTATGTGGTTCTATGAGGATGCACCCACCATCTTTTTTTAAAACTCTAATAAGTTCATTAAAAAATTTACTAGGCTGAGATATATGATGAAAAACATTAATAGCAAAAAAACATTTTACAGTATTGTTATTGATTGACATGTCAGTGGCATCTAATGCCATATCATAATCAAAACCTTCTCTAATATCAGATGTTATAATATGCTTTCTAATAGATTTAAAGAAACCCACTCCAGATCCTAATTCAATTTCTAAACCATCAACATTAAAATTTTTATCACAATTTTTTGACATTTCTCTATAAAAAGTTTCATATGCAGATCGCAATAATTTTTTTTTTTTTAATATTGAGAAATGTTTTTTGGTAAGGTCAATTCCATTGACATCTAAATTTGATACCTGTTTACTATAAAAGAAGGTTTGCAATAAATTTTTCATAATAAATTTATACTTATATAGTAGATTTTTACAAATTTGTTATAAAGAGATTTTATGAAAAAAATTATAGTTTTAGGTAAAAGTAAAAAATTTATTAAGATAATTAAAGAACTATACGTTAATTATGAAATAAAAAATATTTCCTGGAGAGAAATAGATAAAATAAGAAATTTAAAATTATTATCAAATATAAATATTATTTTTGTTTGTGGTTATGATTACAATAGTCAATGGTACAGTTACAATAAATTCTACAGGACAAATATCTCTTCTCCTTATAAATTTATAAGTTCGATAGTTAAAAAAAATACTTTTTTATTTTATGTTGATACGATTGATAAAATTAAAAAAAATAGTAATTCTAAAACTCTTATTTTATCACGGTATGAATATGCAAAAAAAATGTTAAGGTACAAATTAATTAAAAGATTTAATAAAATTCAGATTATCGAATTACCCCCTATAATTGATGAAAATTCAAATGTAAATATTTTTGGAAATAGATTAACAAAAATTATTTTTAGGATTTTAATTTTTATTGAATTGATTGACTCAATTAAATTAACTAAAATAAAAAAAAAATTTTTGATTAAAAATAATTTTAATAAAAAATATTCTTTATCTAAACCTATATCATTATTTCTATTTATCCCTCGACCCTTATTTATTGATAGATTTTTGAGGATAATAAGTGGCTAAAAGATTATTTCAACTCTAATTCATTAATATTCAAATAATTGATGATAATAATTATAAAGAATGGAGTGATTGAAAAAAACAATCTATCTAGCCCTGTTTTCAACATAAAAACTAAATTTATATCATTGAGCAAATAAGCTAAAAAAATAAATCCAAAACATAAAAAAATTATTAAATAATTGTAAAGGTTTTTTATAATAAATCGAATTTTATTTTTTGAAATAATTAGAAGTAGAAAACTTAAAATTATTACATAGTTTTTAAGAAAACTATAAAAAAAATATTCAAAAATTGTATAGACTCTCAAGTATGTGATTTTTGAATAAATACCCCCCAAAGATAAATCATTCCAACAACATGAATTAACCCCAATATTCAGCCCATAAAATTTATAGACCAATATTCTAACTGCCATCAAACCAATTAGAGAAATAATTAAAATGAATTTAAAACTTATTTTTATATTTAAAAAAAATACTAAAGACAAAATAATTATAGATGCGTAAACAAAGCCCTCTGCTTTTGTCCAAATCATTAAATTGCAAAGTAAAATTAGTAAAAAAAGATTAAAAATTAATTCTTTATTATTTTTAATTTTAAATATTTTTAAAATTAATGATGATGCAAAACCTATTAAGCTAAAGAGCAATATGTCTTGTTCACCACTAAAATAGTTATAATTATAAGTCAACAATACTAAAATTAGAAATATAATAATTTTTGAATAATTAGATCCATTTAATCTATTTATCATCGATAGTAATGACAAAATATAAAGGAAACCATAAAACAAGCGTCCAAAGTATTCCTCATTGTAAAAACTAATTTTCCAATATATTGCCCACAGCAGACTTCCTAGATATGGATAATCATATCCATCACCTTTATCTAAGTATTTTAAACTTTCAATTGAGCCATTATCATAAAAATTGATGGTTTTATAAATCCAAAATTTTTGTGCATCCCATCCCAATGTTATTGAGCTTGATATATCTACTGAAATTATAATTAAAGTTATAAATATAATTGAAAATAAAAAAAAATTAATTTTAAACTTTTTAATTAGTAAAAAAAAATATTTAAAATTTGAAATGAGTATTATTAATATTAAAAATAAGTATGAAATTAACATTTCATAAATATTTAAATTAAAAAATGATAATAAAAGAATAAAATTAATATAAAAAATTGTATTTAAAATATAATTATCAATAATATTTAACTGTATTTTATTAAGATAAAGTTTATTAACAGGTATTCCAAAATAAAACAAAATCAAAAATAGAAATAATTGAATTAAAATATTTGTAAATTCCATCTTATTTTTTTATTAGGAAAAAACACTGGTTATTAAAATTATTTTTAATTAAATATTCATTAAAATTAAAATTTTTATTTTCCCGAAAATTAAGCAATATTATTTTGTCATCTTTAATTTTTTTATTTTTAGAAAAAATCCAGTAGGGCAATTTTACTCTTTTTTCAGAAAAATTTATTATTTTGGGAGGATTTTCAACGCTAAATTCATCCTTAATAAATCTAACATATCCATGCGCCTCTTTTGAGCAATATCCAGAAAATTGATTTTTTTTATATGCCATAATGAATCTTTCCTCAAAACTTTTAGTAATTATAAGAAATGATTTTTTAAAAAAATCATTTTTCATTAATATCATTAATACCAATACAAAAATTAGGAATAAATAAGTTTTATTTTTTTTCATTCAATAAATTTTTATTTTAAAAAAGAATTAAATAGAAGGATAATTTTTTCAAATTTCATAAATTTTTGTTTTTCATACCATAATAATCCTTCATGAGGTTTTTTTAATAGATGTGCTTTATCTATCTTTTGCAAATAATTAAATTTATTAAATAATATTTTAAAAATTATAAATGGATATAGGCCTACCCAAATTTTGATTTGAGTAGGGTAGTAAAATAGATATTTTATAAAATGAATCTTTTCAATTTTTGATATTTTTAAATTAACAGCGTTACCATTCTGTTTTATTGGGCAAAAAACTCTATAAAAATGAAATGGTATTCTATATGAGTTATAAAAAGGAAATTGATGTCCTGCTATGATTTTAGGGTTATTTCTTATCAATTTTAAGCCCAATACAAAGCAAGCATCATGATCAATATTGCCACCTTCCCAAGCATGTGTATAAATTATAACTTCATTATCAAAACTGTTAATGAAATTTGTTAATTTTTCATAAATTATATCTAGAAAGTTTAAAATATCATATGATTTAATATTAAGATTATGTCCAAGAAAAAAAATATTTTGTGGATTTACGCCTAGTTGCGCTAATACATTTTTGCTTTCTTTCTCCCTCTTTAAAACCAGATCTAGGTTATCATTTTTTGAGTTATTTCCATTGGTAAGGTAAAAAATAAACGTATTATTATCAGATTTGACTGAATTTTTGATAGATTTAAAAATTGCAATTTCATCATCTTGATGTGCAAGTATAAAAATATCAGTTTTCATTAGTAATTTAGTTTTTAAAATAGTCAGTAAAAATATTAAAAATCTGTTGATTTTCTATCAATTTTTTATTTTTAAGTATTTTTATATTATCGTAAAAGATATTTCCCTTAGTTGAATGAATACCTGTAGTTTTGATAAATCGAATAGAATCTAAAAATTTAGAAATTTCCTCAAAATTAAAATTAATTTTAATTTTTTTTTTATCGTCATTTTGAAATGATTTTAATAAAATTTTTTTGTTAATTCTGTTAATATTAATTTTTCTCAAATCTTTTGTTGAGTTAATTTTGATTTTATAAAAAAAAGATCTTTTTTTTTTTTGTAGGATCTCAAAAATTTTAATTCCACACACGGTATAATTCGTTAGTTTTTTGAAGGCAATATCAGTTTCTTTTTTATTTTTAAAAAAAATAAATCCACCATTTGTCATATCTTGTTCTAGATTTTTAAATTTAATAATATTGCTTAGAAAAATAATTGGATTTTTTGGTCGTATCAAAAACTTATCATTTATTTTTTTTTGAGAAAATCCATTAAAGATAATCAATGAATTGTGTGATTGATACAGTTCAAAAATAGATTTCATAATTTTATCAACAAATAAAAAATAATATTTTTCAGCACTAGTATCGCTCCAATTATTGTGTTGAAAATGTGCCAAAGAATTTAAAAAAATATATGAGAAACAATTATTATTTGTTTTAATTCTTTTTTTAAATAAATTAAGTGAAATTAAGTCAAATAAGAAAAATAAAATATAATTTTTTAATCCTTTATAAAAAAAAGAATTAAAAATAAGAAAAAAATTTTTAATAAAAAAATTCAATCCATTATTTTTTATAAAAGCAATAAAAAATATTATTGAATATTTAATGATTTTGAAAAATTCTAACTCTAAATAATTTTTAGCATAATATCTGGGTAAAATATGAAAAGGTTTTAAATCATTAGGATAAGTGTCGGAGGAATAATTCCAGGGATCTGGAAAAAAAAGTTTTAAATATTTACTATTTGTAAATCTAGAGTTAATCGAGCCCCAAACGTAACAGTCCACTTTTTTTTTTGTCAGAATATCCCAAATAAAAAATAAATTATCATCTAACTTTTGTCCTAATTTGAATATTTTATGTTTGTTTGATATTTTTCCTGTATTGATGGATACACTTTGTACCCATGGATCTAAATTCTTATTTTGAATTTTATCTTTCGTAAATGTAGAAATTTTTTTTAAAAGAAATAATTTTTTTAAATACTTTAATCTATATTTTTTAGCACCATATTTTAAGTAATTAAAATTAAATTCATTAAGATAAACAGCTAAAATTTTTTTATTTTTCATTAAGTTACTGAAATTTACAATTTAGATTATATCAAAACTTTGATTATGTAATTCATTAATTATGTTCTATTAGCATTTAATTAATATATTATTCACCTATGAAAAAAAAAATTTGCGTTGTCATACCTTGTTACAATGTAAAAGAAAAAATTTTAAGTGTTATAAATAGTAAATATTTGTCAAAAATAGATAAAATAGTTGTTGTTGATGATAAATGTCCACAAAATACAGGCTTATTTCTTAAGAAAAAATTAAAAAATAACAATAAAATAAAAATTATATTTCACAAAAATAATTTAGGTGTGGGTGGTGCAACTATTTCAGGTTTGAACTATGCGTTGAAAAATAAATTTTATATGATTGTAAAAGTGGATGGTGACGGGCAGCATGATTTATCAGTTTTAAAAAAATTTAAGAATGAAATAATGAATAATAAAGCTGATTTTTGCAAAGGATATAGAGAGCTTTCCTTTAGTCAATCTAAAAAAAAAAAAATGCCTTTAATTAGATTGATTGGGGCCAAAAGTTTAACAGTATTGACCAGGATTAATTCTGGATACTGGGAGTTACATGATCCTTGTCATGGGTTAATTGGTTTTAATTATAACATTTTAAAAAAGATTAATTTAAGAAAAATAAAATTCAATTATTTTTTTGAACAAGATATTATTATGAATGTTATAAAATTTAATGGTCGTATTAAACAATTCAAAAATGAAGTCATTTATGGAAATGAATCAAGTAAACTTAATCCATTAATGTCTATAATTCCTTTTTTATACTATCACATTATTAATTTTTTAAAAAAAATTTTAAAGATATGATTTCATGCCAATCAAATTAAATAAAAAAAAAATTTTCATAATAGGTGGAGGATTTTCTGCGGCCTTAGGCAGCTTGTATTTAGGTAAATTGGCAAGTGTAATTAGCTTTGAGAACCACTCATTACTTGATGAAAAAGAGTTTGTAAGAAGGAAAAAAATAGAGTGCAATAAGTTATTTGCAAAAAAATCATTTTCGATTGGTACATTAAATTTTAATTTAAATAATGCCATTTTACACGATAGGATGGTTTCAACTGGAAACTCTAGTGTTTGGGGTGGAAAAGTTGATTTAAGCAATATAAGTAAAAAAGATATAAATTTTTTTGAACAAAAAAAAATTTATTTCAAAAAACTTTCTTACAAACATACTGGAACAGTATCAAATAATAAAAATATTTATCAAATACAAAATTCAAAAGAAAAAATTTTCCAATCATCTGACATATCTATAAAATCTCACAAAGGCTTATTGATCAATTTTTTTTCTAAAAATAAAAAAATTTTCTTAAAAGTTAAACTTGAAAAAGACAATAAAATAAAAATAATTAAGGCTGATAAATTAATTCTATGCGTAGGAAGTGTGCAATTATTAGATTTATTATTTCGATCAAAATTGATTAAAAGTGGAGATAAAATTCTGTTAAGTGAATATAAGCATAAATTTAAATTTAAATCTATTTATTCTGAATTTGAAAAAAAAGCTGTTGTAGTAAGATATCATATATCAAGAGCCATTGGACATTATTTTGGTATACAATTTTATTCTTTAATATTAAAACTCTTAAAGTTTATTCCATTTTGTATTGATCAAATTTTTTATTTTAAAAAACTTAAGCTTAAGTTAAGAGTTAACAAAGATTCCATAGTTGAGATAAACCAATATCAACCAAAAAAAAGATTTGGAGAATCAATTCATTATTGTAATTTAAAAATAAATAATGTGGATATAAATACTTTTTTAAAAAATATTAATCCAAATATCATAGGACTAGGAATGTCTTTCATTGATCAAAAAAAACCAGGTCCCATTTCAAATGAAATAATTTTAGACGCAAAGATGAAATGTAATAAATTTAAATAATGGTTATATCAAATTGATAAATATGAAAAAAATTTTCTATTGGTCACCCTACTTGACAAATGTTGCAACAATTAAGGCTGTAATAAATTCTATTAAAAGTATGAAAAAATACTCAAAAGATTATGAGCCAATATTAATTAATTCATGTGGAGAATTTGATAAATATAAAAAGGATTTATTTAAATTAAATATCAAAGTAATTGATTTGGTATTTTTCAATTACCATAAATTTTTACCCACAAAAGGATTCATAAAAAGTAGATTTTCTTTTCTAATTATTTTTACAGTATCATTTCTGCCATTATTGCTACTTATCAAATCTAAGAAACCAGATTATTTTATTTTTCATCTTATAACTTCATTACCTATAACGATTTTAAATATACTTAAAATTGATACAAAATTTATTTTAAGAATTTCAGGATTACCTAAATATAATGGGTTTAGGAAACTTTTTTGGAAAAAACTAGGTAAGAAAATTTACAGAGTAACATGTCCTACTATAGGTACAATGTTAGACTTAAAATCAAATAAAATATTTGAAGAAAATAAAATTGTTTTATTAAGAGATCCAATTGTAAGTGTTAGGAAAATTTCCAGATTAAAAGATGAAAAGAATGAATATAATTATGATCATAAAAATTATTTAATAGTAGCCATAGGAAGGCTTACAAAACAAAAAAACTTTATGCTTCTTATTAATTGTTTTCAAAAGATTATAAAAATAAAAAAAAATGCCAAACTTTTAATAATAGGTGAGGGAGAGCAAAAAAATAATTTACAAAATATAATAGAAAAAAAAAAATTATTAGAAAAGGTAATTTTAGTGGGATTTAAGGAGAATGTGTATAGCTATCTAAAAAATGCAAATTTGTTTATTTTATCATCCTTGTGGGAAGATCCAGGCTGGGTCTTAATAGAGGCAGCTGCTTCTAATACATTGCTGCTTGCCAGTAATTGTAAAAATGGTCCTGAAGAATTGATTGAAAAAAATCAAGGTGGGGTATTATTTGAAAATAACTCTTATGAAGATTTTATAGAAAAATTTAAACATGTAACCGAATTAAATCACAAACAAATTTATGAAAAAAAAGTTTTCTCTAAAAAAAAGATTAAACAATTTACTATTTTCAATCACTATTTGCATTTTAAAAAAATTCTAAGTTAAAATCTAAAAAAAAGAGTAAATATATAGCTTACAAAAAAGTCTAAATTAAAATATTTTTTTTTCTTTATAAAAGAGTTATACTTGTGTTGTTCTAATCTTCTGAACCAATAAAATTTATTATTATAGCCGTTATAATCTTTGTCAACAGACTCACTTATATCATTCTTGCTTGTAAGAAATTTATTAATTCTTAGTAGTTTTTTTTTGTTGCTACAATAGATTGCCAGCAAAATATCAATTGCCAAATATTTATTTTTATTAATCTTAATTTCCTTAAAAAACTCAAAAAGTAACTCTCTGTGTATAGAAATTGCACTTGTACAAACATTTTTAGGCCAATCATTGATTATTTTTTTATAAAGATAATTTTTTTCATGATCCATATATCTATTTTTAAGTTTTTTGTTATTCATAAGCACAAAATAATTATCTAAAATCATAATTTCTTTGTGGTCTATAATTTTGCTTATAATTTCAATTTTGTTTTTATTAAAAATGTCATCTCCGTCCAATAAAAAAATATTTTGTCCTTTTGAAATTTTCAATGATTGTTTAATTTTAAATAGCTGATCTTGAACTTTATTATTAAGTTTTTTTTTTATTTTAAAAAAAATCACTTTTTTGGATTTAATACTTTTTTTAATTTTGTTTTCATCTTTAAATTTGGAATAGGCCACGATAATTTCCAAATTCTTGTTAACTTGATTCAGACAAGATTGAATAGTTTTAATTATTGTTTTATCTTTTTTTTCAGCTGTAATTATTACAGTGTTTTTGATCATGGCTAATATAAATTTTTTATTTCTAAATAATATTTATTTAGGTTAAATTTATAATCAAATCTATCTAAAGAATTAAAGGCTAAATTTTTAATTTTGTCCAAACTTTTTTTGTCTTTTGTTTTACAATAAATTATTTTTTTAGAAATTTGCTTATAATTTCCTATGTCACATAAGAAACCATATTTACCATTGTTAAGTATTTCTCTTGGTCCTGTTGGACAATTTGTTGAAATGATAATTTTTTTTAAAGTTGCAGCTTCTAGCAATACATTTGGTAAACCTTCAAATTTTGATGTTAGTAAAAATAGATCCGTTTTTTTTAAATATGGAAATGGATTTTTTTTGAAACTTAAAATTTTCACAAATTTACTCATTTTATTTTCATTTATATAATTAATTAACTTTTGATAGTTAATTCCTCTGCCCATAATTAGTAAACGAAAATTAATCTTGTTTTTAAGTTCGTTAACAGACTTTAATAAAGTTAGCTGATCTTTTTGATCGGTAAATCTACCAATATTTATTAATTTAAGATTATTTTTTGATTTATCAAAAAAAGGAAAATTAATCTTATTTTTTGAAAGTTTAATTATTTCTTCTTTATTTAGTGGATTGTAAATCATAACAGTTTTTAAATTAAATTTTTTTTTAAATTCTCTTTTAAAATCGTAACTATTGACTATTATAGTGTCTGCTAATCCAAGTATTAATTTAAATAATTTTTTTTTTAAATAATTTTTTGACCATCCTGATGGTGAAGAATTAGACCTTACAATAATTTTAGTATTAAATAATTTTGAGATTAAAATACAATATAGATTTGCTTGAAATGATAAAATAACAATATTTTTTTTTTTTTATAATTATCTTTAAAAGCTCGTATAGACAAAATATATATTTAATCTTTCTTCCAAATTTAGTTAGGTTAAAATAAGGAGTAATTAATTCTAAAGTTTTAAACTTATTTTGAAATTCATACGAGGCTGTAATTAAGCTTACATCATTAAACTGGTTAGATAAAAAATTTGAAATTAAAAAGAGGTTTTTTTCAACACCACCACCTTCTATTGAGGGCATAAAAATGATTATCTTTTTGTTCATAAAATTTTAGAGAAAGTTTATTTTGATTTTATATGGTTTATTTAATACATAATATTTATATGTTAGTAAGTATTATTATTCCATACTATAAAAAGCAAAGTTATATTAAAAAAACTATTTATTCTATTTTAAATCAATCTTATCAAAAATTTGAAATTATTATTGTAAATGATGAGCCAGGTAAACTCTCTAAAAATATCTTATCTGCCATCAAAAAAAAGGATAAACGAATTAAAATTATAAATAATACCAAGAATATTGGAGCTGGTAGATCTAGGAATAAAGCAATCAAAGTTGCAAAAGGAAAGTATATCGCCTTTATTGATAGTGATGATCTTTGGAAAAAGAATAAACTTAAAACTCAAATTAATATAATGAGGAAATTTAATTATAATGTTTCACACACAGCATATTATATAATTGATAATAACGATAAGAAATTAGCATTAAGAAAATCTAAAAATCTAAATTTTAAAACTTTAAAAGACTCATGTGATATAGGTCTTTCAACCGTTATAATAAATAAAATTATATTGAAAAAAGATATAATGTTTTCAAATTATATAACAAAAGAAGATTATTACTTATGGTTAAAAATTACTAAACATGGAGAAATTTTTCATTATATAGATCAACCACTTTCCTATTGGAGAAAAACACATAATTCATTATCTAGCTCAATAATTCAAAAATTTATTGACTCATTCAAAGTATATAATCATTTTGAAAATAATTTTATAATTTCAATTTATAGAACAATAATTCTTAGTTTGAACTTTTTAATAAAAAAAAATAATGATCATAGATTTTTATAAAATAATTCCCATAATTCTGATTAGTAGTTTAGTTTATTTTCTTAATATCAAATTTTTTGGATCTAATTATAAAAGAGTCGATATACACCAAAAATTTTCCTCAGATTTTTTAGGTAATCCTATGGGTGGATATACTATTTTCTTTTTTGTAATATTATTTAAATTCTATTTAAATTATTTAGAATTATTTTTTTTATTTTCAATATTTTTATCTGGTATTCTTTCAGACATTAAAATATTTAATTCTCCATTAAAAAGACTTTTTTTTCAAATAATTGTAATATTTTTAAGTATTTCCTTTTCAGAGATCGGTATCATTTCTACAAGAATTGATTTTTTAGATCATTTGTTAATGAATAAATTTATAAATATTATTTTCACTACTTTTTGTGTGTTAATTGTTATAAATGGATCTAATTTTATTGATGGCCTAAATGGATTGGTCATTGGCTATTATTTGATAATAGCAGCCATACTTATAAATTCTAATCTAAATATAGATTTATATGTTGAAAGTAATTTGTTGATTAACCTTACTGCAGTCTTGATTATTTTATTGATATTGAATTTTTTTAATAAAGTTTTTTTAGGAGACAATGGTTCATATTTAATTGGTTTTTTATTTTCAATTTATTTAATTAGGATGCATCAAATTAATAATGGTATTTCTCCATATTTTATAATTTTGTTGTTATGGTACCCTTGTTTTGAAAACTTATTTTCGATTATAAGAAAAAAAGCATCAAAAATTTTAGCAACTAATCCTGATAATAGCCACTTACATCAGTTATTTTTTCTATTCATTTTGAAAACATTTAAAATTGAAAATAAATTATTAGCTAATAATTTAACTTCTGTGATAATTAACTTATATCATTTTTCTATTTTTTTTATTGGTGCACAAAGTTTTAATCAAACAAAAGTGCAAATTTTTTTAATAGTAATTAATTTAATTGTATATGTGGGCTTGTATTTTTTCTTAAAAAAATTTAAAAAAATCAATGCTATAGAATAGCTACTTATTAAAAAATAATTCTATCAGTTTTTTTAAAATTAAGCTTCCATCTTTAAAAGCATTAACTTTTTTTTTGCCTGCAATTCTTTTTCTTTCGAATGATGGAAAGACATCTATTTTAAAGTTTTTTCTTTTTGCCTTTATTGGAAGCTCTACACAAAATCTAAAATCTTTACTTAATATATCCAGTGATTTTGCTTTAGATGTGTTCCCAATCACAAATGTATATAAAATATCAGATATTCCTAATTTAAAAAAAATTTTTCCTATTAATGAAAAAAAGTAGTTTCCAACCAAAGTAATTATTGTGTCATCATCACTTCCTGCATTTTTTTCGTATCTTGAAGCAAATACAAAATCTGAATTATTTTCTTCAATTTGTTTCATAATTCCATCTATCTCTTCTGGATTAAATGATCCATCCGCATTAAAAATACAAAAATATTTTGTTTTACAATAATTTATACCTTCAATTAAAGCATCGCCATAGCCTATACCTTTTTGATGTATTATTTCTACATCAAAATCTACTATAGAATTAATTGTAGATGAATCAGTTTCTTTTAATATGATACATATTTTGTAATTAAATTTTTTTAACTCATCTAAAACACTTGGTAAAGACTCAGACTCAAATTTAGCTGGAATTAGAAGTGTTAAATTTTCCATATTTAATTTTTTAGGTATTTTAACTTAATAATAAAAATTAATATAATTTCGATTATAAATACTATATTTAATGATTATGTCATTAGATTTATTTACGTTCATATTTTTTTATTTTATAATA
>MDTB01099513.1_pt1 | contig 15009 bp, 17 predicted proteins | sample 811161 | NCBI WGS metagenome assembly MDTB01 (sample SAMN05326650, study PRJNA326480) | marine metagenome | isolation source: seawater | place: Mediterranean Sea | collected 2009
AGATAAATCTTGTATCCAACCATAAAACGGCATGTGTCTCATTTCGATAGTTACAAATAATACTTTATATAAAGCAAAAAAGATTGGTATTTGAACTAATATAGGTAAACAACCAGAAAGAGGGTTTACTTTTTCAGCTTTATATAAAGCCATGACTTCTTGTTGCATTTTAAGCTTATCACTTTTATATCTTTCTCTAATTTCTGTCATTTTAGGAGTAAGAAGCTTCATTTTACTCATTGACTTGAAGGACTTATTAGCTAAAGGAAATAAAAAAATTCTTATTAATACAGTCAAAGCTAGAATTGATAAGCCAACATTGCCAAAGAAATTTGAGAATTTATGTAGTATAAGAAACAATGGTTTAGTAATAATATAAAACCATCCGAAATCTACAGCTCTATCGAACATATTTATTGATAAATTTTTAGAATATTTATCTAACAAATTTACTTCTTTAGCACCAACAAAAAGATTAGATTTAATAATTACTTCTTTTCCTCCTTCTAAAACTAATTCTCCACTAGTATATTGAGCTTGATAGCTTTCAGTTTTTCTTAAAATAGCTTTAAATCCACCTTCAATCCTTGTACCTTGGTCAGGTATTAGAGCTGTTAACCAATATTTATCAGTTATACCAATCCATCCACCTTTACTAATAGAGGAAACAGGACCGTCTTCAATAAGGTCATCATAATCTACTTCTATGAGTCTATCATTTAATACAGCAATAGGCCCTTCATGTAGTATGTAAAATCCTGAAGTTTCAGGTGTTCCAGTCCTATTGACCCTACCATATTGTGTTAAAGAATAATCTTTCTGTGTATTATTTATTATTTTCTGCTCAATACTGATTAAAAAATCACTATCTATATTAATTTTTCTGATAAAGATTAATCCATCCGGAGAAGACCATTTGATAGTGATTGGCGTGTTTGGTCCTAATTTATTTCCATCAACAATTTCCCAAATACTTTCTTTATTAGGTAATTCTATATTTTGTTGAGTCATCCAACCAAGTTCAACAAAGTAAGGGTTCTTTGTACTTTTTGGAGAAAGTATTGTTACTTTTTTAGAGTCAGGAGTTATAGTTTCTTTATAATCTTTTAAAATAATATCATCAAATCGGGCACCTTTAAGGGCAATTGATCCCATTATTCTAGACGATTCAGAAAAATATATTCTTTTATCATTTTGAACTACGTCCTTTCTTGATAACAACTTTTCTTGTAAATCATCTTTTGAATATTCTTCCAGTTTTTGTTGTTCATTAGAAATTTTCTTTTCGGTAGGAAAAAGATACTGAAATACTAATAAGATGACTAAGGAAGCAACAATAGCTAATAATAAGTTTTTTTGTTCATTCATGTTAATACTTTTATTTTGTTCAAAGCGTTTTTTAATTCTAGAGTTAATTTATCAAATTTTTCACTTAAAATATTCTTTTTGATTACAAGAACATAATCTAAGTTATTATCACCAAAAGACTTTATTATATTTTCTAGTGCTCTGATTCTTCTTTTTGCAAAATTTCTCTTTACTGCATTACCAATTTTTTTACTTGCTATTATTCCATATCTAGGATGATTAATTTTAAAAGGATGTATCCTTTTAGCATACTGAATTATAAATGAGTCAAATCTCATATATTTTCTAGCACTAAAAACGTAATAAAACTCAGCTTTTTTCTTTAGTTTATTTTTAAACATTAGATTACGCGTTATGCAGAGAGTCTTTGTCGTCCTTTTGATCTTCTTCTAGAGAGGACTAGTCTACCAGCCTTAGTGGCCATCCTAGCCCTGAAGCCGTGTCTTCTTTTTCTTACTAATTTACTAGGCTGAAAAGTTCTTTTCACTAAAAATCTCCTTAATTTATTCCAATATTAACTTATAAAATAAAGCTTGAATCTTTTTTTAGCATTCGTCTAACTAATGCTCTAAAGGCTAGCTTATAACTTCCTGCATCTTTGAGGTCCTTAGCATGTCTTTCTAATATGTTATTAGGAACATATTCTAATTTTTCTCCACATGACCTTGCCATCAATTGCACCTGACAGGCACTCTCTAAAGTATACAATTTCATAAATGCTTCGGCCACTGTAAGACCTGTTGTAAGAAGACCATGGTTTCGCAAGATCATAATACTTTTTTCACCCATATCTTGAGCAATTCGATCACACTCATCACTTCTTAAAGTTACACCTTCAAAATCATGGTATGCAACTTTTTTATGAAAAGCCGACCCGCTAAAGTCTATATTAATAAGTCCTTGTTTAAGTGCTGCCATAGCCATACCTGCATTAGTATGAGTATGCATTACACAGTGAGCATTAGATTTAGAAGAATGTATAGCTGAATGAATAATAAAACCGGCTGGATTAATATTCCAATTCGAAGGTTCAACAATTTTTCCATCTAGATCTATTTTAACTAAATTAGATGCTGTAATTTCATCATACATAAGACCATACGGATTAATTAAAAAATGTTTTTCCGGTCCAGGAACTCTAGCCGTCAGGTGTCCAAATATCAAAAAAGACCAACCAAGTTGTTCCACTAATCTATAAGAAGCAGCTAACTGTATTCTTAATTCTTTCTCATTAAGATCCTCATAGTTTTTCATACATGATTCTTCTATTTCAAGATGATTGGCTTTTACTTTTGTGTCATGTTCCGACATATGTACTCCAAAATTTGTATATAGAGTAATACATTAGACTTAATTTGTAAAAACATTTATAATCAAAATATATGTAAAGGCCCAATAATGAGTAGTTTTTTTAGTTTAAAAAATAAAGTAGCAATTATTACCGGTTCCTCTAGAGGAATAGGAAAGGGAATTGCTTTAAGATTTTCAGAATTAGGAGCTAAAGTTATAATCTCCTCTAGAAAAATAGACCAATGTAGGCTTGTAGAGAATGAAATATTAGAAAAAGGAGGAATAGCTAGCTCGATTAAATGTAATATATCAAATAAAAGTGATTGTGAAGAATTAATTAAATTTGCGAAAGAACAATACGGAAAACTAGATATACTTGTGTGTAATGCTGCAAGTAATCCTTATTATGGAAATTTAGCTGAAATTCCTGATGAAAGTTTCGATAAAATAATGAATAATAATGTTAAGTCTAATTTATGGTTATGTAAAAGCGCGATTCCGTTTTTCAAAGAAAACAATAAAAGTTCTATCATAATAGTATCTTCGATAGCTGGATTGCAAGGAGTAAAGAATTTAGGTGCTTATTCTGTTTCTAAAACTGCTGATTTAGGTTTAATAAGGAGTCTAGCAGTTGAATTAGGTGAATTTAATATTACAGTCAATGGGCTCTGTCCTGGTATCATTAAAACTGATTTTGCAAAAGCATTGTGGGAAAACCCAGAAATTTTAAAAAATATAGAAGCAGATGCTCCACTAAAAAGAATAGGAACTACTGACGAAGTAGCAGGAGCGGCTATATTATTAGCATCAGAATCTGGAGCATTTATTACTGGTCAAGTTATAACTATGGATGGTGGGATTACAATAGCTGGAAGAGGTTAGAAATATTAAATATAATGCTTTTTTTGCATAAAATTCAGTTAATAGAAAAAATTTAGCTAAAAATAATAATTTTAGATTTTTAATTGAAGCTAGTATAATTGTATTATTCCAATTCCAAAAAAGCTTTTAAATAAACTAATTTTTTTTGATTAAAATTTTATTTAATTTTAGTAAAAGCCATTCTCTATTAAATAATATAGAAAGAAAAAAAATTTATTGCCCAGTAAAATTTGAATATATGAAGATTGAAAATACTTCCATAATAATATTTAAGCTTACTGATGATTATAGTTTTTTTTGGAAAACTGAAGGTGTGGAAAAATTTAATAACAGATCATTAGTTAAATGGAAAAGAAAACAAAATAGACTATGTTTACGTAGTTTATAGCTATTTCTAAAAATATTGATTATATATTTTTGCAATCTAATTTTTCTTATTTTAAATAAGTTTAATAAGCTTGATATATAAATACAAAGTATTATTATGTTAATAGTCAATATTATTAAACTACGGGGGGAAACACGAATAGTACTTGTATAGGTAGAAGATTATTGATTAAAAAAGAAAAAGTATTAGGTTTCTGTTTATTGCAAAGAAATAATTTAATCGTACCCTTTCAATGATTGGGTTATGAAATAATTGCATTTATAATAATTTTACTAAAGCAATACTAATTAGCGTAAAAGGAAGATTTCTAGAAAAACGCTTTTCAGATGAAATATATTTTTAGCTTTTGATTTTTTAGATTCTAAAGTTTTAAAAGATAAGTCACTATATTTACTTAGCAAAGCTTGATAATAAAGACAAAGCTTATAATAAAGCTAGTTTTTTTATATTTTATGGCATCTAAATTACAATGAGAGCTAAGTGCTAATCTAAACTGACTATTGTCTCTTTAGCTATAAGACAAGCTGAACAAATTACTAGAGTGATAGTAAATAGAACTATCTAAGACAAATAAGACTTTTTTGTTAAATTATTTCCAATCTGCGCCTTCAAAAGAAATATGCTCTAGATAAGATGCTAATTGATTAAGTTGTTTTTTATTTAATACCCCTTTACCACCCCAAGCAGGCATCCTTCCATAGCCATTTATTAAGATATCTAAAAAACCCTTATACCCTTTATCAAAAATTTTTAAATTAGGAGACAAGAAGAATCCGTTATTTTTTCCTTCGGCATCTGAACCATGACAATTGGCGCAAATTTTTTTATACAATTCGCCTCCCAAATTAATTGAATTAATATCTTTTGAGAGAGGGTTAATAGGGTAAACTTTTGTTTGAAACATGATTAAGATGAAAAAAATAATCATTCTTGGAAAAAAATTACTATCTAAAAACCTAAATTTTTTAATTTTTTGCAATAGATTTTCCATATAATTTTCTACAATCTATATAAAACTGCTAACAAGTTATTAAATAAGCAAGGCTAAAATAGCCTTGCTTATTATCTAACACAACAAAATTTCTAGAATTTTATATGTTATTTTTCTTTAATTCAGATGCTAGATATTCACCTGTTCTTATTGCAAGAGCAGTGATAGTTAGTGTCGGATTCGCTGCTGCTCCGGTTGTCATTACTGAACCATCTGCAATAAACAAGTTTTTTATATCATGAGATCTTCCCCATTTATCTACTACCCCATCTGAAGCTTTAGCACTCATTCTATTAGTTCCTAAGTTATGAGTAGAAGGATAAGGAGGTGTTCTCCAAGTTTGTACTGCTCCTACCGAATTATAAAGAGCTTCTGCTTTCTCATAAGCATATTCCCTCATAGCAATATCGTTAGGATGTTCATCAAAGTGTACATTAGGAGCAGGTAAGCCATACTGATCTTTTGCAGTATCTGAAAGAGTAATCCTGTTTTTAGACTGAGGCATATCTTCGCCAACGAGCCACATACCTGCAAGATTTTGATACCCATCCATCATATTAGTAAAGTCTCTACCCCAGCCTCCAGGATCAAGAAATGCTCCCATGAATGCTGGACCTATTGAAAGTGTTTCCATGTAATATCCTCCTGCAAAACCTCTGTCAGGATTATGCTTTACTTCATCTGCACAAAAACCAGCCATAGTTTCACCTCTGTACATATTCACAGGCTTATCAAATCTAGCATACATAGAACCAGTCATATGTCTCATGTAGTTTCTACCTACTTGTCCTGAGCTATTTGCTAGACCATCAGGATACATATCTGACTCACTTAATAGTAAAAGTCTAGGAGACTCAATGGAATTACCAGCAACAACAACGACTTTCGCAGCTTGTTTCTGAAGGTTTTTATCTTTATCCATGTATAATACTCCATCCACATTACCTTTTTTATCATGTGTAATTTTTATTACATGAGAACTAGTCCTTAAGTCTAAAAGGCCAGTTTCTAAGGCTCTAGGTATTTCTCTTTTAGCTGTGCTCCACTTTGAACCATTCTTATCACCTTGAAAATTAAAACCGTCCTGAATAGATGCTGGACGTCCATCATAGGGTTCAGCATTAGTTCCATAAGGACCCGTAGCATAAAATTTATAACCTACATTTTTGGCTCCATTTGCAAAAACTTTATAATTATTGTTAGCTGGAAGAGCAGCTCTTCCACCTCTATGGGTAGAACCAATTGCGTTTTCAGCTTTGGTGTAATAATCAGCCATTTCTTCAAGACCAATTGGCCAGTCTAAAAGACTTGCACCTTTAATGTTACCGTATGTAGATTTAGTCTTAAACTCATATTCCATAAAGCGAGGAGTAGCTCCAGCCCAATGAGTAGTTGTTCCACCTACTGCTTTAACTAACCAGGTGGGTAGACCAGGAAAATCTTTAGCAACTCTCCAGTTTCCACTTGTTGTTCTTTTGTCTAACCAAGCCATCTGCCCAAAGGCTCCCCACTCATCATTAGTATAGTCTTCAGGTTTAAGGTGAGGTCCGGCTTCTAAACATACGCAAGGAATTCCAGCCTTAGTTAATTCATAAGCCATGGTGCCGCCTCCTGCTCCAGAACCAATAATTACTACGGCACTTTCTTTTTGATCTATTTTTTTCATATTTTTCTCCCTAATTTAGTTCGTTAGCTATCATTTTCTTAATTTCAGCAAATTTAGTCGGTGATTCGCTAAGAAAAGCAGCTAAATCTGGATGTTCTTCTATTCTTGGTTCAGGAAGCCAGTCTAAATCATTAAAACCTCTATTTATGTAGCCTCCTTTATCAGAGCTGTAACCTTCATATCCAAGAAGTTCCCAAACTTCTTTATCATTGTAAAGAGTAACTGTAGTTGTACCTCTAACATGTTCAAAAAAAGCGGTCCTACCCATGTTAGTTAAATATTTAGTTGATTCGTCAAAATCAAGCTTAGAAAAGTTAGCTGATTTTAATTGATCTATACCTTCTTGCAACATAACGGCATTTTCTGGACTTGAGTTTCCCTTATTAATTACATCTTCAGTTGTTCTAATGTACGGACCATCTGGAAATCTATCGTGTGGGTAAAGTGTTCGAACCATCTTCATAAGAAGTTCTTTATCTTCTTTTTTCGAGCCAGCTGTTATTTTTGCTTTAGCAGGGTCTATGCTCCACAATGAAAGATATACTGTAGTGGCAAAAGCTCCTGTTAAAAACGATCTTCTTGATAAACTCATAATCAATCCTCCCTAAGTAGTGTTTATAATTATCACTTCAATAATACTAGTTCTGAACATTATAGCAAATACTTTAATTAAAAACCTTAGATTATAAAAAATTAGATATATTTTTATATTTTTAGTATTATAAATTATAAATATAAGGATTATTATGAGTAGACATTATGAAAAAGCAGAAGGCCTTTGTGAAAATATACAAATTGAAACTAGAGATTTTGTGTTTAATCAGACTATGTTAAGAATAAAAAATCCAAAAATTTCTTTGGATTTTTATACAAGAATAATAGGTATGAATCTCTACAGAAAATTAGATTTTCCTGAAATGAAATTCACCTTATACTTTCTAGGTATGGCTGGAGATGTAGAAGATGATAAAGTTCCAGTTGATGAAAATGTTAGAACTACTTGGACTTTTAGACAAAGAGCCATGCTCGAACTTACACATAATTGGGGAACTGAAAAAGAAAGTGACTTTTCTTATCATAATGGAAATGATAAACCACAAGGTTTTGGACATATTGGTTTTAGTGTTCCGGATGTATATAAAGCATCAGAGAGGTTTGAAAGTTTAGGTGTAAAATTTGTTAAAAAACCAGATGACGGAAAAATGAAAGGCCTAGCTTTTATTGAAGACCCAGACGGATACTGGATAGAAATATTACAGGCAAATATGATAGAGAAAAGCTCACCTAAGATATGAAAAAAAAAAATAAATTAGATTTCTATTTTTTTTTATTTAGTTTGTTCATATTATTTCTATTAATATTTCCTGTTTACAATTTTGGAAATAAAATAAATCCTATTATTTTTGGGTTACCCTTTTCGTTATTTTGGATAATTTCTTGTATAATTGGTCAATTTGTTGGAATAGTAATATTTTTAGCTATCGGAAATAGGGATACATAAATATGGAAAAATGGCACATAGCTCTAATTGCTATGTCAATTTACTTAGTATTAGCTTTTTTAATAGGTGTATTGGCGGGAAGAGGTAAGTCTTTTTTCTCTATTTCAGAGTATGCAGTTGGAGATAGATCATTTAACTTATTTATTATGTGGTTTCTAATGGGAGGAACTATTTTTTCTGCATTTGCTTTTTTAGGTGGCCCTGGCTGGGCTTATTCAAAAGGGGCAGCATCCTTTTATATTTTAGTTTATTGTACTCTAGGTCTTATGCCATGGTATATAATAGGACCAAAAATTGCCAAGATAGGAAAAAAGAATAATTACTTAACTATGGGTGACTTTCTTGGAGATAGGTACCAATCAAAATTGCTTACGGTAGTGGTTGGAATTGTAGCAATATTAGCTTTTATACCATACCTAACGCTTCAAATTAAAGGAATGGCTTATATATTCAACGTTTTAACTTATAATAATATACCTTACTGGCTTGGAGCACTTATTTCTTTAGGTATCGTAGTAATATATGTAGCAACAAGTGGAGTAAGAGGAGCTGCTTGGAGCGATGTCTTTCAAGCAATTTTAATGTTATTAATAGCTTGGGTTTTAGGTATCTATTTTGTAGAAAAATTACATGGTGGTATAGAAAACATGTTTAATAACATAAAAGCAAGTAATAGTGATTTTCTTGTTATTGGTAATGAAGGGTCGACTATGTCTAAAGCAAGATATAGCAGTAACATTATAATATCAATGATAGGTTTTGTAATGTGGCCTCATTTATTTACTAAGTCTTTTACCACCACTGAAAAAAGAATAAAAACTACAGTTGCAGTTTATCCTATATTTGCTTTATTTCTTCTTCCAGTTTTGTTTATAGGGTTTTCGGGTTATGGTATTGTAGATACAAATGATATTGAAAACTCTGGTCAAATTTTGCCTTACTTAATTACTAATTATTTAACAGAATCAGGTTTTCTTTATGGAATAGTAGGAGCCGGTGCACTAGCAGCAGCAATGTCCTCATCTGATGCTATTACACATGGCGCTTCTGTTTCATTTGGAAGGGATATATGCAAAGCTTTATATTCTAAAATTCCCGAAAATATAGAACTTTTAATAATGAGATTAGCTGTTTTTGGTGTAGGAGGAATAGCTTACTTAATAGCTATTTTCGGAAGTGAAGGACTAATTCAACTTTTACTAGGAGCTTATGGCCCAATAGCTCAGTTAGCCCCTGCTGTATATTCTTCACTATATTTCAGAAAAGCAAATGCTTCAGCTGTAATAATAGGATTAATAGCGGGTGTTGTTATAACTTTGTATTTTCAATACTTTGCTAAGAGTAGTTTTCTAGATTTGCATGCTGGTCTAGTAGGATTAATGGTCAATGTCACTTTTGTAATATTGTTAAGCACATTGTTAAAGCAGAAGTCAAAAGAAGAAATAAAATCAATAGAGTTTACAAATTTGTAGAGTAGATAAAATTAAATCTACTCTACTAATAAACTTCTTAATTTAATAAACTCAATGCTTTTTCATAGCTTTCGAAAGCTAAAGTTGAGTTTTTGTGTTCATTTGCTACTACCAATTCCCTCAATTTAGAAATCTCTGCCATTTTTTCTTGACTAATTTCGCTTGAATTCATCTTTGCATCTAATTCTTTAATCTCACTTTTCATGCATCCAGCGAAAATATTAGTACTTAAAAACAAAGAACTTAAAATAATAAAAATAGTTTTTTTCATATTATATCTCCATTTAATTAAAAAAGTAGGGGAAATATTTGATATTCCCCTACTCTATTTTATAACTATCAACTTTCTATACGATAATAGAAAGTGACTAGATCTAAAATTTTAGACATAGACCACCTCCTTTCTTGAAAAATTTATAATAATACAATAAGGCCAAAAGATAAATAAATTATTTCAAGTTTCCTGATAAATATTAAGAGAGGTTAAGACCACTCTTAATATTTAAAAATTAGATGACATGCTCGTTTTTACGATTTTTTTGAGTTATATTTATTTTTAATACTAGAAAAGTAGGAAAGTGAAATAATCGCGCCTATCACTAAATGTTCAAACAAACTCATTATATAATAAATTTTATCAAATGACTTAGGGTCAGATAAAATATTTAAAACAAAACCTAGTAAAACAAGCAAAAGATACAGTTTTAATCCTATTTTAGAAAAGTTGTATATTTTATAGAGTGAAAAAAACCAAATCAAGCCATATAATAATATAGAAATTATTTTATAATCAAAATTTTCTATATTATATAGAATTACTTGATAGGTAATAACTACCGATACTAATGTATTTGCAATTATAAGCAGTTTGTAAACTTTTATAACGTTAGAAATCATAAATTTATTTAAAAAACGTTTAATATACTTCAAATAATCCTGCTGCTCCTTGCCCACCACCAATACACATAGTAACTACAACATTTTTTGCTCCCCTTCTCTTACCTTCTATTAGGGCATGGCCTACTAATCTTGAGCCCGTCATTCCATAAGGGTGACCTATAGCAATTGATCCACCGTTCACATTTAATATGTCATTTGGTATACCTAGTTGGTCTCTGCAGTAAATAACTTGAACAGCAAAAGCTTCATTAAGTTCCCAGAGATCAATATTATCTAACTTTAAGTTATGCTTTTTTAGTAATTTAGGAATAGCATAGATAGGTCCTATCCCCATTTCATCTGGCTCTAAACCAGATACAGCCATACCTTTGAAAACTCCTAACGGATCAATATTTAATTTCTCTGCCTTTTTAGAGTTCATTACCAAACAAGCTGAAGCTCCATCAGATAATTGACTAGCATTACCTGGTGTGATGAAAGCATCTTCACCCATTACAGGGTTTAGAGACTTTAATCCTTCAATTGAAGTTTCTGGCCTATTACCTTCATCCTTTTCTAAATAAACAGTTTTTTCATTAACTTCTCCAGTTTCTTTATTTTTAATAAGTTTTGTGGATTCTAGAGGAAAAATTTCTTGATCTAGGTAACCATTTTTTTGAGCATTTGCCATTCTTTGCTGGCTCTGCAAACTGTATTCGTCTTGATCTTCTCTGGATATTTTATAACGCTTTGAAACAACTTCTGCTGTTTCAATCATTGAGTAATATAATTCAGGTTTGTTTTTATTAATCCAGTCTTCTTTAGCCATAAAGTTATTTTGATTATCATTTTGTACAAGACTTATCGACTCTAATCCTCCAGCTATACAAGTATCTAACTCATTAGCCATGATTCGCTGCGCTGCCATGGTTATAGCTTGCATACCAGATGAGCAAAATCTATTGATAGTAGCTCCACCAGTTGTTATTGGAAGGCCGCCTCTAATAGCAATTTGTCTTGCTATATTTCCTCCAGTGGCGCCTTCAGGCATGGCACATCCCATCAAACAATCTTCTACAATTTCAGGGTCAACTTTAGATGATTCTAAGGCTTTTCTAACAGCATGTCCGGCTAGTGTTGCCCCGTGGGTATTATTAAATGCGCCTTTGTAGGCTTTACCAATTGGTGTTCTTGCTGTTGATATAATAACTGCTTCATTCATTTTATTCTCCTAGTTAAATTTTCTTTTCTCTCTTACTAGATCTTGTAAATAATTATTTTTCTCCCACATATCTCCATTTTTATTTCTAAACTGTTCAATTTCTTCTAAAACTTTTTCTAAGCCATAACTTTCAGCATATTTCATGGGGCCTCCCCTCCAATGAGGATACCCATAACCATGTGCATAAGTTACATCAATATCTGAAGCTCTCAATGCATAACCTTCTTCAAGAATTAAGCAGCCAGTATTAACAAGAGACCAACTTAGCCTACTGAGAATTTCATCATCCTCTATATTACGTCTCACAATACCTTTTTCTTTAGCTACTTTTTCAAACATCATGTCTACCTCTGGATCAACCTGCTTTTTTCTAGTTTCTGGGTCATAAATATAAAAGCCTCTATTGGTTTTTTGTCCATATCTTCCTAATTCACAAAGTTGATCTGCTACCGTAGAGGTATATCTTAGGTTATCGTACTTTCCTTCCTGTTTATGTCTTTTTCTAATTCTCCAACCTACATCATTACCAGCTAGGTCATTTACTGCAAATGGTCCCATAGCCCAGCCAAAATCAAATATCACTCTATCAATATCTGCAATTTTTGCTCCTTCTTCTGCTAAAGCATGAGCTTGTCTTACATACTCATGGAACATTCTATTTCCAATAAAACCATCACAGTTTCCTGCTAAAACTGGTACTTTTTTAATAGTTTTTGCTAACTTCATAGTACTTGCTATAATTTCTTTACTAGTTTTTTTACCTCTAACTAACTCGAGTAAACTCATAACATTAGCAGGACTAAAAAAATGAGTACCTATTACATCTTGAGGCCTACTGGTAGAATCAGCTATTTGGTCTATATCAAGTGTAGATGTATTAGTTGCTAATATACAACTTTCTTTAGCTAATTTATCTATTCTTTGAAACATTTCCTTTTTTAAATTCATCTCTTCAAAAACTGCTTCAACTACTATATCAGCATTTGATATACTCTCTAAGCTAGTGGATCCCTTAATTAAGGACATAGTTTTTTTAAATACAGCTTCGGTCATTCTACCTTTAGAAACTGTATTAGAATAATTTTTTTCTATAATTTTAATACCCTTATCTAAAGATTCTTGACTATTTTCAATTACTGTTACAGGTATTCCTGCATTAGCAAAATTCATTGCTATTCCTCCACCCATCGTACCACATCCAATTACAGCAGCTGAGTTAATAGAAGATGTTATCGTTTCTTTTGGAATGTCAGGTATCTTTAAAGCTTGTCGTTCAGAAAAAAACATATGTATTAATGAAGAACTTTCACTTGAGTCATGACAAATTTTAAAAAATTCCCTTTCTTTTTCTAACCCCTGATTAAAATCTAGATTAGTTGCTTCCTTTATAGCTTTAATAGCAAATAAAGGAGACTTTCTTCCTCTATATTTTTTCTTAATTTTACTACTAAATTCATCAAATAATTCGTCTTTAACATTAGATATTTTATCTTTTAGTTCACTTACAATTGGATGAGATACAATTGTTAATTTACCTTTAATAAAGTTTATAGCATTAGCAATAAGAGCATCTTCATAAACCTCTTCAACTATACCTACTTTTAAAGCATCGTTAGCATTAATAGGATTGCCTGAGGTGATCATGGATAAGGCTTTTTCTACTCCTGCTAAACGAGGTAACCTTTGTGTTCCTCCGGCTCCTGGGATGATACCTAATTTAACCTCAGGTAATCCTAACATAGTAGATCTTAGAGCAATTCTATAATTACAGCCCATAGCTAACTCAAGTCCTCCTCCTAATGGAGTGCCATGCAAAGCAGCTACAATAGGTTTTTTGCTATATTCAAATAATTTTATAACTTGATTTAAGTCAGGTCCCTGCATCGGTTTTCCAAATTCAGATATATCAGCTCCAGCAAAAAAAGTTCTACCATCGCCAATAAGAACAATACCCTCCACATCTGTGTTTGTAGATAATTTTTCTAGATTATTTACTAACTCAGATCTTACTGCGTGAGATAAGGCATTTACAGGAGGATTAGTTCCTTTTATAATACCTATATTTTCAACTATTTCACATTCAACAGCATTATTTTTGCTCATAAGTTCTCCTAAAATGTTTTGTATTTTCCTGATAATGAATTAGTTATTCTTCCTATCTTAACTTCTGAACAAGATATACTTTTATTGAATATTAAGGTATCTATAAAGTAATATAATGGTTCTAACAAAAAAAGCCTTTTAAACCAATTCTCAACTTTTATAAAATCAAATAAATTATTTTTTTTTACTTCCTCCTCTAACATAGTATAGGATGATCTTATTACATTGGTAGTAAAATCAATGTATAATATCTTTACTTGATAATTTATAATATATCTCATTTTATGCTATTAAGTTTAACAGAATTATTGTAATTTCAAAACATGAATTATATATCAAATTTTTTATATTTAGGGTTGTTAAGTTTAATAATAATAATATTGCTATTAATTTATTTAAATAAAAAAAAGGAAATTAATATATTTAGTTCCTATTACAATTCTGATGGTGCCTTTGCTGGTTTTATTCAAAAGAAAAACAATCTTTTTAGAGCTTGTGAGTTTTCTTCTAATGGTTCTATTTTAAGTTGTTCAAAATGGTTTAATGATAATCTTTTAAAACAAGGACAAAATCAGGGTTTAAATCAAGAAGATATTTAATACTTGAAATCAATATATTTAGCTACATTATCGGCTATAGTTTCTCCCATTAATTTTTTTACTATATAAAGAGACATATTAATACCTGAAGATACGCCTGCCGAAGTATAATAAGTATCAAATACATATTTCTTATTTTTTATTACATGTGTTCCGGGACTAATTTTTTTTAATAGCTTTAGTGCTCCCCAATGAGTAGTTGCTTTTTTCCCCTTAAGCAACCCTGCTTTTGCTAAAAGAAGAGAACCAGTACATATAGATCCAATAACGCTAAGTTTTTTTTGAGATGTTAGCCATTTCAATATATTTTTATTTTCTAATAAAACTCTTGTACCAATACCTCCAGGAATAATTAAAATATCTATTGGTGGACAGTCTTTAAGTGTAAATTTACTTTTTACAGTTAAGCCTCCAGTAGCAGTTATAAATTTTTTTTTTTTCTGAAAATGTAAAAACATTAAAAGGCGAAGCTAATTTATGTATTGAGGATTGGCTCTTTTTTGATAGTCTAGTACATGAAAAAACCTGATAAGGTCCTGAAAAGTCCAATACTTCAACAAAGTCAAATATAAAAATACCTACATTTTTTTTCCTTACTTTCACTACATAAACCTAACACATAACTTGTTTTTTTTTTTCTTTAATATA
>MDTB01036180.1_pt1 | contig 15003 bp, 13 predicted proteins | sample 811161 | NCBI WGS metagenome assembly MDTB01 (sample SAMN05326650, study PRJNA326480) | marine metagenome | isolation source: seawater | place: Mediterranean Sea | collected 2009
CGTGGTCAAAACGGCAGCAGTCACGGGGGCTACGGTCTCCTTCAATGCGTCCAAAACTGCATCGATCCCAATAAAACCGCGCTCAATGCGGTAGTAAATCGCCTCAACAACAACAACCGCATCATCGACCAGCATCCCAAGGGCAATAACGACGCCTAGCAACACGGTCACGTTAAGCGTTTGATCCATTCCCTGAAGGATCCAAAACGTGCCGGCCAAAATGAATGGGATACCGATCGCAGTCAGAGTGGCAATTTTTAACCCCAAAAATATCCATGCGACCACCAGCACCAACATCAATCCGATCAACGCGTTGTTCTGCATGATGTTGAGCGCTTTGCGCGTCGGAATCGTCTGGTCATCGATTAACACAAGACGAGTACCAGTGACTGCCTCAAGCTCATTATGGGTTTCGATGTAATCTTTGACTTCATCAATCAACTCGAGAGTATTTGCTCCCTCAGCTTTCATTACAGCAAGCAACACAGACGGCTTTCCCTCATGCCGGACAAGCTCTGAGCGCTCTGCCTGCGTTCGGGTCACTCGAGCAACATCACCAACCCTCAGGCTGCCGTCTCGACCTAAAATTGGGAATCGGTTGAGATCAAAAGCATCCGTCGATTTCCCTTTCAACCGAACCAACCAATTCGAACCAGCGACGTCAAGTTCACCCGCAGCCAAGTCCTGGAAGTAAGTCTGAACGGTCGTCGCGACATCCGACGGCGATAGCCCGAGCGCAGCTATCCGTGTCGCATCAAACTCAACACGTATCTCAGGATCGGCCATACCTTGTGTATCAATTCGATCAATACGCCGTCGTCGCTCTAGTTCTTTTTCGATCAAGACGGCCTGCTCACGAAGACTGTCATCATCGCCCGATCCAACAAGCGCGAGCGTGGCAGCCGGAAAAGCATTCGACGAGGTAATTTCAATAAAGACAGGATCAGCTGCCTCATCAGGAAACTGACCCTCTGCCGTATTCACCTCGCGGCGCAGGTCGCCGAGCCGACGTTCAAATGAATTTGTCGGGATATCTTCAAACCGGACAAGGATCGATGCTAATCCCTCTCTCGAATAGCTTGAGACAAAGTCCAGATCATCAACGCGCTGAATTGCTTCTTCAATTGGATCTGTAATTCGACTCTCGACATCTAAAGCCGACGCGCCCGGCCAAGCGACTGTGATAACAATCCAGTTGAAGTTTATGGTCGGATCTTGTTGCCTTGGGAGCGACCAATAAGCAAGCACACCCATCGCCATAACCAAGATGAAGGTGAGGTTTGTGAGAACTTTGTTGCCGATCAGTAACCGCGCAAATCCGCTCATTTTTGGATTACCAACGTATCACCGTGGCGCACCTTGAAACGACCCTCGTTAATCAGAAGCAAGCTTGGCTCAAGATCAGAGATAACAACTGGCTGCCCAAGTGTTGCCGAGGGTCTTTCGACAAACTGGGCTTCATTACCATCAGCAACCATCACACCATACCGTCGATCACGCTCGACTAAAAAGTCAGCAGGTAAAACCGTAGATGCTGAGCGTATGGACAGAACACCTGGAGTGCCTGGGAGCAGCGGATTTTCTGGTGTAAAACGCAATAACCGCGTCCCGGTACCAGTATCCACGGCACCACCGTCGGCCAATAACTGCGCCTTGATCGATTGTCGACCCGTTTCAAAAACTATGTCTTGATCTATATCGATAACATAATCAAAAGGGACTCGCGCACGAATATCGACCGCAATAGATACCACTTTTAGGATTGGTGCGCCGACCGAGACTCGAGTACCTACTGAGGCAAGTTGCTCTGCAACGACAGAATCGAAAGGTACCTTCACTTTACATTTTGAAACCTGAAGTTCGGCCTCTTTTAACGCGACACGTTTCGCCTCAATATCGATTCGAGACTGTTGAAGTTCGGTTGCACGGGTATCCTTTAGTTCTTCACTGGCAATACTGGTCTCCGCCAATTTGGCGATTCGTGCTGATTGGCGCTCGCTGAACTTCGATTGCACCTCGGCCCGTTTCAGATCCTGCACCGCTAGATCACGGCGTAATTCTGTGTCACGGCAATCGAGCTGCACTACTATTTTACCACCGGCGACACGGTCACCCGGACGCGCGTCTATGGAGACAATTTCAGCCGATATTCCCGACGATAAGAGGCTTGTCTCAATGGGTTCGGCGCTTGCCGGAAACTCTGTTGTGACTCGTTTTTGAAGTTCAGACACAGGTACAACAGTGACAGAAACCTGAGCTGATACCGCAGCCGCAAACAAAAAACATAGCCCGGAGACTGCAAGGGTATTAACTCGTTTCATCAAAGCGTCTCGCTTTTTGCGTTGCGGCATACTATGGGGAACGACGCACTCGATTCCAACTCGCTCCGTCGAATCGATAATCTAAGCGATCATGCAAGCGTGATGATCGCCCCTGCCAAAATTCAATGCGCGTCGCTCGAACCGCATATCCACCCCAGTGCTGTGGCCGAGGTACTTCGTCTGGATATTGAGCCTCCAGCCTGCTCAATTTTTCTGTCAACACATCATGGGATTCTATGACTTGTGATTGCTTACTCGCCCAAGCACCCAAACGAGACCCCTTGGGACGCTCTCGGAAATAGGCATCGTTGGCTTCATCGCTCAGCTTTTCAACCGAACCTTCGACTCGAACTTGCCGCTCCAGTTGGTCCCACCAAAATACCAACGCAGCCAAGGGTGACGCCAAGAGCTCCTCAGCTTTATGGCTCAGGTAGTTGGTATAAAAATTAAAATCACGACCTACTTGTCCTTTTAACAAGACAATACGCGCATGAGGATTACCCATCCCGTCAATGGTGGCTAAAGTCATTGCATTCGGCTCAAGCTGCGTAGTTTTTTTTGCGTCACTCAACCACGCCCCGAACAATGAAATCGGATCTTCCCCAGCATCCTCCTCGAGTAATTGGCCAACCTGATAATCTCTCCGCAGTCCCTCTAAATCACGATTCATCGAATAACTCCAACACCTGACTGATACGCTCAACGCGACATACTTCGATACCACTCACCGACTGCTTAGGTGCATTTGCCGAAGGTACGATGGCTTTTTTAAATCCATGCTTGGCTGCCTCTCGAATCCGTTCATGACCCGATGCAACCGGTCTCACTTCACCTGACAATCCGACCTCACCAAAAATCACCCACTCTTTTGGGATCGTTTTACCGTGAAAGCTTGAAACACAGGCTAACAATAACCCAAGGTCGGCTCCCGTTTCTGTGACCTTGACACCACCCACAGCATTAACAAACACATCTTGATCGCCCAACTGCACGTGGCCATGACGATGCAAGATTGCGAGTAGCATCACGAGACGTTGTCCTTCGAGGCCAACAGCAATGCGTTTTGGAGATCCACCTAAACTACTGTCTACAAGCGCCTGAACTTCGATTAAAAGCGGCCGGGTACCCTCCCAAGTGCAGATTACAGAGGAGCCGGGGGCAACAGTCTCAGGGCGGCTCAAAAATATTGCAGACGGATTTCTCACTTCACGAAGACCGGTTTCAGTCATCGCAAAAACACCCAACTCACCAACTGAGCCGAACCGGTTTTTGTGCGCGCGGAGTGTCCTGAAGCGGCCGCCGCTGTCTCCCTCGAGAAGGAGCGACGCGTCAACAATGTGTTCGAGTACTTTCGGCCCGGCTAGCGCTCCCTCTTTGGTGACGTGACCAACAAGTAAAACTATCACCCCGGTTGCCTTGGCGAGTCTTGTTAATTGCGCTGCAGACTCTCGGACTTGACCTACGCTACCGGGCGCACCAGAAAGAGACTCAACCTGCATCACCTGAACCGAATCGACAACTACCAAAGCCGGCTTAATCTGTTCAACCATCGCGGCGATCGCTTCGACTCGGGTCTCCGAAACACACTCGAGTTGATCACCATTCAGACCCAACCGGTGTGCACGTAGCGCGATCTGCTCCAATGATTCCTCACCGGTAACATATAAACAGGGTTTTTGCTCTGACAAGAGGGTTGTAACTTGCAATAACAGGGTACTTTTGCCTGCTCCTGGAGCCCCACCAAGTAAGATTACTGAACCAGAAACAAAGCCCCCGCCTAAGACTCGATCAAATTCGGAGTATCCAGATCCAAGTCGGGCAAGTCGCTCTGGTTTTATGGCGGATAACTTTGATCGTTCCGGAGTCGCGCCTGCGTATCCGCCTAAACGTACTTTGATCGGCTCGGGAGCTTGAACCGACTCGACAAGGGTATTCCATGCCTGACATCCAGGGCACTGACCCGCCCACTGCGACGAGGTCGCGCCACACTCTTGACATTGGTAGATGGATTTAACTTTGGCCACATTGGTCTCCTGCTCACTACAGGATAAACCAGATTGTATTCGACGGCCCGTTCTGTGCGGATCGATTCAGATGTTTAAGCTTCTGCTGAGTTCGTACTGCATGCTGGACGCTTTCCTAGCAGCCTCAGTCATGATCTGACAAGCTAACCGACTCGTATACCGGTCTATCATCGCACTAGATGGATCGAGGACCAGGTTGAGGGTTCTGTGGCACGCTCTCGCTAATAGGACAACGATTGGTCCCAAATGCCAGCAGCCACTGCCAAACGCGCTATACTTCGCTCCATAGAATACTAGGACCCGCAGGAGTCATCTCAGCGACAGCACGCTCAAAGTTACCGAGATTTAAAGTGGGGCACGGACTTAAAAAATCGCCGTATCATTGCCTAGTAATTCTTCATATATTGTTAGACACACTCATCGCCAGATACCGTGCGACTAGTAAGGAGAGTAGATAATGTTAAATCGTAGAACTATTCTGTTCGGGATTTTCATGTATTTGTATACCTTAACCTCCTACACCTATGGCTTTACGGATCTCAAAGACCAACCATTTAAAATCAAAGGTCCAGCGGTAGTGAACTTTTGGGCTACCTGGTGTGCGCCTTGTATTAAAGAGCTGCCCGATTTGGACATACTTGGTCAAAAGCTCGGTGCCGATGCGACTGTATATCTGGTCAATTTTGGTGAAAACACCGAGACAATCGAAGGTTTTATGGAAAAAAAACCTGAGCTTTTTGGCGATCACACTGTAATGCTTAAAGACGTCAAAATGTCAGGGCTCAAAGCTTATGGACTTCGCGGAGTTCCAACCACAGTTCTGATCAATGGCGACGGCGAATCAGTCGAGAGCATCCAAGGTATGAAAGACTGGGGTGAGGATGGAATCGTTTCCGAAATTAAGGCGAAGATTTTACCTTAACCGCGTTTTCAAGCTCATCAAGGTTCGGAAATTGTGACAGTATAATCGGATCCATTCCCGGGTGATTTACCACATACAGCGGGACACCAACCCGATCAAAGGCGTTTAGATATTCCGTAATCAGCGGATCGTAGCGAGTCCAATCGCCCGTCATCCGAATTACTCCATTATCTTTAAATAATCGATCAACAGTTTCGGTTTTCAATAATCGTTTTTCCGTAAACTTACAGGTGATGCACCAATCAGCTGTCATATTGATGAAGACAGACCTTCCTTCATTGAGATGTCCTTGCAATGCGCTCGACGTGTAGGGCTCGGAATCAATTTCAATTATCGCTTGAACAGAAGACGCAGGTACCACTTGCGAAACGCCCGGTATCGCGGTCAGAGACGCGATCACTACCAATACACCAAGAGCTCTAGAACTTCGTCCCCCTCCTCTGGTCAACCATATACCAAACACCAACAAGAGCAGTCCGCCGAGAATCAGCGCTAAGATATCCGAGGATGTTTGGCGAACAAGAACCCAGAGCAGCCAAATCGCAGTCGCCAGGATCGGGAATGCCAAGAACTGCTTGAGCCGGATCATCCAGTTACCCGGACGTGGTAGGTAACTCGATAGTTGCGGCCAGATTGCAAATGCAAGCATTGGAAGAGCGAGACCGAGACCTAACGCGGAAAAAACAATCAATGTAATCCACCAAGGTTGCGTCAACGTATATCCCATAGCCACACCCATAAACGGTGCAGTACAAGGGGTAGCGACAACCACGGCCAGTACACCGATGAAGAACTCAGAGCGGTCGGAGTGACCCTCAGTCAAGTTTTGCCCAATACCCGAGAGAGCCATACCGAACTCGACCCATCCATAAAGCCATAGCCCTAAAATCACAAACACATACACCAGCAGGCCGACAAACCACGGCGTTTGTAGCTGAAATCCCCACCCAATTTGTGTCCCACCCGCTTTCAGGCCAACCATAATCAAAGCAAGTACCAACATGGTGACTAAGATGCCCACGGTATAAAGCCATGACCCTCTCCGAATATCACGCCGCTCTTTCGTCGCTTTACCAGCAATTGATAATGCTTTGATGGAAAGTACTGGGAAAACGCACGGCATTAAATTCAAAATCAAGCCGCCAGCCAGTGCCATAATCAACACAAGGCCAAGCGACAGATCCTGTTTTTCAACTAAAGGGACGGCAAGAGATATATCAAATGGTAACCGAACTCCGCCTGATTCGAGACCAATAACCCAGTGACTCCCGGCATAATCCGATGGATTAAGAGCCCTATCAAAACGAACCAAGACGCCGTCGCCAAGTGGTTGCACGTTCTGTACAAGCCCCAGAACTTCTCCAGAACCCTCAGGCATCACGTCGTTAATTGCGACCTCGTTTAGGCCAGATATCCAGACCGATTGACTACCAAAAAAATTTACGCGGGCTGGAAAATCTGTGGGTACGGCGGCGCGGGCTGCATCAATTTGTTGCACGGACGCAGAACGACGTACATCTAATTGGGACGAAGCAACTGGTAGCGAAATACTGAGCCCCTGGCTTTCCGGAATACAAATGTCGCGACAGACCAACCATCGCGCTTCTCCGGTAAGTGTCCATTGATCAGATGCTGTTTGGGGTACAGTGATCCGAAACGGATGAAGAACCGATTTGGTATATCCGTAAGTCAGAAGACTGACATCTTCACCAAAGGGTTTTGTTTTCGGGAGAGGGAATTGAAGTTCAGGCTCATACGACTGCCTACCATCACTCAATTCAAGCGAAGGAGGAAGGCCAGTGGAGCCGGCATTCTTCCAATACGTATTCCAGCCCTCAGCAATTTCCAGCGACAACCCAAACCATAAGGCGTCGCCTGGAACAACGGATTCAACCGGCGTGATTAAACGTGCGGTAACTTGGTTGGCCTGAGACAATACAGGCAACGCGGCAAATAAGGAAAGAATGTAGGCTTTTAAAATCCTTTTCATGCGGCGAGATTAGCGGATTGACTTTGTTAAAAAACTGTATTTTTATACAGTAATGAAAACAAATATTCTACGCCCACTATTTGATGCTGGACAGCTGTGGCAGGGCAACACAGAAACTACCATCGAAGTCACCGATACTGGATTCTCAGAGCTCAATATTCAGCTGTGTGGCCAAGGTTGGCCTGCACATATGCTGATCGAATTTCTAACTGACGATTTTTTCTCAGCACCCATTCAGTGCGCTTTAGCAACCTGGCGCTCTCAACAAGATGCCCGCTGGATTGCCTTTGTAAATCCACCCCTAACACCATGCACTGAACGGTTAATGCAAGAGGGAATCGAAACAAGCAAGGTCGATATCATAAATGTCACTGCCGATCAGTTTGCTTGGTGCCTAGAACAGCTCGCACTGGCAGAGTCCACACGTAGCGTCATTGCGTGGGAGACGGAAACATTGACCTCAACACAACTCAGACGACTACAACTCGCCTGCCAACGAGGGAAAACGCAACTGTTCCTAATCCGACAACCCACGCACCGACATCAAGCCTCCCCAGCTCCCGTTCGCGCAAGTATTAATCCCTCGACCACTGGTTTTGAAATCACGATATTTAAGCAACCAGGAACCAATTCCAAATCACCTGTTTTGGTTCCCTTTGAGTTCTCCTGGATTCAAAAGCCAAATCCCGCTCAACGTAGGACCTGCGCAATCCAGGACTCGTCGAGGCTGCACTAATGATGATTTATGCATACCTTAAATTTCCAAATCTACTTTTGGACGCACAGGGTGTTTCACATCACAACGAATGTGTCGCTATCCTTCATCAATGCCAAATCATGCAGTGTTCTAAACACGCATTAGCAGCAGGCGTTATTCCTGGGATGACGCTGAGCATGGCGCTCACTCTCTGTCCTAATTTACTGACCAAAGAATATCTAGCAGATGAGGAACGCCGTTTGTTGTATCGCTTAGCTCTTTGGGCATATCAGTACTCACACCAGGTCGCAATCTGGAACAAGGGTTTATGTATCGAAGTCTCGAAAAGTAAATCCCTGTTCGGTGATCTAGCTGAACTCACACAAACTCTGAAAAATGCAGCAGCATCACAAAGTTTCCAAATTCAGCTTGCCTTTGGGTATACCCCTGAAATGGCAGCTCTCTTCATACAGGAGGGGTTAAGACCGAAAGAACACGCATTTCAAAAAACGTTACGTTGTATTTCGATTGATGCAGTAGCGATCCCGCGCGAACAAATTAAACGCCTAAAAAACATGGGGTTTCGAACAATTGGTGACTACTTCAGTGCGCCGTCCCGAGCCCGACGGGCACGCATACATCAAGACACCTTCTTGTATTTCGATGCTATCGCGGGACGTCATCAGACGCCGCTTTCATGGTTTTCACCACCGCCCGTCTTCAATCAATCCATTGAGTTTTTACGTGGGCTTGAATCGGTCGATATGCTGAAATTTCCGGTCAACCGTTTAACGCAAGATGCGTCCAATTGGTTAAGACAGCGTGTATCCGCTACCAGTCAGTTACGATGGGAAATCACACTCGAAAATCGTGACGTTCATTGTTTGAAAGTCTCACTCAATCACCCTGCGAATACAGCAGCAGCAATTGCCGATCCCTCTTGGTTACAGCTTGAAAAATTAAGACCTACATCACCGATGACAGGCATTCGCTTAGCAATTCAGCAAGTACATCAAGCGAGCCCGAAAAAACGTGACTTGTTTGTTCGAACTCACGACACAGACCGCTCCCAGTTACTCGATCGTCTCACCGCACGCCTCGGTAAAGAACGCATCAAGACACCTTGCCGGCTTCAAGATCCACGACCTGAGTACGCTAATCGGTTGGACAAAAACAAAAACGCATATCCACTTCCTAACCTTCCACCTCGCCCTCTGTGGCTACTCGATCCACCTGAGTCGCTTGGCTCATCACCAGAAAAAGCGGGGCATATGTTGCTTCAAGGACCTGAACGGATCGAATCTGGATGGTGGGATCTCGAACCCGCGTGTCGACGGTACTGGGTCTGTCTCTTCCAACACACACGAATTAGCTGGGTCTATCAGGATCATTACTCAAAAAGTTGGTGGCTTGCGGGTTGGTTCACTTAAGTCTTACGACAACCTGCTAAACTCTTCACTTCTTTTTTTAAGGATCGTTGTGTGGCTCTTAATCGGTTCAACCCACGACAGCGTGAGGCCATTACGCATGTTGGCTCGCCGCTTCTTGTGCTTGCAGGTGCAGGCAGTGGGAAGACTAGTGTTATTACACATAAGATTGCTTGGCTGATTCAGGAAGCTGGTATACCGGCTCGCTATATCACTGCCGTCACCTTTACCAATAAAGCGTCACGTGAAATGCGCGAACGTGTCGGCAATATTGGGCCTAAAGATCAAACTCGCGGTCTCACGGTCTCCACCTTCCACGCCTTTGGACTGAATCTGCTCAGGCGAGAGGCCGGATACGCTGGACTCAAATCTGGTTTCTCGATCCTTGACGCGGAAGATACCAAATCTATTCTGACCGACTTACTAAAACGAGAGTCAATCGACGACCACGATATTATCTCAAAAATTCAGCACATAATTTCTAACTGGAAGAATGATGGGCTGTCGCCTGAGGCTACCCAAATCCAAGCAAGTGACCCCCAATCTGTATTAGCTGCCAGTGCCTATATTGAATATCACCGCTATCTAAAAGCCTGCAATGCTGTCGACTTTGACGATCTGATCCTGAAGCCTATTGAGCTGTTCCGTTCCGAGCCAGATCTTCTCGCCAGATGGCGGTCCAAAATCCGCTATTTATTAGTTGACGAGTATCAAGATACTAATCGCATCCAATACGAAATGGTCAGGCTACTAACCCAAATCTCAGGCGCTCTCACTATCGTTGGTGATGATGATCAGTCGATTTATGCTTGGCGCGGTGCGCGTCCTGAAAATCTCAACGAACTGAGCGCTGACTTCCCGACACTTAAAGTAATCAAACTCGAACAGAATTACCGCTCCACTCGCGTCATTCTGGAGACCGCGAATACACTCATCGCAAGAAACTCACACATATTCGAAAAAACGCTCTGGAGCGACAAAGGATTTGGTGAACGCATCGAAATCCTTCCGGCGAAGACTGATGAGGATGAGGCCGAACGAATTGCTTCGATGATTTTGGAACGCCGCCTGAACCTTAGGCAGCAGTTTTCAGACTTCGCAGTTTTATATCGGAGCAATCACCAAGCCCGTATCCTCGAATTTAAACTGCAGCATTTCAAAATCCCCTACAAATTAAGCGGCGGAACAAGCTTTTTTGCGCGCTCAGAAATACGTGATTTGATGTCCTATCTGAGACTCTTAATCAATCCAGATGACGATAACGCACTTCTGCGTATTATCAATGTGCCGCGTCGTCGGATCGGTCCAACAACACTTGAAGTACTCGGGAAATATGCACACGAACGGCATCAGCCACTGTATGCCTGTATTCCTGAAATGGGGCTAATCAATCGATTAGAACCAGAGGCAGCCAGACGCCTTGCGCAGTTCCATCAGCTGATCGAAAGAGCACAGCGTGATCTCTTGGCCGGCCAAGGAATGCACGCAATTGATGAGCTATTAGAAGAGATCAATTACCGGGGTTGGTTATCTGATCAGAGCTCATCAGAACCCATGGCCGAAAATCGCTGGGGTAATGTGATGCAGCTACTCGAGGCGCTCAGGAAAGATCTCAAACATGATCCTGAAGAGGCAATCGATGAAGATGATTCAAATGACACAGCCATCGAATCCGCGATTCGGAAACTCGTTCTCCGTGACATTCTGGAACGCGAAGAGGAAGAGGATGACAGTGATCGAGTCCAACTCGCTACACTGCATGCGGCGAAAGGCTTGGAATTTCCAGACGTTTTTCTCATGGGCGTGGAAGAAGATTTGCTTCCACATAAAAACTCCATAGAAGCCGATACTATCGAAGAAGAACGTCGACTAATGTACGTTGGTATTACACGGGCAAAGCAGAATCTGACCGTTACCTACGCTAAGCGAAGAAAACAATTTGGCGAGTTTATTGAGGTAACGCCGAGTCGATTTTTAGATGAGTTACCTGGAGAACATATTCACTGGCATGGGAAGGATGAGCTGGCCCCTGAAATCGCACGACAAAAAGGCCAAAACACACTCAGTGCGCTACATGCCATGCTTAAAGGCGAATCTGTATGAACCTTTATCGCCCTATTATCATCGGGCTTCATGGTACCGAGCTGTCGCTGTCAGAGATCTCATGGCTCGATAATTTGCGGCCCTATGGCGTTATCTTGTTTTCCAGAAATGTTGAAAATCAAGTCCAACTGCAAGCGCTTTGTAGATCCATCCGCAAGATCTTAGGAAATGATGTCGTCATCATGGTTGATCAGGAGGGCGGGCGTGTTCAGCGGCTGAAGAGCCCAAACTGGCCGCAGCTCCCCTCTGCATTGGATATCGGGAAACTCTGGCGACGACATCAGTTTGCGGGGCTCGAGGCCGCGAGCAGTCTTGGACAAGTCATTGGCTCTCAATTGGCAGAGGTGGGTATCACACACGCAGCGGCTCCGGTCCTTGATTTACATGTCAAGGGTGCCAATCAGGTGATTGGTAACCGTTCGTTTGGGACGACCCCTGCTGAAGTTATTCCCCTCGCCACAGCATTCATTGATGGTTTAAGCCGTTGTGGCGTGACAGCGATTGTGAAGCATCTTCCTGGTATGGGGCGTGTCGAATCAGATAGTCACGATTCATTACCGGTTATCCAGACTCCCATTGAAGTGCTTGCGGAGTCTGATTGGATACCATTTCAAGCGGTATCTGGCACGCGCTGGGCAATGACAGCGCACGCTGTGATTCCAGAGTGGGATGGGTTACCTATCACGACCTCGGCGAAAGCCATAAAAAAGGTCCGAGAAATTTTTGGAGACCGGTTGATTGTCTCGGATTGCCTAACCATGGGGGCGATTTCTGGGACGATTAATCAAAGGGTTCACAGTACCTTGGATGCAGGCGTTGACTTGGCCTTATTTTCGAATGGTACGGATGATGAAAGACAGGTCGCAGTCGAGGCGTCTGGGGGACCGCGGATCACCCGAGACGATCCTAGCATACTCCAGCCTCTTCCCAGTGCAGTCGTTCAGCACCTACTAAGCAAACTTGATCGATTTAATAATAACCAGATTACAGCCGATCCAACTTTCGACTGGCCGAAGTAAGCGATCTTAGAGAGCGTCCACCATGTAGGCGACAGCGTCTGCGATTTCCTGATCAGAACAATCAGCACACAACCCACGAGCAGGCATCGCGTTGTATCCATCTATCACGTGCTTCACGAGTGTCTCCATCCCTTTGTCAATCCGGGCAGCCCAGGCCCCGGAGTCACCGGTCTTCGGGGCGCCAGCAGCCCCCGACACATGACAACCCGCGCAAGCAGCATTGTATACTTGATCTCCCGAACGAGCAGCAACTGCGACCGGTACCTTGCCCAGATTGTCTGAACAAGGGTCACCCATGACGCAAACTGAAGCCGGATGCTTCAAGCGCTCTAAAACGACGCCGGCGTTTTCACTTGCAGCCAACGCAGATAACGCAAATAGGGACACGATCGCGGTGATAACCGTTTTCATCTAAAACCTCATGTCTTTTGTTTCGATCTCTGGGTGAAAGTATAAATTGTCATGGTTGTGAGTACCATGAGAATTTTGTTGGCCATTTCGTGGTCCGCCAGAGCATCCGACTGAATTTTACCTGTTAGCAGTGCTCTATCGTGAGATCAGATTACACGATCGAGTTGTTAGAAAAATGCAGACCATATGAAAAATAGGCACTCAGCCCATCTGAAACTAACTTTCGCAATGATCTACTAAGCTTACGAAGACCATCTCCAGAAACTCGCCTTGCAGTTGACGTGTTCTGTATTTCTTCTACCAGTTGTAAAACAACTTCATCCAATGTTGTCATAGACCGAATCCATACTCCGTGAGATTAGTTTGGCTGACAGAAACTCTTTTACAGATTCCGATTATTGGAAAGCTATCGCCCTTTATGGCCTGAACGCGGCCACTTACAAACCTGCTCTAGCTAAAACGATCATTACATTGGCATCAGAGGGTTACAGTTCGATCAGTTGGGAAGACTTGGCTGACCAATTTCTCAAAGAATATGAGGTACGGTTAGGTAGTTCCCTAATGCCACAACAAGGCACACCAGGACGAATTACCAAGCTAGAGAAAACCGTAGCTCAGTTGAATTCAGGGAAACTGTCTCGGTCCGATGCCATCTCAATAATCGCTAACGAGGGATTCAATGATGTTGTACCTAGATTCCACACGATAGGAAGGGATACACGTTTTGCGGAGAACTACTTCTACGAAGCAGATTTTGGCAAATCACTTCGTCTGAAAGACAGTCTTATGAATCTAGCTACTACAGAAATGGATGAACTACTTCAAGAAGTCGATGCACGGTGGTCCCTTTTGGAGGGGGCGTTTGAAATCAATCAATCAGAGATTGATCTCAAACTCGCTAATGACATTAGAGAAACATATCTATCGTCTGGATATGACCGCACCACTCTTACAAATAACATCCCTTTCCTTGCAGGTTATCAGGGGAATGTATGCTTCTATTGCGCAGAAGAACTTACAGAGATCGATGTCGATCATGTCCTCCCGAGACAAATTATCCAACACGACGAAATCTGGAACCTCGTATTGACCCATAGGCATTGCAACCAACTAAAATCAGACTACCTTGTCTGACCGCATTTCATAGAGAAGCTTATTCAACGCAATGAAAATATCATGGGTAGTAACCATCCGTGGAAATCCAAGATTCAATCTTCTTTGGGGAATACACCTGCTCAAAGAGCAAGCTGTCTCAAAGATCACTATGACAAGGTAAGATTAGTGCGAGGTTCTGCATACTGGACTGGAAACAAAGGATATAACCTTGAGCGATCCGTTCGTCAGACGGTTAATTACCCAACTGAACACCAAGTAGGCGTGAATGATCCAATGAGCACACGTGAAACCATAAAGGGATGCCCTTTCTGCAACCTCCCAGCAGATAGAGTCTTAAAGGAATACAGAAACTTCCTTGTCATACGAGATTTCTACCCCGTCACTCTCCTGCATACACTGATCATCAGCAAGGAACACAAGAAAACATATTTCGACTTATCAGCAGCTGAAGCCAACGAGCTTCATGAAATTCTTCATGAACAAAAGGCTCTGATTGAGTCTGAAGATTTCTCTGTTGAAGGCTTCAATATCGGTGCAAACGTAAATGAGGTTTCAGGTCAGACAGTGCCACACTTTCACCTCCATCTGATTCCAAGGAGAGCGGGGGATATGGATGATCCCAAAGGCGGGGTGAGAGGCGTGATTCCTGAAAAGCAAAAATACTGATACCAAGAGCGGACTATAAACAATTTTAGTTACAGCAGAGTAGCTCTAATCAATGGACAATCCGCAAGAGGCAAATAACACCGAATTATTGTTTTCAAACGATAAGAGGTACTTCTTTTTAACTTGATAATAAATTCCTAGATATGCACACCTAGTTTTGATTTCGTATTCCATCCCTTTTCCATCAGAGCTTTTTCGGAAAAAGTCACTAGGAGTAGACGCACCTTTGGAACTGTTGACTCTGCTACAGGTTGGAACGTGGTTCAGCCTGTCGTTTGCAAACTCAATACGCTCTGAAACTGACCAA
>MDTB01002493.1_pt1 | contig 15001 bp, 14 predicted proteins | sample 811161 | NCBI WGS metagenome assembly MDTB01 (sample SAMN05326650, study PRJNA326480) | marine metagenome | isolation source: seawater | place: Mediterranean Sea | collected 2009
ACGTTCAATTCAACTTATTCGATTCGGGCCCGCAAGGCGCGGCCATACATTCCGAGCAGCTTACCATTTCGTGCCCAGTCCTCCGACCAGACCCCTTCAACATCACCCGCTGCCCCCGAATTCACGAGTGCCGCAAGTTGTCTTCCGTGACGGGTCACCGTTTGCTGACATTCGATCAGTCGGGGAACGTCCGACCAGAATCCAGCCGCACCCAATTCTTCCAGTTCCTCCAACACGGCACGAACACCGGAACTGATCTCATCCATCGCCGCCACGTCGACGTTCGCGTTCCTGATCCGTTCAGACTGGCGCAGCAGAAAACCACTTCCGGCCACCATCACAAAATAGGGCTCTGCAAGACCGAAGTGCACTGCCAACGCATGGTCCAGTTCTGTCACTTCCTTCATTGGGACGCCTGTAAAGGTGACTCGATCCTGCGGTAACTCCGCGAGAAAATCCCCGGATGTTTTCTCCACGATGGTGACCCGTTCGTGGTCAACCGGCACCAGATAGCAGCCACTGGCAATGGCAGGCCCAATCGTCACAATGATCTGATCCACCATCGGTCCCCCCGCCACCCAGGTCTTGTATCCGGTCAGGAACCCGTCGGTGATTGTGGTTCCAGGAAACAATCGGGTTCGATCTTCCGAGATGGCAAAACTGTACCAGTCGCCCGCTCGAGGCAACTCTGGAAAACAGCCGTGCTGCGCCGCCTGATAAGCACCGGCAAACACCCACGAAAATCGATCTGCAAGCAGGCCGCCCATCAGCGCGGTTTCAAAGGGCTCCGTGAGACCACTTGCGCCCAGGGTCTCCTGCCACGCCTGCTTGTACTCAATGACACCCACCAGTGGTGACGCGTCTGGTATTGTCTCCATCAGAGACTTGATTCGGTCAGACATCTATCAGTCCAGCGCGCCGTAGATCGGCATGTGTTTTGTGTAGCCCCCGTCAGTCGTCAGAACCTCACCGACACACCAGCATTCGTTTGCCCAAAAGAACATCGTGGCAGCGGCAATGTGACTGGGATCGGTGAGCCCACCGAGTGGCATGGCGTCTTCTACCGCCTGCAAACGTCCGGCGCTCACCTCATTCTGTGCGGCCATCGGACCACGCAAAGGTGACGGTGCCAAGCCGTTGAGCACGATGCCGTGTTTCTCAGTGAAATACCGTGACTGCAGCCGAAGCAGATTCAGTAGTCCACCCTTGGACTCCTCGTAGGCCGCGCTCGCCCGACCCTCTGAACCCACCGTCGCAGACGTACTGGTGATAATGACGCCATGGGTTCTGGGTTGCGCAAAGGCGCCGGTGTGAATGCCCTGCTTCAGCACGTTGTGAGCGCCCCAGAGATTCACTTCACAAGCACTGATGACGTCGTCCCGTGTCAGGTCCTCGGGTGCGGTCAGTGGACGCGGGGATATCCCTGCCGTGTACTGCAAATAGCGAATCCCCTGGTGTTTCTCAAACAACGCCCGAACTTCCTCTTCACTCCGAACGTCGACCGTTTCGGCAATGACCTCTGTGTCACTGCCAGATGCAATCTGCGCTGCAAAATCTGAGAGCGTAGTGATGACCCCACCGACATTGATTTCCGCCGCATGGTCCACCAGGACCAGCTTCTTCAAGCCCAGCCACGCCGGCACATTTTGCGCCATGTGCTGCCCCATCAGGCCAACGCCAACGATCATTGCAGTGGCGTCATTATCATAGGTTTGTGCGTTCATACTGCTCTCTTTTGTGGAGGTTTGATTAGGTATTCCAACGAATCAGTCGATAAGGGATACCGGATTCCATCGATACCGCAACAGTGTGGTGAGCAGAACGGTCTCAAGCTTGCTCGTTACCTCCCTGCATCGCAGGGCCTCGAGTAGCAGTCCGAACGCAGCGGCACGACGCGTTGACTCCATGGGGTCCTGCAGCGCAGATGCCAGGATACCTACAGACTCCTTGGACGCTTCCCGCGCAAGCTGATAGGCAGCCCAGACCTCCTCATCTTCCTGACCGTGAAACAAGACCGTCTTGGCCTCTCTTCTGGCCGATTCTTCGAGGGCGATTGTATACTCTCGCCACAACTCCAGGAACACAGCCGACTCACAACAGGCTTCAAGTTGTCTCTCACGCCTGAAAGATTCGGCGTCGACCGGTGCCACCAGGCAGCCTTGACCGGTTCCTTTGTCCGCAGGAAGTGAAATTTGTACATGAAGCGATCGTCCGCGTCCTGGCTGCGCCGTGAACACCGATGAGACGTGTCGTAGTGCGACAAGACGATCGTTCCCTTCCCAACGGTCAGGTATTCCCGCTTGAGGTCCGCAATTCCCAGACTCTCAACGCTTCTGTTCAGCACTTCCTCACGCAGGGCAGAGTCGTCTGAACCCAGGCTGCGAAACGACATGGTGCGATCAATGGTATCCGCACGCAGCCGACCATACAGAACGTCATCCTGGTAGCGTGCGTGGTGATAGTCCGCCGACAGCGATGATGGCAATGTCACATAGCCCCGCGACAGGAACTGCAGATAGTCCTCGTCGCTGAGTCTGTGATCCTCGTTCTGGCTGCTTTCTGACATCACCTGCCCCCAAGGCGCGTACCATTGCCAAATCGTCGGTTCAGGTCAAGCACCAGCGCCGTAGTCTCTTGATAGCAGGTTATGGATGATCGTGAGATAGTAAGCAGTGATCAATCTCACACAATAAACAGGAGCTGAGCGTGGGACTCACCGGAGCTGCGGCCATAGTCGGCGCCGCCGACTATAAAAACGAACGGAAATACACGGGCACCAGAAAGTTCTTCCTGGAGCAGTGGGCTGAACTTACACATCAGGCACTTGCGCAGGCGGGATTGGCGAAGTCAGACATTGACGGACTCTGCTGCAATTCCATCCCGGAAAGCCCCAGCTTTGCACCGTCCACGATAGCTGAATATCTGGGCCTTCAGGTCAACTTCGCTGAAACCGTGGACCTCGGCGGTGCGTCACCGGTGGGTATGATCTGGCGAGCCGCCGCCGCGATTGAAATGGGCCTGTGCCAGGCGTTGGTTTGTGGCGCCCCTGCCCTGCCTATGCCCCACAACCCGAATCCCAGGCCCTTCGACCCGACACGCAGCTTCGGTTCGACCAGTGCCAACTGGGGAGCACCTCAGGCAGAATTTGACGTGCCGTACGGCAATGTAGCACAGAACGCGGGATACGCCTTGATCGCTCAGCGTTATGCCGCGACCTTTGGGTACGATGAACGTGCGCTAGCCAGGATCGCAGCAGATCAGCGCACGAACGCGCAGGGGAATGACAAGGCGGTCTTCTGCGGCCAGCCCATTACGATTGATGACGTACTGGAAAGCCGAATGATCGCCGATCCGCTGCACATTCTGGAAATCGTCATGCCTTGCTCGGGTGGTAGCGTCGTCATTCTTGCCAACAAGGAGCTCGCAGCCCGTTGCAGGAATCGTCCTGTTCACGTCACCGGTTGCGGCGAGAGACTCACCACCCGGTCCACGACATACGCGGAGGATATGACGGTCACACCGGTCGGCCCTGCAGCAGCCAGCGCTTTTGCGATGTCCGGAAACAAGCCATCCGACATTGACGTCCTCGAAGCCTATGACTGTTATACCATCACCGTCATGCTCACCATCGAGGACTCCGGATTCTGCAACAAGGGTGAAGGTTGCGCGTTCATCAACGACAACGACCTCACGTTCAAGGGCAGTTTCCCCGTCAACACCCACGGCGGTCAGTTGAGCGCCGGCCAGGCAGGTCTTGCGGGGGGGATGTCACAGCCGGTGGAAGCGGTTCGCCAGATCATGGGGATTGCCGATGGTCGTCAGGTCCCCGATTGCAATACGGCACTGGTGACCGGTACCGGCGGCATCATGAGTGAACAGTCTGCGATTATTCTGGAGGGCGCGTAAATGGACCTGCAAAAGCCGCTCCCCAACCCAACACCCACGTCGCAACCTTATTGGGACGCTCTCTCGTCAGGTGAAGTGAAACTACAGCAGTGTGACGACTGCGGCGCCTGGGTGTTCTATCCTCGAAGTCATTGCAATGCCTGTCTGTCGCCGAACCTGAACTGGAAGACCGTGACAGGCGAGGGCACACTGTATTCATTCACGATCGCACGGCGACCTACCGCCCCTCAGTTTGCCGGTGAGGAACCGCAATATATTGCAGTCGTTGAACTGAACGAGGGTGTTCGCCTCAACAGTGTTCTGACAGACGTGAATGAAGCCGATATTCAGGTAGGGATGAAGGTTGCCCCGGTGTTTCATCGGGAAGGTGATGCGACGTTGCTGTATTTCAAGCCAGTTGCGTAACTACCGCGCGCGAGAAAACTCGCGCGGGTGATCCCCTCGCCTTCGGCTCAGGAGGGCCCGATCACGGTTCCTGCTTCAGATCAGGATGTTGTCGTGAACAACCCCTGAAGTTTCTGCATCCCTGCGGTGGCTTCAGCAATGATCTCCTCGACGATCTCGGCCGACGGCTTTACCTCACGGATAAGACCCGAGCCTGTACCGGCGGTGTAGTTGCCCTGGGACCCGTCCACATCGGTGGGAATTTTGCTGGAGCCTTCCCCCTGCAGTTCCATGAAATCCATGGCTTTCTTACCCGGCTCGTCCTTGGAGTCCATGTACTCCCAGAAGTCATTCTTGATTAGTCGTGTGGGCGACGAGTTACGCAACGCGATGGCCGTGGCTGAGTCACCTGCATCCACCAGCACCCGCTTCCAGTTCGGATGTGCGCGTGATTCCTCTGAGGCCAGGAAGCGCGTACCCATCTGAACGCCCTGCGCACCCATCGCGAGTGCCGCCAGAAGCCCGCTACCGGACGCAAAACCACCCGCTGCGACCACGGGAATATCTACCGCGTCCACAACCTGGGGTAACAGCGAAATCGTGGGGACCTCATCGAGAGCAACCTTGCCGCCGGATTCGCTACCTTCTGCGACAATTGCATCCACGCCTGCATCCTCTGCCTTCTTCGCTGTACGGACCGAGGACACAACGTGCATTACATAGATGCCCATATCCTTCAGCACATCGATGTATTTGGCCGGGTTGCCCGCAGATGTGGTCACTATCCGTACGCCGTATTCCGGCAGCAGCTCCAGCAGGTTCGGCACCATTGGATGAAACAACGGTAGGTTGACCGAGAATGGTCGGTTGGTCAGCTCAGACAACGACTGCAGCTCGATGCGAGTGCCGTCAACGCCGAATGTCGCGCTGGAGAGCGTTCCCAACGCACCGCCATTCGATACGGCAGCTGTGAGTTTTGCATCGCTGATCCCCATCATCCCACCCAGCACAATCGGATGTTCGATGCCAAGCACATCGCATAAGGGTGTACGGATAGCCATGCCAAGTTCCTGCCTAAAAGTCAGGCGCACCCTAAACCACCCGGGTGGACTGCACAAGCTCATAAACAACGGCGTCAAAGCCCGGGAACTTGCGAATTGTTGACAAAATGCACGGCCGGACAACATGGCAATCGTTTATAATCGAACGCCGGGCTGCAAACGTTGGCCTGACTATCCAGAAACATGCAATACGTCATCCACACGCAACAACTGTGTCGATATTTTGAGGTCGGAGACACCCGCGTTCATGCACTGGATCATGTTGATCTCTGTGTTGACGAAGGCGACTTCGTGGCGGTGATGGGTCCTTCCGGATCCGGCAAGTCGACGCTGATGAACATTCTCGGTTGCCTCGACACCCCCGATGACGGTGACTATCGCCTACTCGGTCAGCTTGTCTCTGAAATGGATGACGCCCAGCTGTCATCACTCCGTAATCAGTACATTGGTTTCGTGTTTCAAAGCTTCCACCTGTTGCCACGTCTCACCGCGCTAGACAACGTATTATTGCCACTGCGGTATGCAGACGGTGACATTACTGAGGACGCACTTCGTGCCAGGCATCTCCTGGATCGTCTGGGAATGTCCGAACGTATAGGGCACAGGCCGAACCAGCTCTCAGGTGGACAACGCCAGCGGGTTGCGATTGCACGTTCACTGGTCGCCGCACCACCACTGCTGCTCGCCGACGAACCAACTGGCAACCTGGACTCCAAAACATCTATCGAAATCATGGACCTCTTTACAGAGTTGAACCAGGAAGGCCAGACCATATTGATGGTGACTCACGAGGACGATATCGCCCGTTATGCGAAACGAGTCATCCATATGCGCGATGGGAAGATCGAACGGGAGCATGTCAATGCAGCCGCATAGGGTGTCACTCGTGACGATCACGATACTCATTGTATCCGTGAACGTACACGCAGGCCCTTTTCTGACAGGGGTGATCGAAGATGCCGGGGCACAAACCATCGAGATGCCAAACTTCCCTGGTGCCTGGCAAAGTCGGATCGAATGGATGGCGGCAGAAGGAAGCCGGGTGAATAAGGGCGACATCGTTATCCGGCTTGACCCCGGTTCCCTGCTCGATCAGGAAGAACGAACGCAGGCTGACTACCAGCGAAAACGGTTCGAGGTGCAGCGACGCACCGCAGAACTCGCGCTCGCTGTCCTGGATGCTAAAACAGCAGTACTACAGGCTGAATCCGAGCTGAAGCTCGCGACCCTCGACGCCAGCATCCCTGCCACAGCCAGTCGGCAGCTTGACTACGACCGTGCGCAACTGAGACTGACAACCGCAAACCAAACGCTCACACGCCGACGTTCCGAACTCGCCTCAAAAAAGCGGGAAGAACTTAACACGCTCAGGGTGCTCAAGCTTGAAGAGGAACGGATGTATGACCAGTGGCAATCGATGGTCAATGCCTTGGAAGGCACCCAGTTGAAAGCCGAAAAATCCGGCATTCTCATCTATGCTGAAAACCGATTCACAGGGCGCAAAATCTTCCCGGGGGAAACCTACAACAACGCGACACTACTGGCCTGGGTCGCCAGCCACGCTGACACCAGTTTCCGATTCTGGGTGCACGAGGCGGACGTACTCAAGATCAAACCCGGTGATCGCCTGGCTGTAGTCCCCGATGCTCTCCCGGACCACAAGGTCGAAGCGGAGGTCAGTCGAGCTTCGCAACAGGCCACGACCCGGGACGAGTGGAGTCAGGGCGGATATTTCGAGCTACTGGCCAAACCGATTGATCCGCTCCCGGATACCTTCATTCCCGGGATGGCAGTGATGGGGAGGCCCCAGTGAGAGGTCTCGGGTTGGCCTACATTACTGCACTAGGGTGTTTGGCAACGCACAGTCTGGCGTTTGCAAACGAGACAGTGACTTTGTCGTTGCAGGATCGACTCGTCACAGTCGAAACAAGCGGCATCGTCATTTCAAGGAACGAACTGCGATTCGGTCCGCCACCGGGGCACAATTGGCAGACCTCCATCACGCAGCTCGCCTCAGAGGGCGAACGGGTCAGCAAAGGCGCGGTCCTGGCACGGTTTGACGCCAGCAACACCGATGATCGCCTCAGGCGCTATCAGGGAGACCTGGCCGCAGCCGAAGGAGAGATCAAGTCGATGTTCAAGAATCAGGCGAGGGAGGTCGAAGAGGAGAAACTCAGACAGGCTTCAAAAAAAAGTCGCGCCGGTAAGGCCGCTCGCAAGGCAGATCAACCCGCGGGACTGGTTCCCGGTATCGACTACAAAAAACTGGTTGAAGAACGGCGTATTGCGGAGATCCTATGGCATCGGGAACAGGCACGTTCAAGCCTGACACACCAATTGCGGGAAGCAAGAGTCAGCGAAAAGCAGGCAAGGATCAAACAGCTACGCGCGCGTCTCGATGCAGCGAATTCACAATTCTCCGGCGCGACGATTATTGCACCCCGTGATGGCCTGGTAATCATTGGAGTCGATCAACAGGGCCGAAAACTTGACGTGAACACAACGGTTCACCCGGGGCTGGTCGTTGTCAAACTGGTCGACGATGCCGCACTTGCGATAGATGTCGAGATCCCCGAACACCAGGCGGCTCTGATACAACAAGGGCAACCTGCTCGCATCATTCTGGACGCGCAGGGGGGCACCGAAGTTGACGCTCGCGTTACAGACGTTGCGAACACTGTTCGGCGACAATCCAGAGGGTCACTGGCGATGATCCGTGACACACAGCTCACCCCAGCGCCCGGCCACGAGCACCTTTTCCGTATCGGGATGTCAGTTCGCGTCTCGATCGAAGTCGAGATACAGAAGCGTGTCATCGCGATTCCAGTGACGAGTGTACGGTATCGAACCGGGTCACCAGGCGTCTTGATGGCAAGCGGCGAATATCGTCCAGTCGTATTGGGCAGACGAAGCGAAGGTCATTTCATTGTCGTAAGTGGCCTCATACAGGGCGACGAGATCCGATTGTGATGAAACGCCTGACCTCGCTACTGACGATTGCCATAACAGTATTGTTGTACAGTTGCGGGGATGAGGAGTCACAGTCTCCGGTAGTCGAAGTCACCTCTCGCGATCACGTCATGACGGTGAGCGGTCGCGGCGAGTTAATGTCTGCTGAGTCCGTTCCCGTCAACCTGCCCGATGGCGTCGTGATGTATTTCAACATTGCATGGCTGATACCGGAGTACTCGCAGGTCAAGGCCGGTCAGGTGGTCGCACGCTTTGACGATTCTGACGTGGAAAATCAACGCGCATTTACGCAGTTGGAGGTCATCAACAACAATCTCCAGCTGAGCAATTTCGAACGCAGCAACATCATCGATCGGGCGGTGATTGATCAGGAAGCAGCACGTGTTGATGGTGAGGCCGTTATCGCACGTACCTTTACCGAGGTTGACCCAAGGCTCTTCAGCCAGAACGAGATTATCGACGCGCTGGGTGATCTCGACTACCTCACTGTAGAAGAAGCGTACTACCACTGGCAGGCAGACACGCATGCCCAGCGTTCTAAAGCAGACCGGGATCGTATCCTGTCAAACCGCAGCAGCAGTGAGCTTCGGCTCGAGAAACAAAACAGTGCACTTGAACTGATGGAACTGCGCAGCCCGGTCGATGGCACCTTTATTTACGCAAAAACGCCCTGGGGTCAGAAACTCGCCAAAGGTCAGCAGGTCTTTGCGGGCAGACCAGTCGGAATGATCCCCGTGAAAGGAAAAGTCAAAGCACGTATCTACGTAACAGAAGTTGACGCGGTGGGTCTCGCAGCCGGTCAGGCAGTGACGCTACGTATTGATACTTCGGTAACCACCACACATGGCGCGGTGGTCCGAAGCGTCTCCCCCGTCGCCGTTCCCCGGGAACGCGATGACCCCCAGAAGTACTTTGTGATCGACGCCGATCTTCTGGAGGTTGATGAACACGTTATGCGTGTAGGCAGCTCGATTGACGCAACCATCACGACGTACGCACTGAAGAGTGTACTGCTGGCACCTCAACAATCCGTTTTCTATCGAGACAATCAGGCCTATGTACAAAAGATCGAATCCGGTAGACGGGTCGATGCCCCTGTCGAACTGGGTCAAAAGAGTGCAAACCTGGTGGTCGTGATGGACGGTCTCGATGCAGGTGACTTGATCAGCGTCGCTCCCAAAATCGATAGTGCCTCATGATTCTGCACCTGAAACAGAACCTGATTCCTGACGTTAGCCAGGCACTAGCAGAGTTGAGTCACCATCGACTCCGATCCGCGCTCACACTGTTGGGCATGGTCTTCGGCGTCGGCGCGGTCATTGCAATGATCGCGGTCAGTGAAGGCGGCCGACAAGAAGCGCTACAGATGATCGAAGGCATGGGAGTTTCTAACATCATTGTTGAGTCGCACGAACCGGAAGGCGAATCCCTCAAGGACATCCGGAAACACTCAGCCGGTTTGTCGGTCATGGATGCCCAAGCAATCTCTGAGACCTTACCGTTCATTACGCGCTGGGGTGGAGTACGCCACATCCAGACGTGGGACCTGTTCTCGCATGAGGGCGAATCGCGCGCACAGGTCTGGGCTGTCAGCCCGGATTACCTGACGTTGTCAAAGCTCAAGGCGGACAGCGGTCGACTGCTCAACGAGGCTGATGATTTTCATCGCGCGACAGTCGCCGTGCTGGGCGGCAGTGCTGCCTATGAGCTCTTTCCCAATGGGGAAGCTGTGGGGAAGCTCATCAAGATCAACCACCTTTGGGTGGAAGTCGTTGGCGTTCTACGTGACTTAAAACTGCCCAATGGGGAAATTCAGGGTCGCCAGGTTGGTGGCGAGGGCAACCGGGTGTACCTTCCCCTTCAAACCGGTCTGAAACGCCTTCGCGACTTTCCCATGCAGGCCAAACTCAGTCAGCTGAAGCTGGAAGTGGACACCGACCTGGAGCCTGCCGCGGCGGCAACCGCCATCCAGCACCTGCTGGCGCGACGCCATAACGGCCAGGACGACACCCGTATGGTGATTCCTGCCCGACTGTTGGCACAACAACAGCAGACTCAAAGGATTTTCACAATCGTGATGTCAGCCGTTGCCGGTATATCTCTGCTGGTGGGTGGCATTGGCATCATGAACATCATGCTGGCGAGCGTCATGGAACGTCGCAGCGAGATCGGGTTGCTAAGAGCGATCGGCGCGCAGCAAACTGACATCGTCCGTCAGTTCTTGGTGGAAACAACAGTCATCGCCTTGCTCGGTGCTGTTACAGGAATCGCACTCGGCGTTGCCATCGCGTATCTGATTGCAGGATTCGCTGGTTGGGCTGTTGCCTGGTCAATTCCAGGTATCACGCTTGCCGTGGTGGTCTGTACCGGAATAGCCGTAGGCTTTGGGGTCTATCCGGCGCTCTCAGCAGCCAAGCTGGATCCGGTCGCCGCCCTGCAATCAGACTGATCTAGTTCCCTTCGGCTGTCGCCACACCGGGCGTAGTGAAGTACCGAGCTATCAGGACGCCACCCGCAAACACGAGCGGTCTGGTTTCAGTTCTTTTGTCTGTATGCTGATCATCAAAATCTGAATGCGTCCGGTAGAACAGAATGTCGACATGATCACCGATTCGTTCGCTGAATTCAGGTTGACCGAGATCTCCGAGTACTTGTGTCAGCGTTACCTGCGCATCAAGCGGCAAGGCGCCAATATAGCCATTGTTAAACTGGTATCTTTCGAACCAGTTAATGTCAAGCACCCTGACCCGATCAGCGCCATCAAACGTGTATCCAACATGCGAGACGAGTCGACCCTCCGCCAACACGAGCGGCGACGCCTCCTGCCATTTGTTCGTCATTCCGTCATCGGTGACTCGATGGGTTCGGTAGTACAACACCTCCACGCGTCCATTTTCCCAATAGCCATCGCGGAAATCTGGTGCGCCCAGCCTAGTCACAACCTTCTCGAGACTAACGCCGGTTGCTAGCTGATTGATTCCCAGACGATTCACCTGCTGACGCGACTGCCAGTCTTCAGGTGCATGCCGTTCATAGTAGGTATTGACGTTGTCAGCACCTCCCGACCAGATCACATTCTGGAACAACACACCGCCCGCCAGCACACTCAGCGCAAAGATCACGGTCGGAACGTTGGTCCGACGCTACGATCGAGGCTCCTCAAAAGAGTCATGTACACTCATCGTGCTGTCTATGATAGTGCAAACCCGTCCAGAGAACTGTCCTTCAACACAGGCAACGTTCGAACCAACGCCGACAAGTAAATCTTAAGCCATTGATTTTGTTGAACCCAGGACTGAACCAAAGATGATGGTAATGAGCACCAGATATTGGTGAATTTCATCGACTGCGCGTCCAGGGCAGCTGGCTCGGGAGTCCCAGGTAAGAAAGCAGAATAAGGAAGGGAGCTGTTCAGCTCATTGGGGTGAGGACGAGAGGGTCGATTCGCTAGACCGCGGAAACCCAGAGTTGCGAGTCTTCGGAGTGCCGGGATTCAAGAATGCTTCGGGTGGTCTCACGGCATGAGCCACAACACGCACCAGCACCCAGTTGATCGGCAATGTCTTCAACATTGGACAGACCGCGATCAATCGCGTTGTGGATTTCCTTTTCGGTGATTGCGTTGCAGATACAAACGTACATATCAGGTGTCTTCAGACTGTCATTCAATCAGGGTAACAGTGTAAATAATAATAATTCTCGATAGCAACTACTTTTTCGACTGCGCTCCGTCTCTTCCCGACGGGTGTGAATCGGGTGCAAATAATATTTATTTTCGTTTATATATCAACAAGTTATATTGTTTTCCCTCGCTCTCCATGGCACTATCAATCCTCCCTGCGAGAGTTTGGGATAGTCAGTCATCCCAAACCCCATTCACATTTTATTCAACGAGAAACCCGCCATGAAACCTACTCACGTTAACGTCGTGGAGTACCTGAACAAGGTGCTCAAGAATGAGCTAACCGCTATCAACCAGTACTTTCTGCACGCACGGATTTATGACAACTGGGGGCTGAAGCGCCTCGGACAGCTGGAATACCATGAGTCGATTGACGAAATGAAACATGCGGACCGGCTCATTGAACGCATTCTGTTCCTCGATGGCCTGCCGAATCTTCAGGACCTGGGACGGCTCTACATCGGTGAGAACGTGGAAGATGTCATCGCCTGTGATCTCAAACTCGAAATGGAAGTCATCCCACTGCTCAGGGAAGCGATCGCGTTCTGCGAGCAGGAATCAGACTACGTCACTCGCCATCTCTTCCGCGACATTCTCGAAAGCGAAGAAGAACACGTGGACTGGCTGGAGACCCAACGGGGCTTGATCGAAAAGACCGGCATCGAGAATTACACCCAAAGTGGTATGCACCACGAGGACTAGAGGGAGTTCCTAACCACGGGCTAACGCTCTCGAAACGGAAACCATCACGCGACAGGCTTTTTCTGTTTTTTCGGGATCCACGGCCTGTGGCCAGATGTCATCAGGGTGGTGAAACAGCGCATTGGCACCCACCAAGGATACGTAACTCCCTCCCGCGTCGAATACTGATCGAACCTCCCCGCCAGGTCTTCGCCCCATGACCTCCATATAGTCAGTCAGGCCTGCCTCATCAGCACATTCCCGCGCCAATGCCTGCAGGTCTGGATGCGACGTCTGTACGCGAATCGGGGCAGGTGGTAGTGCCGCAAAGTTTGCACCCAGGTGCACCCACGCCCTCGCACCTGCCTCCAGGTCCAGACGGTTCTCAATAAAGTGGTGGTATCCAAGGTGTCCCAATTCGTGGCCTGTATTCGCCGTAAACACAACATCTCTATCACTGCCTTCAGCGGTCAGCGTTCGCATGATTTCAAGCCAGGCGACAAGCCCTCCACCCCGCTCTGAAGCGCACTGCCACCAACCGCTTCGCGGGGTCATCACGACCAGTGGGGGTTGAGATGAGTCTCGACCAACGAGACGGGCACCAACGTTGATGCCTGTCGCTGGCGTCTGTTCAAACGCATACATGAAAGCCACGTCTTCATTGGATTCAATCGCACGAGACAGTATTGCAAGATGTTGCCTGGCGACCTGTAACGCGGGTATTCCATAGGGTGCACCAAACCGCTCAGCATTCGCGAGTGCAATTCCTGCTTCCGGCATCCCCTCCGGCGTGACCACGATCAACGCGTCGTACTGATCGTTGACTCGCATCTCAGTGACCGGGTTCCCCTCAGCCAGCGACTGAGCCTCGACGAGCGCTATGGCACCTTGTTCACCATAGCGAACCAGACGACCAACCACCTCGCCCTGCCCCGTCGGACAGTCATAGAAGGGAATCCCCTGGACACGCTGTCCTGCAACTTCGGCATATCCCTCAACGGGGTCAAATCGATCGAACACAAAGCTAGTTAACAGGGGTTCGAGACCTGCTCGCTGGACCTCAGATCCAAGCCAGTGCGCACTTTCCACATCGGTGTCTGTCCCAGTTCGATGAAAACCCTGCGACGAGTAAGTGCCGATAATGCGTGAAATATCAGTCTGCATGAGGAGGCTCCGCTGCGAGATAGCTCACATCAGCCGCAGTTTTCCTGACGTGGATCCAATGTGGGCTTGCCTTGTTTAGGCATGTCTCAATCCGATCACTCGCCCATTGATCAACAAACTGAACAACGGCCGCATCCGTGACGCCGGGCTTCAGGAGTGTGAGGAGCCGGCGCGCCACCATCGCATCGTTGGCCTCCCCAAGAGAATCCTGGATGGAAGACATGGATTTGATGAGTTTGCGGCCATCAGCACTGATCAGGTCGTTAAAGAATTCGAAGGCATATCGAGTTTTCTTGCCTCTCTTACGAAGATCGTGCAGTTCCTCTCCCCACATTCGCTTTAGTGATCTATCGGTGTTGGTGAGATCGTTCAGTGTTTTTTTCAACACTCTTTCCGCATGAGGCCTGATGGGTGCCGCAAGTTCGCCCGTCTCTCTGATTGAAGCAAGCCAGCGCTCAAACTGAACCAGCATACGCATGTAGCGTCGGCTCGTTAACACCTCAATCGACTCTCGCGTCGATGCCAGTCGTTGATTCCTCGCAACACGTTGAAGCGGTTTCACATTGACCCCCGCCGGCGCAGCCTTTGACAACCGAGGCCAGGTTTCAGCCAGAAAAACATGCCAGTCCCTGGCAGTCCCAAGTTGCTGCAACGCACGGCGAAACTCACCGTTGAATGCCATGCGCTCGTCCCACGGCAGAACATCCTTGAATACTCTCAATGCTGCTCGGATTCGTCGAAGCGCAACTCGAGTCTGGTGAACGCCTTCAGGTTGCCCAGCCAACGTCGGCGCGTGATTCACTAACAGATGCTCAAGTGCCGCATCCAGAACCTGGTGTAACGCCTGGAGGATCGTCGCGTCGGGAGACACCGAGACTTTTTTGGCCTTCATAGCCCGTGGCCGCAGATCCTCCCTCGTCAAGGAGTAACCTCGCTCGGACTTCGTCAAATGGAGCGGCCATACCTCGTACTTTTCGACGAGAGACTGCGCAAAATCGAACAGGTCTACCGGATCCCCAGAGATCATCTCCAGTTCAATTTCACAAACCTGTTCACTATTGCCCTGCAGGCAGGACGTGATGTCACCTCGATCGAGGGCCATTTCTATCTTCGTCTTGCCGAGTTTCAGCACATATGCGTCTCGTTCTATCCT
>MDTB01090624.1_pt1 | contig 15001 bp, 17 predicted proteins | sample 811161 | NCBI WGS metagenome assembly MDTB01 (sample SAMN05326650, study PRJNA326480) | marine metagenome | isolation source: seawater | place: Mediterranean Sea | collected 2009
GCTACTATGAGTATAAATTACTATAGGAACTTTGCCTGTTCCTTCTGGCAATCGAAGATATCCAGTTATTTCGATAGGATTATTTAGATGACCATCTGTTAAGACTGTTCTTTGATCAAGTCCTGTATATGAATTAAATTTAATAATTTCACCTCCATCATAACCTTTTAATTTAGAGATAGCTTTAAGCATTGAAAATTTTTTTCTACAGTTATCTTTAGAATTAAAATTTGGTGGTTCATGAGCTAGTAAGCTAGTTGAAAATAATACTGCAAATATAATTAATACAAATTTTTTCATTTAAATAATCCTTTCAATCCTTGTTCTGATGCTTCACAAACACCTTTTTCTGTTATTAACCCTGTTACATATTTAGCAGGTGTTACATCAAATGCTAGATTCATTGCTTTACTTTTTTGTGGATAAATTAAAACTTTTTGTAACTTATTATCTTTATCAAGACCCTCAACATGTGAAAGTTCTTCTGAATTTCTTTCTTCAATAGGAATTTTTTTATGATCTTTAATATTCCAATCAATTGTAGAGCTTGGTAAAGCTACATAAAAAGGAACATTGTTATCTTTTGCTGCAAGTGCTTTTAAATAAGTTCCAATTTTATTACAAACATCTCCATTAGATAATGTTCGATCTGTACCAACAATACACATATCCACTTGACCTCTTTGCATTAAAATTCCTCCAGTATTATCTGCTATAATTGTATTTGGTATACTCTCTTCATTTAATTCATAAGAAGTTAAATTAGCTCCTTGATTCCTTGGCCTTGTTTCGTCAACCCAAACATGAACTTTAATTCCTTTTTGATGGGCATGATAAATCGGTGAAGTAGCTGTACCCCAATCTATTGTAGCAAGCCAACCTGCATTACAATGAGTTAAAATATTTACGGTGTCTTTTTTTTTATTTGATATATCTTCGATTATCTTAAGTCCATTAAGGCCTATATTTTTACTAAAATTTACATCTTCTTCTACGATTGCTTTTGCCTCTTCTAGTGCTATTTTTAAATTTTCATTACTATTTATACCTGATAATTTTTTCATCATTCTATCTACTGCCCATTTTAAGTTAATAGCAGTAGGCCTAGACTGTATTAATTCTTCACTGGATTTTTTTAAAAAAGATTGATCGTTTTTTTCAAGAATAGACAAAACTAATCCATAAGCAGCGGTTGCTCCTATTAAAGGAGCGCCTCTGACCTCCATCGTTTTAATTGCATTAATTGAATCTTTGACAGTTTTTAGATCTTTAATAATAAATTGATGAGGAAGTTTTGTTTGATCTATTATTTTTACTACGTTATTTTCAAACCAGATTGTTCTATATTTTTTTCCTTCAATTTTCATTATTTTTTACCCAAAACTCTACCAGCAATATTATTTAATTTTTTTAATGTTTTTTTTGTTCTTAGTTTTGGATCAGTAATAATTGCAACATCTAAGCAATAATTAGCAGGATCTTTTTCGATTGAAAAATTTTTAAAAGTTTTTATTACTTCTTTAATCATATTTTGAGCATTGGCAGCATTTTTTTGTAAAGTTTGAATGACCATAGAAACATCAACTTCTTCATGATCGGGATGCCAACAATCATAGTCTGTCACCATAGCTACAGTGCAATATCTAATTTCGGCTTCTCTAGCTAATTTGGCTTCTGGCATATTAGTCATGCCAATTACATCTGCGTTCCATGATCTATATAAATTTGACTCTGCTAAAGTAGAAAATTGAGGTCCTTCCATAACCACATATGTTCCACCTTTTTGATTTTTTATGTTTAATTTTTTTAAAGCTTCTTCACAGCAATCAGATAAGCCAGGACTAGTTGGTTTTGCCATAGAAACATGCGCTACAATCTCTTCGTCAAAAAATGTCTTAACTCTTGAAAAAGTTCTGTCTATAAACTGATCTACAATTACAAATTTACCGGGTTCTAAATTTTCTTTTAATGAGCCGACTGCTGAGACCGAAATAATATCGGTAACCCCCAGTTGTTTCATTGCGTCTATGTTTGCTCTGAAATTTATATTAGTTGGGTTAATTTTATGTCCTCTAGAATGTCTCGGAATAAAGCATATTTCATCTTTTCCTAAGCTTGCGATTAAAATCTCGTCTGATGGTTTACCCCAAGAGGTATTAATTTTTTTCCACCTAGATTTGCTAAAACCCTCCATTTTGTAGAGACCACTCCCTCCAATTATCCCGAGTTTTCTTTTTTTCATTATATAATTATTAATCCTTTTTTGTTAAATATTGAAGCTAAATATGAATTTAAAAAAATATATAAGGTCAATACCTGATTATCCCAAAAAAGGAATTCTATTTAGAGATATCACTACACTTATTAAAGAACCTGATGCATTTAATCATGCGATAGATAAAATAATTGAAATATCAAAAAAGATTAGATTTGATAAGATAGCGGCAATAGAGTCTAGAGGATTTGTTTTTGCCTCAGCTGTTTCGTACTTAACAAAAAAATCTTTTGTCTTATTAAGAAAAAAAAATAAGCTTCCAGGAGAAAGACATACGGTAGATTTTAAATTAGAATATGGCGAAGCAACAATAGAAATGCATAAAGATTCCGTAACAAAAGGAGAAAAGATCTTAATTATAGACGATTTAATCGCAACCGGAGGTACGGCAGAAGCTGCTGGAAAACTGATAGAATTATCTGGAGGTAAAGTTGCAGGATTTATCTTTGTAATAAATCTTTTTGACCTACCGGGAAATGAGTTGCTAAAGAAAAAATCTTATTTTACTGAGAGTTTGTTAGAGTTTCCTGGTCATTAAGGATTTTTCTTTAAAAAATCATTTATATAATCTCTTAAATTAACTTTTCCAAAATATTTATAAACTTTGTTAGAGAGATTCATATTTGTTAATGCTGAAGCATATCTCTCACCTGGTCTTTTAGGAAGAAATTTAATTTTACTATTAAACATTTTAGCCACATCTAATACAGAGTAAGATTTATGATGAGCTATACTGTAATGTCTACATAAATTTTTTTTCCAAGCAATATAGCAAACATTAACTGTATCTAAAATGTGAGTGAACCTTCTGGTTTGTTTACCTGGCTTAACAACAGTAAGAGGTTTTTTTTTTAAGTACTTATCTTCAAATATTCCAATAACTGTAGCCATTGAACCTCTGGATATTTGGTGCGGGCCATAAACATTGTAAAAATAGATAACTTCATATTTAAAATTAAACCACTTTTTTAAATTTTCTAATAATTCTAGGTTTTTAGCTTTTGTAAAAGAATAGGGTGAAAGGTTTTTGTCTTTACCTTTGTTTCCTAATGAAGCTGATGTCGCGGAATAAACTAATTTAATTTTATTCTTTAAACAAAAATTAAAAACTTCATTACTTCCTATTGAATTAGAATTTATACATTCCTCCATTTTTTTAAAGCTTTGATAAATTCTAGCAAATTCACCAAAATGAAAAATAGAATGTATATTTTTTGGATTTTTTACAATCTGGAAAATATTTTTTATATCACCTTTTTTATAATTAACTCTTTTATTTTTTATATGGTTTTTTTTAGATCCAGAAGAATAATTATCAATACTTAAAATACTATATTTAGTTTTTTTTAATAATAAATGTATTAAGTTTGTTCCTACAAAGCCTGCTCCACCAGTAACTAAAATTTTCTTTTTTGAAGAATTCATTAAAAGTTTTTTTACCTTTATAAAAGATAGAAATCAATCTAAAGTTGGCCTATACCAAGAATTTTTTCCTAAAATAGAATTCATTATACCACTAAATCTTTGAAAGTAGATTTTTCTTCTTTTTGTATTGAATGTTATTGAAAAAAATAAAATCTTAAAAATTGAAGAAATTAATTTTGGAAAGATAATAATTAAGGCAATAATTAAATTTTTATGTTTTTTATGATAATAGAATGTGGACCACATCCAGTGCCAATTTTTTGTTAAGTCTATTTGATCTTTTAAAGAGTCATCAACAGAACTGCCACCTTTGTGAAATATCTTAATAGTTGGGTCGATATATATCTTTTCATTGATATTTTTCACACGTTTGCATAAATCAATTTCTTCAAAATATAGAAAAAAATTTTCATCGAAAAAACCTATTTTGTCAAATTTTTTCATATTTAAAAACATCGCAAAACCTTTCAGGTTATCAACTTCTATTTGTTTGAGTGTGCTTAAAGAATAGTTTTTTCCCTGGTAAAGGAGCGGTCCCAAAATTGCAAAATTATCATTATTTTTTGTTGCTAAAATAAAATTTTTGAGTGTATCTTTTTCAAGAACAGTATCAGGATTTAAAATTAGACTATACTTCGAGGATACCTTTTTCAAAGCAATATTATTACTTCTGCTATAACCTAAATTGTTATTTGCTATTATGCATGAAACATTTGAATAACTTTTTTCAATTTCATTCTTGAAGATTTGATTACTGGAATTTTCAACTATTATAACTTTACATTTGCTGTCTATTGAATCTAAACATTTTCTAATTTTTTTATCACTTTTAAATGTTGTTATTACTACTGTGATATCGTCAAGGATCATTTAATTAATATTATTTGATTTTAAAAGATATTTCTTTTATTAGTTTAATATATATTAGACTTAATAAAATATGAAAAAAATCATTATTACCGGTGGTTCTGGCTTCATTGGAAGTAATTTAGTCAAATATTTGCTTAAAAAAAATTATTTTGTAATAAACATTGATAAACTAACTTATTCAGGAAATCCGTATAACTTAAAAGATGTTAAATCTAAGAGTTATATTTTTTACAAAGCTGATATTAGGAATAAAGTAAAAATTTATAAAATAATCAAAAAACATAAGCCCGATGTTATTTTTAATTTAGCCGCCGAAACGCACGTAGACAGATCTATTGATTCACCTAAAAGATTTATTGATAGTAATATTTTAGGAGTTTTTAATCTATTAGAAATTATACGAAAAAATAATAAAATTAATAAAAAAAAAATTAAATTAATTCATGTTTCTACAGATGAAGTTTATGGAGATATAAACAATAAAAATAAAAGATCTAATGAAAGTTTTCCTTATCAACCAAGCTCTCCATATTCTGCTACTAAAGCAAGTGCAGATCATTTAATTAGATCGTATGTCAGAACCTATAAAATACCTGCAATTATTTCAAACTGTTCAAATAATTATGGACCAGGTCAATTTCCAGAAAAATTAATTCCTAAAATTATATTTAATATTATTAATAACAAGCCTCTGCCGGTATATGGCAAAGGTAAAAATTCTAGAGAATGGATATTCGTTAATGATCATTGCGAAGCCTTATTAATGCTTTATTTGAAAGGTAACACGGGGGAGAGTTATAATGTTGGAAGTAATAAAAATTTGAAAAACATTGAGTTAATTAAAAAAATATTATTTTTAATGAAAAAAATGAAAATAAAAATAGGAAAAAAAGTAAAAATAAATTTTGTTAAAGATAGACCGGGTCATGACTTAAGGTACGCTTTAGATAGTAAAAAAATCTATAGAAAAATAAAATGGAAATCCAAAACTAGTTTAAATTCTGGTCTTCTTTTAACTATTAATTGGTATTTAAATAATTTAAAATTTTTTAAGAGTATTCCAAAAAAACTTCACGTTAAAAGATTGGGTTTAAAGACATGATCAAAAAAGGAATTATTTTAGCTGGTGGTATGGGAACCAGAATGAGCCCTTTAACAAAAGCTGTCAATAAACAGCTACTTCCTATTTATGACAAACCTTTGATTTATTATCCTCTCTCAATATTAATGTTAGCTGGTGTTAAAGATATTCTAATTATAGTAAATAAAGGTCAATTAAAACAGTTTAAGCTCATACTCCTAACGGAGATAATCTGGGAATTAAAATAACTTACAAAGAACAAAACAAACCTAAGGGTTTACCGGATGCATTTATTTTAGGTGAAAAATTTATTGGAAAAGATAATGTATCTCTAATCCTTGGTGACAATTTTTTTTATGGACAAAGTCTTACAAAGAAACTTAAAGAATGCGTAAAACTTAAAAGTGGTGCAAAAGTTTTTTTACATCCAGTAAAAAATCCATCACTTTATGGTGTAGCTGCTGTTGACAAAAAAAATAGAATAAAAAGATTAACCGAAAAACCAAAAAATAATCATTCAAATTTGGCTGTAACTGGTCTTTATTTTTTTGATAATACAGTTGTTAAACTAAGCAAAATGTTAAAGCCTTCGAAAAGAAAAGAGCTAGAAATTATTGACCTTTTAAAGAAATATAAAGTTAAAAATAAACTTAAAGCTGAGTTTATAGGAAGAGGTGGAACTTGGATGGATACGGGATCAATAAATGATTTTTATAATACTTCTAATTTTGTTTCTACTCTAGAAAATAGACAGGGTATGAAAATTGCATGCATAGAAGAAATAGCCTTAAACAATAAATGGATTAACAAAAATAATATTATTAAATCTATAAAGTTTTATGGAAACTGTGAATATTCTAAGTATTTAAATTCTATAATATATAAAAATAAAAAATGAAAAAAATATTGGTTACCGGAGGCAACAGCAGGTTTGCTAAAAGTCTAAAAAAAATTAATTCTAATTTTGCTTTTATTTACACAAGTAAAAAGCAACTTGATATTTTAAAGTTCAAGTCATTAAAAAATAAGATTAAAAAGATTAAACCTAAAGCAATTTTGCATTTAGCAGGTTTATCAAGGCCAATGTCAATTCATGAAAACGAAATATCTAAAAGTGTGGACTTAAATATAATTGGAACTGCTAACTTGGTAAAAGTTTGTTCCGATCTAAATATTAAACTAATATATTTTTCAACAAGTTATGTTTATGAGGGTACAAAAGGTAATTATAAGGAAGTAGACCCGGTTAAGCCTTGGAATAATTATGCTTGGTCAAAATTAGGCGGAGAATGTGCTGTCCATATGTATAAAAATTCACTTATACTAAGGGTATGTATGACTGAAAAACCATTTGTTCACAAAGCAGCATTTGCAAACGTAAATACTAATTTTATTTTTCATGAAGATTTAGCAAAAATTCTTATTAGACTGATAAATAAAAAGGGTGTTTTTAATTTAGGTGGTCCAATTAAAAGTATTTATGATTTTGCTAAAATGAACAATAAAAAGATTAAAAAGATATATTCAAAAGGAGAATTTCCTTTAAATCCTAGTATGAATATAAATAAATTAAAAAAAATAATAAAATAAATGAAAATAATAAATACAAAATTTAAAGGATTAAAAATAATTAAACAAAAAGATAATATAGACTCACGTGGAAGTTTGAGGGAAACTCATAACGAAAAAATAATAAATTATAAAAAATTTGTTTTTGAATATTGTACTAAATCAAAAAGCAAAGTAGTTAGAGGTTTTCACTTTCAAACAAAATTTCAGCAAGCTAAGTATGTAAATGTTGTTAAAGGAAAAATTTTAGATTATGTGATTGATTTAAGAAAAAGATCTAAAACTTTTGGAAAAACTTTCAAAATTATACTATCTGACAAAAACTGTCTGGGTCTTTACATTCCAGAAGGATTTGCTCACGCATATTATAGCTTTGATAAGCTAAATATTATTTATTATAAACTTACGAATTTTTATAAGCCAAAATTTGAGGATGGAATAATATGGAATGATAAAAATTTAAATATTAAATGGCCCATTAAAAAACCTAAAGTTTCAAAAAAAGATAATAAGTTACAGTCTTTTGATAATTTTTGCCGTAAGCATAGTGGGATTTAATCAAAATGAGAGATATCTTGAAAATATATTGGCATAGTAGAAGTTTTTGCATATTTATTAAACCAATAAGGCATATACCGCTCTGCTAGAAAACCATAAATTCTTTTCATTCCATAAGTTTCTAAATCTTTAAAACCAAATTCTTTTTCACACCTTTCAAGCCAAGGGAATACGGATTCATAATACTGAGTTAATATTTTTTTTGATTTACAAATAAACATATTATGAGGGTTGAATGAAATGTTTCTTTCTACGAAGTTAGTAAAATCTATCTTTTCCTTCGTATCTAGAAGATTTATTGCCTTATCAAGATTACCTTTGCCATGCCACATATCAAAGTGAAATTTTATATTCCTTTTATTCTTGTTTAGCAACAAAGATGGAGAAGATATCATATTAAAAAAATTATGTTTTATGAACTTTGAAAAGCTAAAATTATTAATAAAAATTGGTTCACCTAAAATAACATCATATTTTTCGTATTTTTCAGGAATACTTTTCAACAATTTTTGATTAAGAGATTCGAAATTTTTGATATTTTTTGTTTCTCTGTCTTTAACCCAAAACTTTCTATACTGACAGAATCCTATCCATTCATCATTAAGATTTTGAAGGTAATTTTTCCATAACCAATAATGAAAGGTATATTCTCCATAATATGAATTTTTTTTTGAAATATTTTTACCAGAAATATCTTTTAACCATTGATTGGAAAACAGGTTATTACCTAAACCAACAGGTATACAGTTTAATTTTTTTATTTTATCTAAATGACTTGGGTCAAGTGATAAACAGAACATAGAAATTTTATTCATATAATTTGGTAGCGAGGGGCGGATTCGAACCGCCGACCCCAGGCTTATGAGTCCTGTGCTCTAACCAACTGAGCTACCTCGCCAATTTTAATAGACTTATAATAGTTCTATTTTTTCTTTCAATCAAATCTTGATTAATACTTATGTAATGTAGGGTACATTCGTAAAGTAAAAGGCAATTTAATTGGATTAATGAAAAAGTTTACTTTGTTTGATAGGAAAAAATTTCCTATTCTTGCATACGATAAAAAGTCTTTTTTGTTGTATTGAGAAAACCAAAATGAAGTAAATCTTTCAGCTAAAAAAGCGGGTAGTCTTACATTGTAATTATTGCATAAATTATTTTCTTTACAATAAACTAAGCATTTATCGAGCCAAGGAAAAATTACTTTGCAGTAATCTTCAAAGTTGCTTTTTTTGGTAATAAACATGTTTAAAGGATAAAGTTTTTTTTCTAATAGATGCTTTTTAAAATTTACTTTTTGTGTATTATCTAAAAAGTTTAGACACTCATCCAAGGCATTATTTTTATGTATTTCTTTAAAGTCTTCTAATAATGTCTTGTTTTTAAATATTATAGGCTGAACCTGTAAAGCTTCATTTGACTGAAAAAGACTATTGTCCTCCCTTAATAAACTTGAGTATAAACTTTTTATTGATTTTTTTCTTTTTTTTTCAAAATAACTATTTAGCCATAATTTTCTGTAATGGCAGATACCAATCCAACTATTTTTATTAGTCTTATTTAAAATATTTTTCCAAATCCAATATATTCCCGTTAATTCACCATAAAATTTATTTAGTTCTGATATATTTTCTCCTTTTTTTTCAGTCAACCAGTGATCTGGAAAACTATGCTCACCTAACCCTAAAGGAGTTATGTACGAAGGTAATTTGTCTAAAAATTTATAATATTTAATTGATGTACAAAAGATCTCTAAGTTTTTCATTATAAAATTTCTAAATTTTTTTTTTTAATTCATGAAGTGAAATTTCTACATCCTTTTCTTGACTAGATACAGTTTTTTTAGCTTGGCCTAGTATGCTATTATACTTAAGCTTCATGGATTTAGATAAATTTTTAAATATATGATCAATTTTGTTAAATCTTAGTTCTAGCACCTTAATTCCTGGTTTACAAAATACTAAATTTGCAAATCCAGCTCCGTGTGAACCAATTATATAAGATGCGTTATTAAAAATTTGTATCTGTTCATTAAAAGGGTGGTCGCTCAATCTAATAATAGAAAATCCTTTTTCAATTAAAAGTTTTTTAATTTCATTTTCATTAGAAATATATCTAGAATATTTGTAATTAGAATCGCTTCGATCTATATAAACTTTATTTAAATATTTTTTTCCCTTTCTTTTTTTCAAAAAGCTATTTCTAAGCCATTTAATTATCCATATTGGAATTTTTTGTATTTCTTTTTCAGGTTTGTTTTTAAAAACATACGGATGTTCAGTTACTATTAGCTTTTTTACCTCCAAATGTCTATTTACTTTGCTTGAAAGTATTTTTTGAGGGGGGATTTTAAGTAAATTTATACTTTCATTTTGAAAGCTATAATTAATATTGGGAAAAAGAAAAAAATTTATATCTTTTTTCTTAATGGTCTTGTAGGCCAAAAACAAGCGTGGCAAAACATCAAACATCCAATGCCAATAATTATTGTTCCCTGCCCCACCTGTTAATAAAGATAAAATAGTGCCGTTAATTTTTTTTTTAAACCTAGGTGTCCCTTTAAATAATACTGCATTATTTTTAATTGAAGAATTTTTATTGTTTCTTAGCTGAAAAGAAGGGCCTTCAACTAAAGCTTTGTTTAAAATGACGGCTGTATCATTAATGGTATCGGTATAAATTCTTGAAGAATTAATACAGTAAACCCTATAAAAAAATTTCTTTTCTAAGTTTATTTTGCTAATTTTTATATTTTTATTTCTATGGGGTTTGATTGTTTTATTAATTTTACCATTTATCAAGAAAAATAAATAATATGAAATATATTTAAATAAATTTTGTATTTTTTTTTTTATCAAAACTATGTTTCCACTCTTGACAGTAAAATCTTTTTAGTTTTAAATAACCCAAACTGAACTAACTTATTTTAACTAATGATGGTTGTCAATTAATGAATGTAGATATAAATCAATTAAAAAATATTTACAAAGAAAATATACTTTCTGTCCAGGAAAAGTATCTTTTGCAGCAAAGCAATTTTCTGTCTACTGTATACGGACGATATTTGAATGATCTCGATTCAGCTAACATAGTACTATATTTTGCAAAAAATCTTCACCTTAAAATTTTACGTAAAAGAGAAAATCAGATTAATTATGAAATTTCATTAGAGTCTTTTTGGAATAATCATAAGAACATAGATCAAGAAAACTTAAAAATAATTAATGTGTCTAACGAAACAGGTCTACCGAAGGAAACAGCTAGAAGAAAAATATTAAACCTTATAGAAGAAAAAATTTTAAAAAAAATTAATAATAAAATTTCATGGGAACCTAAAGAGAAAGACAAACTCTCTTTTAATAAAATAATAGAAACTGAAATTGAATATATGACGAAAATTGCTTCTACAATAATTAAACATTTAAAAATTGATGTATCTAATCAACAAATTTTATCAGATATAAAAAAGAATTTTTCATTTTTTTGGTTTCATTTTTTATCATCACAATTAAAATGCATGAAAATTTGGCAAGCTCAATTAAAAGATTTGGAACTTCTTTTAATAATTGTTGAGTGTGCAATTCAGTCTAATAGATATTTAACAAGAACACATAATAAAAAAATCGATAAAAATATCAGTGCAATGTCAATATCAACTGTTACTGGTATACCCAGAGCTACGTGTATAAGAAAACTTGATAAATTAGTTGATATGAAAATTGTAAAAAAGGATCAAATGTCTAAAAGATACTATTTAGATATTAAAAATGATGAATTTAATAAAAATGCGATTTCAAAAACTCTTAATGAAGTTTGTTCTTTTTATGATATTTTGATCCGAACTTTAACTAGAGATCTAAAGGTATATAAATCTTAAAGAGTAAGTATTATTCCAAAAACTGCTACTGCTGAAACTGCTGCCGCTGATAGAATTATGTTGTGCTTTCTATCGCTCTTTTTTTCATCCTTAAGTCTGTCTAATAAATCGTTAAGATTTACCTTTTTTGAATGGCTTTCTTCTCTTTTCTCATAAAAACTCATACGAAATTATTAATACAGAATTTTTTAATAAAATAAAGATTTAATAAGTCTGTTTTGGGTTAGTTTATTTAATTTTAAGAAATTTAAGCGTTCATAATGAGTTATCGAAGCTTTAGATATAAAAATTTACTCTCTATAACACCTGTTCTGCAGGTGTGTATTCCATACTTAGTGCTTCTGCCACTCCTTTATAAGTAACTTTGCCTTTAAAGACGTTTAAACCAGCTAAATAATTTTTATTTTCTTTTAAGGTTTTTTTGTAACCTTGGTCAGCTAATTTGATTAACATTGGTAATGTAGCTTTGTTTAAAGCCATAGTAGAAGTTCTAGGGACTCCGCCTGGCATGTTTGCTACACAGTAATGAACAACATCATCAACAATATATGTGGGATCCGCGTGAGTAGTTGGTTTGCTTGTTTCTACACAACCACCCTGATCAATTGCTACATCTACGATTACAGACCCCCTTTTCATCGTTTTTATCATTTCTTTTGTTACTAACTTAGGAGCTTCTGCACCTGGTATTAAAACTCCACCTACTAAAAGATCACAATCTGAAATGAGCTTTTTTAAATCAATTTTATCACTTTGAGATGGAATTATTTTATCACCAAAAATTTCTTGTAATTCTTTTAGTCTAGCTTCCGACTTATCAACTACATAAACTTTTCCTTTCATACCCGTTGCAATGATAGCTGCATTTTCTCCTACTACGCCTCCACCCAAAATAACAACGTTGGCTGGCTCAACACCTGGAGCGCCGCCTAATAGCAAACCTCTTCCTTTTTGATTTTTTTCTAGAGAGTGAGCACCAGCTTGAATTGACATTCTTCCGGCTACTGCACTCATAGGTGCTAATAGAGGCAGTCTACCATTATCATCTGTAACAGTTTCGTAAGCTATACATACTGATTTAGAGTTAACTAAACCCTCCGTTAGTTTTTTTGCTGCCGCAAGATGAAGATAGGTATAAATGATTTGATTTTCTCTAATCATGTTGACCTCATTCATTTGAGGTTCTTTAACTTTTACGATTATTTCTGCTGATTTAAATATATCTTCAGCTTTTTCCATTATTTTAGCTCCAGCATTTTTGTAATCTTCATTTAAAAAACCTGCTTCAAAACCTCCATTGTTTTGAACTAATACTTCATGACCTCTTTTTGTTAAAACTTCTGCACTCTCAGGAGTTAAACCAATACGATGTTCTTGAAGCTTAATCTCTTTTGGAACTCCGATAATCATTTATGACTTTGAGTAATTGGAAATACCTGTTCTTAATTTTTCGACTATTTCATCTATATGTTTTTTTTCACATATGAATTGTGGGGCTATAATTAAAGTATCACCTGTAGACTTAAAATTAACTCCAGCATCATAACAATGCTTGAAAGTTTGGAAACCAGCTTTGCCTGGTTTGTCTTTCAATTTTATATCAATTCCACCCATCATTCCATAACCTCTAATACTTGTTATTACATCAAGATCTTTTAATGATTGTAAACCGTCTTGAAAATATGGCGATAAATCTTTTGCTCTTTTAAAAATATCTTCTTTTTCAAAAATATCTTGAACTGCTAAAGCTGCTGCTACGGCTACTGGAATTCCTGAGTATGTGTAGCCATGGAATAATTCTGGCGCACCCTCTGGAGCAGATGAAGCATCTGTTACCGCATCATATATTCCATCTTTAACAGCAACCACTCCCATTGGAACAACTCCGTTGGTTGTAGCTTTTGCCATAGTAATTATATCTGGTGTAACACCAAATTCTTGCGAAGCAAAAGCTGAGCCGGTTCTACCCCAACCTGTAATCACTTCATCAAAAATAAGAAGTATTTTGTGTTTATCGCAAATTTCTCTTATACGTTTTAGATATCCTTTTGGAGGAACTAAAGTACCCGTTGAACCAGCGATAGGTTCAACGATACAAGCTGCAATATTTTCTCCTCCAAAATTCATAGCTATTCTCTCTAAATCTTCAGCCATCTCTACACCTGTTTCTGGTTGACCTTTCACAAACTTATGTTCTGGTAAATGCGTATGTCTCATATGCTGAACACCTGGCATTAAAATACTTGCGAAAGTTTTAACATTGTTTATCATTCCGCCAACAGTTGTAGCTCCTATATTCATGCCATGATAACCTCTTTCCCTGCCAACAAACCTAAATCTATGCCCTTGACCTTTTGCCTTATGATAAGCAATTGCTATTTTGATTGCTGTTTCAACAGCTGTTGATCCACAAATTGTATAAAAAATTTTATTTAAGTCACCAGGAGTTTTTTTTGCTATTCTTGTAGCAAGTTCAAATGATCCTCCAAAGCCTTGGTTAAATGGTTGGCAGTAATCTAATTTATCTAATTGTTTTGATACTGCTTCAGTAATCTCTTTTCTTCCATGACCTAGCGGGTTACAAAATAACCCAGAGCTTGCATCTATCATTTTTTTACCTTCATGGTTAGTGAGATAAACTCCTTTAGCATCTGTTATTAATCTAGGATTTTTTTTATAATTTTTATTATCTGTAAACGGCATCCAATGCTCGTTTAGAGAGTTAGGTATGTTTGTTCTATTTGATGAGCTCATAACTATTTTAACTTAGTAGACAATTGTTAAATTAAATCAAGAAATATTGTATACAACTAGTAGTAGAAAACCAATACGGGTCATATTGTGAAAAGTCAGCTAATTCCAATTAAAAGTTTTCATTAAACTAGTTTTTTAAAGTGTTTACATACAAGAAAAATTCATTTTAACTCTCCATAATTAACAAACTATATAGGAGATCTATGAAAAAAATAATAAGCACAGTTCTTGGGATGGTTTTGGCATTTTCTCTTTATTCTTCAGTAGCAAATTCTGCTGCTAAAGAAGTTAGAGTTGCGTACTTTTTAGAGTGGCCTTCACCTAATCTTGAGGACATGAACAAAAAAGCATATTCAAAAGCACTTGGTGTTCCAGTAAAATGGACTAATTTTAGTAATGGTGTTGCTATGACAGATGCTATGTTAGCGGGAGATATTGATATCTCTTACTCACAAGGTTTAATGCCATACATTAATGCTGTAAAAGCTAAAGCGCCAATCAAGCTAGTAGACGTAGCTATGGAATACGGTATGGGAGGAACAACTTGTGTTACTTCTAAAAAATCTGGAATAACAAAAGCTAATGCTTCGGA